>SESG01001336.1_pt1 | contig 12692 bp, 12 predicted proteins | sample 3171421 | NCBI WGS metagenome assembly SESG01 (sample SAMN10866946, study PRJNA518727) | freshwater metagenome | biome: subpolar coniferous forest; feature: holomictic lake; material: water; isolation source: holomictic Lake 227, 6 m and 8 m depth | place: Canada: near Kenora, Ontario | collected... | reverse complement strand
GCCGGCGATCAGATTGGACGGGAAAGTTTCAATTCCGGTATTGTATTCATTAGTTGCAGCGTTGAAATATCTGCGGGCAGCTGCCAGTTTGTTCTCGATGTCGCTCAACTCTTCCTGAAGCTGCAGGAAATTCTGGTTGGCTTTCAGGTCAGGATACGCTTCGACGGATACCTTAAGTCCCTGAAGGGCAGAAGACAGCTGTGTTTCAGTTTTGATTTTTTCATCAATGGTGGTGGCTCCCATGGCCGCTGTCCTGGCTTCTGTTATTCTGGTCAGCAACTCCCGCTCGTGCGTCGCGTAGCCTTTGACGGTTTCCACGAGCTGTGGAACAAGGTCGTGCCGCTGTCTGAGCTGGACATCAATGTCGGCAAAAGCGTTCTGCCTTGTGTTGCGAAGACGTACCAGACTGTTGTAAATGCCAATCAGCCAAAAGATAATCACTACAATAACTACAGGAATAATCCAAATCATGGCAAAGGTTTTAAAGGTTTAATACCCCAAATTTACAAAAAAAGCAAACAAGGTGGTTAAATTATTACATGGAATTACCTTGTGAAGTAATGAGTTACGAGCGGAATAACAAGGATGTCCAAAAGAGGTTGTTTTCTGGTATGCGAACAGTTAATCCCTGGCCTATTTTAGACTGGTCCCTGGTCTTCGTGTGACATTATACCATTATCCTTGACTCCATACTTCGATGAATTCGAACGAACTGTCTATAAAACAGGACAATTCGTCGATTGCGTTTTCGTACTGTGCGGGGCCGTATTATTTTTGAGTGTAATTAAAAATTAAACAACAAACAATTAAAAATTATAAGTCATGAAAACAGCAAAAAGAATTTTAGCAGGAACAACACTTTTCGTTTTAGGTATCGTATTCACGTTGGCAGTTGCAGCCAACAACAAACACAACGATTTCAATCGTCATGCAGGAATCAGCAAGCGTGCAACCATTGAAGTTGGAGCTCCTTTGACCGTAAGCCAAATGAAGCATCTGGGACTCATTTAAGCCAGGCCCCTTCAGTCGCCGGCTATTTTCGGCGCATCTTACCATGAGGGGTGAAAACCCGAACAGGTTGAACCCATCAAAAAAGGAAGTGAAAACTTCCTTTTTTGATGGGTTGTTGTTTTTAGCACAAAAGCAACCTGGTTCAGCAGATAGGAGCAAATGATCATTTCAAATTTTATCCTTTGCGCACAATACTGATGAAATTTTTGAAATACGAAAATCAGAATCAACAACATTGGAATATTCTTTAAGCTAAAATCTATTAACGGAGAGATTTTCAATTGATGCCATCAAATGAGCCTTCTCTTGTGAGCCGCCGGCAGAGGTCTTCTTACGAAGAAAGAATGGTTGAAATGGATTGTCAGGACCATCTATCCACCCTGTAATAATTCACAAAACGGAGTTTTCTGGTTGCTTTTTGGTCGCTCCGGAAATGATTATCCTTCGTCAAAGAGGATGGATCTTCGGTAAATAGTAACAAACTGTCTATAAAACAGGCCAGTTCGTCGATTGTGTTTTCGAACCATGGGTGGCAGCACTATTTTTGAGCATAATTAAAAATTAAACAACAAACATTTAAAAATTATAAGTCATGAAAACAGTAAAAAGAATTTTAGCAGGAACAACACTTTTCGTTTTAGGTATCGCATTCACATTGGCAGTTTCAGCCAATACCAGACACCACGATTTCAATCGTCAGGCAGGAATCAGCAAGCGTGCAACCATTGAAGTAGGGGCTCCGCTGACAGTAAGCCAAATGAACCATCTGGGACTCAATTAAGCTTTTCCCCTTCAATCCCGGCTACAACCCGGTAGAACTGACCATGAGGGGTGAAACACCAGAACACGTTTAACCCATCAAAAAAGGAAGTGAAAGCTTCCTTTTTTGATGGGTTGTTGTTTGATCTCTTGATCCAACATTGGTTCTCAGAAAGAAATCCAAAACCACGGTCAATTGTCAGTTGGCCATGATATTGAGTTCTATGCCTAATTTCCTTCTATTGCAACCTGATTTTACTTTGCAGGCTGATCCAACTACCCCCATTGTAAACTTCCTCGAATCCGTTTGATTTCAGGAAGCTTTTGGCAGAGGCGCTGCGTGAACCTGAGGCGCAACAGGTAATGACCGGCTTGTTTTTTTTCAGTTTGGACAAATGTCCGTTAAGGTTGGCCAGTGGAACATTGACAGAACTCTTGATGTGTCCGCCCTGAAATTCACCTTTGGTCCGCACGTCGATGATAATTGCACCGTTTTGTACCAGTTCCCTGTAATTCACCGCAGGGCCGAAGCCCAGCATATTTTTAAGAAAGTTGATCATCAGAAAAAAAAATAATATTGATTGTTGACGGATAATGATTAAGATGTTTTTGAAAATGGATTGTAAGATACAGATAAACAGCGGCACAAGATCAATGGCATGGCTATGGCATCAGTTTCTCTGTACGCAGTTCAATTTTGGATCAACGGACATGGAAACCTCTGCCAAAATCCCTCCGCGAATCTTGGCAGAGTTTAAACGCCACCAATTACTTTTGAACGCTTTATATGGACTACTTCTTTTTGGTCGACAGTCCAAACGGCAAATACAACGGACAAAATTTAATCAGGCTCGTGAGAACGAAAACTCCTGCTAAAATGAGTAGTACGATTGCTGCAGTACCTGACACAACACCGGTAAAATAAAGAATGGCGATCACCACGGCCACAAGCACCCTGATGATGCGATCGAGAGTTCCAATATTTGCTTTCATGTGCTTTTAACTTTGTTTTTTAAATTTCCAGCAAAGATCAGTCAACGCAAAATCTTCTACTGCTACTTTTGTTACAGAAGGGTAATTTTATTTCGGCCCAGTTTCACCAGCCCATTTTCTTCCATCTGTTTCAGAAGCCTGGAAGCGACGACACGGGCGGTGCCAAGTTCGTGAGAGAGCTGTTCGTGAGTGATTGAGAGGGTTTTACTGCCTGTGAGTTCGCATTTTTTTTGGATGTAACCGAGCAGGCGTTCATCCATTTTTTTGAAGGCAACAGCATTCAGGGTGTCCAGTAATTCTTCGAAGCGTTTGTGGTAAAGCCGGAAGATATAATCAAGCCATTGAGGGAATTCCCTGATCAGGACTCCGACCTTGTCAATCGGGATAAACAATACTTCGGTTTTTTCTTCCGCGATAGCCCGCACCTTGCTGGTGTCGTCGTGCATGCCACCCAGAAAAGACATGATGCAACTTTCACCTCCTGTAATGTAGTAAAGCAACAATTCCCTGCCGTCTTCATCCGTTCGCATGACCTTGATGCTGCCGCTGATGACAATCGGAATGGCCTTGATGTAGGCATTTTCGTCCAAAATGATATCATCTGCATCAAATATTTTCAAGGTACCGTAATCCTCCAGTTTTTGAAGAATTTCGGGTGAAGACCTGAACTCATGAATCTGATTCAATGATAGCATGGGAACAAAGGTAGCTTAAATTGGTACAGCGTTTTATTAATCCTTGCGTCCGGACTTCAGTAACAGGGACAGTTGTGTGATGGCGATGCCCAGCGACATTCCCATGATGAAGATAAACCAGAAACCCGCGTCGTTTGGCTTGGTAGCGATTCTGGAATAGAATACAATGTATAGACAAACTGTAAATACGAACGGGAGAAAAACGGACAAGATTCCTTTTCGTGTTTTCATGACATCTGAATTGAATGGTTGGATAATATTAGGCGAAATTAAACAGAGACAGCTAAAAAAGTAGTATTATGTGCCGGAATTTATTCATCCGGACGATTAATAACTGATGTTACTCAGAGCTTTGACGATACCTTTTTCCGAGTGAAACAAATAGGACCCGTCGGCACATTCGAGCAGAACCTGGGTATGCCGGATCGTAAGGTTGATATTTTGAATCTTCAATGCATTCACCAGGAAATTGGCCAAAAGAAGGGCCTTCTCGATCCCGTCGCCCCGCCCGAAATTCCAGGTCTCATCCGGCATTGCCAGTCTTTGCGCATCATAAATTGATTCGTTGGTCAAACCGGAAACCAATTGATAGGCTTCATCCGCTGTTTTGCCTTTCAGACCTTCCACCGAAACAGGATTTCTTTGGAGTGCAGCGATGAGAAAAGGCTTCCAGTCTATCAGACCCATATCCCGGTAGGCATATAGGGAAAGGAGGGCCAGTTCATTTTCGGCAGATTTCCTTGTGATTAATTCTGCAATTTCGGCGCGATCCTGCCTGATATGGATGTTTAATGTCTCAGAGTCAATGAATTTCTTTTTTGTATCAGGAAGTTTGGGCTCTACTTTCAGAAATTTGCCAAGTTCACTGAATAAAAGTTTGATTGTTTCTTTGGTGAATTCTTTGGATCCTTTGGCCTCTTCGAGGCTGAATTTCATCAGGTCTATCACCGTAGATTCCTTGTTTTGCTGGAGATAAGTGATGATTTCCTGCAGTACCAGGAGGTCAGGGAGCGGAACGATGCTGAATTCCTCATCGTCAATCTCCTGCAAAAGAGCCTCGCTGCCACTTTCTGAAAAGACATGCCGGGTAGAATGTTCATACTCAAAGATGGTTTCCATCGGAATATAATAGTTGCGCGAATTCATGAAATGCCTGTACTGGAAGCATTTCTTAAATTTCATGTGGTACCGCAGGAAGTTGATAAATAGTTCGGCTGAAATCTGCGTGGTGAGAAATCGGGTCAGTTTGCCGGAAAAATGGCGGTAGGCGGCCTTGTTGATGGTGGCGGTCTCATACAGATAGTGGATATATCCGCTGAGATGCGACACGATGGTGATTTTTTCATGTTCAAGAGCCCTGCGGGCACGGGTAGAGATGGAAGTGCCGTTGAACCACATCTTTTTAGATACAATGCGTCTGTTGTTGGTGAGTACCCCGTCGTTGATGTCGATGAAATTCTGAGAGTGCAGGGGTGTTCCCATCAGGTACATCTGTTCAAGCGGAATACCGCCAACGATGAACAAAGCTGCAGCGTAAAGGGCTGACAACGAAACGCACTCGCCGGCGCCCCTGTCAAATGAATCCCTGAAGCGAAAAGCAGTCATCGCCTCAACCGTTTCGGTTTTCCAATAGGGAATTATGTCGCTCTCGTATTTGTCCAGTCCGAAATGCCGTCTGATATCGATGTCGAAATAGTATTTGTCCCCTTCATAGCCAAACAGCGCATTCGAACGTTTCAGAATGTCGATGTCGATAGCACCCTTAAAACGGTTGATTTCCGTTTCCTTGTCTGTCAGTCCCCAGGTTTCCAGATCCAGATTAAATACATAATGATCCATGATGTATTGCTTGATCCTGTTGATCTTGAAATTCGAAGACTTTTTACTGATCCCCTCGAACCATTCTTCATCGCGCCATTTCCAGATGACAGGGCTCATGATGTTGGCAATCACCAGGGAATAGAGTAAATCGGGAAATACAAATATCTCCATGTCCGAAAGGGTAAATGCAGAAGAATATTTTTCGAGTGTCTTTTGATCGGTGAAGTCGGGAATTATTGGCATTGCCTGGGATATTCTGGTAAGGGTATTGACGAAAAAAGTTGTTTCCGGTACAAAATTAGCGGAATGATCCGAGAAACAGTGCAAGATGCTGGAATTTCCTCTTCCAAATCTCTGTTTTGAAACTGAAAACCTGACTTCAACAGGCTGGAAGGCTGACTTGATGGAAATAAAGGCAGAATTGGCAATGATCACGTACCGGTCATCTTCCATTTTTTTGTCTTATTTTTATTGCCGGATAGTCAGGAAGCGGGCTGCCCGCTATCATTCAAAAATTCAGGAGATGTCGAAAGTAGCGTTGGTGCGTTGTGAAGATTACGATTTTCAGAAAGTGAGGGATGCAGTTAAGCGTGGCATCGATTTACTTGGTGGAGCTGAAAAATTTGTAAAGCCGGGTGAGAAAATTCTCTTCAAGCCGAACTGGTTGGTTGCTGATCCGCCGGAAAAGCTGACCACCACCCATCCGACAGTCTTCAGGGCGATGCTTGAGGTTTTTGCAACAACAGGCGCTGTTTTTTCTTACGGGGATTCTCCGGCCATTCAAAGCCCGGAATTGGCTGCCAGGAAAACCGGATTTCTCGAAGTGGCTGTAGCGCATGGAATCGCGTTAGCCGACTTTAAGAATGGCAGAGAGATCCACCATGAGCGCGGGGTTCAGAACAAAAAATTTGTGGTGGCCAACGGGGCCCTTGATTGTGACGGGATCATCAGTCTGCCCAAACTCAAGACCCATGGACTCGAACGATTGACGGGCTGTATCAAAAACCAGTTCGGATGCGTTCCCGGAGCGCTGAAAGGGGAGTTTCATGTCAAACTTTCCAGTGCCATCGATTTTGCCAGAATGCTTGTTGACCTGAATTCGTTCCTTCATCCAAGGCTTTATGTCATGGATGGCATCATCGCCATGGAAGGAAACGGTCCAAGGGGAGGGAGAGGACGGCCGATGAAAGTATTGCTCTTTTCGGCGGATCCTGTGGCCCTCGACGCAACCGTATGCAGAATGATTGATATCAATCCTGAATTCGTGCCTACCACTACCCTGGGCATGGATGCCGGAATGGGGACCTGGAAGCAGGATGAGATTGAACTTGTAGGTGATACTCTGGAGAGCTTTGTTGACAAGGAATTTGATATACAACGTAAACCGATCAAGCCCTATTCGCGGGCCAAAGGCAGTAATTTGCTTAAAAATGCGCTGGTTTCCAAACCATGGATTGTTAATGAAAAATGCACCAGGTGTGGTACCTGTGTAAAGGTTTGTCCGGTCACGCCAAAAGCGGTCGACTGGCACGACGGAAATAAAAAGGTTCCACCATCTTTTCAATATGACAATTGTATACGATGCTATTGCTGTCAGGAACTTTGTCCGGAGGGAGCAGTGGAACTGAAGGTGCCGTTTCTCAGAAGATTGTTCGGAGGGAATAAGAAAGTTGAAAGTTGAAAGCTGGAAGCTGAAGGGAACTGACGAGCTAATAAGACAATTTGGTCCTGCAATTAATTGGAAATGAGATTGTGTCTGATCAGTGTCAGGATTCTAAAAAGGAATCCAAAAAGAAAAATTGACAGTTGAAATGATGTCTGTTTGGTGAAAACATCAATGATATTTTAGAAAAAGAACCATGCATTTGCCACCCTATATCAAAAGCGTTGCCAATCTGTCGGATCAGACAGAGGAGGCGATCAGTGCCATATTCCGCAGAGATGAATACCCCAAAGGACACAACCTCTATAGACAGGGCGAAATCTGTCAGCATATCTATTATATTGAAACTGGATTGGCACGCGTTTATTATATCGCTGAAAACGGGAAAGAGATTACCCAATGGTTTTTTGCCGACAACAATTTCCTCACTGCCGTGGATAGCTTTTATCACCACAAACCAACTTTGGTTTATTGTGAATTACTGGAGGATTCTGTGATTTATTCGCTCAAATATTCTGAGATGGAAGCCATGCTCAATGAAAATCACGAGATGGCCAGGTTCGCCTTTCATGCCGTGTACGAATTGGCCAAAAAGTTGGCTGAATACATGATCGCCATGAAATTTCAGAGTGCCGAAGAGAAGTACAATGCTCTGATGAAGGAATATCCCAAAATCTTTCAGCGGGCCAAGTTGGGCTATATCGCTTCTTTTCTGGGAATTACTCAGGAAACATTGAGCCGGATCCGGGCAGGGAAATAATACAATCGTTCGCCTTGAACGGTTGGCCAATTATCCCAATTGCGGGATAACAACAGCTTCTGCTAGAATCAGGGTTGAGAAATTGAATCTTTTTTCCCAAAGGCAAAAATTGACAGCTAAATGCCGGACGGATTATGACCCTGAATGCTCCGGTCGCAATTGATAAAATATATTTCGCGATTTCTATTTTTTGATCCAGATCAAAAATTCTCCCTGACAGATACTTTTCCTTTGCATCATTAATACTAGATACAAATGAAAACAACGACAAAGAATTCTCTGCTCCTTCTTTCAGCGCTCATGCTGATTTCAACCATTACATTCGGCCAATTCAATTACGGACTGCGAACCGGCGCTGCGGTAACAACTTTTGCCAACAAGGGTGATATCACAGACAACAGCAATGTCACCATGTCCTACACTGCAGGCGCTTTTCTGGATATCCCTGTCTGCAAGTCCTTCTACCTGCAGCCTGAGATTAATTACCTGCGCAAAGGTCGTAGTGATGAAACCTTCGAGTTGAATACCACCGGTCAAACGGATTTCATGGTACATTATCTTCAGGTGCCGTTGCTTTTTCAGTATCGCGACATCCATCTGCTTGACAACCATCAATATGTTTTTTACATCAACGGAGGTCCCTACGCTGCGTTTGCACTCAACAACAAGATGCGCCCCGCTGATGCAGTTACGCTCACCGGCGACAATAAAACAGACTGGGGCGCTACGCTGGGCATAGGCTTCCAGGCACCGATCTGCAAGCAGAACATCAGATTCGACCTCAGGTATGATATTGGTATGGCGGAAATAGGCAATCAACCATCAGATTACCGCACAAAAGCGTTAAGCCTCACGGTCGGTATTCAGTTGTAAATATTCATGTCGTTGAGGCTGACCAACAGTTTCAGCACCGGTTTTTATTCAATCCCTTAAAACGCAAAATATGCGAATCTATCCTACCTGGAAGGCGCTCCTTTTTTGCCTGTTGGTTTTTTCAATTCAGGCCGGCGAGGCCTCGAACAATGATCCCAGGAGGATAACGTTTGAGGAAGCTTTGCAGTTGACGCTTCGAAATAATTTTCTGATCAGGCAGTCGGATCACCATCTGCTCCAGATGGAGCAGGAGGTGAAAGCGGTCAGGGGACTCCGGTTTCCAAGAGTCTCATTGAATGCCGGTTACACGCTGATGGAAGACAAGATTCATTTCGATCTTACGCCTGTCCGGGATGCCATCACGCCATTGTACCAAACACTTGGGAGTTATGGTGTATTTAGCGGTGTTCCCAATCCGGATCCGGCCACCAATGGGGTAATGCCCATTTTGCCCGATCAAATTTCGACCCAGGCTGTCAGGAAGGAAATGGTGGATGGGGCAAATGCCGTCAACAGTGCCAACTGGGATCTCACCATTCAGGAAAAACAGTTTGCCACCCTTTCGGCTGGATTCATGTGGCCGGTTTTTACCGGCGGAAAAATCAATGCGGCCAACAGAGCCGCACAAATCAGGTATGAGGCCGTCGGTCTTGAAAACCTTCAGAAGTCCTATGAGCTGACCAACGAGTTGATTGAGCGATATTTTGGCAAAGTGCTGGCTGAAGAGGCATTGAAAGTCAGAGGCGATGTCAGGACTGTCACGGAACACCATTACCATGATGCTGAGAAATTGCAGCAGCAGGGACAGATTGCCAATGTTGAATTGCTGAATTCAAAACTAAGTCTGTATGATTCAGAAAGGGAATACCAGAAATCTGTCAGACAAAATGATATACTGAATGAAGCATTGCTCAATACACTTGCAGAAAAGGAAGCCATTATTATTCAGCCTGTGACCAATCTGTTTTATCTCGATTCAATTGAAAATGTCGATTACTTCTATGAGAGGGCTGTGGCGAAAAGTCCGTTGCTGGCTCAGATCAACAAGAAGAAGGAGTTGGCTGGGGAAGGTTACAAAGCTGAAAGATCGGGTCTGTTTCCAACTGTTGCAGTAACCGGAGTGTATGACATCGCCAATAAGGACCTTTCGCCTTACCTGCCGGGATATATGGTAGGCATCGGCATGAAATGGAACCTTTTTGAGGGCTTTTCCCAGCAGAAAAAAATTCAGGCACTCGGTTTTCAGAAAATGCAGGCTGAAGATTATTACCAAAAGGCTTCCTCCGATGTCCATTCTGCCATCAACAAGCATTATCAGGAACTGAACATGTACCGCGAGCAGCTCAGGATGCTGGATGCGGCAATGGATCTGGCCAACGAATATTTCAGAATACGGAACAAGGCTTTCGGCGAGGGTATGGCCACATCCACCCAGGTTGCCGACGCTTCGCTACTTCTTGCAAAAGCCAGGATTGACAGGTTGCAGGCAATGTACGGTTATGATTTGTCCTTGTCAAAGTTGCTTTATTATGCCGGGATCACCGATCAGTTCGTGAATTACATGAGACGTGCTGAGAGGAATTGAGAAGTTGAAGTGTCAATGGGACGATGGAAGAGTGAGAAGATGAGACTTGGGGAAACTAAAAACTGAGTGCGGAAAGCTGATTTGAAAGCTGTTGCGACGGAGAGACTGAGAGACTGATGTCGGGGCTTCCTTGTGGCTGCCCTATGTCAGAATGATCGGGACAAGGAAAATCCGGGGTTATGCCCCGAAGGGGCGAACTGTTTGTAGCCAGGGGTGGAGCGCAGCGGAACCCCTGGAAAGGAATGCCCGGAGTTCACCGTCCGCGGTAGAATATCGGGGAATGGTAGATCATAGTTTCGGACGGAAAGTCACGGAGGTCGAAAGATAAGCATAATCCAGGATGACTAAAATCAATGCTAACCTTCTTGTAATGAATTGGAAATGAATTAAATACTAAATATGAACAGAACGAAAAGATCTATTATTGCCGGTGGACTTGTGATACTGCTGTCGTTTATCGTATACGCGATCATCATTGTTAGCCTGCCGGTTCCACTGGAAATACAGGGAGAGGTGGAGGCTACCCAGATCAAGGTGGCTTCGAAGCTCATCGGCCGGATCGACAGCCTGGGTGTCAAAAAAGGAGATGAAATATCACCTGGGATGCTTCTTTTCACGCTCAGTTCACCTGAGCTGGAAGCGAAGTACAATCAGGCTTCAGCAGTCAGACTTGCGGCAGGAGCTCAGCTCGACAAAGCCTACAACGGTGCTCAGAAAGAGGACATCCAGGCTGCCTTCAACAACTGGCAGACAGCCTTTGCTGCCTCCGAATACGCCAGAAAAACCTTTTCGCGCATTCAGAATTTGTACAGGGACGGTGTAATTCCTGAACAGCAAAAGGACGAAATGGAAACCAAAATGAAGGCAGCTGTTGAGATGGAAAAAGCAGCCCGTTCGCTCTATGATAAAGCCCGGAATGGGGCACGCTATGAGGACAAGGACGCGGCAGGAGCTATGGTTTTGCAGGCCGAAGGTGTCATGAGCGAGGTGAGTTCCTACCTGAACGAAAGGAGAATCACAGCGCCGGTCAAAGGTGAAGTTGCCAATGTGTTGGCCGAAAGAGGAGAACTCATTCCTGCGGGATATCCGGTAGTTACCCTGGTCGATCTATCCGATGTATGGGTTACTTTCAACCTGAGGGAAGATTTGCTGGCAGCCATCAAGAAAGGAAGCATTATTCCTGCCAGATTTCCTGCCCTTGGGATGAACGAGGTTGCGCTGAGGGTAACTTTCATCAGTGTCCTCGGCGATTTTGCCACCTGGAACGCCACCAAAACCAGAGGTGACTTTGATCTGAAAACATTTGAGGTACAGGCTGTTCCTGCCGATAAAATCGAAGGTCTGAGACCCGGAATGAGCGCGATAGTCAACTGGGACCGCGTGAGGAAAACCCATTAGAAAGATGAGATTTAAACAGCAATCAGATCGTTTTCTGCACTCCTCCCTTATCAGGACTGTCAGAAGGGAACTTGGCAGAATTGCAGGCAGCTGGGTACTGCTGTTTACAACGATATTAGGTCCTGTGGCAGTATTTCTGTTGGTTAGCTGGATGTTTTCAGGGGCTGTGGTGAGGGATTTGCCAGTTACTGTGGTTGACAATGATCAGACGCAACTGTCACGAAAAATTGCACGGATGATTGATGCCCTTCCAGCCGCGAACGTTGCCTTTAAGTCGGTTTCTCTGGAGGAGGCCAAAGGCAGAATGATCAAAGGCGAGGCAGATGCTGTCATCTATATCCCCGACGGGCTTGAAAAATCCGTACAAAAGGGAGTTCAGACCGAACTGGCGCTTTACCTGAACAATACCAATGTAGTGAAAGGAGGAGTGCTGCAGTCGCAATTGGTCACAGCGTTATCAACGTTTTCAGGTGGGGTCAAGATGCAGACAATGGTCAAAAAGGGAATTCGTCAGGAAGATGCGATGTCAAGGGTCCTACCGGTTAAAACCGATGTTCACCTGTTGTTCAATCCTTATGGCAACTATGCTTATTTCCTGATGATGGGATTGATGCCTCTGCTGGCGGTGGTGTTTATTTTCCTTGGGACATCCTATGCGATTGGCATGGAGATGAAGGACGGAACCGGCGAAGATTGGATTCACAATGCCGGAGAGAGTACCACGGTGGCCCTTATCGGGAAAATGATCCCCTATATTCTGCTATTTTATGGCGGACTGATGTTCATGAATATTCTGCTCATCAGGGTGATGGGAACCCCGCTGAACGGATCGCTGGCTCTTGTTCTTTTTTCTGAACTCCTGCTGATTCTGGCTTACCAGGCCATGGCCGTCGTTCTGCTGACGCTTACCGTCAATCTCAGGTTAACGCTCTCTCTGGGAAGTGCTTATACCATGATGGCCCTTACCTTTTCCGGACTTACCTTTCCGGCCATGGGAATGCCCTTGGTGGCCAAAATCTTCTCTTTTGTGTTTCCTTATACGTTCTGGCTGAAGGTTTTTCTTAGTCAGTCGCTGCGCGGGGAGCCCGTGCATGAAGCCATCCTCCCGCTTTTGATGCTCTTGCCTTACATTCT
>SESG01022927.1_pt1 | contig 12694 bp, 10 predicted proteins | sample 3171421 | NCBI WGS metagenome assembly SESG01 (sample SAMN10866946, study PRJNA518727) | freshwater metagenome | biome: subpolar coniferous forest; feature: holomictic lake; material: water; isolation source: holomictic Lake 227, 6 m and 8 m depth | place: Canada: near Kenora, Ontario | collected... | reverse complement strand
GAACTGACCCTTAAAATATACGAGCAGGAACTCGACCGGCTCAAGGCCCCGGCAAACGAAACGGCGAACTAGCTAATAAAGCGGGAAGCGCGTATTTATGAAAATTCTTAATATCATTGATATTCCCTGGCACAGCGCCCTGGCCGCCTACGCTTTTGACCAGAGCTTAGCCCTGTCCGACCGGGGCCACGGGATATATTTCGCAGCGCCGGACTCCAGCGCCTCCGCATCCTTCGCTCTGGAGAAAAAATTTCCCCTGACTATTATCCCCCACCGCAAAAGCTACATGATCCTGGGCGCCGTCCTGAAGCTGAAAAAGCTTATCGAGAGCGAAGGCATCGATATCGTCAACGCCCATACCGGCAAGGCGCAGACAATGACCTGGCTGGTTTCTCTGATAAGCGCCAGGCCGTTCGCCATAATAAGAACTAAAGCGGACGCCAAGCTCCCCAAAAACGGCTTCGCCCTCGGAAAAACCGCCGTTGTCATAGCCGGCTCCAAAGTGATAAAAGAAATGTACGCCGCGGCCGGCGTAGATCCTGCGAAAACTGAAATTATTTACCAGGGCGTAGCTCCGCAACCGGAAGCGCCCGCGGCTCACGATTCCCCCTTAAAGGTCGGAATTCTCGGCAGACTGGATCCAGTAAAAGGCCACGCCTGCTTTATCGAAGCCGCCGCGTTGGTCCTGGGTAAATTCCCGGCGGTGGAATTTTTGATCGCCGGCAGGGAAGAAGATATCAAGTACGCGTCGCTCCAAACCCGGGCCAAAGAACTGGGGATAGCTGGCAGCGTGAAATACCTGGGCCATGTATCCGACAGCGCGTCTTTTACCCGGTCCTGCGATGTCGGAGTTATCGCCTCTTTATCCAGCGAAGCGGTTTCGCGCGCGGCGCTTGAATGGCTGGCGGCCGGAAAGCCCCTGGTGGCCACCTCCGTCGGCAGCCTGCCGGAGTTTGTCCCCCCCCAATGGCTGGTCCCGCCAAAAGATCCGGACGCGCTAGCCGGCGCTCTCCAAACCCTTCTGGAGTCCACTGAGAAAAGGCTCGCGGCTGGCGCCGCAAACAGGGTCAGAGCGCTCAGAGATTTCAGTCCGGAGCGTTTCGCGGAACAAACAGCGTCTGTATTCGAGGCCGCGATGAAAAGGACACCATAATGACACCCGAGCAATATCTTGAAAAAACAAAGCAATTCGCCATAGCGCTCTTCGCCTTAAGCGTTCTATTTTCAGTGACCGCCGTGGAGGGGGCCATGCTGCTTCTTGCCGGCGTGGTAATATTGGAGCGCTACCGCCGCGGCCAATTGAAGCTTCTGCTTAAAGAGACCGCCGCCCAGCCCCTCTTCCGCCCCTGGATGCTGTACCTGGCCGTCGGCCTTCTTACGGCCGCTTTCGCGCTGAACAAAGGCAAGGCTTTCGCCTACGCCCCCTCGGACATCATAAAGTATCTGTGTTTTATCGCTCTGATGGCGGGGCTCACCAAGGACAAACTCGCCGCCATGTCTAATTTCTATATACTCGCGGCGATGTCCGCGGCGGCTATCGGAATAGCGCAGTCGGCCTGGGCATTATCCTCAGGGCTTGATCTCAGGGCTCACGCTTTCGCGCACCCGGTAAGATTCGGAGAGATGATGGTAATCGCTTTATGGCTGCCACTGGCGAGATTCCTGACTAAAAAACAGTTCGGGGGGCGCAAGCTCAATATTGTCGCGGGACTTATAATTTTCGCCGCGCTCGTATTAAGCCAGACAAGAGGCGCCTACCTCGGCTTTTGCGCTTCCTTCGCGGTCATATTCCTGCTGGACAAACAGTCGCGCATAAGATTCAGTATTGTTTTAGTAACTTTAACATTTCCCGCAATAATAGCCCTCGCGATTATTCCCGCGGTCCGGCATAAATTAATTGCAATACCCGAAGGGATCGCTAAAGCGGCATCTTCCCTAACGCAGCCTTCTTCCGCGATCACAAATCACACTTCCGACGTAGCGATAAATATCCGGATCGAGCTTTGGAAAACGGGACTCAGGATCTTCAGAGATCACCCGTTCACTGGCGTGGGGCCGGCGAATGTAAAAAAAGTATTTCCCGACTACTATAAAGGTCCGCTGGGAGACCAGAACACCTGGGGAAGCCTGCATAATCTCTACCTGCATCACCTGGTTGAGCGCGGGATAATCGGACTGGCGGCCCTTTTAACGCTCTTCGGCGGAATGTTCGCGCTTGCATGGAAAAACTTCAGGACAGAACGCAACGAATGGACACTCTGGGCGCTGGCCGTATTGCCGGCTTATTTCGTTGTAAATCTGACGGAAATATCGTTCCAGCACATACACACATCTTTTGCCGTATTTCTGGCGCTGGCAGCAAGCTGTGCCTCAATAAAGTCAGAAAGCTAGGGGCAAGGCAATCTAGATGCAAAGCAATTTAGATGTAAGGCGAGCTAGCGACTTAGAAGCACGGCGATTCAGCAGTTTAGCTAAACTGCTTTGCGTCTAAATGGCTAAATCGCTATTTACTTTCTGATATTTGCCGGTATTTCAGGTAGGCTAAAACTTCATTGAACATGTCTATCACGGCGGCGGCAAACCCCTCCGGGCCGTCCAAAAAACCCAACTTCAAAAAATAACTGACCGCAAATTTTCTGAAGGCGCGCCAAGGTCCCAGCGCGGCCGGGCGGTCGGCCTTTATAAATTTCTCAGCCTTAAGCGAAGCGTAGAAATCAAGTTTCTTAACCACATCGTCATAATCCCTGTAGGGGAAATGGGCAAAGGGGTTCGTCAGCGAAGCTTCTTTACCAAGGACCGTAAGTCTTTCATGCACGTCCCGGCAAGGGAACGACGCCGTACCCTTCCTGAAAAGACGCAGCTGGAAATCCGGATATTTCCCCCCGTGCCGCAGCCAGCGCCCGAAATAATGATTTTTTCTGGGAATAGAGTAAGCGTCAGCCGAATGGCCTTTCGCCAGAAGATCCTTTATCTCTTCCCGAAGTTCCATGGGAATAGTCTCGTCGGGATCGATGTAAATGATCCATTCGCCGGAACATTGATCTATCGCGAATTGTTTATTGATATTTAAATTTGACGCGTTGGGTCTTGAAAATATCTTAACAGGATACCGCGCGGCTATCTCGGCGGTTTTATCCGTGCTTTCGCAATCCACCAGGATTATCTCGCTGACCCAGCTCAGACTTTCAAGACAGGCCCCGATGTTCTTCTCTTCATTATGCGCGATGATGGAAGCTGAAATGCTCGTCATAACATATATTTTAGCAATAAAACGCCAAAGGCGATAGCGGCCACTCAAAAGCTCAAGTAAGTCGGAGGTCTCGTCGAGACATTTTTCATCGTTCTGTGGAGCCTTTAATGCCTCCCCCGGCGGCCTGCCCCACCGTGAAACTGAGGGGGCTTGTCCTCTGTAGCCGGGTGAAGGAGGAAAGCCGCTGCCAGTTCCATTTGGTTTGTCTCCCCGGCGAAAGCCGGGGTCCATTGTAGGCCATATTCATGGATTCCGGCTTTCGCCGGAAAGACGACCTGGTCTTATGCGAGCTTTTGATAGCGGCCAATACCCCTAAATTGCCTTACATCTAAACCGCTTTACTTCCACGCTAGGCCTTTAGGCCTATCCCCATATAGGCCTTTGGGCCCTTAATTCCGCATGCCTTTCTATTATAATAGCTTCAAGGAGAATAACATGAAACTGCTTAAACTCTCTCTGCTGACAATTTTCCTGACCCTTAATTCCGGCGCAGCCCGCTGCGAAGAAAACACGGTGCTTTTCAAGGACGCCGCTTTCCCTATCATCATAAATGTTTCAGCTGACACGGCCATAGGGGCGGTGGTATACGAAACGCAGTTCAGTGAGGCGCCTGCCAAAGATTACGACACCGTGCTTATAAACGGAGAAATGCCCGACCCGCGCATGCGGCTTCAGATCAGGGTAAAGAACGGGGCGGTGGTAAAAATTTTTGACAGGTCCGTAATGCACCGGTTCCCCAACGGCCGCTTCTGGGCCAAATACAGTATCGGCCCTGTTACCCGCGAGCCCCTCAAGGTCACCCTCATAAATGATGGCGCGACATCAGCCCACACCTTTACTATCTACGGCGTGGAAGCTTTCCGCGCAACCACAATGAGGGAAAATCCGGAAGGCGGGACAGTGGAGGATTATAAACCCGACCCCGGGTTTTACCTGCCAAGAGAAGTGCCTTTTACTATTTTCAGACGCGAGATATGGAAAGCCGCGCCTCCTAAAGCGGCATATGCGCCGCACACCCCAAAAATGTTCACGCTTCATCATACCCAGGGGAATTCTCCTAAAAATTTCGAAGAGGCCGCGCAGGAAATGCAGTTTATACAGGACTATCACCAGAACGGCCGCGGCTGGATAGACATCGCCTACCATTTCCTCATTTCGCCGCAGGGTGACATTTTTGAAGGCCGGCCTATAAACGTTGTCGGAGCGCATACTCTGAACTGGAACACGGCGAATGTGGGCGTCTCCATTATGGGAAACTACCACCCACCGGTCAATCAGATCCCGACCAAAGAAACCCTTAATTCCTTTGTCGAGATGGGCAAATACCTTAAATCCACTTATAGCATCAATGTAAGCAGCTTTTACGCCCACAGGGATATCGGATCAACCGATTGTCCCGGGAACATTCTCTACGCCCGTGTACCCGAACTTCGGGACCTTATCTTCAAAGCGGAAACTCCGGTCCCGGTTCCCCCAACTCCCATAACGCCCCCTTCCCCCCCGGCCACCCCTGCCGATTCGCCCTCTTTAAGCCAACTTTTAGAATACACGGATAAATAAAAAACACCACGCAGGTTAAAACTGCGTGGTGTTTATATTTTTTATATCTAAAAGTAGTTCCTAATCCTCCAAGCCCCTTTCCCGCTTTATCAGATCCTGATAGGTCTCCCGCTCTCTTACAAGGCGCCAGGTCTTTTCCCCCGTGATCAAAACCTCAGCGGCGCGCGGCCGTGAATTGTACTGTGAACTCATGGAGAACCCGTAGGCCCCGGCTGAAAGTATCATTAGAATATCGCCACGGGAAGGCGTTGTCAGCGTAACCCCTTGCGCCAAAAAATCTCCGCTTTCACATACCGGCCCGGTTATATCAAACCTTACGGCTTTACCCGGCCTCTTCACAAGAGGGCGCACCGGGTGTCTGGCGCCGTAGAAAGCCGGGCGGATAAGATCGTTCATGGCTCCGTCGGTTATCACATAATTGCGGGGCCCGCTTTTTTTTCTGTAAAGAGTTTTTACGGCCAGCGCGCCCGCCGACGCCACAAGCGAACGCCCTGGTTCAAGTATTAGCTTCAAACCCAGCTTTTTAACTACCGGACCGGCGATTTTGGCCAGAACGCCCGGCGCAAGCATTTCAAAACCTTCTTTAACACCCCAGCCTCCGCCCATATCAAGATACTTAAGCTTTACGCCTTCCCTCTCAAGCTGATGGATGAATTTAGCGGAAGCCGCCAGAGCTTTAGCGTAAGGCTCCGGTGAATCTATCTGCGAACCGAGGTGAAAATGGAGAGCGACAGCATCCAGATGGCACGATTTTTTTATAAAAGAGTAGAGCTGGCCGGCTTCTTTAAAAGCGACGCCGAACTTGCTGCCGAGCTTTCCGGTAGTGATAAATTTGTGGGTGTGGGGATCTATGTCGGGATTTATTCTGACGGAAACCGGCGCTTTTATTTTAAGTCTGGCGGCTACGCGTTCAAGGGTTTCAAGCTCTTCAAATGATTCCACATTTATGAATAATATTCCGGAACGGAGAGCGTAAGATATTTCATCCTCGGTCTTACCTACTCCTGAGAATATTATCTTGCGCGGGTTAAAGCCGGCTTTGAGCGCCCTGTAAAGCTCCCCCCCGCTGACTACATCCGCGCCGGCCCCGTTCCGGGCCAGCAGCCCGGCCACCGCGCCATTGGAGTTAGCCTTCATCGCGTAACAAAACAAGGGAGCCAGATTGGAAAAAGCCTTTTTATAGGCGTCCAGATTCGCGATTATTTTTTCCCGGGAGTAAATGTACACCGGAGTCCCGGTCTGCTTAACTATGCGCTCTATCAGCGCGGCAGAAAAAGTTTCTTTCATAATTTTAAAGCCGCCGGGCCATGAAGCCCAGGCGGCTTTATGCCATCCTTTAAATTACTATGCTTTCAGTTTTCATAGAGATGAAAATTGGAGCGGGTGACGGGGGATCTGGGTTAGCGAAACCCTCCGGAATGGAGTCCGCCGAAGGCGGACGACAGTTCTTCGCCTGAGGCTTGCGTAGCGACGAAGGCGGGTGGAGCCCTGCGACACTGGGCTCGCACGGGAGTAGCGGCCACGGTGTGGCCGACTACGGTTTCGCGTTCCAGGCCCCCGGCAGGCCCCGCAAACCCCATCATTCCCCCCCAACTACATCAAAGAGCTTCTAAAAAAAACTGCGCGGGGGGGGACCTGTTTGAACTGTTGAATTGTGTCCGTCCGCCTTGGGGCGGACTACCACCCGAACCCGGGTGTTCGATTCCCCCCCAACTGCATCAAAGAGCTTCTAAAAAAACTGCGCGGGGGGGGACTCGAACCCCCAAGCCGTTAGGCACACGCCCCTCAAACGTGCGCGTCTACCAGTTTCGCCACCCGCGCTCAAATCTGCTTTTCTATCGCCGTAAGGCCGCAAAACAACCATTAATCAACTCAATTATTTTACCAAATTCCAAACATAAATTGTAAAATATGACCGATGCCTGAACTACTTTACATATTGGCGGCCCTGTTTTTTCTCCTGCTTAACGCTTTCTTCGTGCTCTCAGAATTCGCCATTGTCAAAGTGCGTTTTACCCGCCTTGAAGAATTGGCAGCCAAAGGCGTCACGCGCGCTAAAATTGCCAAAGAGGCAGTGAAGGACCTGGAGGCTTATCTCTCCACCGCTCAACTGGGCATCACCATAGCCAGCATCGGGCTGGGTTGGGTAGGCGAACCTGCGGTCGCGCATTTGATCACCCCCCTCTTCAAACTTTTCGGCGTCACACTCACCGTCGCGGCCTCTCACACCGTTTCCATCGCCATAGCCTTCTCGATAATAACCGCCTTTCATGTGGTCATAGGTGAATTGGTCCCTAAAAATATGGCCATACGCCTGCCGGAAAGCTCCGCCCTGTGGATAGCCGCCCCCTTCAAGTTCTTCCATACTGTATTCTTCGTGCCGATGTGGATCCTGAATGAAAGCGCGAATTTGGTGCTGCGCGCCCTGCGGATAAAAGCCAATCAGGACGAAACGGTCCACTCGGACGAGGAACTCCGCATGATTTTGGGACAGTCCCAGGAACACGGCAAACTTTCTCTCGGGCGGCTTATGATGTTCGAACACCTTTTCGATTTTGGTAAAACTGGAGTTAAAGAGGTAATGACGCCCAGAAGTTCCATTTCCTATATCTCACTGGCCCGGCCCTGGGCCGAAAACCTTGCTCTGATAAAAGAGAAAAAATTTTCCCGCTACCCGCTGGCCGACATGGACCTGGAAAGCGTCACTGGCTTCGTGCATTTCAAAGACCTGGCTTTGGATTTCCTGGATCATTCCCCCCATTGCGATAATCCGGAGTTGCTTAAGCTGAAACGCCCGATCCATGTCATACCGGAAGCGATAACCGTGGAAAAAGCTCTGAGGGATTTTCAGGAAAAACGCGTACAGATAGCCCTGGTAAAGAACAATCAGGGCGAGATAACGGGACTCCTGACCATGGAAGACATAGTTGAGGAACTTACCGGGGAAATACGGGATGAATTCGATCCCCCTCCCACTCTGACATTAAGCAGGACTCTGATCGCCGAGGCTTTCATTCCGGAGCTTAAAGACAATTCGCGCGCGGGGGCAATAAAAGAACTTCTGGAAAGTCTGCACGCCGCAAAGGCGGTCTTTGACAAAGAAGAAGCGCTGAAGGCCATATTGAAAAGAGAATTCAATTTCTCCACCGCTCTCGGTCATCAGACCGCTTTCCCTCACGCCCGTCTGTCAGGACTCTTAAAGCCTCTTATAGCCGTCGGCATGAGCAAAGAGGGCATAGATTTCCCCTCGGCCGACAACCAGCCGGTCAGAGTTATCTTCCTGATCCTGACGCCGTTCAACGAACCCACCTCCCAGCTCAACATTCTTTCCCAGCTCTCAGGCCTCATCTCAAACCTGACGCTGCGCAAGCGCCTTTTCGCCGCCAAAACAGCCGCGGATCTGATGGACATAGTCAGAACTTTCGAAAATAAAGTAATGAAGTAAGAACTGCAGTGGTTAGTGACTAGCCGGAAAGATTCAGTTGGTCCGTCTCACCGGCGGAAGCCGGTGTCCAGATCACGACGAGCCCTGGATTCCGGCTTGCGCCGGAAAGACGGAATAGAAAAATCTGGGCTACCCGACGAGTAAAACGCGCCAACTGCATTTTTTAGACTAGTGGTTAGTGGGAAAATTAGCTCAACAATTGATATTTGGTTCTTAATTCAAAAAGCCCTATGGAAATTATCCATAGGGCTTTTTAATATTCGGTTGTCAGTTACCAATTACTTCTTCGCGGGTGCCGCTTTCGCCGGGGCCGGTTGGGCCGGGACGGCGGCTGCCTGAGACGCAGCTGGCGCTTGGGCCGGGGCCGCTTGTTGGGCCTGGGGCTTAAGCGGATATTGCTGGACCACTGAATGCATGCGGCTGCTATTATACATCACGGTCAGCAACAACGAGGTTACAGCGAAAACGATAGCCGCCCCCATAGTAAACTTTTTTATAAAAGAGGTGCCGCTGGCGGAATTAAACAGCGCGTCCCCGCCGCCTCCGAACATCGACAAAGCGGAACCTTTGCTTGTCTGAAATATAACTATGGCGACGATCAGCACTAAAGCCATAACCACGTGAATTATCATTATAAAGTTGTACATTCTAATATCCTCCAAAGATTACTATCAATTACTGCCTATGGCTGTTGCTTCTGAGACAGCGCCACAAGGCCCGGCAGCAGCTTGCCTTCTATAAATTCAAGGCTCGCCCCCCCGCCCGTGGAACAATGCGATATCTGGTCGGTCTTCACGCCCGCTGTCTTAAGCACGGACAGCGTGTCGCCGCCGCCGAGTATGGTCGTGGAGCCGGCCTTGGTAGCTTCCGCCATGGCTTTTGCCACGGCTATAGAACCGCTGGCGAAAGCCGGCGTTTCAAATATGCCTACCGGGCCGTTCCAGAAGATGGTCTTGGCGCCCTTTATCTTTTCCGTAAAAAGCATCTCGGTCCTGGGGCCGATATCCACGCCAATCCAATCGTCGCCGATAGCCATGGACTGAGTAACCTCTTTGGCGGCGTCGGGCTTAATTTCCTTCACCACTATGTGATCAGCCGGCAGAAGCATCTCAACATTTTGTTTAAAGGCCTTCATGATGATCTTTTTTGCTTCATCAACCTTTTCGGCCTCAAGCAATGACTTACCGATATTGGTCTGCTGAGCGGCCAGAAAGGTATATGCCATGCCGCCGCCTATAATGATAGTATCCACTTTGTCTATCAGGCTGTAGAGCACGTTTATCTTATCGGAAACCTTGGCGCCGCCGATGATAGCGACGAAGGGTCTGACGGGATTAACCATGGCCCTGTCCAGATATTCAAGTTCTTTCTGCACCAGGAAACCAATAGCGCCCGGTAGAAACTTCGCGATTGCGGCCGTGGACGAATGCGCGCGATGCAGCGCGCCGAAGGCTTCCTGCACAAAGAATTCGCCATGCGCCGCGAGGCCCTTGGCAAAAGTTTCATCATTCTTCTCTTCTTCCGCGTGATAGCGCAGATTTTCCAAAAGGACTATTTCCCCATTCTTGGCCGCTTTGACGGCCTTGGCGGCCTCGGGGCCCACGCAGTCGGAGGCAAAATGCACTTTAACGCCCGCCAGTTTTTCCAGGTGAGGCGCCACGGGAGCAAGGGTGTACTTGGGGTCCACTTTGCCTTTAGGCCGGCCCAGATGCGCCATCAACACAACTTTGCAATTGGCGTCCAGCAGGTACTTCACGGTCTTAAGTGTTTCGCGGATGCGTGTATCATCCTTTATAACGCCGTCTTTCATGGGGACATTATAGTCCACCCTGACAACGACGCTTTTATCTTTCAGATGCGCGTCCTGAACCTTGGCAAGCCGAAGCATGATCTTGTTTTCCGTAGGCATTTCAGTCTCCTATTAAAACACATTTTAATAATTTGCCATAAGCTTTAGGCCGTAAGCCATAAGCGTTTAAGATTTACGACAATCCTCCGACTTCTGCCTACGGCCTACGGCCTACGGCATATGGCCTATGGCATCATATAATCAAGCTATTTCTTCAACAGCTTCACCAATATCTCTTTCAGACCCGGCGCGGTCCTTTCCTTCAGAGCGTACGTAACCCTCAGCGAAGGCTTGTTGAAATGCAGATGCTCAGCCAGGTCGATGGGTGTGCCGACAAGCACCAGATCCGCCGGTATGGCGTTAATGGTGTCTTTAAGCTCCTTCATCTGATCGTCGCCGTAGCCCATGGCCGGCAGAATATCTTCAAGCTGCTTAAAGTTCTCATAGACCTTCTTGATAGTGCCTATGGCGTAGGGCCTGGGGTCAACTATCTCTTTGGCGCCGTACTGCTTGGCGGCCACATAAGCCGCGCCGTAATCCATTTCCCCGTGGGTAAGCGTGGGACCGTCTTCAACCACCAGCACTTTTTTATTCTTAACCTGTCCGTTTTCACCCTCGATCGTAACCGGGGATTCGGCCTCTATGATCTTCGCCTTAGGATTCATCAGCACGACATTATCTTTAACATCCTCAACGGCGTCTGGCTCGGCGGTGTCCACTTTGTTTATTATGACGACATCGGCCATGCGCAGATTGGCGGCGCCGGGATGATAGATCCCCTCATGACCGGGCCTGAGGGGGTCGGTAACGACAATATGAAGGTCGGGTTTATAGAAGGGCAGATCGTTATTGCCGCCGTCCCAGAGGATAACATCGGCCTCTTTTTCGGCTTCGGCAAGGATCTTACCGTAATCCACGCCCGCGTAAACGATGACGCCGGCGGCTATGTGCGGCTCATACTCTTCCATTTCCTCAATAGTGCATTTATGCTTCTCAAGGTCCGCCAGAGAAGCGAAGCGCTGGCAGGTCTGCGCGACCAGATCCCCGTAGGGCATCGGATGGCGTATTGCCACAACTTTTTTACCCATACCTTTAAGCAGCGAGGCTATAAAGCGGGTGGTCTGGCTCTTGCCGCAGCCGGTGCGCACGGCGCAGACAGCCACAACAGGCTTCTTGGATTTTATATATGTATGCTCGCCCGAGAGCAGCTTAAAGTCGGCGCCGCAGGCCAGAACTATTGAGCCCTTTGACATGACAGTATTAAACGACACATCGGAGTAAGCGAACACCACCTCATCCACTTTCAGCTTCTTGATAAGGTCCTGCAGCTCCTTCTCCTCGTATATCGATATACCGTTGGGGTAAAGCTTTCCGGCCAGCTCAGCCGGATACTTGCGCCCCGCTATGTTCGGTATCTGGTAAGCGGTAAAGGCCACCACTTCGTAATCCGCGTTGTCGCGGTAATAAACATTGAAGTTATGAAAATCTCTGCCGGCGGCTCCCATTATCAAAACTCTTTTCTTAGGCATAGCTGCTCTCCTGCTCACAAACGCGACCAAACCGGGCGTCTTAGAGTCCGCGCGTCCGCCTAAAGCGGACGCCACTTAAGACTCGACCCCCAGGCAAATCACTGAGGTTTTAACTCGCCACTCTTGAAATTCCCTCTGCACACTGCCCACTAACCACTAATCACTAACCACTGCCGTTACAGCCCTTTCTTTATCATCAGCAGTGCCAGATCAACAACGCGGTTGGAATAGCCCCATTCGTTGTCGTACCAGGCGAGTATCTTTACAAAGTTGCCGCCGATAACTTTGGTGCTCTTACCGTCAACGCTGGAGCTCAGCGGGCAGTGGTTAAAATCTATGCTCACAAGCGGCTCGTCGGAATAGCCCATTATATCCTTCATCGGGCCTTCGGCCGCGGCCTTCAGCTCGGCGTTAATTTCTTCTGCCGTGGCGGGCTTTGACAGCAGAACGGTAAGGTCCACCGCTGACACGTTGGGGGTAGGGACGCGTATGGCGAAACCGTCCATTTTCCCCTTCAGTTCCGGCATTACCAGCGCTATGGCCTTGGCGGCTCCGGTTGAGGTCGGGATCATCGACAGCGCGGCGGCGCGGGCCCGGCGCAGGTCCGAATGGGCCATATCGTGGATCTTCTGGTCGTTGGTGTAGGCGTGGATGGTGGTCATCAGGCCTTTCTCAATGCCCCATTTGTCGCTTATCACTTTGGTGAAGGGCGCCAGGCAGTTGGTGGTGCAGGAAGCGTTGGAAACCACGTGGTGGTTCTTCGGGTCGTACTTATTGTCATTTACGCCCATCACGACTGTAAGGTCCTCGCCCTCGGCCGGGGAGGAGATGATCACTTTTTTAGCGCCGCCTTTGGTTATATGGTTCTCGGCGCCTTTGACTTCCTTACCCTTCTTATTCACGCCATCTTTCTTGATCGTGAACAGTCCGGTGGATTCCACCACTATTTCAACGCCCATGCTCTTCCAGTTTATGGCGGAGGGGTCCTTTTCCTTAAAAACCTTTATCTTCCTGCCGTCCACGGAGATCTCGTCGTCGGCGGTAGCTTTCACTTCGCCCTC
>SESG01008573.1_pt1 | contig 12701 bp, 5 predicted proteins | sample 3171421 | NCBI WGS metagenome assembly SESG01 (sample SAMN10866946, study PRJNA518727) | freshwater metagenome | biome: subpolar coniferous forest; feature: holomictic lake; material: water; isolation source: holomictic Lake 227, 6 m and 8 m depth | place: Canada: near Kenora, Ontario | collected... | reverse complement strand
CAATCGAGCAATTCTTCCAACACCCATTTCGAGACCGAGCCGCGCAGCCTCCTGCAATGCGTGTTTATAGAGGTCGCGCCACGCCGACGAGAGAAAGGCCGGTCCTTGCGGCATATTGCCGTCGCTCACCGGGAAGATCATCGCCCCGCCCATGCCCTTGGCCTTGAACTCTTCCAGATCGCGGGTGATGCCTTGCTTGTCCGTCAGGTTGTTGAGCCACAGCCAATAACAGGACGGCTTGGCCGAAGGCGGCGGCGAGCTGAAATCGCGCGCCAAGTCGCCTTTCGCCGGCGCCGTCAGGGTCAGCACCAGGGCTGCGACCATGGCCAGCAGCACCTTCCGCGCGCAAAGCCCGGTCGAAATCCCGGCTGCAAGAACACACCCGGCCCGTCGGCTGCCATCTAACACGAAATTCATGGCGTCTCTTCCTGCGGTTGACGAACCACAGTGTCACCGGGCGAATCAAAACCAGATCTGGTCGGGCTTGACCGACACAAGGAACAACCGTGTTGACTTCATAACGCGTCCACGCATGTCCGAAGGTGCACCGGCCGAGCGTCATTCGCACCGTGAAGGGTAGCGCGAGTAGGCTTGGGCGGAAGAGCATTTATTTTAAGACAAGGGGAACGATTGGCTCTTTTCATGCTGGACTGCGTGTGCTTGCGATGGCTGTGGTCCAAGGTCGCTGTAAGTAGCGCGGCAGCCTGGCTCAATGCCCAAGCCAGGGTTTGATTGGGACTTCATTTCACCCCGTTCTGGGTCCATCGGTTGCGGGGGCAGAGGGTTGCGCGGTGCGCATGGGAACACTCCCGGGGTGCCGCCGACGCACCCCGCAGGCGATGCTGGCGGGCTCCGCGTAGCACCAACGGTAGCACCTGTAGATAGAAGCATGCAGAATAACGCCCAGGCCAATCTTGCGGCAGAGCGTGGCTCCAGTAGCAATTGGACTTCAGACCCGCACATCCAATATCCAGCGTCGAGCCGCCAGAGCTGAACTGGCCTTGCCTGCGGAAAACGCATAGGTAGGCCATTTGGATAAGCTTGGCTGATTGCAAATGGGGCTTGTGAAACCTTCTATGGGTATAGGACGGTACCGGGGTGGTACCAGGGTGTCCCCAGAGCAGCCCACGGGAGTCGGGATAGGGGGTGTATTCAGATTGCTTATGGGAAGGCCCCAGCCTTAAACTTCCAACCTTGAACCCTGAAAAACATCGAACATCCAACTTCGAAATTCAAGGCAGGACAAGGCCACCCAATGCGACCCCTCAGGGGAATGCAGAATGTAGAATGAAGAAGCTACCGCAAGCCACCCCTAAGCCACCCCCAGGCCTACTGGTAGCCAACCGGTAGCCACCCCCATGCGCCCCTCATGCGGCCCTCATGCGAGCCTCATGCGACCCCAAAGTCACATGAATGCGACATCAAAGCCTGGTAAAGTCGCCGGATGAGTCGGAAAGCCCGGGGAGACAGGGGGCAAATCGGGGATTTCTTCATCCCAATCCGCGATTTATCCATTCCTTCTAATGCGGTTGGCCGGTTAGTCTGGGGGACAAATGAATCCTAAACCTAAGTTCCTTGCCACCGCGATCGGCAGCCTTCCCTTCAGTGATCCAGCCCAGGCTGTAAACCTGGTTTTGGCCAGCATCCCGGAAGCACCGATCTGGCCGCAACTGCCGCAACTGGGCATCAACGAGCACATGGAGATTCAGTATTCGGAGGGCATCCCCTGCGCGATGGTGGATCGTGTGAAGGGCCGCCTCTATTTCGATACCGCCAAGGATTCCTCAGAGGCATTCGCCACCTTCTATGAGGCCTACATGGCCGCGACGGAGGCCCCGGCCGGCACCGGCGACTTTTCCTCCATGGCGATCAGCCCGGAGTACTCAAAGGGCATCTATGCCCTGGAGAGCCGACTCAAGACCGAAGGTACGAATCGCCCGTATGTGAAGGTGCAGACCACCGGGCCGTGTTCCTTCGCGTTGACCATCACCGACGAGAACAAGCGCGCGATCTACTATAACGAAGAATTCCGCGACGTGATCATCAAGGCGCTCGCGATGAAGTGCCGCTGGCAAATCCAGAAGTTCAAGTCCTATGGCCAGCAGACGATCTGCTTCATCGACGAACCGATTCTCTCGGCCTTTGGCAGCTCGACCTACGTATCGGTCAAGCGGGAGGATGTGGTGGCCCACCTCAAAGAGGTAATTGATGCCGTGCATGCCGAAGGCGGCCTGGCGGGCATTCACTGCTGCGGCAACACGGAGTGGAGCATTCTGATCGATGCCGGGGTGGACATTCTGAACTTCGATGCATTCGGGTTTGGCGAGACGATTGCGATGTATGCTGCTTCGGTCAAAACGCATTTGCAGCGAGGCGGGGCCATCGCCTGGGGCGTTGTGCCGACCTCGCCCGCGATCCGGGAACAAACCCCCGAGACACTGGTGGCGCACCTCGAGAAGATGATGGACCACCTGGCCGCCACGGGCATTGATAAGCAGATGATTCTCGAACAGGCCCTGGTCACGCCTTCCTGCGGCACGGGTTCGCTGGAGGTAGCTGACGCGGAGAAGGTCTTCCAGACCCTGCGCCTGGTTTCACAAGCGCTGCGCGCCAAGCACCGATTCTAATGTCCTGCACCATCGCCATCACTGGCAAAGGCGGGGTAGGCAAGACGACCATCGCGGGGCTGACGGTGCTGCGCTTGGTTGCCAGTGGCCGCCGACCGGTATTGGCAGTCGATGCCGACCCCAATAGCTGTCTCGACCTCGCGCTGGGCGTGCATGTCGCGCACACCGTGGGCGGCGTGCGGGAGGAGGCCAGGGTGCTGGCGGGCGAAGGCAGCACGACCGGCGTGGCCAAGCAGGAACTCATGCGGCTCAAGGTGGCCAAGAGCCTGGTTGAAACGCGCGACTTTGACCTCATTGCCATGGGCCGGCCCGAAGGCCCCGGGTGCTATTGTTTTGCCAACAATGCCTTGCGCGCCACCCTCAAGGAGATTGCCGATGATTATCCCTATGTGGTCATCGATAACGAAGCAGGCCTGGAGAACCTCTCGCGCCGGATTGTGCGGGAGCTGGACTTGATGATTATGGTGGCCGACCCTTCGCGGCAGGGCCTGGAGACCGTGCGGCGGCTGTTTGCGCTGGCGCGCGAAATGGACATCAAGGTGAAGCAACTGGCCCTAGTCATCAACCGTATGCGGCGCGATGGCCTGCCCGAGAGCATCGCTCAACTGCAGGCTGAAACCGGCGCAACTATCGTCTCGGCCTTGCCGGATGATGAGGAACTGGCGCGGATTTCGGAGGACGGGGGGCGACTCCAGGATCTGCCTGCTTCCAACCGCGTGGTTGCTGCGATGGATCGGTTGTTGTTTGAGAGTAATGTGCCGGTACGCGTGAAACGTGAAACGTGATGAGGAGTGCGTGAATTCACGTTTCACGCTTCACGCTTCACGCCTCATCTGAATAATTATGAGTGAATTAATAGCACCGACGGGTAAAGAAAATGTCCGCACTATGATAGCGGAAGACAGGGTATGCGACCTGGCATCGATCGAGATGCTTACCAAATCGTTTACCGATAAGGTGGACACTGTTTTCTCGCGGGCGGATACCCAGCGCAGCGTGTGTACCTTCGGCAAGAACGGCGTTTGCTGCCGCCTTTGCTACATGGGGCCCTGCCGGATCACGCCCAAGGCGCCGCGCGGGGTGTGCGGCGCGGACGCGGATACGATCGTCGCGCGCAACTATGTGCGCGAAGTGGCCAGCGGCACGGCGGCTCACTCCGATCATGGTCGGCACCTGGTGCTGTTGCTCAAGAAGGTTGCGGAAGGCAAGGGCGGCTCTTATCGGATCGCCGATGAGCAGGCCCTGCGCTACGGGGCGCGGCTTTACAATGTCGAAGAGCAAGGCCGCACGAAAGAGGCCGTCGCTCTCGATCTGGCGAACCTGTTCGTCTCCGAATTCAACCGTCAGGAGGGACCGCTGGAGACCTTGAAACTCGCCCCGAAGCGACGCCAGGGTATCTGGCGCAACCAGAACATCGAACCTTCCGGCATTGACCGTATGGTGGTGGAATCACTCCACCGGACGCACATGGGCGTGGACCACGATTATCGCAATCTGCTGCGGCACGCTTTCCGCGCTTCGCTGGCGGACGGCTGGGGCGGTTCCCGCGTGGCTTCGATTGTTTCCGACGTGCTTTTCGGCACGCCTTCGCCGGTCCGCAGCCGCGCCAACCTGGGCGTGCTGGGAGCGAAGACGGTGAACATCGTCGTGCATGGCCATGAGCCGGCCCTCTCGGAAATGCTCGCCATCGCCTCGCGCGAGCCGGAGATCCTCGCCGACGCCAAAGCGGCGGGCGCAGACGGTTTGACCCTCGCTGGCATCTGCTGCACGGCTAATGAGATCCTGATTCGCCACGGCATCCCGGTGGCCGGCAGCTTCCTCCAGCAGGAGCTGGCGATCATCACCGGCGCGGTCGAGATGCTCATCACCGACGTGCAATGTTGCATGCCGAGTCTTCCCGACGTCGCGCAGGCGTATCATACCGAGGTGGTCTCCACCAGTGACATCGCCAAGACAATTGGCTCCGCGCACATGCCCTTCGACGAAGAGCACGCGCTGGAAAGTGCCCGCACGCTCATCCGCCGCGCCATCGCCAACTATAAGAACCGCGACCCACGCAAGGTCACCATTCCCAAAGCCTCGCAACCGCTGGTCGCCGGCTTCAGCGTCGCCGCGATCAAGTACATGCTCGGTGGAACTTACCGTGCTTCCTTCCGCCCCCTCAATGACGCCATCATTCAAGGCCGTATTAAGGGCATCGTCGGCATCGTCGGTTGCAGCAACCCGAGGATGAAGACCGACTCTTACGTCAACGCTTTGACCCGTGAACTCATCAAGCGCGAGGTGATCGTGCTTAAGACCGGCTGCGCGGCCATTGCCTCCGCCAAGGCCGGCTTGCTGACACCTGAGGCGGCGTTGGAAATCGCCGGGCCGGGGTTCCGCGAAGTCTGCGAGGCCGTCGGCATCCCGCCCGTGTTGCACATGGGCAGTTGTGTTGACAACTCGCGCCTGCTCGAAGCGGCCACCGAGGTCGTCATGGAAGGGGGGCTCGGCGATGATCTCTCCGACGTGCCGGTGGTCGGAGTCGCCCCCGAGTGGATGAGCGAGAAGGCGATTGCCATCGGGTGCTATTTTGTGGCGTCGGGGGTGGATGTCATCCTTGGGCACCCGTTCCACATCGGCGGCTCGGAGAATGTCACCCGCTTTCTCAACGAAGAGGCGCGCGAGTTGTACGGCGCATCGTTCCACGTGTGTCCTGATCCGGAATCGGCGGCGGAGAAGGTCATGGAGATTATCAACCGCAAGCGGGAGAAGCTGGGCATCAACCGCAAAGCCGAACGCAAACTGTATGATATGAAAGACCGGAGGGCACTGAATGTCTAAGTTGATCTGTTCCAGCGCCATCGACGGCGCCATTGCCTGGGTCGCCCGGGCCGAAGCCAAGCTGAATGAAGCCGTCGCCGCCAAAGGCGAGTCCTGTGCCGTCGGTTTCCCGGACACAGCCTACTATCTGCCGGTGATCTACTCTTTCACCGGCGAGAAGATGCAGACGCTGGTTGACCTGCGCCGGATTCTCCGGCGGGCCAAAGAGCTGCTGCCAGCCCGGCCCTCAGAGAAGAATTGGCTCCCTTATTTGGGGAACACTCTCGACGCCGGCGTCGCCGCGTTGTTTGCGTGCGAGGTGATCGAGGCCTGCAAGTACCTGGTCGGGCCAAAACCGGTGGATGGGATATGGCTCGGCGCGGCCAACGACGTCATCATGCGCGAACGCGGCATCGAGTTTGTCGATGGCACCGCTCCCGGCTTTGCCGCGATCACGGGCGCCGCGCCGACGAATCAAATCGCCGTGAAGATCGCCAAGGAACTCCAGGAGAAGAACCTTTATATCTTCATGGGCGGCTGCACCAACGGCAAGCAGTTCGCGGAGCAGTTGGCCGAAGAGGGGGTGCAGCTTGGCTGGGATACGCGGCTGGTGCCCTTCGGGCGCGACGTGTCGGCGCTCATTTATGCCTTGGGCTTTGCGAATCGCGCCGCGCTCTCCTTCGGCGGCGTCAAGCCCGGCGACTTTGCCGCCAACCTCAAGTACAACAAGAACCGCATTTTCGCGTTCGTTCTCGCCCTGGGCGAAGTCACGCCCGATAAATACGCCGCGGCTGCGGGGGCTATTAACTACGGCTTCCCGATCATTGCAGATACGGACATTCCACAGATCCTGCCGACCGGCATTTGCACCTACGAGCATGTCGTCTCGCAGGTTCCTTACGAGACGATGGTCGAGAAGGCCCTCGAGGTGCGCGGCTGCAAGGTCAAGATTACGAAGGTTCCCATCCCGGTGCCCTATGGCCCCGCGTTCGAGGGCGAACGGATTCGGAAGGCGGATGCTCACGTCGAGTTTGGCGGCAACAAGACCACGGCGTTCGAGTTCGTCACCATGACCGACCTGGACCAGATCAACGATGGCGAGATCGAGATCATCGGCCCGGACATCGACAGCGTCGAGCCCGGCGCCGCGCTGCCGCTGGCGATCTGGGTCGAAGCGGCGGGCCGAAAGATGCAGCCTGACTTCGAGCCGATCCTCGAGCGGCAGATTCACCATTTGGTCAACGGCGCGGAAGGGATCTGGCACATGGGCCAGCGCGACATTGTATGGACCCGGGTATCCAAGGCCGGCTTCGCCAAGGGCCTCCGCCTCCGCCATTACGGCGAGATCCTGCACGCCAAGCTGCTTTCCGAGTATCCCGCCATCGTGGACAAAGTCAGGGTCACGCTGGTTACGGACGGCGCAGAGGTGCAAAAGCGCCTCGCGGTGGCGCGCAAGACTTACGACGAGCGCAACCGCCGGCTCGAATCCATGACCGACGAGTCGGTGGACACATTCTACTCCTGCCTGCTGTGCCAATCCTTCGCGCCCAACCATGTGTGCGTGATCACGCCTGAGCGCCTCGGTCTGTGCGGCGCTTACAACTGGCTGGACGGCAAGGCTGCCTACGAGATTGATGAGACCGGCCCCAACAAGCCCATCCAGAAAGGCGAGTGCCTGGATTCCGTGCGTGGCGTGTGGAAAGGCGTCAATGATTACGTCTATCCCAACAGCCACAAGAGCATCGAGTGTTTTTCCGCCTACTCGATCATGACCAATCCCATGACCAGTTGCGGCTGCTTTGAGGCCATCTGCGCTTATGTCCCCGAGTGCAATGGCATCATGGTTGTGCCCCGTGAATTCCTGGACGACACCCCGGTGGGGATGACCTTTTCGACCCTCGCCGGCAGCGTCGGCGGCGGCCAGCAAACCCCGGGTTTCATGGGCTGCGGGAAGGTGTTCCTCACCTCCAGGAAGTTCCTCTTCGCCGAAGGGGGCCATCGCCGCCTGATCTGGATGCCCAAGGAACTCAAGACCCTCCTGGCCGATGACCTGAAGAAGCGGTGTCAGGAACAGGGTGTGCCGGACCTCTTTGACAAGATCGCCGACGAGACTATCGCCACCGATCCCAAAGCCATCCGTGCTTACATGGAGAAAGTCGGGCACCCCGCGCTGACCATGCCCGACATGAGCGCCCCGTCGCCGTCCGACACGAACGCTCCCGCCGCCGAGCCGAAAGCCGCTCCTGTCGCGAGCGTGGCAACTGCGCCTCTGCCAGCGACGGTATCAGCACAGCCGAGTTCGGGAACTGCGGCAACTTCCGGCAATGGCGCCAGCGCGCCCCGGCCGCCGGCGGAGCAGCCTACCGTCTCACGTCCTTCGGCTGGCGAGACTAAACCCGCGCCTCTCGTCACGCCCGCAGTCTCAGCCGACTTGCTGGCGCACATCAAGGAACTGGCGCTGCAGGAATTCAAGCGATCACTCGAGGCCGCCTCCCCCGAGGACATCCTGCGCGGCGTTATGGAAGCGCTCAGCCACCCGGCAGCAAGATCAACTGTCCCCAGTGTGCCGCTCCCTGCAATCAAGTCGCTTGCCGAACCAGCCCCGACAGCACAACCACCCCCTGCGCCTGCACCCCAGGCCACTCCCAGCCCGACTTTAGACTCGGGTCTTCAGACTTTGGACTTACCGCAACCCAGCGCCAGTGAACGCCTGTCCGCTGTGACTGCCTTCACCCCGCGCAAGGAACGCTGTGAAGTCCCAATCTGCACGGTTAAGCTGGGAGCTCTGCGCTCAGAGGGCGGCACGCGCGGGCGCACTTACCGCATCGGCGGGGCCACGGCCATGCCTTTCCATCTCTGGGAAGGTGAAATGCCGAACCGCCCATTGGTGGCCATGGAAGTGTTCGACGTGGTGAGCGAGAAATACCCCCGGGTGCTGCGTGACATCTACGGCGACCTGCTGCTGCATCCGGCCGAGATGGCTAAAGCCTGCGTGGAAAAGTACGGCGCCGACTTGATCAGCGTCCGCCTGGAGGGCACCCACCCGGAGAAGGGTAATCGCACTCCCGAGCAGGCAGTAGAGCTCGTGAAGTCGGTGCTGGCCGCAGTGGACGTGCCGCTCATCATCACCGGTCACAACCATTTTGACCGCAACAACGAAGTGCTGAAAGCCGTCGCCGCCGCCTGCGCCGGCGAGAACCTGCTGCTGAACTGGGTCGAGCAAAACAACTACCGCACCATTGCCGGAGCGGCGATGGGATACGGCCATTGCGTGGTGTCCCAGAGCCCCATCGACGTGAACATCAGCAAGCAGATGAACATTCTGCTCACCAACATGGACCTCAAACGCGAGCAGATCGTGATTGATCCGCTCACTGGGGCCATGGGGTACGGTATCGAATACACTTATTCGGTAATGGAACGGATCCGCCTCACCGGCCTCAACGGCGATACCATGCTCGCTTTGCCGATGATTGTTTCCCCGGGCCAGGAATGCGCCAAGATTAAGGAGTTCAAGGCTGCGGAGAAGGACATGCCGGTCTGGGGCGATTTGGGTCGGCGCGCGCCGCTCTGGGAGTTGACGACCGCGATGAGCCTGCTATACGCCGGCGCGGATATCCTGATCATGTATCACCCGGAGACCGTCGCCGCCCTGAAGCGCACCATCTCGCGCCTGATGGACCAGCAAGAGTAAAGTCTGGAGTCTAAAGTCTAATACGCTGCACGCGGCAGGTTTCACGTTTCACGTTTCACATTTCATCTTACCATGGCCCTTACCGGTTTACAGATCCAGAAGCTCCTGCCAGCCACTAATTGCAAGGAGTGCGGCTCCAACACCTGCCTGGCGTTCGCGATGAAGCTCGCGGGCAAGAAGGCCGAGCTGGCCCAATGCCCTTATGCTTCCGAGGAAGCCAAACGCGTGCTCGGTGCGGCGAGCGAGCCGCCGGTGCGATGCGTCGAGCTCGGGCCCGACCGCAAGCTGAAGCTGGGCGGCGAAGTGGTCCTGTATCGCCACGAGAAGACCTTCGTCCACCAGACCGCTTTGGCCCTGAACCTCAATGACACCGATCCACCGGCAGCCATTGAGGCAGCCCTTACGACGGTCTCCACCTATCTGCTGGAGCGGGTAGGGGAAGAACTCCGGATCGACCTGGTGGCCGTCACGCAGAAAGGTTCCGATGCGGCAGCGTTTGCCTCGCTGGCAGGCAAGGCCTGGAGCCAGACCAAGCGGCCGCTGGTGTTGCGCAGCCCGGATGTCGCTGCGCTGACTGCGGCGGCGGTGGCTGTCAAAGGCAGCCGCAGTGTCCTTTGTGCCGCGTCCCCAGAAGCCGCCGCCCAACTCTGGCGGGTCGCCAAAGAGAACGACCACGCGCTGGCGCTGACCGCGCCCGACCTCAACCAATTGGTGGCGCTGGCTGGTGAAATCAAGAAGCAGGGCTTGAACGACCTCTTACTGCAATTCTCGACTTGCTCGCTGGCGGAGCAGTTCCAGACCAGCTCGATCGCCCGCCGCGCCGCGCTCAAGGATGGAGTCAAGTCGCTGGGTTACCCCACGCTGCGCTTCATTGACACCGGCAACCTGCTCGATGACACGATGGCAGCGGTCAACGAAGTCACCAAGTATGGCGGGATTTGCGTGCTGCCGCAATTTGACGCGGCCCAGATGGCCTCGCTCATGACGCTGCGGCTTAATGTCTTCACCGACCCACAGAAGCCCATCCAGGTCGAGCCGAAGGTCTATCCTATTGGCGAGCCAAAGCCGGACTCCCCGATATTCGTAACGACCAATTTCTCCCTCACCTACTTCATTGTTTCCGGTGAGATCGAGAACAGCGGCATCAGCGCCTGGCTGGTCGTTCCCGAATGCGAGGGCATGAGCGTGCTGACCGCGTGGGCGGCGGGCAAGTTCAACGGAGGGACCATCGCGAAGTTCATCAAGGAGATCAACTTCGAGTCGCAGGTCACGCGGCGCGAGTTGGTCATTCCCGGATACGTGGCCCAGATCAGCGGCGAGTTGGAGGAGAACCTCCCCGGCTGGAAGGTCATGGTTGGCCCTTCCGAAGCTGCCGACCTCGAGAGCTTCGTTAAGAGCCGTCTCAAATGAGCCTCACTCCAAACTTCGGAGTGCGGAGTGCGGACTTCGAACTCCGGACTTTGGATATTACTGATAGGAATTTGCTTCTTTAAGGCGGGGAAGGGATGAAGAGGGGCCCACGAATTACACGAATTACACGAATTACACGAATGGGGACGATCTGGTTTGGACTTTTCTATTCGTGTTATTCTTGTGATTCGTGGGCCAACGCCTGCCGGACTTTGGACTTTGGACTTTGGACTTTGGACTTTGGACTTTGGACTTTGGACTTTAGACTTTAGACTTTAGACTTCACCTCATGCCTAGCGTCCACTTTCTCCCTTCGGGCAAGTCGGTCCACGTACCCCCAGGTTCTGGGCTGCTCGATGCGGCCAGACTGGCTGGGGTGGCGATTGAGTCTCCGTGCGGCGGCGAGGGAACCTGCGGCAACTGCATCGTCCGCGTCACCAGCGGTGAAGTGGATTCCCGCAGCCTCGGCACCCTCCCCCAGGCTGCGGTCGCCGAAGGTTGCGTCCTGGCTTGCGCGGCGCGCCTGCTCGACGCGGATCTGACGGTGGAAGTCCCCCAGCAGCACGGGTTGGCCGGCGGCAAGTTCGCGCCCGAAAACGAAACCCACCTGGTGCGGCTTGAGTTGCTGCCCCGGCAGTGGGAGTACGATCCTCTCGCCGTCAAGTGGCTCTTGCAGGTCGAGCCGCCGCAACTGGAAAGCGGGCAGTCGGATCTCGATCGTCTCACGCGCGCAATACAACACGACTGGGGCAAACGCCCCGTTGAATTCTCGCTGCTTGGCCTCCGAACCGTGGCGGACACCCTGCGCGCTGTCCAGGGGCAGGTGACGGCCACCATTGTGCGCGACTCGGGCCGGCTCCATGTCATTAACGTCGAACCCGGCGATACCACCCTCCGGCATTATGCCGTCGCCATTGACGTCGGTACCACGACGATCGCCGTGCAGTTGATCAACCTCGCCGTCGCCCAGGTTGTCGCCGCGCAGAGCGATTACAACGACCAGATCGCCTGCGGCCTGGACGTGATCAGCCGGATCAACTACGCCCGCACCCCGGCGCGACTGCAGGAACTGCGGACGCGGGTGCTCGGCACCATCAACCGCCTGATCCATCAGATGGCCAAGAGCCGCGGCGTGGCCCCCGGCGAGATCTCCAATGCGGCCGTCAGCGGCAATACCGTGATGACGCATCTGCTGCTCGGGCTGAACCCCGAGCCCCTCCGGCTCGCCCCCTACACGCCCACCGTGCTGCACGTGCCCTACCTGCGTAATTCGGAGATCGGCATCGACATTAACCCGCAGGCCTGGATCCATTTCTCCCCGGCAGTCGGCAGTTATGTGGGGGGAGATATTACTGCGGGCATTCTCTGCACCGACCTGGCCACCACCACCGAGGAGATCAACCTGTTCATCGACATCGGCACCAATGGTGAAATCGTGCTGGGCAATAACAGTTTCCTGATGGCCTGCGCCTGCTCTGCGGGTCCAGCCTTTGAAGGGAGCGGCATCGAATGTGGCATGCGCGCCTCCACCGGCGCCATCGAAAAAGTGCAGGTGGATCCGGCAACGGGAGTGGCCCGCTATGCCACCGTGGGCAACGTGCCGCCGCGCGGCGTCTGCGGTTCGGGCATGATCGATTTGGTGGCCCAGTTGTTTCTTACCGGGTGGATCGATGCGGCTGGCAAATTCGACCGCACCCGTCCCAGCGCCGCCATCCGCATCGAAGGTCGGCGCGCCAGCTACAGCCTGGCGGCAGCGGGGGAGAGCGGGGCGGGCAAGCCAATCGTGGTGACGGAAATCGACATCGAGAACATCCTCCGCACCAAGGCCTCCATTTATGCCGCCTGTGCCCTGATGCTCAGCCAGGTGGAACTGCGCTTCGAGGACCTTTGCCACATCTACATCGCCGGCGGGTTCGGGCGCTTTCTCGACCTGGAGAATGCCAAGGTCATTGGCTTGATTCCGGATCTGCCGCGTGAGCGGTTCCGCTACATCGGCAACTCGTCGCTCATGGGTTCCTACATGGTTGTCGTCTCCCAGGACTACCGCCAGCGCCAGCTGGAACTCGCCCGCAGGATGACCTATCTCGAACTCAATTCCGACCCGGCTTACATGGAGCAGTACACCGGCGCGCTCTTTCTCCCGCACACCGACCCAAGCCGGTTCCCCT
>SESG01002089.1_pt1 | contig 12707 bp, 11 predicted proteins | sample 3171421 | NCBI WGS metagenome assembly SESG01 (sample SAMN10866946, study PRJNA518727) | freshwater metagenome | biome: subpolar coniferous forest; feature: holomictic lake; material: water; isolation source: holomictic Lake 227, 6 m and 8 m depth | place: Canada: near Kenora, Ontario | collected... | reverse complement strand
ACCTTCAAGTAACGGCGTAAATCCAAATTGAAATTTTTTCTGCCCTGTGGCGGTAATCGTGGCCATCGTCCGGCCATGAAAGGAATCCTTCATGGTAATTAATTCAAATTTATCCGGTCCCATATTTTCATGGGCATACTTTCGCGCTAGTTTGATTGCCGCCTCATTTGCTTCCGCTCCGCTGTTGCAAAAAAATACTTTGTCCGCGAAAGAATTTTCCACGAGCAAGCGAGCTAACTGACCCTGAGGTTGAGTATAATACAAGTTGGAAACATGCATTAAGCTCTGAACCTGTTCTTTGATGGCGGACACTACATTGGGGTGACAGTGCCCAAGATTACAGACGGCAATACCTGCAACAAGATCAAGGTACTCCCTGCCATTTGCATCCCAAAGCTTTGTACCCAAACCTTTTACCATGGCAACAGGAAACCGTTTGTAGGTATTCATTATATTTTCATCAGCCAAAAGCATTATTTCTTTTTCAGTCATTTTCCGGCATCTACCTTTCTTGTGTTAAAGAACTATTTCCGTACCAATTCCTTTATCCGTGAATACTTCCAGCAGGATTGCATGCCTTAAGCGACCGTCAATAATGTGCGCTTTTTTTACTCCGCATTTAAGAGCCTTCAGGCAGCATTTAACTTTGGGAAACATCCCGCCTTCCACAACGCCTTCCTCAATGAGCTTCATTGCTTCTTTATCATTCATCGCGTTGATTAGCTTCTTATCTTTACCCATCACTCCTTCAACATCGGTAAGCAGTAATAGCTTATCCGCCTGCAAGGCCGCTGCAACTTCCCCGGCCACAATATCGGCATTGATGTTATAAGTTTCTCCCGCATCGCCAATTCCTGTAGGCGCTATTACCGGAATAAAAGCATTCTGGCTGAGAGATACAATTAATTCAGAGTTGATAGCTTTCACCTTTCCCACGAGGCCTATATCGATAATTTCCGGCGGTGTGTTCTTTACTTTTTCTTCGCTTAAATAATATTTTTCCGCCTTGATCAAATTACCGTCCTTACCGCTCAATCCCACAGCATTTCCACCATGCCGGTTAATCAAACCAACTATTTCTTGATTAACCATTCCGACAAGAACCATTTCAACAATATTCATGGTCTCTTCATCAGTAACACGCATTCCCTGGATGAACTTTGATTCTTTGCCGAGCTTTTTGAGCAATGTACCTATTTGCGGACCACCGCCATGAACGACAACAGGATTCATGCCGATATATTTCATCATAACTACGTCCTGGGCAAACTTATCCTTTAACTCATCATCAACCATGGCATGACCGCCGTATTTGATGACAATGGTCTTGTTATAAAATCGTTTAATGTAAGGCAGGGCTTCAATCAAGATCTCCGCCCTTTCCATCGAATTTTGAATATCGCTCATTTTCAACTCCATTAAAGAATGTAACGACTTAAATCTTCATCTTCTACGATATCATCGAGTTTTTCCTGTACGTATTTTGCGTCAATCGTTATTTCTTTTTCTTTCATGTCCGGTGCTTCAAATGATATTTCATCCAATAATGTTTCCATAATTGTATAGAGCCTTCTGGCTCCTATATCTTCCGTTCTTTCATTGACTACTGTTGCCACTTGAGCAATTTCGGCCACGGCATCATCGGTAAATATTATTTTAATACCTTCTGTCGCCATCATTTCCGTATATTGCTTAACAAGCGCGTTATTGGGCTCCGTTAAAATACGAATGAATTCTTCTTTCCCTAATGAATCCAATTCAACTCGAATGGGAAAACGTCCCTGGAGTTCCGGGATCAAATCAGAAGGCTTGGAAGAACTAAACGCGCCTGCCGCAATAAAAAGGATATGGTCTGTTTTAACCATTCCATAACGGGTATTGACATTTGAACCTTCCACTATCGGCAGTAAATCTCTCTGGACACCTTCACGCGAAACATCAGGGCCGTGCGGCGAATCACTACCGACAATTTTGTCAATTTCATCAAGAAATATTATTCCCGATTGCTCTACCCTCTCCACAGCAGTTTTAGTCACTTTTTCCATATCAATCAGCTTTTGTGCTTCTTCTCCTGCCAGTATTTCCATGGCTTCCGGAACTTTGACGGTTCTTTTTTTCTTTTTCTGCGGTATCATATTGCCCAGCATATCTTTAATGTTGAGCCCCATATCCTCCATGCCCGCGGCAGAAAATATTTCAATCATCGGACCGCTTCTTGGTTCGGTAACTTCCAATTCCACAACTCTGCTGTTGAGCTTCCCATCTTTAAGTTGTTTGCGTAACTTTTCTCTGGTTGCATCGGATTTCTGCGGTTGCTCCAACGCAGTCTCGGTGTTTTCTGTATTCACAGAATCGTCGAGCATTTCGCCTACTTTGACTTCCGAAAGTCTCGGCGGCAACAAAATATCAAGCATTCTTTCTTCCGCGATCTCGGCAGCTTTGGCGCGTACATTTTCCTGTTCTTCGGATTTGGCATTATTCACACTGAGCTCAACTAAATCACGAACCATCGACTCAACATCTCGTCCAACATACCCGACTTCCGTAAATTTGGAAGCTTCCACTTTTAGGAAAGGTGAATTATCCAGTTTAGCCAGTCTGCGGGCTATTTCCGTTTTACCAACACCTGTCGGTCCGATCATGATAATATTTTTCGGTGATATTTCATCGGCCAGTTCCTGAGGCACATTCTGCCTGCGCCATCTGTTGCGAAGAGCTATAGCCACAGCCCTTTTTGCGTCACCCTGACCGATTATGTGCCTGTCTAATTTTGCCACTATTTCGCGGGGTGTTAACCCAGTGCTTATCATATATTAATCCTATTCCTTACCTTTGCTCTTTTTTGTTTCTTTTGGTTTATCTGCAGCAACTTCAATTTCTTCCATTGTTAGATGATTATTAGTGTAAATACAAATATCCGCCGCAATTTTCATGGATTCTTTGGCAATTTCTGTTGAGGACAGATTGCTGTGACGCACCAGCGCGCGTGCCGCCGCCTGCGCGTAAGGCCCGCCAGAACCTATGGCCATAACATCATCATCAGATTCAATCACATCGCCATTACCGGAAATGATCAGAGAGTGATCCCGGCTTACCGCAATCATCAATGCCTCCAGATGCCGCAATACCCGGTCGGTGCGCCAATCCTTGGTCAATTCTACTGCCGCTCGCAGCAAATTGCCGTTATATTGTTCCAACTTTTGATCAAAGCGGTCAAACAGGGTAAAGGCATCGGCTGTGGCACCGGCAAAACCAACAATGACTTCGTCGTTATAAAGCCTGCGTACCTTACGCGCTCCATGCTTCAGGATTGTCGTATCCAAGGTAACCTGACCATCACCAGCTACCGTAATTTTACCATTATGTTTTACTGCCAATATTGTGGTGCTTCTTATCGTCATTTCTTCTCCTTACTTTTTAGCACGCGGATGGGCATTGTCGTAGACTTCCATCATCCGGTTAATATTCACTGCCGTATATTTCTGAGTTGTGGAAAGGCTCTCATGGCCCAGCAATTCCTGAATCGACCGCAAATCCGCGCCGGCATTTAAAAGATGAGTGGCAAAAGTATGTCGCAACGAGTGTGGACTTATCTTGCGGCCTATTCCGCTTTTCACTGTCATTGCGTCAACTATTCGGGCAATGCTTCTTGCCGTAATTCTTTTACCCCGCGTATTTAAAAACAGCGGATTTTTAAACAGATTCTCATCACACTTTTTTCTGACCTCTGTGGTCTTCTTCAAATACTCGTCAATCGCTTGCAGGGCCTGCTTACCTACCGGAACTATTCTTTCTTTTTTCCCCTTCCCGCGTAATTTAACCAACGCCTGCCTAAAATCAAAATCTGTCACGTTAAGTCCGGCAAGCTCGCTTAAACGCAATCCGGAAGAATAAAATAATTCCAGCATGGCAGAATCGCGCAAGCCAGAAACCGAATGATCGCCCTGATCTCCCAAAAGCTGAAACGTCTCATCCACCGAAAGAAAAGTAGGCATATATTTTTCTATTTTCGGCGTCTGGACCATTTCCGCCGGATTATTTTTAACTTTTCCGGCACGTAATAAATACTTATAAAATGACCTAAGTGAAGATACCTTACGATTCACTGTAACTTTTTTTACTTTTTCCTGGTATAGATGACTCAAATATGAACGAATAGTTTCCGGTTCAACATTAACTATGGCATCACCTTTTTTTGTTATATCACTTTCTTGCAGAAAATTGTTGAATTCCTCAACATCCGCCAAATAAGCTTTCAGTGTATGTTTGGAAACATTTCGCTGTACTTCCAGATAAATTTGAAACTCCGCAATAAGGTTTTCCATTACCACTCCGCTTCGCTTCGGGGATAATTCGACTAACGCTTCCTATAGTCAGCGAGTCTCAAATCCCCATTCGCTTCACTCAGGGGATAATTCGTCCTGCAAGTTTCAGCGCGCTTCGCTTCTGAAACTTGGGACTCATTACATTTTATACTTCCCAAAGTCTTCAGCAGAAAGATTTTCCAAAAATTCCTTGATCTTTTCTTCTTTCATCTTGTCCAAATCGCCGATTTTAATGCCAAAATCAACACTGCGCGCTTTTTCAATAACGCTTTCTTCAACAAAAATGGGAACATTAGCTCTCAGAGCCACAGCAATGGCATCACTTGGTCGGGCATCGACAGTAAAATTCTGCCCTTCCCTGCTTAAATAAATATTGGCAAAAAAAGTATTATTACGAATATCAACTATTTCCACTCGGCTTACCGCTACATTGAGAATTTTAAAGCAATCATTAAATAAATCATGAGTCATCGGCCGGGAGAAAACTATCTTTTCTAGTTCCGTTGCAATCGCGCTGGCTTCAAAAAGCCCGATCCAAATCGGTATAGCCTTACTTTCCTGCAAATCTTTCAATATGACTATGGGTGTATTGGTAACAGGATCGATAGTCAATCCGGAAACTCTCATTTCAATTAACATGCTCTACCTCCTCAATCAATTTGCCGCGGAGTGAATGCAAATAGGCTTTGGCAATTTTTGCTTTCACTATCTTGCCTGCTAATTCCTCATCACTTTTGAAATTAACAATTTTCCAGGAACTGGTTCTTCCCATCAAATCGTTTTCAGAGTTTCTACTTTTACCTTCAATCAATAACTCCTGCAAAGAGCCCTCCATTGCAAGGTTGGCTTCGATTGTGTGTTGATCCTGGAGCGCTTGCACTTGCGTGAGTCTCCTCGATTTCTCACCTTCTTCAATTTTTCCTTCCAGCTTCTGTGCCGCTGTACCTTTACGTTCAGAATACTTGAATGAAAACGTTGAATCAAACCTGATTTTTTCCATCATGTCAATGGTTTCTTGATAATCATTTTGTGTTTCTCCCGGAAATCCAATAATAATGTCCGAGGTAATACTAATTTGTGGTCTCAATTGACGCAAATGATCAACTTTTTGCATGTATTCTTCCACTGTATAGCCCCTGTTCATTAAGGCCAATATTCTGTTTGATCCAGACTGTACCGGAAGATGAATATGTTCACATAATTTTTCCTCTTCGGCAAAACAATTTATTAACTCCTCAGATAGATCACGGGGATGCGATGTCATAAATCGAATTCTTTCGATCCCGGTAATTTTGCCGATTTTTTTAATCAAAGCCGTAAAATTCAATCCATTGCCTAAAGTCTTGCCATAGGAATTAACATTTTGCCCTAGAAGCGTGACTTCCCTGATGCCGCAGTCAGCAAGTTTTCTGATCTCTTCAATGATTTCATCAGGCGGTCTGCTTATTTCCGGACCGCGCAGATAAGGCACCACGCAGTAGGAGCAGAAGTTATTACATCCCTGCATGATCGTGACAAATGCGATCACAGAACCGCTTGCAGGCGGCGCATAAATTCCAATCGAGTTTAGTGATTTAGAAAAATCAACATTAGTAATTTTTTCTCTTTTATTTTCAACAGAGGCTATCATTGCCGGCAACCGATGGATATTGTGTGTACCGAAAACAAAATCCAAATGCGCAACCCTTTTATGAAATTTTGTACCCATATGCTGCGCCAGACACCCGCCCACGCCAATAATCAATTCCGGATTTTGTTCTTTTAGCTTACTAAGCCTTCCCAGTTCACTATAGACTTTGTGCGCCGCTTTCTCCCTGATGGAACAAGTGTTGAACAGGATCAAATCTGCCAGTTTAACATTATCAGTTAATTTATAACCGTTATCCGCAAGCAAAGCCACCATTTGTTCGGAATCGTGCACGTTCATCTGGCAGCCAAATGTTTGTATATACAAGAATTTGTTTTTCATTTTCACACTCATTAAATTTGCGGATAGCCTTAATATTTCAATATAAGTTAGTCAATAGATTTTTAAGATAAGTGCTTATACCAAGTTGCTTTCAAAATAAATTATGAATTTTTGAAATCTTACTTGGTATTATGAATTTGTTAGCCACGACACAGAATATTACTCAAATTTCCGAATTCTGAGACTGACAGGGTTTCTCCCCTTCTTTTGCTGTCTATCCCGGCTACTTCCAGTGCCGATTTTAAGTCAGCCTCCGACAATTTTTCCAGCAATTTTGATCTCTTCAAATTATTGATTAACATTTTCCGGCGCTGAGCAAACGCAGCTTTCACTAAGCCGGTAAAAAATATTTCATCCTGCAAATGGACAAAAGGTTTTTCCCGGAAAGTGCCTTTGACTACGGCTGATTCAACTTTTGGCTGTGGATAAAAGCAGGTTGAAGGCACATCAAATATTTTTTCAACAGAGGCAAACATTTGCAGAATCACGGAAGGTACACCATAAATTCTGTTATTAGGAACGGAAACAAGGCGTTGCACAATTTCTTTTTGCAACATCAGCATAAAGTCGCTGATGACCGGACGGAAAGACAACAACCGGAAAATTAAAGGACTGGATATGTTGTAGGGGACATTACCGATTACCTTAATCTTGGACTTATATGTTTCTGATATTGAATTAAAATCAAATTTTAATATGTCCCCGGAATGAACTTCAACATTATCATAACTCCCTAGTTTATCTTTTAATACCTCAACCAGATTCCGATCTATTTCTACGGCAATAACTTTTTTTGCTTTCCTGGCAATACTCTCTGTCAATACGCCGATACCGGCACCGATTTCCACTACGATATCATCCTGAGAAATGTCTGCCGCATCGCTAATTCGATTAATGACATTAATATCGATAAGAAAAGACTGGCCTAATTTTTTATTCGGCTTGATGCCATATTTAGAAAGAATTTCTTTGGGTGTGTTCATAATTTTTTTTTCAAGGATGAGCGACCAGTGGCCAGCGCGATATCGCATTTAAATCCAGAGAGTCACGATGTCCGTTTTTCAGCATAATTTCGCCGATTGCCGCGATCATGGCCGCGTTATCCGTGCATAAAACCACCTGCGGAATAAACAAATCAACTTTGTTCTTTGCTGCAACCTCAGCAAACTTTTCACGCAATCTGCCGTTTGCTGCTACTCCGCCGCAAACAACTACTTGTCTAATGTCATTATCCCGCACTGCCCGCATAGTCTTTTCTACAAGAACATCAACAATTGCCTCCTGATAACTGGCTACAACATCCGGCAATTGGGTTTCTTCAAAATCCCGGCCACGTTTTTTGAGCATTGTAAGCAAAGAGGTCTTCAATCCGCTGAAACTGAAATCGGGAGAATCTTTCATAGCGCGAGGAAAAGCTATCGCCTGCGGGTTGCCGCTTTTTGCCATCTTATCTATCACTACACCTCCCGGATATCCGAGATTAAGAAGCTTTGCCGCTTTATCAAACGCTTCCCCGGCGGCATCATCTCTTGTCTGGCCCAGCAATCGGAAATCATGATAATTCAACACCCGGTAAATATTAGTATGTCCACCCGAAACCACCAAAGCCGCGAAAGGAAATTGAGGTACTTTTTCGGCAAGAAACGCAGCGGTAATGTGCCCTTCCAGGTGATTGACCCCAACGAAAGGAATATTTAGGGCATAAGCCAGCGCCTTGGCTGTAGCCAAACCGATAAGAAGTGATCCTATTAATCCCGGACCTCGTGTTACCGCAATCCCTTCAATTTCTTTAAACCCAATTCCGGCATCAGATAAAGCCTGCTCGATTGTCGGGTTAATTGCTTCGATATGCTTTCGCGAAGCAATTTCCGGAACAACACCGCCATATTTGCTGTGCGCCTTGATTTGCGATGCAATTACGTTGGAGAGCATTTTTCCGTCTTTAACTACTGCCGCAGCTGTTTCATCACACGATGATTCAATTCCAAGAACTAACATGATATCCTTTTCCTGCTTTCATTTTCTCTTTGCTAAAAAAGAATAATCTCTATATAAAAGCAATGACGATTTGTAAACATACTTTTGTTCGCAATTCTTTGATTGGAAAACAGCAATGGAATTTAAAACAGATTTCTTAATTTTGGGCAGTGGCATCGCGGGCTTAAGCTTGGCCATCAAGGCATCGGCACTGGGTAGCGTCGCCATAGTAACCAAAAAAGAAAAAACAGAATCAAACACCAATTACGCGCAAGGCGGAATTGCCGCCGTCACCGATAAGACTGATAGCTTTGATGAGCATATTCAGGATACCCTGATTTGCGGGGCAGGTCTTTGTAAAAAGGACGTGGTCGATTTTGTTGTTAAAGAAGCACCTCCAAGGATTCAGGAACTCATTGACTGGGGCGTCAACTTCACTAAATCAGAAATTCCTCCTCACCTTTATGATTTGGGCCAGGAAGGGGGCCATCACCGCAGGCGGGTATTGCATGCCAAAGACCTCACCGGCAGAGAAATAGAGCGGGCGCTAAATGATAAAGTTTCTGCATTAGGCAATGTTCATATTTATGAAAACCATATCGGCATCGACTTGATCATCCAAAAGGACATCTCCGGAAAACTGACATCCTGTCAGGGCGCTTACGTTTTGGATATCAACAATAAAGAGATTCATACATACCGCGCCAAATACACAATCTTATCCACCGGAGGCGCGGGTAAAGTATATCTCATTACAACAAATCCCGATATTGCGACGGCAGACGGCATTGCCATGGCATACCGAGCCGGCGCTAAAATCGCGAACATGGAATTCATCCAGTTTCATCCGACCTGTCTTTACCATCCTGACGCCAAAGCATTTCTCATCAGTGAAGCCGTCCGCGGTGAAGGGGGCATTCTGAGGCTAAAGAATGGAGAGACATTCATGGAAAAATATCATCCCATGAAAAGCCTCGCCCCTAGAGATATTGTCGCCAAAGCAATCGACACGGAAATAAAGCAATTGGGAGATGAATACGTACTTCTTGATATAACTCACCGTGAACACGACTTTCTTATTGATCGCTTTCCCAATATTTATAACAAATGCCTTGAGTTTGGAATTGATATAACCTCTGACCCGATACCGATCGTTCCGGCCGCGCATTATATCTGCGGCGGCGTTGATGTGGATGATTTTGGCAGAACATCCATTGCCAATCTTTATGCCTGCGGTGAGGTATCGTGCACCGGATTGCATGGAGCTAACCGTTTGGCCAGCAACTCCTTACTGGAAGCCGTTGTTTACTCCCATCGCGTCTATACTGATATTTCCCGGCACTATAATAAAATGAAACAAAGTGAGAATAACATTCCCCCGTGGGATGCAAGCGGAACTACGGAAAGTGACGATAGCATTGTTGTCACGCACAACTGGGATGAAATAAGAAGATGTATGTGGAATTATGTGGGCATTGTCCGATCCGACAAAAGACTGGAAAGAGCGACACGCCGAATAGATCTTATCCAAAAAGAAATCCATGAATATTACTGGAACTTCAAGCTCACCAAAGATCTTATCGAACTGCGCAATATCACTACAGTCGCCAAACTGATTGTCCGGAGCGCTTCTGCCAGGAAAGAAAGCCGTGGTTTGCACTATAATATGGATTATCCTGATACACGAGATGATTTTAAAAAAGACACAATTATTGTCAGAGAGTAGATTTTTCCCCAAACACCCGATTAAAGATAAAATCTAAATTCTTCAGAAAATTATTCACATTGAAAATTGCTGCCAATTCTTTTTTGGGCAGGTATTTAGTAACTGTGGAATCCGCCTCCAGCAAAGCCCTAAATTCCAAACCTTCCTGCCAGGATTTCATCGCGTTATTCTGGACGATAGTATATGCGTCTTCTCTGGTTGTGCCTTTTTCAATCAGCGATAACAACACCATTTGTGAAAAAATAACACCGTGTGTCATATTTATATTTTGGATCATTCTTTCCGGATATATCACCAACTTATCCATCATATTTTTAAATCGGGACAACATAAAATCAAGAACAATTGTAGCATCCGGCCCGATGACCCGCTCCACGGAAGAATGGCTGATATCCCTTTCATGCCATAGTGGGATGTCTTCAAGCGCGGCAACCGCGTAAGAGCGTATCAACCTCGCCAATCCGGACATATTTTCCGAAAGGATTGGATTGCGTTTATGCGGCATGGCCGAAGATCCTTTCTGACCGGGCGAAAAATATTCTTCAGCTTCTCTAACTTCTGTTCTTTGCAGAAGCCTTATCTCCTGGGCAAACTTATCGAGCGAAGACGCAATAATAGCAAGCGCTGTAAAGAATTCCGCATGCCTGTCGCGCTGAATAATTTGAGAAGAAACTGGCGCAGGCTTTAACCCAAGCTTACTACAAACATATTCTTCCACAGACGGATCGACAAAAGAAAATGTGCCTACAGCGCCGGATATTTTACCGTAGCTGATTGATTCTTTGGCCTGGATAAGACGCTGGCGATTGCGCTGCATCTCCTGATACCACAGGGCCATCTTCAGACCGAAAGTGATCGGTTCGGCATGAATTCCATGTGATCTGCCAATCATTAACGTGTTCTTATGTTCGAGTGCTCGCCTTTTTAAAATTCCCAATAACTGATCAATATCTTCCAGCAAAATTTCAGCCGATTCTTTCAATTGAACGGCAAGCGCGGTATCCAGCACATCGGAAGAAGTCAACCCCATGTGAATGAAACGTCCATCGTCACCGACTTTTTCCGTAAGGGATGTTAAAAAAGCAATTACGTCATGCTTTGTAGTCTTTTCGATCTCATCGATGCGCTCAACTCTTATAGAAACATTATCTTTAATATTTTTTAGCGCGCTTTGGGGTATTTTGCCAAGGTTAGCCATTGCCTCACAGGCAAATATTTCAACATCCAGCCATTTCTTATACCTGTTCTCCGGACTCCAAATCTTTGTCATTATCTCGCGGGAATATCTCGGTATCATCGGTTTCTCCTCTAATTTTTAAATGACTCTAAATTTACATCTACACAGCGCACGCTGAATGCCGGCCGGGAAGTAATTCCATTTTGTATTTGCGAACCGGAATATCTTGGAGCGTTAACTTGCTTTTAATTTCTTTTAAAGGCACTATGGAGCTACCCATATCCAGTGCGGATTTGAGAAGTTGCTTGAATTTTTCGTTGAAGATACCACCTTCTACTTCGGCATGAACGGGCAAAACATGTGTGTCACCGGATTTAATCAGTTCGCTGATAATTGATACACTTTTTTGCGCGTCAATTTCCTCAAAGCAGGGCAAATCAGATGGGATCTCCGGGAGATTGGCGATTTCGTGGATGAACAGGGTTTTAGCGCGAGTGCAGCTCAAGTATTCAAACTTGTATTCTTTGATTATTGCCATTACCCGATCATCAATGAGCCAGGAAGGCGCGCCGAAGGCGGTAGGCTTATTTCCGGTTAATTTCTCAAAACCGGCAATACCTTTGGCAAACCACTGCCGAATCCAGCTTTCGGATTTATTCGCAAGTTCATCCTGCCAGCGGCGGTGATCCCAGGCATGAAACTGGACTTCATGGCCTGCTGCAATTATATCTTTCACAATTTCAGGGAAGGATAACGCGATCATGGGTGCCGGAAGCAATGTGCCGTATAGCGCGGTTTTCCAGCCATAGAGAGCAGCAGCTTTTGTCCGCATCATCTTCCTTAAAAAAAGCGGATTCTTGATTAGCTGTAATGCCGCACGTCCGGAATTATCCGGACCAATGCTTAAGAAAAATGTGCATTTTAAGTTGAATTCCTTTAATGTCTGCAAAAGACAGGGCACGCCGTTTTTCATGCCCCAGTAGGTATCAACATCTATTTTTAATCCGAGCATTGGCAAAAGGATTTCTCCCTCATAGAGATTGCCACGTTCACTGCCGTGAACTCGCAATGACAAAGGTACAATAATATTTTATATCTCGGCGTCTTTGTTTTCTTCTAAAAATGAATTAAGCGTCAGACGCATTGATTCTTCCAACCCTATTTTCGGTTCCCAATTCAAAAGTTTTCTCGCTTTTTCAATACTGGGTTTGCGCGTGTAAATATCCTGATAGCCTTTGCCGTAAAAGCTATCAGCGGAAACATCGATTATCTCTGAATAGGTTTGATCATTTTTGTGATCAGGATGTTCCTGGAATAGCTTCTTTAATATATGGGCCAGTTCCTTCACCGAGCATTCGTTTTCAGGATTGCCGATGTTGATAATCTGCTCTTTGCAAATATCATTTTTATTTTCCAGTATTTTCATCAGCGCGGCAATTCCATCATCAACATAAGTAAAACAACGCTTTTGTTTTCCGCCATCAACCAGATTTATCGGCCGTTTCAAAAACAGTTCCGCGATAAATTGCGTGA
>SESG01031194.1_pt1 | contig 12711 bp, 13 predicted proteins | sample 3171421 | NCBI WGS metagenome assembly SESG01 (sample SAMN10866946, study PRJNA518727) | freshwater metagenome | biome: subpolar coniferous forest; feature: holomictic lake; material: water; isolation source: holomictic Lake 227, 6 m and 8 m depth | place: Canada: near Kenora, Ontario | collected... | reverse complement strand
CTTGTTATTGGAGCCGGACCCGGCGGCTATATCGCAGCAATCCGTGCCGCCCAACTTGGCTTTTCAGTAGCCTGCTGCGAGTTCAGCGCCTACGACGATCCGGCAGGAGAGCCCCGGCTTGGCGGAACCTGTCTTAACGCCGGCTGTATTCCCCTCAAAGCACTGGTCGCCTCTTCAGAACTCTTTGAAAAGGCCTCTCATCACCTCGAAGAACATGGCATTACGTTCGGCGGAGTAAGCATCGATGTAGCAACGATGCAGAAGCGCAAGGAGGCTATTGTCACCAAAATGACCGCAGGAGTAAAGTTCCTCTTCCGCAAAAACAAGATCACCCTCCTCAAGGGGCTGGGCTCATTTGCTGGAAGAACTGATGCCGGCTACAGAATCATGATCAGCGGAAAAGAGGGCGAAGAGGAGGTGCTTGCACAGAAGGTTATTATCGCCACCGGCTCCAAAGCGCGACAAATTCCGAATATTGCCGTTGATAATGTGACCATTTGCGATAACGAAGGTGCGCTGAAATTCACTGAAGCACCAAAAAAACTTGGCGTCATCGGCGCAGGAGTAATCGGTCTTGAAGTTGGCTCCGTCTGGCGCAGGCTGGGAGCGGAGGTAACCGTCCTTGAAGTGATGACCTCGTTTCTCGGTGCAGCCGATGAGAGCGTTTCACGGGAAGCCTCAAAGCTTTTTTTAAAGCAGGGTCTGCGCATCAAGCTCGGCGTCAGGATCGGCCAGGCCAAGCAAACAGCCAATGGTGTCAGCATTGCCTATACGGATGACCAGGGTTCCGAGCATACACTCGAATGCGACAAGCTGATTGTCTCCGTTGGTCGTACTCCAAACACTGAAAAACTTAATCTTGAGGCGATCGGCCTGCAAACTGATGAACGGGGCTTTATTCCCGTCAATGACCATTGCGCCACCGCCGCTCCGGGGGTTTACGCCATCGGCGACGTGGTCCGCGGCCCCATGCTGGCCCACAAGGCAGAAGACGAGGGTGTCATGGTTGCGGAACTGCTTGCCGGTCAGCAACCGCACCTCGACTACAACAGCATGCCCTGGGTTATCTACACCACTCCGGAAATTGCCTGGGTTGGAAAAACCGAGCAACAGCTCCGTTCTGAAGGGCACGACTACAAAACCGGCCAGTTTCCCTTTGCGGCCAACGGCCGGGCACTTGGACTTGGCGATGCCGAAGGATTTATCAAAATGCTGGCCGATGCAAAAACCGATGAAATCCTCGGCGTGCACATTATCGGAGCCAGCGCCTCCGACCTGATTGCCGAAGCAGCACTTGCCATGGAGTTCAGGGCATCATCCGAAGACATCGCCCGCACCTGCCACCCGCACCCGAGCCTCTCGGAAGTGATGCGCGAAGCAGCCCTTGCCATCGAAAAACGGTCGTTGAACATGTAACTTCGTTATTAGAGAGGAGACGGATTAAACTGAGGATCAATATCACGGGTGCCATGCAGCACCCTCACAACCTCTATGCCATCAGGGATGATGAGATAGAAAATAATATACCGGCCAAATGGAAAACTTGATAACCCCGCCAAAAGCTCAGTTCGCGAACGACCAATATGGGGGGAGTCAGCCAACTAATGGAGTTTCCGGTCGATGGAATCAATAAAAGAATCTGCACGGCTTTCGCTGTCTTCGGCTATGTAATCCCAGATATCGGCAATATCCTCAAAAACGAGGGGGCGTTTAATGATTATCGGCATCTTCTTAACCGGCCTTTGTGACTGTCCTTCTCTTTCGGACAATTCTCTTGATCTCTTCAGCATCCCAGGCGGTGGCAGTGCCACTCTCTATCCCGTCCTGAATATCCTTCTGTAACTGATCAAGCTTTGCTTTGCGAAGAGAGTCCTGCTCCGTCATAAGGCGCAACGCTTCACGGACCACCTCACTTGCCGATGTATAGAGACCGGATTTAACTTTTTGCCGAACCATCTCTTCAAGGAACGGCGTCAGGTTAACATTAATTGGCATGGCTTTGTCATTTATTTTCTTGGTCAGGAAAAATATCTCACCGAATATTTTATTGACAATTTATGACAAATATTGACAACAACACAACAGGGATGGTGCTTTTATAGTGGTGAAAAAAGGTTTGGAAACAATGTGGCAAGAGCCCTGTTTCTCCTTTTTTTTCAATGTTCATCACTTTACGGCATAGCCCGCCTTGGATGCGCTGGAATTAAACGCTCGGAAGTGATGCACGGAAGCAGCCCTTGCCATCGAAAAACGGTCATTGAACATGTAACTTCGTTTCAGCAGATCCGCGGCAGTTGCTCGCCGAGCGGAAGATCGATAATGCGACTGCTGCCATAAGCGGTACGCATGACCACCATACCGGGGTGCAGGTCAACAACTGAACCTATGATGACGGCATCCCGGCCTTCTGCAAAAGAGCGCATCACCTCAAGAACATTTGCGGCATCGGTAGCAGCAACAGCCACAACCAACTTGCCTTCGTTGGCCACGTGCAGAGGATCAACACCAAGCAGCTCACAAGCGCCTCGTACATCTGCTTTTACAGGAACAGTCATCTCATTGATTTCAATACCAACGCCGGAGGAGACAGCCAGTTCATTCAGGGTAGCCGCCACGCCTCCTCTTGTCGGGTCACGCATGGCATGAACAGCTGGCACTACGTCCAGAACGGCAGCAATCATCGCGTTAAGCGCAGCACAGTCACTGGTTATCCGTGACTGGAATGAGAGCCCTTCACGAGAGGTCATGATGGCCATTCCGTGATCACCCACGGTGCCTGACAGAATGATCGTGTCGCCAGGTGCCAGGTTGCGGCAGGAGAGAGTGACCCCCTCCCTGATCACCCCGATGCCTGAAGTATTGATAAAGATTTTGTCGCACTGCCCTTTGCCGACCACTTTGGTATCACCAGTGACCACCATCACCCCCGCCTTGCGTGCAGCATCGGCCATACTTTTGACGATGGTTTCAAGTTCGGCAAGCGAAAAACCCTCTTCAAGTACAAACCCCGCACTAAGGTAGAGCGGCCGCGCCCCGCCTACCGCCAGATCGTTCACCGTTCCATTGACGGCCAGCTCTCCGATATTGCCACCCGGAAAAAATACCGGACTTACCACATAGCTGTCGGTCGTAAACGCAACTCGACCGGGAGGCAGGTCAAGCTTTGCCTGATCGTCCAGCAGATCAAGAAAAGCATTATGCAGATGCGGCATAAAAACCCGCTGCATGAGCGCCTGCGACAGCCTTCCACCGGCGCCATGTGCCATCTGTACCGTTTCATGCTGCATAATCGGGGTCGGGCAGAGAGGAGCAATGGTCATAAGGCAAAATTTCGGTGATAGTTATAATAAGCGGCACAAGCTCCTTCGGAGGAGACCATGGTCGCGCCAAGCGGGTGTTCTGGCGTACACTCCCTCGCAAATGCCGGGCAGCCATCCGGCTTCAGCGTGCCCTGAAGAATGCTGCCGCTCATGCAGTGTGGTGATTCTGTAGCGCAGATATGGGAAACATTGAACTTTTTTTCGGCATCGAAACCGGCAAACGCTTCCCTCAGAGCAAGTCCGCTTCCGGGAATCAGACCAATTCCGCGCCACTGCCGGTCGGTCACCTCAAAAACTTTATTGATAATCTCCTGAGCCACACGGTTCCCTTCACGGCTCACTACCCTTCCGTAACGGTTCACCACCTCTGCGCGTCCCTCTTCAAGCAGTTCAACGGTTTTCAGGATTCCGGCCAGCAGATCAACCGGCTCAAAACCAGTCGGGACAATCGGCACCTGAAACTCACGGGCTACCGGCTCATACTCCTCATAGCCCATCACCGCACAGACGTGGCCTGCAGCAAGAAATCCCTGCACCCGATTCCCCGGCGAGGAAAGTATGGCCCGCATGGCCGGCGGCACCATCACCTGGCTGACCAGAACGCTGAAATTTTCAATCCCCTCGCGTGCCGCCTGCCAGACTGCCATGGCATTGGCCGGCGCGGTCGTCTCAAAGCCGACGGCAAAAAAGACCACCTCTTTCGCAGGGTTGTCGCGGGCGATCTGAAGGGCATCGAGCGGAGAGAAGAGAATGCGGACATCCCCCCCTTCACTGCGTACCATAAAGAGATCTTTTGAACTGCCGGGAACACGCAGCATATCGCCGAAACTGGTAAAAATGACCTCTTTTCTTGCAGCAATGAGGAGTGCCCGCTCAATGGATTCAAGCGGCGTCACACAAACCGGGCAACCGGGGCCATGCACCAGCTCTATGGTATCAGGCAGCAACTGGTCAATGCCGTTGCGCATAATCGAATGGGTCTGCCCGCCGCAGATCTCCATGATGGTCCAGTGGCGGGTAGCTGTTCGGCGGATCTCGTCAAGCAGCTTCCTCGCAAGCTGCGGATCGCGATATTCGTCGATATATTTCATCGGAGTCCGGTTCACAGCAGTTCAGGTGAAGGAGGCTCCCGATCAGGCTGAAATGCTCCGCTCTCAATAAGCTCCTGCCAAAGTTTCAGGCTTTCAGCCGCATCCTCTTCATCAATGATTTTCAGGGCAAAACCGGCATGAACAATGGTATACTGACCAAGCTGGATGTCGGGCACATATTCCAGACAGGCCCTTGTTTTTGAACCGTTCACATCAACAACGCCCATTTTGAGGCCATTTTCATTGGAGAGTTCAACGAGTTTTCCGGGAATGGCAAGGCACATTGGCTTGTTGTTTTTTTACAGAAGATAGTAAATATGGAATATTCGGAACTTATCGGCCTTATAAAAGAAAGAAAAAATGAGCAATTATCGGACTCCCCGGTAGCTGCCTTTAAGGTACTTTCGCCCAATAACAGCCTGGCCTAGGGAGAGCCCGCCATCATTCGAGGGCACAAGAGCATGGGTCACTACACGATAACCGGCATTTTGCAGTTCAAGTACAAGGGTTTCAAAAAGAAGCGCATTCTGAAAAACTCCTCCGCTGAGCGCTACGGTTTTCAGGCCAGTCACACGGGATGCCTTATCGATAATCTGTCGAAAGCAGGTTACGAGCGTGCGGTGAAAACGTTGGCTGATGTCGCTGATGGCCATCCCTTGCTGCAGCGCCGCAACAACATCCTGGATAATTGGCGAAACCAGCATCGTCCAGCGGCCATTTTCCCCATCAAGCACACAGCGAAACGCCTGGCTGCCCACTCTTCCGCCCGCCGCCTGCATCAGCGCAATGGCAGCCTCTCCTTCATACGTGATCTCACCCCGAAGGCCACAGATGGCGGCAACAGCGTCAAAGAGCCTGCCGCAGCTTGAGGTCTCAGCAATGTTAACCCGTTTCTGAAGCAGCTCAAGAACCGGCTCAATCCTCCGCTCTTTCATAAACGGGAGCTCTGGCAGGTCGGCACAGCTTCGATAGAGGTAGCCCAGCGCAGCCCGCCATGGCTGCACGACCGCTGCATCCCCTCCCGGCAGCGGCATAAGCTCAAGCGAGGCAAAGCGTTCCGCTCCTGAAGCATCGCCGATCAGCAGCTCTCCGCCCCAGATGGTACCATCAGTTCCGTACCCTGTTCCGTCGAGTATAAGGCCGATGGCTGGGCCATCCTCCCTGTTTTCGGCCAGACATGCAGCAAGATGGGCATGATGATGCTGCACGCCAAGCAGCGGAACGCTCTGTTTCATCGCCCACTGCGTGGTCAGGTATGCAGGATGCAGGTCATGCACCACAAGCTCGGGTACTGCCTGAAAAAGGTGCTGCAGATGGGCGGCAACATGCTCAAAATGGCGGTATGCTTCATAGTTTTTCATGTCCCCGATATGCTGGCTCATTAGTGCATGAGTACCCTTCAAAAGCGTGACGGTATTTTTAAGTTCCCCCCCGGCAGCAAGCACTGCAGGCCCCGTCTCCTTGAGATAAATCGGGGCCGGGACATATCCCCTGCTCCGCCTGATCTGGCGAAGCTCTCCGGAAAGATGGACGGTAACGGAATCGTCGCATTTCAGATAAATGGGACGGTTATGCATCAGAAAAGCGTCAGCAATACCCTTGAGGCGCAACATCGCCTCTTCATTGTCGTGCACAATCGGCTCCTCACTGAAATTGGCACTGGTCATAACAAGAAGATCCGTGCCGCCGTCGAAAAGCAGGGTATGCAGCGGCGTATAGGGCAGCATGACGCCAAGCCGGTCATTGCCGGGAGCTACAGCAAAAGCGAGAGCAGCACCCTTTTTCTTTTTCAGGAGTACAATGGGCGCCTGCGCAGAGGTCAAGGCGGCAAGCTCGCCCTCACTGACCTCGCAGTACCTCCCGACAAGCTCCATATCGCGCATCATCACCGCAAAGGGTTTTGCCTCACGCCCTTTCCGCTCCCTCAGCCGCCGTACCGCATCTTCATTACCAGCATCAACGGCAAGATGAAAACCGCCAAGCCCCTTCAGCGCAACAATCAGTCCCTGGCGGAGAAACGCCACGGCCTCAGCAACGGCATCCCCCTGAAGAATCGTCCCTGCAGCATCCAGCAAAGCAAGAGAGGGGCCACAGACCGGGCAGGCGTTGGGCTGTGCATGAAAGCGGCGATCAAGCGGATCATGATACTCCCGCTCACACTCAGGGCACATCGGAAAGCTGCGCATCGAAGTAAAAGGGCGGTCATAGGGCAACCGTTCAACAATGGTGTAGCGAGGGCCGCAATTGGTACAGTTGATGAAAGGATAACGGAACCGTCGGTCTGCAGGATCCAGAAGCTCGCGGCGGCAATCGCTGCAGAGCGCAATATCAGGCGGAATAAGGGTCTCAACCCCAACGCCGGAGATCGAGTCCCCGATCACAAAGCCCTCCTCAACAACACAGGCAAGAGTGCTCGCTTCAATTGCTTCAATATGCGAAAGCGGCGGTCGGTCACTCAGCAGGCGCCGGGTAAACTCTTCAAGAAGGGACGGAATACCCTGCACCTCAATCAAGACCCCGGACGCCGTATTGCGGATAAATCCTTTCAGGCCATACCCCACGGCCAGACGGTAAACAAAGGGACGAAACCCGACACCCTGCACGATACCGTTGACCTGAAGGAGCCTCCGCTCTGCGGCGCTGTTAACGATGCTGCTCAGTGCTGCAAAAGTTTACGCTCGACCCACTCCTGCAATGCAGCGAGCCCCTCACCGGTTTTGGCTGAAAGCTCAAACCATTCGAGGTGATGGTTGACCTGCATGGCATTTTCGCGGCACTTCCGGGCATCAAACTCCACATAAGGCAGAAGATCGATCTTGTTGAGAATGCAAATATCTGCCTCATGAAACATGGTCGGATACTTCAACGGCTTGTCGTCACCCTCCGTCACACTGATAATGACCACTTTCAGCGCCTCGCCAAGATCAAAGAGCGCCGGACAGACCAGATTCCCGACATTCTCGATACAGAGCAGCGAATTGTCCTGCAGTTCAAGCTCCTTGACAGCCCGGTTGACCATCAAGGCATCAAGATGACATCCCGATCCGGTATTGATCTGGATTACCGGCACACCGAGTGCCTGAATCCGCTCGGCATCATTGGTGGTCTGCTGGTCGCCCTCAATGACCGCAACCGGAAAGCGAGGCTGCAGGGCAGGAATAATTTTTTCAAGCAGGGAAGTTTTTCCCGATCCGGGAGAGCTCAGAAAATTGAGGGCAAAAATCTTCCTTGCCTCAAAATAGCCCCGGTTTCGTTCAGCAAGAAGATTATTTTTCTGCAGCACATCCTGTTCAAGCACAACCTTCCGGCTTGTGCCTTCATGATGATGACCGTGATCATGGCTCTGCTGCTCCTCATGAGCGTGAGCGTGATCATGATCGCCTTCGTTAACATGAACATGATAATCGCTCTGGCCCGGTTTGCGGAGCACAGCCCCGCCTTCAGTTGAACAACCGCAAGTATCGCACATTTTTTATTCTCCCTCCTCTTCTATAGTCATTGATTGGATCAAAAATTCTTCACCCGAAACGATCGTTATCCGCAGCGAACGGCATCCCGGGCACTCGGCATAATAAAAGTTGACCGGAAAGCGCGTGCCGCACTCCCCGCACTCCCCGGTTCCTTCCGGTTCCTCAATAACAAGGATAGCATCTTCAGCAAGTGTCCCCTTCGCTGCTGCAGAAAAACAGAATTTAAGCGACTCCGCCTCTATCCCGGCAAGTTTACCGACCAGCAACTCTATACCTGAAACCTTTCGGGCACCCTCCTGCCGCGCTTTTGCATCCACTGCTTCAACAATGGAAAGCGCAATACTCATTTCATGCATGACAACCAGTTGGAAGGAAATTCGTTCATTAATAATAATACCAGCACCGACAAACCTCTGCCTCCTATAGCCGGTTTTTTCCGGGGACAGGCAGGAATCTCTTTATGATAACTCATGTAAGGTAGTTTTTGATCATTAATTTTTTTGTACCTTTGGAAAATTATCTTTCTGAAAAACGGCAACTGACAGGTTGGATTTGAAGCACCTTACTGGATTATGCAATGTTCCGGCCACTGACATCACGGAACTTCTCGACATGGCCGCCAGGTTTAAAAAGGAGCTGATCACCGCCAGCCCCTCTTTTGAGCCATCTCTTAACAACAAACGCATTGCGCTGGTTTTTTTTGAAAACTCAACCCGCACCAGATTTTCGTTTGAAATAGCCGCACGTTACCTTGGCGCAAGCACACTCAACTTCAGCGCAGCATCAAGCAGTGTCAGCAAAGGTGAGAGCCTGAGCGATACCATCAAGAACCTTGAAGCCATGCGGGTAGATGCGTTCGTCCTTCGCCACCCCTCTTCGGGAGCTGCCGACCTCATCACCAGGATAACCTCAAAAAACGTCATCAATGCCGGAGACGGATCGCATGAACACCCGACACAGGCGCTGCTCGACATGTTCACGCTCCGCGAATATTTCGGAAAAATTGAAGGGCTCAAGGTAATCATTATCGGTGATGTGCTGCACAGCAGGGTTGCCCGATCCAATATTTACGGTCTCCTTACCGCCGGCGCAGAGGTTGGTATCTGCTGTCCGGTCACCCTTATGCCTCCCGATGCATCGAGACTCGGCATCACCCTCTTCACCGACCTTGACCATGCCATTGCCTGGGCCGATACGGCCATAGTGCTTCGCCTGCAGCTTGAACGGGCTGCAGCAGGCTACCTGCCCTCTTTGGCAGAGTATTCCGTCCATTACGGCCTTACCGACGAACGGCTGGAAAGGGTACAGAAACATCTGCTGGTGCTTCACCCGGGACCGATAAACCGTGAAATTGAAATTTCAAACAATGTTGCCGACCGCATACAACCGCCCGGCTATTCAAAAAGCATGCTGCTTGAACAGGTAACCAACGGCGTTGCTATACGCATGGCCGTACTGGAAACCCTTCTTGCCAGATAAAACAACATTCACCTCCATGTGACTTTCCATTCGCCAACACCTATCAACTGATCACCATGAAAAGCACATACCATCTCAGCAGAGCACTCTTCATTCTGACAGCGACGCTCCTGATCTGCATGAACAACGCCTCGGCAGAACCACTGCTGAACCCCACCTTCAACACGCTCTTCAAGCCGCTTCTCGCCGACCCGACGGAACCGAGAATTGCGGTCATGCCATGGCTTGAAAAGCGCAATCTGCAACTCGATATCGGATCATCGGCCGATCTCTACCAGAGCAAAAACAAGGATTTTGCCGCAGGCGTTGATTTTGCCACCTGGTCGCTGTTGAAGCGTGGCGACAATTTCAAATTCCCGGTTGACGCCATCGATTATCTCTTCGGCATCAACGCAAGCTGGAAACAGCCGGTCAGCATCGGCGCACTCCCTTTTGACGAATTAAGCGGAAAAATCCGGCTCAGCCACATCTCCGCCCATTTTGAAGATGGACACTATGATGCAACGGCCCACCAATGGATACCGTCGGCCGACTGGAACGGCACTGTTCCCTTTACCTACAGTCGGGAGTTTGTCAATCTCGTGGTCGCACTCAGCTCACCAAAACACAGGATCTACGGCGGATACCAGTACCTCTACCATTCCCTCCCTGACGGCATCAATCCGCACTCGCTCCAGGCTGGCGTGGAACTCTCCACTTCCGACAATACCTACCTCGCTGCCGACTTCAAGATGCTGCCGATATGGCAACCATCGCTTAACGCAACAAGAGGATTCCGGGGCACCTGGAACCTGCAGGCAGGCATGCGCCTGAACAGCATAGGGCTCGAAAAGGTGAGAGTGGCCTGCAACTATTTTTCAGGAATGAGCCGGCACGGTATGTACTTCTACCGTCCTGAAAGTTACACAACCATTGGCGTACTTGTTGATCTTTGATAATACCGGAATAATGAGTAATTATGACCGGAAAAGCTTGCAGTAAAACCAAATAACAGAAAAAGAAAGGCCCGGAACAGCAAGAAAAAGATCACATTTGTTCGTTTCATGATATTTATTATTACATTTAACCATATCAAAACACACCATGTTTGTTTCTGATCCTGTTACGGGTCTTTCATCAGTTCAGAAACTATTTTTCTTGTTATTGCACACACACAAAGACACACACAACCTAACTGAGAAAACACATGAAAAAAATGCTTTCGCTGGCAGCAATGCTTGCGGTAATCTCTTATGCTTCACCGGCATCTGCTGAACTGAAAATCGGTGGCGATGCAATTACCCGCGTGAGAGGCCAGTTCCGTAATTCCAGTTTACGCGACGCTGGTGGCGTATATCAAAAAAACGTATATCAGGATGACATTAAATACCAGTACAGGGTACGTCTGAAAGCTTCGGCCGACCTCGGAGACGGCTACTTTTTCAAGACATTGATTGCCAACGAGGAGATCAGCAATGGAGGAACTCCCGGCTGGAGCACAGTCGGCAACACGAACGGCGAGAAATTCCAGCTTGAAGTATCAAACTTCTACTTCGGACGCATGATGGCAGAGAGCCACTACATGATCGGTCGTCTTCCGCTCAACAGTTTCAATAACCCGATTTTCGACATTACTCTCGTTCCCGTACCAACATCATTCACCAATTCAGGTATCTATGCGGTTGATGTTCCGGTATTCCAGTGGAACTATGACCGTGTCTACGGCATGAACTATGGTACAAAAGTTGGCAACGGTGACCTGAATGCCACGCTGGTTGTCCTTGACAACAACTCTATTAAAGAAGACACCACCATAAACACAGGTGACGGTATATTCAACGACGGCTACCTGCTCCATCTTTCCTACAAAACCACCATCGGTGATGTCACTTTTGAGCCACAAGCGATTATTACGTTGACTGATGCGCAGGGCGCTTCCTATCAGAAGATCTCTCCAAACACTTTTGGCGCAAATGCTACCATCCCTGTAGGAAAATCGAAACTGGGCCTCAGCGGCTTCTACACGGCCTGTAAAGACAGCAAGGGTGCTACAGCCACAACCTACGATCCCACAAAAACGACACAGGACAACAGCACGATATTGTCGAGCACACCAGCAAACGTTGACTATAGCGGCTACCTCCTCAGAGTCAAGGGTGAATCCGGCCCGGTAATGGCCTGGGTTGACTACAACCGTACCGTCGACAAAACACCGGCAGCTGATGTCACCTACAACAACATCTTTGTCTGGGCACAGTACAAGGTCAATGTTCATGAGTCAGCTCTGGGCTCCGTCAGTGTGACCCCTACCGTGCGCTACCGTGCAAGCGGAAGAGATATCGCCGGCATCGCTGGTACAGGGCATAACAATGAGCTTCGTACAGAACTCTGGGCATCGGTGACCTTCTAAGTCACTCACTGCCTGTCAACATGAAAAGCCGCAGGCAACTGCGGCTTTTATTTACCGGAACATTCCTTATTGCGTATCATTTGTTTTACAGGCTCCAATCCTGCTTATAACAATTGATACTTCACTGATTTTTTACGATATTAGCGAGAATATCCCTATATATCGTACACAAGGCGGGCAGAGCGCCCGTACGCAAACAGACAGAACCCTCTTTCCTGCTGTGGTGAGGTCTGTTGCTTTTTATACCGAAGTTTTTCGTCTTTACTATCCGGCTTGCCGGAGCAAGCACCATGAGTGTCTGACTGGAAGACCAGTTTTGCTGTTCTTTTTGAGAATACATCATTAACGTTACTTAATTATTTCTAAAAACTTAATCACAACAGCGGTACTATGATTACCATCAAAAAAATCATCTGCCCGGTTGATTTCTCTGGTTTATCACGCAAGGCGTTGCAATACGCCAACGAGTTTGCAAGACTCTCCAGCGGAAAAGTCTTTCTTGTCGGCGTTATTGAGAATGACCCAACCATCACCTATTCACACGGGCTTGAAAAGGAGCGGGCTGAAGAAGAACAGAAACTTATTGCATTGATTGAAGAGGAAAAAATGGCTGGCATTGTGGCCGATTATGTCATTTATGAAGGATTTGCCGAAGAGTGCATTCTCGACTATGCAAAACGCCAGGAGGCCGATCTCATTATCATGGGCTCACACGGTCGCCGTGGCCTGAAGCGAATGATTCTTGGCAGCGTTGCTGAACATGTCATCCGGCGCTCACCCTGCCCGGTTCTTGTCGTCAAGGAAAACGAGCATGAGTTTATCAACTGAGAAACCGCGTGAGACTTCAATCGCGGCACAAAAAAGTTAATGCATTACATTTTTTCACAACAATCAACGTAAACTTTTATGGCACAAAAGGTCACAAGCGTTTCCTAAACCGAAGAGATGAGCAGCATCCGGCG
>SESG01024898.1_pt1 | contig 12711 bp, 8 predicted proteins | sample 3171421 | NCBI WGS metagenome assembly SESG01 (sample SAMN10866946, study PRJNA518727) | freshwater metagenome | biome: subpolar coniferous forest; feature: holomictic lake; material: water; isolation source: holomictic Lake 227, 6 m and 8 m depth | place: Canada: near Kenora, Ontario | collected... | reverse complement strand
AATATTATTAAAACACTGTATCGCTGCAGCATAATCCTCCATCTTAAAATACATCCTTGCAATACGCATGTCTTTGGCTGCAAGCTTCTCACGCAGTTTGTCGATTAACTCATTACATTCAGGAATCCGTTTACTGGTATGATAAGTATTCACAAAAAGCTGAAGTTCCTTGAGTGCCTCATAGGTATTTGTCTGGTCTAAAGTATATACGGGTGAATTCATATACAGGCAGTATGCACTGAGATAAAAACATTCTTCGGCTTCGGGTGTATTGGGAAAGTTATTGGTATACCTTTTAAAATAATAAGCAGCCAGGGTAAAATCCTTTTGGTTATAATAACAATATGCGTAATAATAATAAATTTTCTGGGATTTGTCGGTTGCCCTTACAACATTAATCAGCTGGTCGAATAACTGAAGGGCACGCGAGTAATCCTTTTCATGATAAAGTTTCAAGGCAGCATCATACTTTTCATCCACAGATCCGCTCTTCAGTACCTTCTGAAAGGAGCATGAATCAAGGGAAAGAAGCAGGATGAGCAGTAAGGGAAAGAATATCCTGTATTTCATGCGGCAAAGGTACGTTTTTTTAGCGAAATATTCTAATTTTGCAGCTTCAAATTACATAACGCTTCATAAACTAAAATCGTATTGCAGTGGACATATTTGATAAAGTAGTTAATAACATGGGTGCCCTCGGACAGTTTGCCGACCTGGGCTATGGCTATTATTTTTTTCCGAAGCTTGAAGGCGAGATCTCGACCCGTATGAAATTCAGGGGCGAAGAAATGCTCGTATGGAGTCTTAACAATTACCTCGGACTAGCAAATCACCCTGAGGTCAGGCAGGCTGATGCTGAAGCCGCAGCGATTTACGGCATGGCATCCCCTATGGGAGCAAGAATGATGTCGGGACAGACCAAGTACCATGAGCAGCTTGAGCAGGAGCTTGCAGCATTCGAGCATAAAGAAGCAGCGTATCTCCTGAATTTTGGCTACCAGGGGATGGTTTCCATCATCGATTCACTGGTCGACCGCCATGATGTGGTTGTTTACGATTCCGAAGCACATGCCTGTATTCTCGACGGTTTGAGGATGCATATGGGTAAAAGGTTTGTTTATCCGCATAACGATTTGGAGAAATTCGAAAACCAGCTGAAGCGGGCAAGGAAAATGGTTGACCAGACGGGAGGAGGAATCCTGGTTATCACCGAAGGCGTATACGGTATGGCCGGCGATTGCGGTAATCTTAAAGGGATTCTCCAGTTCAAAGAAAAATACGGTTTCAGGCTGCTGATCGATGATGCCCACGGTTTCGGCACTATGGGCCATACAGGAGCAGGCACCAGTGAAGAGCAGGCGGTGATGGACCAGGTTGACGTCTATTTCGGAACCTTTGCCAAAGCCATGGCCGGTATCGGCGCTTTTGTTGCTTCAGAAAAGCGGATTGTCAAATCCCTGGCATTTAACATGCGTTCCCAGATCTATGCCAAGTCTCTTCCAATGCCTATGGTCATGGGGTCACTTAAAAGAATGGAACTTATCAGGAACCATCCTGAATTGAAAGATAAGCTCTGGACCATCGTAAACGCCCTGCAGTCAGGCCTGAAGGCCAAAGGCTTTGACCTTGGGAAAACCCAGTCTCCTGTAACACCGGTATACCTGAAAGGTGGGATTGGTGAAGCAACCCAGATCGTTGCCGATCTGAGAGAAAATTACAAGATATTCTGCTCAATGGTTGTTTATCCTGTAGTACCCAAGGGAACGATTATGCTCAGACTCATCCCAACCGCCGGACATACCCTTGAGGACGTCAGCTACACAATAAAAGCATTCTCAGAAGTTAAGCAGAGGCTTGATGCAGGGAAGTACAGTTCGGGGGTTGTTCCGCCCCTGGCCGAAAAGTATTAAACGTTAGGGATTCTTTTTTCTCAATGCCGTACGATGATTTGTCTGCGGTAAACTCCGTTATTGTTCGACAGAACCACAAAGTAGACCCCATCGGGGAAAGCAGACACGGAAAGGGTGTGAACAAGCTGTCCGGAAGTAATTAATTCGGATGAATAAACACTCAATCCCAGCGAATTTACAACATCCAGCCTCCAGCTTCTTGAGTCCGTCTCGGGAAAAACAATATGAATATCGCTCTTTGCAGGCACAGGGTAAATTGTCAGAGAAACGGAGTTCAACTCTCCTGTTCCATATGTAAGTGGCTTGAGCTTGACATCGAGGTAAGTACCGCTGAACCTATTGACCTCCACATTGTTCACAGTCTTTGTGAAGTATCCCGCCCTTGAGAAAGTCAGGTTCCAGCTGCCATGGTCGATAACCCTTTCATAAAACCCGGTCGAAGACCTTGAATAAATAAAGGAGTTGTCAATATCATGGCCGGCAATATTGATTTTTGCAACAAGTGGATCACCTGTAACTGTGTCGCTGACGATCCCATGTATCCCAAACGAAACCTGCTCGATATAATTGAGGTAAGAACGGTAATTATAGTTCCAGTAATTTACCAGCTGGCTGGCCGGAAGAAGTTTGGTACTCGAAAGCTCAATAGTAACCTCCCGGCAGTAATGCCAGTAATTCATATAATCCTGCCGCCCCCCGGTGATACGGTACCAGGCATATCCGTTTGTAACACCATTCTGCTCATCCCTGAAATAATTCGAAGGGCCATACACATGAACGGTATCGGCATACTCCCTTCCGACAAACTGCCACCAGGAATCATCCGCAGACAGTTTTGACCATGTGTCCCATGGATAGTTGAAAACCTCAGAACCCCCATGGAAGTTGGCCGACATAGTAAATCCCATGACATTGGCATAATTCATGAACGCCATGGTCTCAATCTGCCATGCGTTGCCGTCGGGATGCTGTCCGTCGGCCGGATCAGGATAATTCCTGTTCAGGTCGATACCGTTTGCATTCCCTCTTATAGCCCCGTTCACACTGTTGTTCCCCCCATGATATGTTCCATCGGGGTTGGCCAGGGGATTGATAAATATCTCGATACTGTCGACCATCCTGGTGATCCGCTGATCGGTTCCATAATTCGAAAGAAGGTAATCGATCAGGTGCATCATACCTATATACCCAGTGGTTTCATCCCCATGAATGCTGCTTGTATATAAAAACTGTGGTTTGGCACCGTCTGTATTGACGTCTTTGGAGATTTTGACGACCAGGATAAGCCTTCCTGCCCCTGTGATTCCAATAGTATCAAGTTTACAGAGGGAGGGGTATGCCGAAGCAAAGTAGTGCATGGTGTCAACGTACTGCTGGTATGTCGGGTAAAAGTTCCATGTTGCTGGGCCCTTTGATTTCGGGGTCCCTTCAGGTTTCATCAGTTCCGCATCAGAATACATGCTCCCCGGAGGTGTGAGTATGGTAATATCATAACCAAGCTTTGCAAACCCGGGGAATTCAGAACGGTTTGCATAGGCATAAACCTCATCTCCCCTCACATTGTCAATTGAAATAATCCTGCTCAGTTCATTAATGCTTTCCTTGTCGAAAACATGGAATTTAAAATATACTTCTCCATTTACATTAAGAAGGCTGTCGGCTTTTCGGTGATCAAAGGATTGTGCTGATGAAAAAAAGCATGTAAATACGAGTAACAGAGAGAGTGGGAAAAGTTTTTTCATAATTTAATCAATTGCTTGATAAGGTTATATGTTTCGGTATTTACTGGGACCAGAGGAAGCCTCAGAAAGTTGCCTGCAAGCTTTTTAATTTCCAGAGCAGCTTTGACCCCAGCCGGACTGCCATCGGCAAAGAGGGCGTTCATGAAATCAAGAAGTCTGAAATGAATAGATCTCGCTTTGGCAAAATCGCCTCTTAAACACAGGCGAACCATTTCAGAAAATTCCTGCGGAAACACATTGGCTACAACCGAGATCACACCCTCGGCTCCCAATGCCAGCAATGAAAGGGTAAGGGCATCATCCCCCGAAAGCACAAGAAAATCCTTTGGCCGCCTGCTAATTACCTGGCTGATTTGGTCAATGTTTCCTGATGCTTCCTTAATCCCGATAATGTTTTCACATTCAACGGCCAGCCTGATCGTGGTGGAGGCCGCTATATTGCTGCCGGTCCTTCCGGGTACAGTGTAAAGGATTACCGGTAAGGGGCATGCCTCTGAGACTGCCTTAAAATGTCTGAAAATTCCTTCCTGCTGTGGCTTATTGTAATACGGGCTTACCGACAATACAGCATCAATACCATTGAAAGATGTATGTTCTATTGCCGAAACGACATCGGCTGTGTTGTTTCCCCCGATACCAACCACGAGAGGCACCCTCCCTTTATTTTTTTCAACAGAACAGGAAATAAGTTCTGCTTTCTCCCCCACTGAAAGAGTCGGTGACTCCCCGGTAGTCCCCATAATAACGATGAATTCACATCCGCCCTCAATAATATGATTCATCACCTTTTCGTAAGACTTCAGATCAAGTTTCCCGTTCCGGGTAAATGGAGTGACTATAGCCACCCCAGTGCCTTTCAGTTTATTGCGGATACTTCTCATTTGTTTTAATAACGGTTAGGTAATGTCTTATCTGAGAAAGATATTCATCAAAGGTAACGGCAGGTTTGGCATCTATCATAAGGTCATAAAAGCTGGTGTTGTCCTCAGAAAATCTACCCACCCTGCAAATGGCTTTAGACAAGCCGGCAATATACTTAAGGGGGAAAGAATCGGCAAGGCTGAGGTCGATGAGGAGGTCAAACTCCTTATCCATAAAATCCTTTACACTCTGGTGTATCGGCCTGTAAAACCAGGTAATATCTTTCCTGGAAAAGAAATCAAAGGACAGCCTGGGCAGAAATCTCTGTATCAGGTTCCTGCTTTTAACGAATCCAAGTGCTTTCACTTCCTTATGCTCAAGCTGGAGTTGGGCTACAAACACCGACACTTTATCGTAATCGGGAATGTCATCCAGAGTATAAAGGATCCCTACCCTCTTTGCCTGCGGAAGATTGACCATGCCGTGAGCCTGGGAGAGCTTTACACTCTCTTTATTAAAATAGTATCGTCCTATTTTTCTCCTGATATTTTCCAACATAAACTTAAGTTTCTGAAAATTGAAGGACTACTGCAAAATTACAACAAAAGGATATAACGCCAAATCCCTGAAAAGATTATAATATCAAACGCAGGTTTTGTAAATTTACCGGCCGGAAAAATGAGTTTATGCCATTATATGATGTAAATATTTATACCTTACTGTATGCCCTGTCGGGGGTAATATCACTGATGCTTGCAATAATTGCTTTTCAGCACCGCAAGGTTTCAGGCGGACTGACCTTGTCGGTACTCATGATGTTTACCTCATGGTGGTGTTTCGGCGGACTTTTCGAGACATCGGCGACTGCAGTTCCCGTCAAGTTTCTTTTTTCAAAGATCGAGTATATAGGAGGTGTTGCAGCCCCGGTTTTATTTTTATTGCTAACGCTACAGTACACATATCCCGGTGTAAAGTTCAAGACCACCTGGATCGTGTCACTTTTTATTGTACCTGCGTTTACCCTCGTTGCCGCTTTCACCAATGAATACCACAACCTGATCTGGACAGGCTATTCAGCTGGTCCGCCTGATTCGAACCAGGTCATTTATCAGCATGGGATATGGTTCTGGATCGGATTTATGGGCTATTCGTACCTTATGCTATTATCAAGCATTATCATCCTGGTTAAATCCCTTTTGCTCTACAGGCATACTTTCAGGTATCAGCTTGCTGCTCTTGTCATTGCCGGCATCCTTCCATGGGTTGGGAACATCCTTTATCTTTTCGGTATCAACCCTCTTCCAGGCCTTGACCTGACAAGAATTGCCTTCTCGGCTTCGGGGATAGTCCTAGTTTATGCTATTGCGAACCTCAGGTTTCTTGATCTTTCACCTAAGGCCAGGACCCTGCTGATTGAGACTATGCCCGACGGGATGCTCGTGATTGATTCGGCGAAGAGGATTGTCGATATTAATCCGTCGGCCAGGAGAATCCTGGGTTTGAAGAATGATGAGGAAATCACCGGGAAAAAGCTGAATGAATTGCCTTCAGGCCAGTTTCAGTTGCTGGATTCAGCTTTCGAAAACAAGGCTGAAAACAGAGTATATTCATTACCACCGAAGTTCATAGAGATCAGTATCACTGCCCTGCAGAATAAAAAGCGCGAATTATCGGGGCATTATGTAGCCTTTCATGATATAACAGAGCTCAAGAAGAAAGAGATCGCCTTACAACAAAGTGAGGAAAAGTTCAGGTCCATGGCTGAAAACATATCCGATGTTATCTGGATGATGGACATCAACATGAAGTACACCTATGTAAGTCCTTCAATTCTAAGGCAAAGGGGATTTTCAGTTCAGGAATTCATGAGCCTGAGTCAAGATGAAATATACCCCAGGGAGTCATATAAAATCGTGCTGGACAAGCTTCTTGAGTATAAGAAATTATCTGACCAGGGCCGGCTTAACAGTTCTGAATCAGTCATACTCGAGATCCAGCATAACTGCAAGGATGGTTCGGTAAAAACAGGCGAAGTCCATGCCAATGCAGTTTTTGATGAACACCACAAGCTTATCGCAATCCATGGAATAACAAGGGATATCACTGAAAGAAAGCTGGAGGAGTCGGCTATCAGGCATCGCGACAAACTTTTGAAATCTGTTACAAATGCGGTAATCAGTCTGCTTCACAGGTCAGATCTGGAAATTGCGATCCAGGAAGCCCTGGAGATCCTGGGTGAGGCAATCAATGCCGACAGGGTATACATTTTTGAGAACATTGTCGATCCCAAAATCATGGATGTCGGTATGAAGCTAAGGCATCAATGGGTCAATGAGGGTTCTTTCGGTATGAGGTCAGATCCCGAAAACGATATTACTTCCTACCAGACCTCATTTCCACGCTGGTTTGAACGTATGTCGGGAGGGAAATCGGTGAGTGGGTTCGTCAAGGATTTTCCCGACCTGGAGAGGATGATGCTCGAAAATCAGTCGATAAAGTCTCTTCTGGTAATTCCGATTTTTATCAGGACGAATTTCTGGGGATTCATCGGCTTTGACGATTGCACAACTGAAAGAGTATGGTCACAGGCCGAGGAAAGCGTGCTTACAACAGCCGCAATCAGCATAGGTATGGCATATGTAAAAAAACGCACCGAGCTCGAATTGATAAAAGCCAAGGAACATGCTGAAGAAAGCGACCGTTTGAAATCGGCATTCCTGGCTACTATGTCGCATGAGCTGCGGACTCCCCTGAATGCAATTATTGGTTTTTCCGGAATCATTGGCAAGGAAATGGAGCAGGAAGAGCAGGAAGAATACATCAAGATCATTAATAAAAGCGGGAAGAACCTTTTAAATATCATTGAAGACCTTTTCAATATCTCGATGATAGAGGCAGGGGACATCAAGGTCGAGATGGAGCACTTTTCCTTTGAGAAGTTCCGTAGCCAGCTTAACGAAATCCTGTATACGGAGATCAAAAGCATGGATAAGTCGACCCTCGCAATACATTACAGCCCCGATACCTCACACCAGGATCTCTATCTCTTTACAGACCAGGTCAAACTTCTTCAGATATTCAGCAATATACTGAAAAATGCTGTCAAATTCACGCAACAGGGCTCTATTGAATATGGCTATGCGCTAGGGAATGGCAAGGATGTGAGATTCTTTGTAAAAGACACTGGCATTGGTATTGCCCCTGAGCTTCAGAGGATTATTTTCGAGAAATTCAGGCAGGCGGATGAATCCTTTACCAGGAAATTCGGGGGGACCGGGCTGGGGCTGTCAATAAGCAAAAGGCTCTCGGAACTTCTTAACGGACAAATATGGGTTGAATCGGAAGAAGGTAAAGGATCGACCTTCTACTTCATGATCCCATGCAGGGATCTGAGCTGGCACAGCAGCCGGGGTAATTTGGCTGATTCAAGTGCACTGAGTTTCCTTCACAATAAGACAATCCTCCTGGTTGAGGATGAGGAGTCCAATTATTTGCTTATAAAGACAATCATGAAGCATTCTGAGGCGACCTTGCTCTGGGCTAAAAATGGCAAGGAAGGAATAGAATTGATAGATTCCCATGATGAGATTTCACTGGTTATCATGGATATTAAGATGCCGGTTATGGACGGGTATGAGGCAACTCGCATGTCAAAGATACTCAGGCCCAAACTACCGGTTATCGCCATGACGGCACACGCCTTATACGGAGATGAGGAGAAAGCTTTTGAAAGCGGTTTCGACAACTACATTCCCAAACCTATAAATAAAGCCCTTTTATTCAGCATCCTCGAACAATACCTTTCATAAATAGCATGAGCAGGCTGAACCTTCGAGTTGAGATTGATGATAAATCGGGCTTCTGTTTCGGGGTCGTCGGAGCCATTGAAAAAGCTGAAAAAGAACTCCAGGCTTCAGGTGAATTGTTCTGCCTTGGAGAGATCGTGCATAATGACGAGGAAGTTAAGCGTCTTGAATTGCAAGGGATGGTAAATATTTCTAACAACGAGCTTGCAAACATTGAAAACAAGACCATCTTATTCCGCGCCCACGGGGAACCTCCATCGAGCTATCAGATGGCTCTGAAGAACAGGAATCACATTATTGACGCTTCCTGTCCTATCATCCTGAAACTTCAGAAAAGATTCAGGGAATCATTCGAGAAAGGTGAAAACGTATTCCTCTATGGTAAACCAAACCACCCGGAAGTGATCGGTCTGAATGGGCAGATAGGGAATAAAGCTACCGTTTTCGCACATTTCGAAGACCTTGACCTGGGTAAAATACCTGAAAGGATAACTCTTTACAGTCAGACTACCATGTCGATCGACAGTTTTTATGAAATCGTTAAGAAGCTTGAGGATGCCGGGATCCAGGTCACTGTAAAGGATACAATTTGCCGGCAGGTCTCCCATCGTGAGCCAAGTTTAAGGATCTTCGCTAAGCGGTATAAGAAAATTATTTTTGTGGCCGGCAAGAATTCATCCAATGGAAGTGTGCTGTTCAAGGTTTGCCGGCAGGAAAACCATAATACATATTTCGTTAGTTCAATACCTGAGATCTTTAAAGGATGGTTTGAGAAGGACGATACTGTTGGTATCTGCGGAGCCACCTCAACTCCTATGTGGCTGATGAAGGATGTTGAACAAAAACTCTTATCACTCTGAATTGAAAATAACATTCCTCGGGACAGGGACCTCACAGGGAGTGCCTGTTATAGCATGCAAATGCAATGTTTGCCGGTCACGCGACAAGCGTGACAAAAGATTACGTTCCTCTATTCTTATCGAATGGAATGACAGTAAGATAGTTGTTGACTGCGGACCGGATTTCAGGCAGCAGATGCTCACCTATCATATTGACAGCATTGATGCAATCCTTATGACGCACGGGCATAAGGACCATCTTGGCGGACTCGATGACGTGAGGGCGTTCAATTATGTTTTGAGAAGACCTGTCAATGTTTACGCCGAAAAATCGGTTCAGGAGATCATCAAAGTGGAATATTCCTATGCCTTTGAAAAGGAACCTTATCCCGGGGTGCCTGAGATCGAGCTGCACAACCTTACAAACAAGCCACTTGAGGTTGCGGGTCTCAGAGTTATTCCTATCAGGGCGATACATTACAAAGACAGGCATTTTGTATTTGGCTTCCGTTTTAAGGATTTCACCTACATCACGGATGCCGTGAGGATCTCATCCGCCGAAAAGGAAAAAATAAAAGGTTCTGAAATTATTGTCCTTAATGCCCTGAGAAAAGAAAAACATTACTCTCACTTCAGCCTGGAAGAGGCCCTGGACCTTATGGAAGAATTAAAGCCAAGACAAGGCTATCTCACGCATGTGAGCCACCAGATGGGGAAGTACCGGGAGGTAGCAAAACTCCTTCCCTCCAATGTAAAACTTGCATGGGATGGACTTTCGTTCACTTTTGACGACTGATCTTGACGCGCTTGAGGCTCAGCATATTCATTGGGTTGGTTCCCAGTCCGCTGACACCTTTTCTTACAAAACGAAGCACCTGGTCATAATATAGAACCACAACCGGAGATTGTTCCATGACAATCCGTTCCATATCCCTGTAAAGCACGAAACGAAGGGAATCATCATGGTTGGCCATGGCAAGATCATAAAGACGGTCGAATTCAGGGCTTTTAAAATGAGTGTAGTTTGGGCCGCGCGGACAGAAATTCCGGCTAAGGAACATCTGAAGGTAATTTTCAGCATCCGGGTAGTCGGCAATCCATGAAGCCCTGAAAAAAGGCAGCCTGGCTTCAGCTTTCATCTGCTTGATTGCAGCCGGTGTATTGATCTCGATCTTCATTTCTATTCCTATCTCGGCAAGCTGCTGCTGTATATGCTTGCAAAAATCAAGATAATCAGGGGCGGATACAAGGGTGACAGCCGGCATGCCCTTCCCGCCCGGATATCCTGCCTGGGCAAGGAGATGCTTTGCCTTTTCAATATCATAGGAGTACCAGATAACTGATGAGTCAAAGGATGGCAGTCCTTTTGGAATAATACCATTAACCCCCGGGCAGCCTGTGTTGTTCCTGAGGTACCTGATCATTTTACGCCTGTCGAAAGCCAGGTTTACAGCCTGCCTCACCCTTTTATCATAAAGCGGATTTGGCTGTCCTTTTATGCCTGACTGGTCCATGAGAAATCCAAGATATTCGGTGTTCAGGTATGGCTGGGTCAGTAAAATTACTGAAGGTGCGTATTTTGGTTGCAGCCTGCCCTGTTTTGTAAGAAGTTCATCCTTAAAGGAAGGATCCAGGCCGGAAAGGAAATCAAGTCGCCCTTTAACGAATTCAAGAAATGCCGATTGCCTGTCGGAAAGGAAGCTGATGCTTACGGCATCAAGATACGGCAGCCGCTCCATGCCATCGTGTTCAAAATATCCTGGATTTTTCGAGAGTATAAGTTTTACGCCTTCCTTCCAGTATCTGAACATAAAAGGCCCTGTGCCAACCGGATGATTGCGGAATTTTTTTGCATAAAACTCAACAGCCTCGCTGGGAACAACCGAAGCATAAGGCATAGCCAGCATTGAAAGGAAGGGCGGGAAGGGCTGTTTTAGCCTGATTACCAGAGTACTGTCATCAGGAGACCTGAAGAATGGTACATTATCGGTCCTCTGTACACAGTCAAATATCCATGTCCCTGAAGAGGCAGTCGCAGGATCCAGTATCCTGTTAAAACTGAATACGAAATCCCCTGCTATAACCAATCTGCCAAGGGGGTCTTTAAAAACCGGGTCGATATGAAACCTCACATCCCTGCGCAGGTGGAAACTGTATTCAAGTCCGTCGGGACTGATCTCCCATCTGCGGGCAATACATGGAACTACCTTGAGACCGGCATCCAGCTGAACAAGTCCGTTAAAGATCTGGTTAACCGGCCAGATCACCGACTGGTCACGGGCATAAGCGGGATCGAGGGAGGTGATCCCGGCTGCTTCATTATACCTGAAGACATTACCGCTTTTTTCCTTTTCTGACAGAGTACCACAGCCAACAAAAAAAAATAGTAAAGCAATTATTACGGTTCCGGCCAACCATGACCTGTTTCCAGCACTCATATATAGGACTTCAGAAATAAAGCATGTCTATGGCAAATTTATTACAAATCCATCAGCCATGACGAATGAGGTTATGATATGGTAGCAATTTTGTACTTTTGTATGGTCATTTATTTTATAATCCACTTAACATCATTAAATAATATCAAACAATGAAACGATTTTCATTTACTATTTTCGTGATCCTGATCGCCTTAACAACGGGCTTTGCACAGAAGGACATTAAGACTACCGGCGCCTACAGTTGTTTCCAGAGAAAATCCAGCATGAAGAAACTTCCTGCACTGCCGTCAAATCCGGCCACGGCAGGTCCGCATGCATATGATGTATTAAAATACACCATCAACGCGAACATCCGGGAATGTTTCCTTTCACCTTATCCTACCGATTTCAAAGCCAGCGTAAAGATTCAGTTCAGGGCCGACAGCGTAATCAGCAACATAAAACTCAATGCCTCCAATTTTTCTTTACAGATCGATTCTATCAGGCTCGCAGGGGTTTCATTCTCGCATTCTGCTGATGTTCTGACTGTGACCCTCGACCACACGTATAGTCCCGGCCAGGTGGCTGAGATCATGATCTATTATAAACATAAAAGTGTGCTTGATAATGCATTTTACGCATCAGGCGGGTTTGTTTATACTGATTGCGAACCTGAGGGTGCCCGTCACTGGTTTCCCTGCTATGACTCCCCTTCAGACAAGGCTTTGCTTGACCTCACTGCAAAAGTCCCGACCAATGCAAAATTAGGTTCCAACGGAAGGCTTGCCGATTCAACAATTAATGCCGACACCCTGACATATCACTGGGTCAGTGCCAATAAAATCGCGACCTACCTGATGGTAATGACAGGAAAGATAAATTACAAGCTTGATATTGTTTATTATCATAAAGTAACAAGCCCTTCCGACAGTGTCCCAATGCGTTTTTATTATAATTCAGGTGAATATCCTTATCCCCAGGAAAACCTGATTGATTCAATGGCTTCATATTATTCGAGGAACTGGTGTGAACATCCTTTCGAAAAGAATGGTTTTGCGACGCTTAACTCCCAATTTGCCTGGGGCGGCATGGAAAACCAGACCCTCACAAGCTTTTGTCCGGGTTGCTGGGAG
>SESG01018672.1_pt1 | contig 12721 bp, 7 predicted proteins | sample 3171421 | NCBI WGS metagenome assembly SESG01 (sample SAMN10866946, study PRJNA518727) | freshwater metagenome | biome: subpolar coniferous forest; feature: holomictic lake; material: water; isolation source: holomictic Lake 227, 6 m and 8 m depth | place: Canada: near Kenora, Ontario | collected... | reverse complement strand
CTTTCTTTTTTCTTACTTTTAAATTGGAATTCTTTTTCTGCTCCATTTGAACGAGATGAAGGTGAGTATGCATATTCAGCTTGGCTACTTAGATCAGGAGGAACTCCATATCAAGATTCATTTTTACAGAAGCCACCTCTAATTGTTTATACTTACTTATTAGGGCAGACTATTGATCCTTGGGCAGTTTGGCCTCCTAGAGTACTAGCAGCCTTATTTGTATTCCTAACAGCTATGTTAGTTGGTTTGATTGCTTTTAAAGAATGGGGTATTTTCGTGGGAATTTTTTCAATTTTTTTATTTTTACCTTTAATAGCTTTTCCACCTCTGACTCCATTTTCGGCTAATACAGAAAAATTTATGATATTGCCTATGACCGCACTCCTGACACTTTTTGTGTATTTTAAAGATAGTCAAAAAATATGGCCATATGTCTTAGCTGGTATTTTTTCTGTACTAGCTATTTTATACAAACCAATCTGCCTTCCTGTTATATTTTTTATTATTATTTTTTGGATGTTCAAGCTTTATCGCCTGCAGACTTTTCCAAATTATAAAGTCATAATTAAGCCGATTGTTATAATAGCTGTTACTTCTTTTTTAAGTACGTTGATTTTGCTTAGTCCATTTTTTAAAGTTTGGTCTAAATTTTTCCAAGAAGTTTTTACTTTTAATATTTCTTATGTTAGTGCTTTCAATAATTCCTTTTATAATTTAATTAATTATTCGGGTAAATTTTTCCGTTATTGGTGGGTGTTGATAATTCTTTTTGGGAGTTTATTTATTAAAATTCCTAAAAATTTTTATTTTTATATTTTTCTCTGTTTTTTATGTTTACTAACTATATTCTCTTCACCTATTGGACATTATTATCTAATTTTGATGCCTTTTATTACTTTAGTATTAGGATCACTATTCGGATCGTATATAGATAATTCATCAAATAAAGAAAAAATATGGATAACAATAGGAACTTTAACTTTGATATTGTTTATTATTCTTTTACCTTTTAAGAAACAATTTTCAATGAGTCCAGAAGAGCTTTCCGTATGGGTTTATGGGACAGTGAATCCATTTGGCGAATCAAAAGAGGTTGCTAGCCATCTAGCTAAGATTACAAAAATAGACGATACTGTTTTTGTAGCAGGGTCTGAGCCTCAGATATATTATTATGCTAAAAGAAAGAGTAATAATAGCTTTGTGATAACTTATCCGCTCAATTTAGAAACGCCATATCGTGAGGAATTTCAAAAAGAGCTTATATCTTCCTTAGAGAAAAAGCATCCCAAGGCCATTGTTTTTTCTCAGAGAATTCATAGTGGACTTTGGAATGATGGTAGTCCTGATATATTCATAAAATATTTTGATGATCTTATACTAAAGAATTATAATGTTGTAGGTGGTTATGTTTGGGATAATACAGGAGGACACTGGCAAGAACCTATAAGTACAGAAGAAATTAAAAATTCTAGTTTATTATTGTTGTTAGAAAAAAATGGATAATAACCAAGCTGAAAAAATATCATACATAAAAAATCTTAAACCCCTCACTGTTATTATAGTGATAGGAATATTGCTTTATCTTCCAGTATTATTTTTTAATTTTACATACTTGGATGATAATAATCTTATAATAGGGAATCAGTATTTTTTATCAAATTTATCAAATTTCTTTAAATCATTTACGATAGATGTATTTCATCTTTTTAATAGTTCTGCTTTTTATTATCGTCCTGTATTAACTATTTCTCTGATGTTAGATTATCAGATAGGAGGAATATCGCCTTTTATATATCATTTTACTAATGTAATTTTACATATCAGTGCATCGTATCTATTATTTATTTTTCTATCTAAACTAAATTATAAAAAGGAATTATCTTTTTTGTTTTCTTTAATATTTTTAGTTCACCCTGTATTAACTCAGGCTGTGGCTTGGGTTCCAGGAAGAAATGACTCACTTCTTGCTGTTTTTGTACTTTTAACTTTCATTTTTTATATAAAGTATATAGAAGAACAGAGAATTAAGAATCTATTACTATCTATACTTTTCTTAGCAGTATCACTTTTTACAAAAGAGTCTGGGGTACTTGTCATACCTATAATTTTATTTTATTTATATTTTATATATAAAAAAAATAATAAGGATAACAAATTATCTATCAATAAATTTTATTTCTTTTTTAGTTCAGTTGGAGTTGCTTCTCTTTGGATAATCTTAAGGCATTTTGCTCTTAGAGGGTCACCATCTATAAATTTGATTAATATGATTAAATCAATTTTAATCAACTCACCCGCTATTTTACAATTTGCTGGAAAAATATTCTTTCCATTTAATCTGAGTGTACTACCCGTAATACAGGATACAACTTTTGTGTATGGTATATTTTCTATCGTAATTTTAACTTTTTTATTAATATTTACTAATGTAAAACGTTGGAATTATATTTTGTTTGGAGTTGGTTGGTTCTTTGCATTTTTACTTCCATCTTTTATACGACCAAATAGCAATCTCGTAGCTGATTTTATTGAACATAGGTTGTATGTACCAATAATTGGTATTTTTATTATTCTTCTTGAGACAGATATAATTAAAAGTATTAATTTCAAAAAAAAGGCACACCTCATTGTTTTAATTGCCTTAATTATCGGACTTAGTCTTATAACTTTAATTCACAGTAATACTTTTAAAAATAGACTTAATTTCTGGAAAGATGCAGCTATGCATTCACCCCATTATCCTCTTGCTCATAGGAATCTAGGTGCAATGGAGTATTTAGATGGCGACACTATTGATGCAGAAAAAGAATATAAAATAGCATTAAAACTTAATCCAAATGAACCTATGGCTCATAACAATTTGGGTCTTATCTATGCAAACAATGGAGACATAAAAGCAGCAGAAGATGAATACAAAAATGAGATACAGGTAAATCCTTATTATGATGATGTTTACTTTAATTTAGGCTTGTTGTATTTTGGACAAAAGAGAAACGATGAGGCAGTAGAGAATTGGAAGAAGACTCTCGATCTTAACCCGAATCATCTCGGTGCCTTAAAAGTCTTAACCAACTATTATTACAATAATAAAAAATATGAAGAGGCTTTAGGTTATGCTAATATACTTTATCGTATGGGTTTTGAACTTCCTCCTGATTTGTTGAAAATGATAGAGCTCGGAACAGTAAATTAACGTAAAGGGGGTCTTGCCTCATTCCTGTCTTTATGGTAGGATATCTTCACATATGTTAAAAATAAGATTACAAAGAATAGGGCGCAAGAATGATCCAGCTTTTCGCGTACTTTTAACAGACTCTAAAAATTCTGCTAAGAGTGGTAAATTTAAAGAAATTCTAGGTTCATACAATCTAAAGAAGGGTGAAGTTATATTTAAAGCAGATCGTATCGCTTACTGGATGAGTAATGGAGCTCAAACATCAGACACAGTACACAATTTTTTGGTTAAACAAAAACTCGTTCCTGGAAAGATGAAGAACGTTCTATCTAAGAAGTCTCCAACAAAAGCACGTAAAGAACTTAAAAAAGCATAATATAAAATCCTCCGAGAAATCGGGGGATTTTTGTTGCAAGAAAAATGTACAATGTGGTATATTATATAAAGCAGGAGTAGTCGATACACTGCTTATCAAATTAAGATTAATTACTATACTATTATATGATGGCAGACGATAAAGCATTTCTAGAATATATTGTTAAGGCTCTAGTAGACAATCCAAACGATGTTAAGATTGATCGAACAGTAGACGAAATGGATGTACTTATTACAATGACTGTAAACAGTGCAGATATGGGTAAAATAATTGGCCGTCAAGGAAATACAGCAAAGGCTATCCGTACACTATTGCGTGTTATCGGAATGAAAAATAATGCTCGTGTAAACTTGAAGATTAATGAACCAGAAGGAGGAAGAATTGTGACTGAACATACTGAAAGAGCAGAAGCTCCAGTACAAGCACAACAAGCTCCAGCTATGACTGCAAGTGAAGCTTCAAAGTCAGTAGATGCAGCATTAGAAGACCTTAAAGGAATATAAAATAAAACAAACAAAATGACCCCATCTGCTTTGTTGCAGGTCTCCGGGTGCTCGGTCAATGTAGAATTACTACATCTCCCTCACATCCTCGACCGCGCCTCGCATCTGGGGCCTTTTTGTTTGTTTTATGAAATTCATGGTATAGTAATTTTATGAAATTCCATGTAATTACACTTTTCCCTGAAATGTTCGACTCTTATTTAGGAGAGTCTATTTTAGGGCGGGCTATAAAAGAAAAAAAGATTTCTGTTTCTTTTGTAAATCCTCGTAAATTTGTAACTGGTAAATATAGAAAAGTTTGGCCAGATGGAAATATCTCAGCCCAGGTAGATGAACGTCCATATGCAGGAGGTCCAGGTATGGTCATGAGGGCTGAGCCAATTATTAAAGCGGTAGAATCTGTTTCTAAAAAAATATTAAAGAAAAAGAATGTGAAGATACTTACAATTAACTTTATTCCATCCGCTGAAAAATTTACTACAGAGATTGCAAAGAAAATTTCTAAAAAATACACAGATGTGATTTTAATTTGTGGACGCTATGAAGGTATCGATGCTCGTGTAGATAAAATTCTAAAAACTACTAAATACTCTATAGGTGATTATGTTCTGACAGGAGGGGAGATTCCTGCTATGGTTTTGATAGATTGTATTTCTCGTCAGGTAGATGGAGTTTTAGGTAATTTTGATTCTCGTGAAGAGGAGAGAGTTTCAACAAGTGAGATATATACTCGACCAGAAGTACTAGTCTACAATAAGAAAAAATACAAAGTCCCAGCAGTTTTACTCTCGGGTGACCATAAGAAGATAGAGGAATGGAAGAAGAATAAATAATAATTTAAAATATATCTTATATAATATAAGGTATATTTTGTTATATATTGACATTTGACAGTATATTTGTTTTAATAAGGTAAATTTAAAACCTAATAAATAAAATGAAAGACAAATTCAAATTAATCGGAACTTGCAAACTTACGGAAAAGCTTGATCCAGAAACTATTAATTTAAAGGTTTACGAAGGTTGGAGAGGAGAATTCTCCCACAATAAGCCCTCAAACGAACCAAAATTTGGAGAAGAAGTATTCTTCTTTGTTTCTATCTCTAAAAGTTACATTAGTTATCATGACAGTATTAGTTTATTGTTGAGCTATGGGTTAAAGTTACCAAACGCCTATGGGATAACTATAGTTGAACCCTTAATATTAGGAGGTTTAGTTGAATCTTCTGATGGTAGTGGTAAGGACCCGTTTGCTGAAAAAGATCAATGGCTACTAGGTCTAGATTATTGGGAGCATTTACCCAGAAAGTTTCACTTCGGGCATCTAGTTCCATATACTAGAATTGATATCAATAGGGAAATTTCTCGCTGTTGGCATCAATATAGAGATAATGTTGAACACAATGATGTTATATTTGGTTTTGGTTCCTCTGTTTAATTTTAAGCCCTTTACATAATGTAAGGGGCTTTTTAAATACTTGACTTTTACATATAAATGATATACGATAAGGCCCAGATTGAATAGATTGAGTCATGGCAAATCAATCCTCGTTTATTAAGGTTTTAGCATAATATTGTGTTAAAAAATATCATTGCCAGTAATTATAAGTAAAACAGCAATAAGGTTTGGTCACCTTAGTGCCTTTTTTGATTTTGTAATTAATGAAATAATCCTAAGCTTTAAGCCTAGAGTAATTTCATTAATTATAAAAAAATAAATTATTAAAAGTATGAATAAAACAGCCGTAGTAAAGAAGTATTTCTCCCGTTATAAGAAGCCATTGGTTCCGTTTCCAAATTTGATTGAAGATCAATTGAATTCTTTCAATTGGTTAGTAGAAAAAGGAATCAAAGAAGTTTTCAAAGAATTTTCACCTATAAATGATTATTCTGAAAAAAAGTTTCAGCTCGATTTCACTTCATTCTCACTTGGTGAACCTAAGTTTGATGAAGAGTATTCAAAAATAAATAAGTTAACTTATGAAGGACCACTCAAAGCTCGTGTCCGTCTTTTGAACAAGAGTATTGGAACTTCTAAAGAGCAAGAAATATTTATGGCTGATGTACCACTCATGACCAAGCATGGTACTTTCATAATTAACGGAGTTGAACGTGTTATCGTTGCTCAGCTTACTCGATCATTTGGAGTTTTCTTTACTGAGGCTGAATCAAAAGGTAAGCGTTACTTTGGAGCTAAAATAATTCCAGCTCGTGGTGTATGGATAGAGATAGAGTCAGATTCAGATGGAGCTGTGTATGTACGCATAGACAAGAAGAGAAAATTCTCAGTTGCATCTTTACTTCGCGTTTTAGGTCTTACTACAGATGAATCAATGCTTAAAGCATTTGGAGACAATGAAGATCTTCTAAAGATTGTAAAGACTTGTATAGAGAAGGATCCAGCTAAAACTCTTTCAGAATCTTATATAGAGATATACAAGCGTCTTCGTGATGGCGATCTAGCTACTTCAGAAAATGCCAAGGAGTTCATGAATATTTTACTTTCAAATGAACGTTATGACCTTTCTCCTGTAGGACGTTTCCGATTCAACAAGCGTTTCGAGAAGAGTATGGACGAAAAGGAAATGGAACGCCGTACTATCTCATCTGATGACGTTGTAACTATCGTTAAGAATATTATTGATTTGAATGCAGATATTCATGCTAAAGGAGATGATATCGATCACCTAGGTCAGCGCCGCGTCCGATATGTCGGAGAAATGTTCCAGCAAAAGATTCGTATGGGTATGGCTCAGATAAAGAGAAATGTCCAAGACCGTATGTCTACTATAGACGTAGGTACAACAATGCCAATACAGATAATCAACCAGCGCCCACTTCAAGCTCGTATCAAGGAATTCTTTACAGCCAATCAACTTTCACAGTTCATGAACCAGGAAAATGTTATGGCTGAAGTAGAACATCTACGTATTCTTTCAGCACTTGGTCCAGGAGGTCTCACTCGTGAAAGAGCAGGTCTTGAAGTACGTGACGTTCACACATCACACTACGGAAGAGTTTGTCCTATACATACACCAGAAGGTCCAAACATTGGTCTTATTCTTCACTTATCTACATACGCAAAAATAAATGAATTCGGTATTATCGAAACTCCTTACATAAAAGTAAAGAATGGAAAGATTACTTCTGAGGTTGTTTATTTAAATGCGCTTGAAGAAGAGAAATACAACATTGCTCATGCAGGCATTGATTATGATGATAAAGGAAATATTTTAGAAGATAAAGTAGAAGCTCGTTTGAAGACAAAACCAGGTTTAATTTCAAAAGAAGAAATTGACTTTATTGATGTAGCTACAAACCAAGCTTTCTCTGTTGCTACTTCAATGATTCCATTTCTAGAACATGATGAAGGTCACAGAACACTCATGGGAAGTAACATGCAGAAGCAGGCTCTTCCTTGTATTGTTCCTGAGATTGCACTTGTGGCTACTGGTATAGAAGAACTCGCAAGTCGTGATTCTGGACGTCTAATCGTTTCAGAAGTCGATGGTGTTATCTCATATGTAGATGCAAAGAAAATAACTGTAAAAGACGAAAAAGGCAAAGATCATACTTATCCTTTGATAACATTTTCACGTACAAACAACTTCTCGATATTCCACCAGCGCCCATCAGTCTCACTAGGAGATAAAGTTAAGAAGGGTCATGTGCTAGCTGATACAAGTACTACTGATCATGGACAGATCGCTATCGGTCAGAATGCTCTTATTGCCTTTATGTCATGGGGCGGAGCAAACTACGAAGATGCTATTATTCTTTCAGAAAAATTAGTTAAAGAAAGTAAATTCACAAGTATTTATGTTACAGAATTCGTCTGTAATGTTCGTGATACAAAGCTAGGTCCAGAAATAACAACTCGTGATATTCCTAACGTTGGTGAGAATAAATTAAAAGATTTGGATGAAGACGGTATTATTGTTGTCGGAGCCGAAGTTGTTGAAAATGACATCCTTGTCGGTAAAATTACTCCAAAAGGTGAGACAGAACTTACTCCAGAAGAGAGATTACTCCGCTCTATCTTTACTGAAAAAGCTCGTGATGTTAAAGATACCTCACTTCGCCTAGAGCACGGAAAGAAGGGAAGAGTTACAGGTGTTAAAATCTTTTCTCGTGACCAAGGACACAATCTTGAGTCTGGAATCATAAAGAGAATCGTTGTTGAAATCGCACAGATAAGAAATATCTCTGTAGGGGACAAACTTTCAGGACGTCACGGAAACAAGGGAGTTATCTCAGTTATATTACCTGAAGAAGAAATGCCATTTATGGCTGATGGTACACCTGTCGATATCATTCTTACTCCACTTGGAGTTCCATCTCGTATGAACTTGGGTCAGATTCTTGAAATGCACCTCGGTTATGCAGCTCATACACTTGGATATCAAGCTATAGTTCCTCCATTTTCTTCTGCTACCGTTTCAGAAATCAAAGCAGAACTTGTAAAAGCAGGAATGCCAGAAAGTGGAAAAGTAACTTTGTATGATGGACGTACAGGAGATGCCTTTGAACAAGATATTGCTATTGGATATATGTATATGTTGAAACTTCACCACATGGTGGAAGACAAACTTCACATGCGTTCTATCGGACCGTACTCACTTATCACTCAGCAGCCATTGGGAGGTAAAGCTCAAGGTGGTGGACAGAGATTTGGAGAAATGGAGGTCTGGGCTTTGGAAGGCCATGGTGCCGCTTACTCACTACGAGAAATGCTCACAATCAAGTCAGATGATATTATGGGACGTTCTCAGACATTTGATGCCATCATTAAAGGCCTACCAATCGGTGAACCAAATGTTCCAGCTTCATTCAATGTATTACTCAACTACCTAAGAGGATTAGCATTAGATGTAGAATTAAAAAAGTCGAAATAATTAAATTATTATAATAAAAATAAAAATATATGAAAATAATTGATACAACAGATTTCGACTCAATAACATTAAAGCTAGCTTCTCCTGATCGCATAAAAGAATGGTCTTATGGTGAGGTTACAAAACCAGAAACAATAAATTATCGTACAGGTCGCTCAGAACGCTCGGGTCTATTCGATGAGAGAATATTTGGACCAGAAAAAGATTACGAATGTTACTGTGGAAAATACAGAAGAATTCGTTATAAAGATATAATTTGTGAGAAATGTGGAGTTGAAGTTACTCGCTCTATAGTTCGTCGTGACCGCATGGGTCATATCGAGCTTGCGTCTCCAGTCTCACATATTTGGTTCCTACGTGGAGTGCCTTCAAGAATGTCTACTCTATTAAATATCTCAGTCTCAGACTTAGAGAAGGTTATTTATTTCGCAGGTTATATTATCATTAATGTTTCAGCTGAAGAAAAAGAAACTATAACAAAGAATCTAGAAAGTGAATTCAAATCAAAAATCAAGAGTGCAAATAATGATGAGGAAAAAGAAAAATTAAAGGAACTTCTATTAAATACAAAGCGTGAAATTTCAGAGATAGTTACAGGTAAAGTTTTGAATGAAATAGCCTATCATCACTTCGGACTCAAGTACGGAAGTTGTTTTGAAGCAAGTATCGGAGCTGAAGCTATCTTTACAATATTCAAGAATTTGGACTTAGAGAAGATCAAAGCTGAGACTCTAGCTATGATTCCAAAGGCTTCAAGTATAGATAAGGAGAAACTAGAGAAGAGAATGTCTCTTATCCGTTCTATGCTTCATTCAGGAATCCGTCCTGAGTGGATGTTTCTAACTGTTATCCCAGTCATACCTCCAGCACTTCGTCCTATGGTGGCTCTCGATGGCGGACGCCATGCCACTTCAGACTTAAACGACCTTTATCGTCGCGTTATAAATAGAAATAACCGTCTAAAGAAGTTGAAGGAGATAGGTGCTCCAGATGTAATTTTAAGAAATGAAAAAAGAATTTTACAGGAAGCAGTAGATGCTCTTATTGATAACTCAATCGCTAAGCAGAATGATTCACAAGCTGTATCAGCATCTCAGAAGCGTGCTCTTAAATCACTTTCTGATAATCTAAAATCAAAACAAGGTTTGTTCCGTCAGAATCTTCTAGGTAAGCGTGTGGACTATTCAGGACGTTCAGTTATCGTCGTCGGTCCTCAATTAAAGCTTAATCAATGTGGTCTTCCTAAGCACATGGCTCTTGAACTTTTCCGCCCATTCGTAATTTCTAAAATTCTTGAGACAGAACTCGCTTTCAATATTCGTGGCGCAAACCGTCTTATAGAAGAAGGAGTGCCAGAAGTTTGGGCAATTCTTGAAGAGGTAATTAGAGGAAAATATGTTCTCCTAAACCGTGCTCCAACTCTTCATAGACTAGGTATCCAAGCTTTCAATCCTATTCTTATCGAAGGTCATGCTATCCAAGTACACCCACTTGTTTGTGCAGGATTCAACGCTGACTTCGACGGTGACCAGATGGCTGTCTATGTACCACTTGGAGAGATGGCTCAAATGGAAGCTCGTGAATACATGGCTTCAAATAAAAATTTGCTAAAGCCTCAGGATGGTTCTCCGATCGTAATGCCAAAGATGGATATCGTTCTCGGTTGTTACTGGATGACTAAAGGAGTAGAAGACGAGAAAGGTGAAGGTATGGCATTTGCAAGCCCCAACCAGGCTATTACAGCTTTCGATTTAGGTGTTATTACTTTCCGTGCAAAGATTAAAGTTCTTGGTACTGACAAGCAAAGATATTCTAGATTTGAAAGTAAGCCATTTGAGACTACAGTAGGAAGATTATTCTTCAATACTATTTTTCCAGATGATTTCCCTTATCTAAATGAAGAGATAACTCTTAAACGCATGTCTCTCCTCGTGGATGAACTTATTGTTCATTATGGTATAGATGCTACTCCAAAATTCTTAGACAAGATTAAAGATTTTGGATATCAATATGCTACTTACTCTGGAGTTACTTGGGGTATAGATAACCTTAAAGTTCCAGAAGGTAAGAAAGATATTGTTGCTAAATTTAGAAAAGAAGAAGAAGTTGTTCGTGGTCAATTCGCAGACGGCCTTCTCTCAGAAGACGAACAATATCAGAAAGTCATAGAAATCTGGGAACATGCCAAGAAAGAAATAGAGAAGATAATTCCAGCAACACTTGATCCAAAGGGTTCAACTTATGATCTTATAACATCTGGAGCCCGCGGAAGTATGGGATCTCTAATTCAGATGTGTGGAATGAAAGGCTTGATTGTTAATACTTCAGGTGCGACTCTCGACTTCCCAATAATTCCATCATATATAGAAGGTCTTTCACCACTTGAATACTTCATTACAACTCACGGTTCTCGTAAAGGTGCAGCCGACACGGCGCTCAATACTGCTAAGGCTGGATATCTTACACGTCGCTTGGTTGACGTAGCTCAGGATGTCGTAGTTACAGAAGAAGATTGTGGAACAAAGAATGGAAAGAAGATAGTTGCAGTTGAAGGTGTTTTTGCTAAATATATTCATGGACGAATTTTGCTTGCTGATATAAAGAATAGTGATGGTACAGTCGTCTTCAAGAAGGGTTCACTTATCATGAAAGAAGATGCTCGTGCAATGGAAAAGATGGGAATCAAAGAAGCTTTAGTCCGTACTCCACTTTCATGTGAGACTACTCATGGCATCTGTCGTGTTTGTTATGGTCTAGATCTAGGACGTAACTGTATGGTAGAGCTAGGACAAGCAGTCGGTATTATCGCAGCTCAAGCTATCGGTGAACCAGGAACTCAGCTTACACTTCGTACTTTCCATGCTGGTGGAGTCGCTACAGTCGACATCACTACAGGTCTCCCTCGTGTTGAAGAAATTTTTGAAAGACGTATACCAAAGAATCCAGCAATTATTTCTCAGACAGAAGGTGAAGTTATAGATATAACAGACAATGGAAAAGAAAAGATTATAAAGATTCTTTCAGATTCTAAAGCAGATGGAAAGAAGAATGAGATGGAATACCTAGTTGCCTTCCGTCGTCAGCCGATAGTAAAAGTAGGTTCACATGTCATGAAAGGTGCACTACTCACAGATGGCTCAGCTGATATCAATGAAATTGTTAAATTCGGAGGTAAAGAAAAGGCAGAAGAATATATCGTAGATGAAATCAATAAAGTTTACGACTTACAGAGTGCTTCGATCTCAAGAAAGCATATTGAAATAATCATTCGTCAGATGTTCTCACGTAAAAAGATTAAAGATGCAGGAGATACAACATTCTCACCAGGAGAAATTGTAGAAAACATAGAACTCATAGAAGAGAACGAGCGTGTAGAAAAAGAAGAAGGTGGTAAGAAGGCAGAAGCAGGAACTATCGTATTAGGTATCACTGAAGTTTCTCTTACAACTAAGAGTTGGCTATCAGCTGCTTCATTCCAAAACACAAACCGCGTCTTGATTAACAATGCAGTTCGTGGAGGAGTAGATAATCTACGTGGTCTTAAAGAGAATGTTATTATTGGTAATCTTATACCAGCCGGAACAGGTTTTGGTGTAATACGTCCAAGTAAAGAGAAAGAAGAAGTTAACGAAGAAAATAACACTATATAATATAGAATTACAAGTCCTAAGCTTTGCCTAGGACTTGTAGTGCTATAATGGTAAATATAAATATGTCATCATCCGTTGAGAAAATCAAAGAAAGGCTTTCCATTGTTGATGTTATTTCTTCC
>SESG01001944.1_pt1 | contig 12721 bp, 9 predicted proteins | sample 3171421 | NCBI WGS metagenome assembly SESG01 (sample SAMN10866946, study PRJNA518727) | freshwater metagenome | biome: subpolar coniferous forest; feature: holomictic lake; material: water; isolation source: holomictic Lake 227, 6 m and 8 m depth | place: Canada: near Kenora, Ontario | collected... | reverse complement strand
TGTATGACTTTCTCAAGGGTAGATTGTTCGAATTTCATCTCGCCCTTTACGGAATTTATCAGATTGGGGATAAGGTCATACCGCCGCTTCAGCTGCACGTCTATCTGCTTGAAGGCGTTGGCCACCTGGTTACGGAGCTTAATCAGATTGTTGAATATTAAAACCACCCACATAACAACCGCAAGAAGTACTATCGTTAATATGATCATATTTCCTCCCGCTGATATTTAAGGCGTCAGGCGACACGTGCAGGGCTTTGTAATCCGCCGCCTGATGCCTACTTTGTTAAAATTTCGCATCCGCCTTTTTTAACCAGCACTGAATCCTCTATGCGCACGCCGAATTTTCCGGGCAGGTAAATGCCGGGCTCCACCGTGACGGCCATGCCCGCCCTGAGCGTGTCCTTGGATTTTGTGTTCAGAGTCGGAGCCTCGTGGATCTCAAGGCCCACGCCGTGCCCGGTGCCGTGAATAAAATACTGGCCGAACCCGGCGTCCGAGATATAATCGCGGCAGGCCTTATCAACTTCGGCAGCCTTAACTCCAGCCCTGACTTTCTTTACGCCGGCTTTCTGGGCGGCCTCAACGATTGAATATATTTTTTTAAATTCCTCGTCCGGCTTGCCGTGGAAATAAGTTCTGGTAATATCGGAACAGTAGCCGTTATACACACAGCCGAAATCCAGCAGGACAGCCTCGTTTACCCCGAGCGGCCTGGCGGATGTGTCGTGATGCGGCAGCGCGGAGTTCGGCCCGAATCCCACTATCAGGCTGAAGCTGGGGCCCCTGGCTCCCATAGCCTGCATTATATCCTCAAGTTCCCTGGAAACGGAAACCTCCGTGCGGCCGGTTTTTATCCTCGGTTTTATTATGCCTAAGGCTTTGGCGGCGATCCGGCAGGATTGGCGCAATATGGAAATTTCCTCTCCTTCTTTAATAAGTCGCAGACCGGCCGTAATACCTCTAAATTCAGAAAGACCTTTCTTCCGCCAGAACCGGCCCCGCAGATAAGTTTCAGTCTCCGGCTCAAAAACCGTTTTTTTTAATTTCCCGTCCTTCATTTTCAGGATTACCGCCTCCAGCAGACTTTCGGGTGCGGTGGCGCTGAAGAAAGACACTTTTGACTTAAATTGGTCAAGAAGCATCTTAGGCATAAAAGCCCAGGCTGAGCTTTTGGAAACAAGCATAAGCATTCCGTCCATGCGGAATCCGGTAAAAAACACCTGTTCCAGCGGTCTTGAAAGGACCATCGCGTCGAGTTTTTCTTTTTTCAGGAGGTGCTGCAGGTCTTGTAAACGTTTCTCATGTATATTCATAACCATCCATATCAACCGGGCCTATGGCTTTGCAACGTGCAGTTCTAAGATCTCTGCAATTATACTATTTTTACTATTATCTCGGTTCAAAAGCCGCAAGCGAAGTATCAGAACCAAATCATTTTTCGCCCGCGAAAGCGGCTGAAAGCCGGAGGTAATCATCCACCGAGAGGTTCTGCGGCCGCAGATCGGGGCTGAAACCGGCGGCTTTGATGCGGTCTCCCGTATCGGCCTTGTCGAGACTTCTCCCCATAGACAAAGAATTGACAAGCGTCTTGCGACGATGTGAGAAAGCGTTTTTCACAAAATTTAGGAAATACCGTCGATGTTCGGCCGTGGGGAAAGTCTGCCGCGGCTTGAATACCAGCACCGAAGAATCCACCTTCGGCACCGGGCTGAAGCTAGCGGCCGGCACATCCACCAGCAGCGCGGTTTCGCTCTGGGCCTGGACGGCCACTGAAAGGTAGCCGTAATCAGAATCTCCCGTGGCCGCGGTTATCTTCCTTGCCACCTCTCTCTGGAACATGAAGACCGCGGCGCCCATACGGCTGAAAGACAGGACCTTCATCAGTATGGCCGTGGAGCATTCGTACGGCAGGTTGCCGATGAACGCCGCCGTTCCGGCGGGAAAAACCGCTTCCAGATCAAGGGCCATAAAATCAGAATTTATTACCCGCGCGGCAGGGAATCTCTCCTTTATACGGGCCGTCATCAGGGGATCTATTTCCACCGCTGAAAACTTATCACCCCACAGCGGATATAAGAATTCCGTAAGGGCGCCGCGCCCCGGGCCGATCTCCACGCCCAAACCGAATTCCTCCGGTCCAAGGGCTGTGGCGATATCTTCGCACAACCTGGCATCCTTCAAAAAAACCTGACTGTATTTAGGCATAAGATAAGGGTTTAGGGTTCAGGGTTTAGGGTTCAGGGTTTAGGGTAAGGAGCTCCTTATAACTTTACCCTCAACCCTATCCTCCTTTACTCTAACAAATCGTTTCCAGCTTTAATTTTATCTCTTCGCCGAACTTCCATACATCGCCGGCCCCGACGGTAATCAGCACATCTCCCGCCCGCAGGTTTTTAGCGATCTCCATCGCGCCGGGGAATCTTTCCGCTTTAAGGCCTCGTTTTTTCAGGCCGGCTAGTATGAGTTCCGAGGTTACTCCGGGCAGCGGCTTTTCGCCGGCGGCGTAGATATCCATCACATAAGTAAGATCTGCCGCGTCGAACGCGGCTGGGAATTCGCGCCGGAGAATGCCGGTCCTGGAATAGCGGTGAGGCTGGAACAGGACTATGAGCCTGCCCCGGCCCTTATACATCTCCGGGACGGTCCCGAGAGTGGCTTTTATTTCGGTGGGATGATGTCCGTAATCATCCAAAAATGTCACTCCGGCATATTCGCCGATATTTTCCATCCGGCGCTTTACGCCCTTAAAGTTAGCAAGACCCTTCACAAGTCCGGCAAAATCAAAACCGAGGTAGCGCCCGGCGGCCAGCGCGGCCAGAGAATTAAGAGCGTTATGGCGCCCGCCGGATCTGAGCGCCACCCTACCCATCCGCTTACCCCTGAAATGAGCCTCATAAGCCAGCCCCGCGGGGCCGGACTTTAAATTTTTAGCGACCCAGTCGGAGCCCGCTTTACAGCCGTAAGTTATAAGCGGGGTTTCTACCGAGCCCAGGATAGACGCCACGCCGGGATCATCGGCGCATACCACGGCAGCGCCGTAGAAAGGCACCTTGTCTATATGCGCCAAAAATGCCGCTTTAAGGTTCGTCATATCCTTATAAAAATCCAGATGATCTGAATCTATATTGGTAACGCAGGTAACCAGCGGATTAAAATAAAGAAAAGAGCCGTCGGACTCATCCGCCTCAGCCACCAGATATTCGCCGGCGCCCATTTTGATGTTCGAGCCGATATTTTTGAACAGCCCCCCGACTACAACCGTGGCGTCCACGCCAGCGCCTTCAAGCGCCGATGCGAGCATGGATGTGGTACTGGTCTTGCCGTGTGAGCCGCTTACGGTAACAGTTTTTTTGGACGAGGCAAGTTTGGCGAGCATCAGCGCCCGGGGCACGGTCCTTATGTCTTTTTTCACAGCGGCTGCAAGTTCGGGGTTTCCGGCTTTGACCGCGGAGCTTATCACTACCACATCGGGATAGGACCCTAGACCTTCTTTCTTGCGCCCCGCGACAAAATGCGGGACAAGAATATTGGAAGCCCGGTGCCCGATAAACACCCGTGCGCCTTCGGCCCTCAGCGTCCTGGTAATCTCCGATTCTTTCAGGTCGGACCCGCTTACCTTCACGCCGGTTTTAAGCAGCAGGCGGGCGATCCCGCTCATGCCTATGCCACCTATGCCTATAAAATGCGCTTTTTTTATTTCGCTAAAATTAAAATCCGCTGTATCGTTCATTTATTATTCCCCAAGATGCGTAGATCCAATTCTGAACCTTCAACTCGTAAATCGTAAAGCGGGAAGCGTAAAGAGTAAATCGTAAATCCTCAATCTTGAATCTTCAATCTTAAATCTTCAATTTTAAATCCCGTGTCAGCCATTTTTTATTAGCCAGCGCGATTTTATTTTTCGGCTCTTTCCTGAGCGCGTCCGTACATGCCGCGATGGCATTTTCCTGCGAACCCTTTTCCACCCAAGCCGCGCAGCGCCCCAGGTCCCCGGTCGCTCCGGCCTGCACGCCTTCCATAGCCGCGAGCGCCGCGTCCGGTTCGCCCATGATAAGGCTGCCAAGCCCCCGCAGCAGGCTCAGCCTGGGATCTTGCGCGGCGCCGCCGGGAGTTTCCCGCAGATCTTCAAGCGCGTCCGCGACGTTCTCCAGCCAGCCAGCACCCATAACCCAGAGCCCCATATCGTTGCCGACATCGCGCGGCTTATACACAACTCCTGGATCCCCGCCGGCGGCGCTCAACGAGGCCTTCTTGGTCTCGATATTAATGGACATCCTCGTGTCCTGTCCTTCCCGGGCCGCGGCCTTTATCGCCTTATCCATTTCAGCCGCGATCTGGGCGGCCCGGGCGCCGCGATTCTTAAAATCGGAGGCCGGGAGGGAATATTCGCGCCGGAACACCGTTACCTGCGGGCGCTTAAAATTCTGCTCCAGACCAGCCTTGAGCGTTTTAGGTTTCCCTTCCGACTGCACCACGAGCCGCGTTTCCGGTATCGAAACAAACTCAGCCTTCACATTAACATCCTCGTCGGCAGGGATCTTGGACACGGCGTTCTCAAGGGAGCCGGGCTTCCCCCCGCCAGGCCGGGGGTCTGGGTCGCCCGCGTAAGCCAGACTGATGGAAATACCGCCCTTGGCGTTAGACGGGGTCAGGAGGAAGGCGTCTTCTAACAGACCGTTAAGGCGCTTTATATCTCCAGTCCTGTAAAGCAGGCAGCCCAGGCGAAAGCGCGCGACATTATCGCCAGGCTTTATATCCAGGGCCTTATGGTAGAGCCGCGCGGCCTCTTTGTCGTTGCCGTCCTTCTCTTCCATGACAGCCAGCTCCAGCATCGCGTCTTCGTAGTCCCGGAACGAAGACAGCGCCCTCCTGAAGGCGGTTTTGGCGTCGGAAACGCGGCCCAGTCTGGAATATAGGAGACCGAGCTGATACAGATAAAGCGGATTGGCGGGCTCAAGCCTGACCGCCTCCCTGAAATACTCCAAAGCCTTATCCATATCTCCGAGGGAATGATATATGGACCCGATATTCATCCTCACATCCGCCCGATCCCGGGCCAAATCCCTGGCCCTGAGGAATTTCTCCAGCGCCTGCCGGATTTCGCCCTTCCATGCGTGGACTATTCCCATGAGTTGGAAGGCGACCGCGTTGCCCGGATCCAGCTTCTCAGCGGTATTAAACTCCGCCATGGCTTTGTCCGGCTCTCCCAGCCAGTAGAGACTGGAGCCGTAAAGGATACGAGCATAAGGCTCCGAAGGGGTCCTGGCGATGGCTTTAAGAAATTCGTTGGCGGCTTCAGGATACTTCTCAGCCTCCATCAGCAGATAGCCCTTGCGCAGGTTCATCAGGCTCTGCTCCTGCATAATGCGGTCCCAGACAGTAGCGGGGCCCGGCGCGCCGGAAGAAGCGGCCAAAGCGCCATAGGCCCAGAAAAGCCCAAAAGCCAAGAGCGCGGACAACCGTGCCGCTTTATTCATAAGGAGATTATAATTTAATTGGCGCCGCGAAAAAAGCCCGAAACTGATAAATCACAGACAACAGGAGGGTGCCGGAGTTGTAACGGGATAAGCATCTGTAGATAAAAATAAATAAGGGAACACGAAAAGATCTCCGCCATCCCACTGCCTTTTCGTGCCCCCTAAGTACGCTGCGCGAGCGTCACACTTTGCCGACCGCCACCACACTAGGAGCTCACTTGCCTCCCTCAAAAATCCTGCTCGCTACACCAAAGTATAGCAGACGCCTCTTGACTTGTCAAGACCCAAAGAATATCATGGGGCGGCGCTATCCCCAAGAAGTTACCGGCAATCTCCATCAGAAAGCCTTGTCAACCAGGGCGTTATTTTTCTGATAGCGTCAGCGCGATGGCTTAGATCGTTCTTTTCCGCAGCGGTGATCTCAGCTAAAGTTTTACCGAGCCCCGTCACGATAAATAACGGATCATAGCCGAAGCCGCCGGCGCCCGAAGCGGCGAGAGCGATCCTGCCTTCAAGCCGACCCTCAACCGTAACGACCGAACCGCCGGGAGAAGACAGCGCCATCACACAGCAGAAGCGGGCCGTCCTCTTTTCCGGCTCAAGGCCGGCAAGCTCGCCCAGAAGCTTGCGATTGTTATCGGCATAAGAGCATCCGGGGCCGGCATACCTGGCAGAATAAACACCAGGAGCCCCCCTCAACGCGTCCACATGAAGCCCTGTATCGTCAGCGAGCGCCCAAAGGCCGCAGAAAAGGGCGGCGCTTTTCGCTTTTTTGACCGCGTTCGCTTCAAGAGTCTCACCATCCTCTGTCACGTCCGGAGCGCCGGGGAAATCTTCAAGCGTCTTTATTGCAAGATTGATCCCGGGAACAAGGGCAATAATTTCTCCCAGCTTATGTTTATTGCGGGTGGCAAGCACCACAGTCTGCAACATAAAGTCTTCCTCTTTTCAACCGCTCTTGACAATGTGACGACTTAAAAATATACAATAACATATTATGGAGGATAAGCTTCCCAATTTTACTATTTTCCGACTATCCGGGTCCCCGTCCCTGAATGAGATAATCGGAAATTTTAGAAATTTCACCGAATTAGCGGCCCCTGTAACGCCTGTGCAGGCCGCTCCGTTAACTTTCTATACCATACCCGCTTATACCGAAAAAGGTCTTTCCGTCATGCCTGTTTTCACGGACCCCTGGCTGACAGGCCCGCCCTGCGTCTCAAAACCGCCGCTTCCCTTCCTGCAAATTCTCTTCAACGCTCCCGCGGCCGACATTTTCGCCTTCAATCCTCCGCACACCCGGGCCGCTGCCCCTGGCGCGGAAATACGCCTGGACAAAAAACAGCTTTCCATGGCAATCGGTTTTCTACAGACCTCCAAGCCTCTACCGGCCGGCGCGCAACTTGAAACGGCGCTAAAAACCGAAGCCGGCCTCGGCAATCTTCACCGCGCGAATTATATGCTTTACGCGCTTCTGGCCGAAGACCCGTCCCGCCCTCTAGGACTTTACGCGGAGACGCTCATCAACCTGGGACTCCTGCAAGACGCTTACGATTACGCAAAGACTTTTCAAACGCCTGAATTTTTTTACTACCGGGCGCGAATCCTGCGCCATAACGGCGAACCCGCAAAAGCCCGGCAGTGGCTTGACAAAATACCGCGCGGCACGCCATGTGAGGATAAAAAACGGGTGGAGCTGGCATGGCTGTTACTTGAAGAAGGAAAAACGGACGAAGCCCTGACCGCCTTCCGTCCGCTCGCTCAGAATTCTTTTGAAAAAACAGCTGCTCTTTTCGGCACCGGCGCCGCGCTTATGAAAAAAGCGGAAGCTGCACGCACCCCGGCCGAAATTAATGACAGCCTAGCCGCTTTCTTAGCGGCGCTTACAACTCCCTCCCCCTTGATACCTAAGATATTTTTTCATATGGGAAGCCTGCATTCCCGCACGGGAAATTTTGCCGAGGCCGAAACCTGCCACCGCAAGGCCGCGGCCCTCTGGCCGTCAACACAGTCAAAAATGAGTTTTGGCGTAGCGCTCATAAAAACCGGCAAATTCCAGGAAGCCGCGGCCCTGATAAACGATATAGCTCTCACCGATCAAACCTCGGCCGGGCGCCTGGCGGCGGAACTGCCCCGCAAGACTGCCGCGGAACTGTTGGAAGCATCACGGCAGCACCAGGACTCTCTCGCGCCCCGGGCGAAGCAGACCGGGGACGGAACGGAACAATCGCCTCAGCCTACTGAAACTACGCCCGCGGCTTCACTTGAACCCGCCCAAACAATCAGCGCACGCACGTCACAGCGCCAAGAAACCGCTCCGCCTCAACCGGCTCCAGTCGCGAACCCTGAGCGGCGCTTTCAAACGGTGGAAATGGAATCGCTCATGGATGCAGCAAGCTCAATGCCGCTGCCCACGGAAGAGGCGACAAGAAAGGATGACTTCATGGGAAGGGCTTTCAAGTTGGCCTCCGCCCTTGAAGAAGAATTTAATAAAAAAATACATTTTAATATGGACGGCCTGACAGACGTGGAAAGAAAACTGCGGCTGACCTTTATTAAGGAACGACAAAACTCTCAGGAAGCCATAGAGGTCGTGAAAGATTGCTCTGCTTTTTTATGCTTTTTTCTGCAGGAAAGATATAAGGGCCGGCTCATAAAACTGACCGAATTCGACCACTGGGGCTGGCCGGTAGTCTTTGACGCCCCCAGGCACATGGCGACCTACCCGATACAGCGCGCCTGGAAACTATTATGGAAAGGGAGTATTCCGGAACCGGGCTGGCTTACCAAATATGTGCAATATGTGGAAGACGAGCTTATGAGCGGAAAGACTGAAATACCGCAGGGTGCGGCTGCGGTTCAAGGCAGAATCCCCAGCCACCCGGAACGCCTGATAGACACGCAGACCGAACACCGGCGCATAATAGTATTGACTTCCTCCCTTGAGGAAACGGCCGACATCGAACTTGGCTGGCCGGGGCTGGTAAAGCTGGAAACGGCCATTAAAGCGAACTTTAAGCCTGGCATCCCCCCCACCGCCGACGGCTGGAAGCTCCTGCGCTGCTACGGACACATCCTGGCTGAGACACTTATTAAGGAATTTAAGGCGTCATGGTATAACACAGAGGGTAACGACGGACTCTGGTCCATGCAGCTCCCATGGAAAACGTTCATTTTCCCCATCGGGAAAGTCTATAAAGCCGTGTCCAACCGGGAAAGCCTCAGCGAGTATTTTGACATCCTGCTGGCGGAAAAGCTTCGCGTCTCCGGCGGGGCAAAGTAGGTTGAGATTGATTTTTATAATGATTCTTTATAAACTTTAGACAGGCTTAAAAATTATCAGACCGGGCTTCGTAAAATGGAGCGTATATGAAGAAAACAGCACTGATCGCCGCCGCACTGCTCTGCCCGCAACTCCTCCACGCCGATTTCAAACTTACATCAGTCACCGCCAGCGATGTAAAAGATATTATCCAGACCGTTCCAGCCGGACCTAAAACTCCCTCTCAAAGAGAATCAAAAGACTGGACGATTATGGTCTTCATGAACGGCAAAAGCAACATAGAGCCGTTCGCCCTGAACGATATAAACCGCTTTGAGACCGTAGGATCCGGAGAAAAAATCAACATCGTGGTGGAGCTGGGCCGATCAAAGGGATTGGAGAACGACACGACAACTGACGGGGACTGGGCGGGAGTGCGCCGCTACCTTATAACCAGGGACACGGACAAAGAACACATTACCTCACCCGTATTAATGGACTTGGGGAACCCGGACATGGGAGACTATAAGGAAGCGGTCTCTTTCGTAAAGTGGGCTAAGACAAATTATCCGGCCAAACATTACATGCTGATTATATGGGATCACGGCTGGGGCTGGATAGACCCTAAAAAACCCGGCGAGAACCTGCTGGACGAAAATAAATCTATTTCGCACGATTTTGTCAGCGGGAACTATATCAAAACCACGGATCTTGGCAAGATTTTTAAAGAGGCCGGCCGGGTGAACCTCTACGCCTCCATGGCCTGCTTCATGCAGATGGCCGAAGTGGCCTATGAATTAAAAGACGGAGCCGACATCATAGTCGGCGCCGAGGAAGTAGTCCAGCTGCCGAGCTTTAATTTTGAGGACTTTTTCACGCTGATGCTCGCCAACCCAGAAGTTTCCGCGGCGCAAGCCGGCACGTACCTTGTTGATACATTTAAAGAGATGTATTCCCGCCCGGAATATGCCGACTTGCTGGAAAAAGGCAAATACGGCACGCAGCTTTCAGCCGTCAGGGCGGACAAACTGGCAGCTTTCGCCCAAAAAACCGGAAACTGGTCCACGCTAGCCATTAAGGTCAATGATGCCGCGGCCTACAGGAAAGCCAAGACCGAAGTGGTGAGGTTTGAAGTCGGCGACGAGGTTACCGACCCTGACAAGCAAATTTCTTTTTACGCCGATCTCGCCCACTTCGTGGAGTTGGTCAACGCCAACCTGGACGCAGCGAGACCCGGAGCAGATGAGCTCAAAGCCGCCGGGACTGACCTCAGCGAATATATCTCCGGACAACTGGTAGTGAAAAATGTTCATCTGGGCCGTGACCGCACCGGTAAAGACTATTCCAACACGCATGGCATAGCGATACACCTCCCGGGCAAGCCCGGCAATCTCATAGAATATTATTCGACCTACTCCAGGCTGGCTTTTGAAAAAGTCTCCAACTGGTCCAGATTTATAACTTACCTGGAGAAAATAAATTAAAAGCGTGGCAAAGGAATCACGCTCGGAGAACTCCCTGTTTCTACACCCTGTCCCCTGACCCCTATACCCTTCCATTATGTCCAGCAGCCCAGAGCGACCCTGCGAAGCGGACTCTAGTTTCAGGCCCGCTTTTTTATTTCTGAAACCTAAACAGCGCCGGGCGCTTTCCGCTTTTTACGGCTATGCCAGGACGGTGGACGATATTGCTGACGACGGCTCCGTTCCGTTTCAAAAAAAACAAGCGGCCCTGTCCGCCTGGCGAAACAGACTTGAGGAGCTATTCTCCGGAGCCGGGCCTCGCGGACGGCTTGAAGAAGAGTTGGTCTGGGCGGCCGACGCTTTCTCCATGCGCAAGGAGAACTTCCTTCTCGTACTGGAAGGAATGGAAATGGACACGCGGAAAACAGAATACGCTTCATTTGACGAACTGAAATTATACATGTACCGTGTTGCATCCGCCGTCGGCATGTCAGCCCTGGAGATATTCGGCTGGAGCGGAGCCAACGCCCGCGCCTACGCGGAAAACCTCGGCTACGCGGTACAGCTCACAAATATTATACGGGATGTTTTCGAGGACGCCGGCGCAGGCCGGACATATATCCCTCTCGATGATCTGAAGAGATTCGACTGTAATCCGGCGTCCTTCCAAAATTCCGTTTATCCAAATAATTTTATAGAATTAATGAAGTTTGAGGCTGCGCGGGCACGCGAGTTTTACGCCAGGGCGCGGGAATTGGCCGAGGGCCCGGATAAAGACAGGCTTTTCAGTGCATTTATTATGGGCCAACTCTATTCCGATTTATTGGACAAAATAGAGTCCCGGGGATTCAGGACTGCGGGCCCCCGCATACGCATGAATTTATTTGAAAAGCTCAGGGCGGTATACAGAGCCTGGCGCAATTGTTAGATGCGCCACAAGCGCGGCAGAGCGGCAGCGGGACAGCGCGTCGGAGCCGCCGAGTTACAAGACACGAGAAAACCTCTAAGAGAATCTGTCATCCCTTAGCAATTTGCCAACAGAACTGCCGTACTGTCTTGCTGCCGTTCTGCCGCGCTGACGATAACAGCAAAAGGAGCAGCACTCCTTTTGCCGGGAGATTATTGATATGCTGAAATCAGATTCTTGGATACGGAAGATGTGCCTTAAAGAAAAAATGATCTCGCCTTTCGTCGAGAAACTTAACGCCAGGAATAAGGTCTCATATGGCCTTTCCTCCTATGGCTACGACATACGCGTATCAGATGAGTACAAGGTTTTCACCGATGTTCATAACTGTCTTGTGGATCCCAAGAACTTCAGTCCCAAATCTTTCGTGAATCTTAATGCACCCTATTGCATAGTGCCCGCGCATTCTTTCGCACTGGCCCGCTCGGTAGAATATTTCAAGATCCCGCGCAACGTTATCGGACTGTGCATAGGCAAGAGCACTTACGCCCGCTGCGGCATAGTGGTAAATATCACCCCGTTGGAGCCGGAGTGGGAAGGACATCTGACCCTTGAGATATCCAACACCACACCCCTGCCGGCCAAGATATATTCAAACGAAGGTATCGCGCAGCTGATTTTTTTGGAATCCGATCAGGTATGCGAAATCTCGTACAAGGATAGAAAAGGGAAGTACCAATCCCAGCGAGGCGTTACCCTGCCGAGGATATATAAAAAATAATGCGCATTAAAATCCATATCGCGTGCGTCCTGCTACTTGCCCCCCCTCTGACAAATCAAGGCTGGGGCGCGGCGGAAGACGCGCCGGCACTGCGGGAGGCCGCCGGATATTATCAGCTCGGCTCCACCGGCAAAGCACTTGACGTCTGCATTACAGCTCTGAATAAAAACCCCGCTGATAAGAATCTATACTCTTACGCTCTGGAAATATTACCCGAAGGGCCTTCAACACACGCCGCGGCCCTGCGCGAAATAACAGACAAGGCCTACGCCAATAAAACTGACGAGTATATTTATTACCTTGGCTTTTGCAAATTGTTCAGGGGCGCCGGACAGCTTCCGCAAGCCCTGTCCAACTGCAAAAAAGCCAGAGCGCTGGACCCCACTTCCTGGACGGTATACCGGGAGCTCGGCCTGACCTACTCCGCGAGCGGAGACGGAGCAAGGGCCGTCGCGACGCTGACTCAGGGAGCGGAGCTTTCCCAGGACAATTATAAAGCCTACTATTACCTTGCAGACGAACACGAGCGGCTTAAGAATGACACGGACGCCCTAGAAAATTACCGCAAGTCACTGAGCCTGATAAGAACCGCGAATGATCCCGCCGCTCAGATTTATTCCGGCCTGATTCAGGGGAAAATAAAAATGCTGGCCGCTAAGCCGGCCAAAAAACCGGCGCCGGCTAAAACCCCCGCTAAGCCGGTAGAAAGCGGCGCGTCGGAAAAACTTTTCAAGGCCTGCGAGAATGATGCCGAAAACCTTAAAAAAAGCGGCGATACTATCAAAATTGAAAACAAACTGGCGGACTGTTCGGCGCTGGCGCCGCGGAA
>SESG01011317.1_pt1 | contig 12724 bp, 14 predicted proteins | sample 3171421 | NCBI WGS metagenome assembly SESG01 (sample SAMN10866946, study PRJNA518727) | freshwater metagenome | biome: subpolar coniferous forest; feature: holomictic lake; material: water; isolation source: holomictic Lake 227, 6 m and 8 m depth | place: Canada: near Kenora, Ontario | collected... | reverse complement strand
CTGTTTTCGGAGAGCCCATCATGGGTATTGCAGAGATTTCAGGCTCGAGCGTTTTTCATGCTGGAACGAGCATCAAGGATGGAGTTCTTCACTCATCTGGTGGCCGAGTCCTAGCTGTTACTGGGCTAGGTGCAGATCTCACCGAAGCCCGTGACAAGGCTTACCGGGTAATCTCGGCAATCACCCTTCATGGCAGCCATTACCGCAGCGATATCGCGTTAAACGCGTCGGTAGCCGAGAAAGGTAATTAAATGGAATCCAAATACGAGAGAATTGCGCCATGAGCCTCCTCGCTAATCGATATGCGTCAGCACAAATGCGAGAGATTTGGTCGCCAGAAGCAAAGATTGTAAGTGAGCGTAAATTATGGATCGCGGTAATGCGCGCCCAATCCAAACTCGGACACTCGATTCCAGAATCTGTAATTGCTGATTACGAAAAGGTTTTGACTCATGTAGATCTTTCTTCGATAGATGCTCGTGAAAAAACTACACGTCACGATGTTAAAGCGCGTATTGAAGAATTTAATGCTCTTGCCGGACATGAGTCCATTCACGCAGGAATGACAAGTAGAGATCTCACGGAGAATGTCGAAGCGATGCAAGTCCGCGATGGGCTTGCATTGGTTCGCGATCGAGTTGTTGCAGTTCTTTCAGTCTTAGGAGCACGCGCTACTCAATATATTGACCAACCAATTGCTGGCCGTAGCCATAACGTTCCCGCTCAAATCACAACTTTAGGAAAGCGTTTCGCAACAACCGCAGAAGAGCTTCTTTTTGCATACGAACGTTTGGAAAACTTAATCGAGCGTTATCCAATTCGCGGCATTAAAGGCCCAGTTGGAACATCACAAGATTCCGTGGATTTGCTTGGTTCATCAGAGTCACACGCACAATTAGAACAATTAGTCGCCTCCCACCTTGGATTTAGTCGAGTTCTTGATTCAACTGGCCAGGTTTATCCTCGCTCATTTGATTTTGATGTAGTGACTTCACTCGTTCAAATCGCCTCTGCACCTTCTTCTCTTGCAACATCGATTCGCCTCATGGCCGGTGCCGAACTTGTGACAGAAGGATTCAAAGAAGGCCAAGTTGGATCTTCAGCAATGCCACACAAGATGAATACACGTTCATGTGAGCGTGTAAATGGTCTTTCAGTTGTACTCCGCGGGTACGCATCCATGATTGGCGAATTGGCCGGAGATCAATGGAATGAAGGAGATGTCTCGTGCAGCGTTGTTCGACGTGTCGCGTTACCTGACGCTTTTTACGCGATAGACGGACTCATTGAAACATTCCTTACAGTTCTTGCAGAGTTTGGCGCTTTCCCAGATGTCATTGCAGCCGAACTAACGCGTTATTTGCCATTCCTTGCTACGACAAAGATATTAATGGCTTCAGTAAAAGCTGGGGTTGGTCGTGAAGAAGCCCATGAAGTAATCAAAACTCATGCGGTAGCTGCAGCCCTTGGAATTCGCAAAGGCCAGCCAAATACGATGCTTGATGCAATCGGCAGCGATTCTCGAATTCCACTTTCTAAAGAAGATTTAGTTGCCCTCATCTCCAAACCTTTGGAGTTCACCGGGGATGCACATGCACAAGTAGAGCGAATTGTTTCTCGCATCGATGCGATTACAAAAGCTCATGCTGCGGCTGCGCAGTACCGTCCCGGCTCCATTCGATAGCCAAGTATGAACACAGGCGACTGGAAACATCTTCGTTCCGGCAAAGTCCGTGATTTGTACACAAATGAAAATGGCGAACTTCTTCTCGTAGCATCAGATCGAATCAGTGCTTTTGATTATGTTCTCCCGACACCTGTGCCAAATAAAGGTGCGCTTCTTACTCAACTCTCACTCTTCTGGTTTGACTATCTGAAAGAGATTGTTCCAAACCACATCATCGCGAAAGAAGTTCCCGTTGAAGTGAAAGGTCGGGCAGTAATTGCCAAGCCGCTACAAATGTTTGCAATCGAATGCGTGGCACGTGGTTATTTAACAGGTAGCGGTTGGGTTGAATATCAAAAGAGCCAGACAGTTTGCGGTATTCCACTTCCAGCAGGGTTAAAAGATGGTTCAAAATTGCCAGAGCCAATTTTTACTCCTGCAACAAAAGCCGAGATTGGTGATCACGACGAAAATATTGATTTTGCTCGGGCTGCCCAAATTGTGGGAGACGAAAACGCTGCGAAGCTGCGAGATCTAACTTTGAAACTGTATACAAAGGCTCACGATTACGCAGCCACTCGCGGAATCATCCTTGCTGATACAAAGTTTGAATTCGGCACCGATGTAGACGGTAATATTCTCTTAGGCGACGAAGCCTTAACGCCTGACTCTTCCCGCTTTTGGTCAGCCGATGAATGGAAACCTGGTGGGGCACAGGCCTCCTTCGACAAGCAATATGTACGCGATTGGTTGCTTTCAAGTGGCTGGGATCGCGCCTCCACACCGCCGGAGTTACCTGAAGAAATCATTGCAAAGACGCAAGAACGTTATATGACCGCTTACCAACTGCTTACGGGAAAGGCATTTATTTAAATGGCCATTATTGTTGTTGAAGTTATGTTGAAACCCGAAATTCTAGATCCACAAGGTCAAGCAGTTGCATCAGCTCTACCTCGACTTGGTTTTACTTTCGCCAAATCTGTTCGACAAGGAAAGCGCTTTGAAATTGAAGTGGACGGCGAACCAACACATGCCCAACTCGAAGAAATCGAGAAAGCAGCACACACTCTTCTTTCAAATCCTGTAATTGAGAATTTTGTTGTTAAGGTAGAAAAGTAATGCGGATTGGTGTTGTCACATTTCCCGGTTCCCTTGATGATCGCTCGGCGCTTCGCGCAATTGAATTAGCTGGCGGTACGCCTGTTCCACTCTTCCATGGAACAAATGATTTAAAGGAAGTTCAAGCAGTTGTTCTTCCCGGAGGCTTTTCCTACGGGGATTATCTTCGCTGCGGAGCAATCAGTCGATTTTCACCAATCATGGAGTCAATCATTCTTGCCGCAGAACATGGCTTTCCTGTCCTTGGAATATGCAATGGTTTTCAGATTCTTTGCGAGTCACATCTGCTTCCAGGGGCTCTAACGCGTAATGCAGATCTACATTTCATTTGCGCCGATCAAAGAGTTTCTGTTGAAAATACGGATACGCCTTGGACTCGTGGATACACAAAAGGACAAGAGATTGTTATCCCGATTAAAAATGGTGAAGGCTCTTTTCAGTGCAGTGATGAAACTCTGCAAGAACTCGAAGATGAAGGTCGCGTTGTTCTGCGTTATGTTGGGAAGAATCCCAATGGATCGAGAAATTCCATTGCAGGAATATCAAATAAGCGGGGCAATGTTGTTGGCGTGATGCCACACCCAGAGCAAGCGATTGAACATTTAACAGGCCCAAGCGAAGATGGTTTGAATTTCTTCAGCTCAATCTTGAAAGAGATGGTGGGTCGATAATGGCTCTAGATACTGTTAAGAACGCACAGGAAAACCCAGACGCGCTTCAGCCTTATAAAGAGCTTGGTCTTAAAGAAGATGAATACGCAAGCATCAAGGAGATTTTGGGTCGCCGACCAACATCTTCAGAGTTAGCCATGTACTCAGTAATGTGGTCTGAACACTGCAGTTATAAGTCTTCAAAAATTCATCTAAAGCAGTTCGGTGAAAAAGCAGTTAAAACCGATGCTCTACTTGTAGGAATTGGCGAAAATGCCGGCGTAGTCGATGTCGGCCAGGGCTATGCAGTTACATTCAAAATTGAATCCCATAATCACCCTAGCTATATCGAGCCGTATCAAGGCGCAGCAACTGGAGTGGGTGGAATTGTCCGCGACATTCTCACAATGGGAGCTCGTCCAATAGCAGTGATGGATCCACTTCGCTTTGGGGATCCAGAAAATCCAGATACCCGTCGCGTTCTTCCTGGAATTGTTTCTGGAATTGGTGGGTACGGTAACTGTCTTGGCTTGCCAAATATCGGTGGCGAAATAGTTTTCGATGACACATATCAGGGAAATCCATTAGTCAATGCGTTATGCGTTGGCGTGATGAAACATTCAGATATCAAACTTGCTACTGCTCACGGAGCTGGAAACTTAGTTGTTCTCTTCGGCGCCAAGACAGGTGGCGACGGCATCGGCGGAGTTTCAGTACTCGCTTCAGAAACCTTCAGTGACTCAAAACCAACAAAGCGCCCTGCTGTACAAGTAGGAGATCCATTTGCTGAAAAGGTCTTGATTGAATGTTCCCTTGAAATCTTTGCTGAAGATTTAGTCGTCGGTATTCAAGATCTCGGTGGAGCAGGACTTTCCTGCGCAACTTCTGAACTTGCATCTGCAGGAAGTGGCGGCATGGATATCCGACTCGAGACTGTGCCACTTCGCGACCCATCGCTTTCTCCTGAAGAAATCTTGATGAGTGAATCACAAGAACGTATGTGCGCCATTGTTGAGCCGGTGAAGTTGAAGCGCTTTATGCAGATTTGTAAGAAGTGGGATGTCACCGCGACTGTCATTGGCGAAGTCACAACTGGAACACGTCTAAACATCACATTTAATGGTGAGCTTATTGTCGATGTACCACCTCGCACAGTTGCTCATGATGGCCCGGTTTACAACCGCCCTATTTCGGTACCAAAATACTTGGAGAGCTTAAAAGCAGTAGATGTTCCACTTCCATCAACTCCTGAGGAGATTACTGCGGCAATTGTTAAATTGATGTCTGCGCCAAATATGGCAGACAAAACTTGGGTAACAAATCAATATGACCGATATGTTCAGGGCAATACCGTTCTTTCTCAACCTGAAGATTCAGGCGTTATTCGAATTGATACAAAGACAAACCTTGGCGTTGCGATTTCAACGGATGCAAATGCTCGTTGGTCATATTTAAATCCTTACGAAGGCGCAAAACTGGCATTACTCGAATCATGCAGAAATATCGCTACAAATGGAGCCAAGCCGCTCGCAGTCACAAACTGCTTGAATTTCGGTTCGCCGGAAGACCCAGAAGTAATGTGGCAGTTCTCTGAAACCGTTCGCGGTCTTGCAGATGCCTGTTTAGAGCTTGGTTTGCCTGTAACTGGTGGAAACGTTTCTTTCTACAATCAAACGGGATCAGTCGCGATTCTCCCTACACCTGTCATCGGTGTTCTCGGCGTTGTCGATGATGTTACAAAGCGAACCCCTATGGGAATCAAACCTAATCAAGAGATTTATGTGGTTGGAAAAGTTGACGATAATTTCAGTGGATCTGAGTGGGCATACATCCACGGAAAGCAGATCGGTGATCACTCGCCAGTAGCAGATCTTGATATGGAACAACGATTGGTTAAGTTCCTACTGGAAGGCCAATCGATATTTGATGCAGCGCACGATGTGTCCAATGGTGGTTTCGCAGCATCTATCGCTGAGATGGTTCTTCGAACAAATGTTGGGGCAACAATTACTTTGGAAGGAAATGTTGCTGCCGAGCTGTTGGCTGAAACTCCTGGACGAGTCGTTGTTGCAATCGATGAATCAAATACAAATGCGATTGTCGCACTTGCGGGCAAATACCAAATTCCGATAAATCACGTCGGAGCTACAGGTGGGAACTCTTTAACAATAAATGGCGGCGCACTTTCAATTGACGAGTTGCGTGCGGCTAATACTGGAGTCTTGGAAAAGCTATTCGGGTGATGACGAGAGATCCGCAAGTCTTGACTCAAGTAAAAGGGATTTTGAAAATTATCTCTGAACTTGCTCCAGGTCATGCGGTTGAACTGCGAATTCCGCCATATTCGGCGATTCAATGTGTAGAAGGTCCTAAACACACACGCGGCACCCCTCCAAATGTTGTCGAAATGAAAGCTGAAACTCTCTTTGCGTTGGCACAAGGTGAAAAAGTCTGGAAATCGGGAATTGAAAGTGGCGCTATTCATGCCTCTGGTGAGCGCTCTGACTTGGAAACGTTATTCCAACAATTAGCAATTAGGATGCATCCATGAGCCGCCGTCCAGATGGAAAATTAACAGCCGAGCTCTTCCCTGGTGAGAAAGCTCAGGATGAGTGCGGAGTCTTTGGAGTATGGGCGCCGGGTGAAGAAGTTGCAAAGCTAACGTTTTACGGGCTTTATGCGCTCCAACATCGTGGCCAGGAGTCAGCGGGTATTGCAACAAGTGACGGAAGTCGAATCTTTGTATATAAAGATATGGGCCTTGTTTCACAGGTATTTACTGAAAATGATTTAGCAACTCTGACGGGCCACCTTGCAATTGGTCACTGCCGTTACAGCACGACAGGTTCCTCTACATGGGCCAATGCACAGCCAACACTTCGCGCAACAACGCACGGCACATTGGCACTTGCGCATAATGGAAATCTCACAAATACAGGAGACCTTGCCGAATATCTTGCAAAGAATGTCCCAGGCCATGCCGATCATGCCAATCACGCAACTACTGACACTGAAATTATGACTGCTTTGATTGCTTCCCAAGAAGGAAAGAACTTTGAAGGATCAGCGCTAGCTGTTCTTCCAATGCTTAAAGGTGCATTCTCTCTTGTCTTTATGGATGAGCACACTCTTTATGCAGCTCGCGATCGTCACGGTGTGCGCCCACTTGTAATTGGAAAACTTGATCATGGTTGGGTTGTAGCCTCTGAATCAGCAGCGCTCGATATTGTTGGGGCAGCTTATGTTCGAGAAGTTGAGCCTGGTGAATTTATTGCAATTGATGCAGATGGCCTTCGTTCTCATCGATGGGCAGAAGCAACGCCTAAAGGTTGCATCTTTGAATATGTCTATTTAGCCCGTCCTGATACGGCAATCGCTGGACGAAATGTTCATGCAACTCGAGTCGAACTCGGTGCACAACTTGCTAGAGAACATCCAGTTGTCGCAGATATTGTCATCCCAGTTCCAGAATCTGGAACTCCCGCAGCCGTTGGTTATGCGCGCGAATCAGGTATTCCATATGGCGCTGGTCTTGTTAAGAACTCATATGTGGGTCGTACATTTATTCAGCCAAGTCAGTTGATTCGACAATTGGGTATTCGCTTGAAGCTCAACCCATTGCGCGAAATAATCGAGGGCAAGAAAGTAGTTGTTGTCGATGACTCAATCGTCCGTGGAAATACTCAGCGAGCACTCGTAAAGATGCTTCGCGAGGCAGGAGCTCTTGAGATTCACGTTCGCATCTCAAGTCCACCAGTGAAATGGCCTTGTTATTACGGTATTGATTTTGCTTCCCGCGCTGAACTCATTGCAGCTGGCTTAGAAATCGAAGATATCCGCCGATCCATTGGAGCAGACTCACTGGGCTATGTCTCAATGGAAGGTCTGATCAAAGCGACAACTATTGCCGAAGATCGACTATGCGCTGCTTGCTTCACCGGAAGCTATCCCATTGAAATTCCTGTAGATATTTCATCAGGCAAACATCTTCTAGAGATTGTGAATAATCACGAGTGAGCACTTATTCAGAAGCAGGCGTTGATATTGATGCAGGAGATACTGCAGTCCAATTAATGAAGGAACATCTTTCTAAGGCACGTCGCCCAGAAGTTGTAGGCGACATTGGTGGGTTTGCAGGTTTGTTTGATATCTCTGCGGCAAAAAGTATGCAACGTCCATTACTTGCTACTTCAACTGATGGCGTTGGAACAAAGACTGAAATTGCACGAGCACTTGGTAAATATGACACCATCGGTGAAGACTTAGTAGCAATGGTTGTTGATGATCTTGTAGTTTGCGGAGCGGAACCGCTCTTCATGACAGATTACATCGCAGTGGGAAAAGTATTCCCCGAGCGAATTGCAGAAATAGTTTCTGGTATTGCACGTGGATGTGCGAAGGCAGGAACTGCACTCGTTGGCGGAGAGACGGCCGAGCATCCTGGACTCTTAGGTGAAGATGAATTCGATATTGCAGGGGCAGCAACTGGCGTAGTCGATGCAGACAATTTGCTGGGTGAGCATCGGGTCAGAAGTGGCGACATTCTTATTGCCATGCCATCAAGTGGTTTTCATGCAAATGGCTTCTCTCTTGTTCGCCATATCATCAAGACAAAGAATCTTTCACTTGATTATGTTGTGAGTGAATACAACAAAACTTCCGGAGAGGTTTTCCTTACACCTACAGAGATTTACTCCCTTGATTGTCTGACGCTCTATAAAGCACTTAAAGATGGGCTCCATGGATTTAGCCACATCACCGGTGGGGGCATTGCAGAAAATACGGCCAGGGTGATTCCAGAAAACCTGACCGCGGTATACGACCGCTCGACCTGGGCTCTGCCGGTTGAGATGGAATTTATGGCCTCCTTGGGCGGCGTCCCACAGGCTGATATGGAGCGGACCTGGAACTGCGGGATTGGCATGACCGCGATTGTGGCCCCATCTGAGGCTGATCGAGCCCTACGCACGCTTGCTGCTCGAGGCATGAAGGCCTGGGTGACCGGCACCGTAAAGCAACGCGAATCTGGGGAAAACGGCTCCGCTTTGGAAGGCGCCTACCAAGCGCGGTAACCTACCTCCCTGAAGAACACTAAATAATTCTTGTAGATAGTTTGAGATAGGAGGTCTCGCCCATGGGTCGTGGCCGACAAAAAGCAAAAGCAACTCGAGTTGCACGAGATTTGAAATATTCTGCACAAGATATGGATCTTGAGAGCCTTGCAAAAGAGCTTCACGGAGAACCATCAAAAGACCATGAAAAAAATGACGATGATCCGTTTGCCGAGGGCAATTACATTCGTCGTGCATAAGTAGATGCGCCCAACTCCTTACGTCGCATCACTTCGGGTTTATGAACCCATCACTTCCTTTGAGCCGGCAGAACAATTGCGCTGGAATGCAATACCCATTACAACTTCGACTGGTGAAGAAGAGCAAATTCGCGCTTTGAAGCGCACAATTACCATTGAACCTCCAGCACTTCGTCCGGACGGCGCACATATTCTTGAATTTGAAGGCACGCGCTATGTAGCTCCTTGGTCCACTGCAACGCGATGCTGGACAGCCCTTGATTCATTCAAAGACACCCTTCCATCTTCCATCGTTCGATATTTTGTTCCAGCAAATATGGAAGAAGCGATTCTCGTTAATTCAGAAATAATGGAAGACAAGATTCCTCACATTTTGACTGAAACCTGGTTAATTCCGCCTCGTTGGTTTGGGCTCTTTGAGCCGAGCGAACGTTTGCGCGCGAATACCGACGATGGTCCATATGTTGTTCATAGAACTCCAATATCTAACGCCAAGAAGCGGTGCATGCGATTGCATGAAATCGTGGTCGCCTCATTTGGTGAAGGACCAGTCGAGGGCGAGATTGCCGATCTTCTTGAGTGGTTGGATCTCTTTCACCCAGAATCAATTGTCGAGTTGGATTATGGCGGGTTAGCTATTTATATGAATATCGCCTTGCAAGAAGAAGGTGGCATTGACGCCGACACCTCAGTTGAAGACCTTTTGAGCTCATTACGAGGACTTGAAATGGGAAATGGAGCAATGGCGGGCCAGGGATATGAAGCTTTGATAAGTCGTTGGCGCAAAATTGCCGCTTTCGAGCAATCCTCATAAAACAAGGTAAATAAAGTGAAAATAGCACTTGTCAGTAAAGGTAATAGGCAGGGATACTTTCGCCCATAAGGTTCATATCGGTAAGAAATGGACATTTCGATTATCGGGAGGAGAGCTACTTGAGTGAACAAGAAGTATTGCTAACTCCATCCGAAGTTGCGCACCTATTCCGAGTAGATCCAAAGACCGTCACTCGTTGGGCGAAAGCCGGCAAGCTGACATCGATTCGCACTTTAGGTGGCCACCGCCGCTATAAAGAGTCGGAAGTAAAAGCGCTCCTCAACAACGTTACAAAAGAAGCTTAGGAAGGTAATAAAAAATGGTTAATGCCCCCAAAGAGGATCCAAAAGAACGCATGCGCCAAGCTTTAGAGCGCAAGAAGAATGGCGGCGCTGCAGGCGCAGCTGGTTCAAATGGCCCAGCAGGAAATTCAAAGGTTGGCGGAAGCCAAGCTGGCGGAGGAGCTCCAAAGATGTTTCGCCGTAAGTCCGGAGCTGCCTGATTTAGTTCGGCTCCCTGCCTATGCAGATTTCCACGATTGATTACGCACTTCTTTTTCTTGCGACCTTTGCTGTCGTCGGAGCGCTAACTCCCATAGCCAGAAGAATTGCAATTAGTCGTAATGTGATTGATGCGCCAAACACTGCGCATAAGACTCATAAAGAGCCGGTCCCATATTTGGGCGGAGTCGCAATAATTATTGGCATCGGAGTAATTTCATTTGCAGCATTTATTTTGCGCGATGGAACGCTCAAGAATTTTTGGCTTGAAACCTCAGTTGTGGGTCCTGCACTTGTCTTAGGCGTCATCGGATTATGGGACGACATTAAAAATCTCTCGCCTCTGCCACGATTTATAGCTCAAACCATCGCAGGAGTATTTACTTCCGTACTTCTGATTTCTGCAAATACAGTCGGCACCCCAACCTCTTCAAAGTTTCTAGATGCGCTAATCACAACACTTTGGATTGTGGGAATCTGTAACTCGATTAACTTCTTCGACAATGTTGATGGAGGCGCTGCGGGAACGGTTGCTGTTTCATCCACTGCCTTGGCAATCCTTGCTTTTAATGGGGATCAATATTTAATTACTGCTTTAGCGACTGTGACATCCGGAGCGATGATTGGTTTCTTGTTATGGAATAAAAGTCCTGCTCGTATTTATATGGGAGATGCTGGCGCACTTTTTCTCGGTGTGTTAATTGCAACCTTAACTATTCGACTCCACCCTGCCGCTGAAACAAAATGGACTTCTTTTGCAACACCAATTCTTCTGCTTGCTGTTCCAATCCTAGATACCTGCGTTGCAGTGATCTCTCGCATTCGCCGCCGTATTTCTCCATTCCAAGGAGGACGAGATCACCTCTCTCATCGATTGATTCGTGCTGGCTTTAGTCGCCCATTTGCAGCTGTTGCACTCTGGATTTTGAGTGGGATTTTCGCCTTTTGCGCTGTCTTGATTCCACTGACCCACCTTTTGATGGAAGAAACCATCGTTGTGGTCGCAGGAATAACATGGTTTTCGCTATTTATTTATTTTCTTCAAACGAGTGATACTTAAACCTCGTTTTTCTTCTTTCTAATTTCGAAATATAAACTGAGTGCTGTAAATAAAAATAGAGCAGAAATAACTCCGATAACAATTCGATAAACATCTGCCGGCGCGTTATGTGCAGCAATTAAAATATAAAGTTGTGGAGTAATAAATGAGAGAGCAGCGCCTATAGCCCACTTGCGAGCCGTTTGCATGTTTCGTGCAATTATTTGCATAACCATTCGTGCGCTTGTTACGCCGTAGCTCCAAGAGGTAATCGCATCAATAATGAAGAATGCGAGGGGGTTAACACCATATTTTCTCAGGGACTTCCAAACAACGAGCGTTGCAACAATCGTATAAATGAAAATACTTCCGGTCCACATGCGTTCCCAGAATTTTTGCCTTCGAGTTAGCTTAAATCCCACGTTGTGAGAGTAGTCCTAAAACGGTAACCTAACCGGATGCAGAAACGCAGATTGGGCATAAAAGTATGGATATTAGTTATGGCCAGCCTTTTTGGCGTTACATCTCCAGCGCATGCAGCTCAATCACTTGCAGATGTACAAGCCCAAGTCGAGCGGTTACAAATCGAAGCATCCGCTGCGGCTGAAGCAGGTCAACAAGCCCAGGTGGAATTAGCGCGTTTAACGCGTTCACTAAATTCTGTAAAACAACAAGATGCAGTTCAGGCAGCAACAATGAGCGATCTCAAGAAGTCATTGGGAAAGATTGCACTTGAGCAATATAAAAATAATGGCCTGAGCCAAAGCATGTCACTTCTATTTTCATCTGATCCAACTTTGTATTTGCAAGCAGCTGGAAGTCTCTCTGTAATTACTCAAAAGAAGGCTTTGCAACTAAGTCGGTACATGACTGCTGAACAGCGTCTACGTGCTACTTCGCTAACTCTTAATGATCAAGTTGCTCAAGTAGCTGCGGCTAAAGCGAGGTATGTAGAACGTGAAGCTGCTGCTCAAGCAAAACTGGCATCTGCAAAAGCTCTTCTCTCGAAGCTGACTGTGGCCGAGCGCGCCCGCCTTGCTAAGTTGCAAGCAGCGAAAGACAGCGCCTTTAACTCTTCATCACTTGCTCTGGCCAAGAAAGGCGTAGCAGCGAGTGGACGAGGAGGAATTGCCCTTCGCTTTGCTCTAAAGCAAATTGGTAAGAAGTATTACTTTGGTGGCGCAGGTATGACGTATTGGGATTGTTCTGGATTAACAATGCGCGCATTTGGTTCTGCAGGAGTTTCTCTGCCTCACTCAGCATCAGCTCAATCAGGGTACGGAAAATCGATTTCACTCGGTTCAATCAAGCCTGGAGATCTTGTTTTCTTCGGTCGGCCGATTTCTCACGTTGGAATTTATTTTGGCGGAGGAAAAATGGTTGATGCACCTCATGCGGGCGCTCGCGTTCGTGTTGAGTCATTTTCTTCGCGCTTTGGCGGCGAAAGATTTGTTGCAGCTCGTCGCATTTAAGCTTTATTTAAGCTGCATTTAAATATAAGACAATGGTGGCTCGGGCCGGGGTCGAACCGGCGACCTCACGATTTTCAGTCGCGCGCTCGTACCAACTGAGCTACCGAGCCATGATCTATATCTGTCGCTATCACTAGCGACCCAGACGGGACT
>SESG01019434.1_pt1 | contig 12728 bp, 11 predicted proteins | sample 3171421 | NCBI WGS metagenome assembly SESG01 (sample SAMN10866946, study PRJNA518727) | freshwater metagenome | biome: subpolar coniferous forest; feature: holomictic lake; material: water; isolation source: holomictic Lake 227, 6 m and 8 m depth | place: Canada: near Kenora, Ontario | collected... | reverse complement strand
TCTTCTATCTATCAGTTCGACCTCGGCACTATTTGTCAATATGCGTGGTCTAATCATCCCACCCGGACTAGGAGGGAACAGCAGTTCAGCAGAAGTGGACTTTACCGCAACCCCCAGTACAGACGCTCAAGTGGTGGTGACTGGACAATACGGGATTTACTCAGACTCAATGATTAAGGCTTGGTTGGTTGCGGTCCCAACAACTGATCATACCCTTGCGGACCATCTGGCCGTGGATCTGACGATTGTGCCGGGAAGCCTTGTGACGGATGTAGGATTCACCATCTACATTAAATCAAACTCAGGACCACTCACTGGGAAATACTCAATCCAATGGCAGTGGTCCTGAATTCTACATTAGCAACTTATCTCGGTATTCCACACCTTCTTTACTGCCTCAACAACCTGTTCAACTGAAATTCCAGCCATACAGGCATGACGGGGCTGATTGTAATCTTCTTGATCAGGTGGGTTGATACACACGCCTCTTGGCGTACCTGAAATCTTCGGGTCTTCCCTGAAGCAAGGTTGGCATTCTAATCCCATGCTAATGTTACAGTTATGCTTGTAACCAGCGGCTTGCCACTGAGTCGATCCCCACAGGATTACGCTAGGGGTCTGCCCTTTACCCTTCCACTTGATGTTAGTGAGGTGATTGGTGAAAGAGTCCACACCCATGTGCATGGTAGCGTTACTCATCAACGCAATCGAATCCTTCAGATTGCTTCCCATTAAACGGTGATCGGCCCCAGGAATCTTGTAGTCCGTGGCCGATCCAATCTGGAATACTGGAATCTCCCCACACTCCGCAAGGACTTTTTCCCAACGACCAAATGCCCAATTTTTATAGTGACTCCAGCCAGCCTGAACGTGCAGTGTAGCATATTGCTTAGGCATATTAGGTAAAGGTCGAGGCCAGCGATCCATTACGAGCTTAGGCATATCCTCTGGGCTGATCGCCAGACCCATTTCGGCTCCGAAGTATTCAAGGAGGTGCTTGTCCATCGGCTTCTCAGGATAACCCTCCTTGAGTGGGTAGCCAATCAAATTGATAACACTCTCATAGCCTGAGACCATAGCCTGAAGTTGACTATTATCATGCCATTCATCCACGCCAGCTTGATACATTAGTTCGCTGAGACTCTCCCCGATAACCGGATGACAGAAATAATGGATCTCATGCTTAGGGTACCTCTTCTTCAACAGAGGGATTAGATTCAGCGTCATAATCACATCCCCAATGGCCCCAGGTCTATGTAGTGCAATCTTAGGGACCACCCTTTTTACATTGCTACTCAGAAAGTTCTGAGCAAACTTACGTTCACCCTCCTCCTCCTTAGACCTAGAAGGCATGGCGGCAACTAACTTACGCAGTGTGATTATTCGTGCCTCCCAGTCAGCATCCCCCTTCCCGATAGCCTTCTGAGCCCTCAAGGCCCATTCGAGAGCCTGTTCTTTCTCCTCTAGCATACCTGCACAGAAAGATAGAAGACGCAATGGCTGGTCGGTGTACATATTCAATTCACGCCATAGCTGGGTGGGCTCTGGAGCCCTGCAGGAAGCCTCCAAGGCGTATCCCATGGCTCGGGTCCAGCTTCCCTGTCCGTAAGCTAAAAAGGCCAGTTCCATCCAATACTCGGCCCATTCGGGTGCGTGGCTCAAGGCTTCCAACAGAGTTTTCTCGGCCAGTGCAAGCCACCCACTCACTCTTTCACATCGAGCCTTGTACAAGAAGGAGAATAGCCACTCGTCTCGGTAGTGTTGACCCATGTTGATTCGAATATCGTAGCACTTGATCGCCTCATCCCACCGACCCGCATCCTTGTGGGTATTCGCAAGATAGAAAGCGGTACGACTGGAGGGATTTTCTTCGAATTCAGCCTCAAGGATGCGGAGGTTGCGCTGGTTGGAGTTCTCCCCAACAACTCCAGGTGCCGCATCATGCATGATAACGCAATCTGCTAGATCAATGCCGGGACGATTGCCGAAGTTGGGGTACTCATGAATTCTACCGGCAAAGTCAATACCCTTGCGAGTCTTCCACATTCTGTGGTGAATCCAGCGTAATCCCCCCGTCTCGATCATTACACCAAAGACTTCGTACTGGTCCATGTAGACGGCCTTCCTAAAGTTCTTAGGAGTAAGCATGATATCATCTGCATCCATCCAGAGCAAGTAGTCAGCGTGAGCCATTGCATCAATTTTTTCAACGAAGACGTTACGGGCCTTGCCGAAGTCCCACAGCTTCCAGTCTCCAGTCTCGTCCTGCTTTGAAGCTCCTGTGTAGGTCTGAATATCGAGGGGCCGATGATTCCAAGTGTCCTTGGCCACATCAATCGTGTTATCCACGGACCCCGTGTCGATAATAACAAGGCCATCGACTACATCTTTAATAGAATTCAGGCACTTAGGTAGATCTCGTTCCTCGTTCTTTACGATCATCCCACACCAGATTGAGGGCTTGTGCTTGAGGGGCCGCAGTTCAAGATCTCTTACACCAGCCTTAGCATCACCGTAAGCAGTAGTTTCCCTGACGTTGAATAGATCCTGCCCCTGATACAATAATTCCAGGAATGCCGGAAGGGACCAGAAGTATGGGTGTGCTTCGTAACAGCCAGCAGTCAGATGCCGCTCGAAACCGGCGACCCCATGATCGGGGACACGTAGATAGATCTGACCGTCAGTCTTCACCAGTCGCTTCAGATCTTTTAGCATTTCGAGCGGATCGGAAGCCTGCTGAAACACATGGAACATGGTGATGAGGTCGAACTGCTCCGTCTCCACCGTATCCAGGGTGGCGTGAGTGTACGCATCGCAACCCAAGTCCTCCAGGCATTCGGCGAAGTGAGTCTGATCGGTACCGAGATTCAGCACCTTGATACCCGCTCCCATCTTAGCCACAAATCGCTCGGCCAGATCCTTATTGAGGGACTTCTCTTCATCAGATGGAGCCTGACCTGACGCTACTGCCTTCTTAGGCAGAGGATTCTGAAACCACAGATCACAACTCGGACACATCCAATACGGGGAGTCACCGTACTTCTTGTTGGATTCAACTGAACAGTTTGGACAATTCATCACACCACCTTCGGGATAAATACTAATACTCCGGTATCCATCAGCCCCTGCTGTTCAATGTTGTGCGTATCGCCAAACATCTGATTCAGAAGCTCCCACTGGCCGTCAATCGTATGTTCAGGCCCCACATCACCCCTCCAATGGGGATTCTCGGGATGTCGCAGACACCGCATATCATCACACATGATTACATCTTTACTGGTATCTCGGACACTACGGATAATATCAAGCTCTTTGAGTACCGGCCAGTCAAGTTCGGCTCCTCCTTCCAGATTAAAGAAGGCGGGGAAGTGAGCGTCCAGCCAGAATAGAGCAGGACCCTGGACCTCTTTCAATGTTGTACCGAGGAAGTCACAACTATCCTTCAGCACGACATTGGCCTCGGGATACTGGGAGGACACCAGGGCCACGAACTCACTTCCAATATCACAGGTGTATATATTCTCTTGCAAAAATCCCGAATTGGTCGCTTCCCTCAGACCCTCTCCTTGGTAGCACCCCGTCTCCACGAAATTTTTTAGGCCGTAGGTAGTCTTGTAGTGCTGGATTGGAAGTTGGTGCAAATGGGTCATAGCTTTACTCCTAAAGTGGCTTGAAACTCTGGAAATCGAGTAGGGTGGAAACACATGATATCAAAACCGTGGTCGTATACGTTGTACCCCAGTGCCTTCACAGCCGCAATCAACGCAGACTTATCTGATTTGATCCATTCGAGAAACAATATGGGGTGGTGGGTAGAGAGGGTCTTCAAGCCCCCTGCAATTATCTCCTCCTCCATCCCTTCGGCATCTATTTTGATAACGTCCACTCGACTCAACTCAAGGGAGTCGAGGGTTATGAGGGGAACCACCTCCTCTGACCGATTGGGCTGAGGACTCTGACCCGTATCTATTGATACGGTACGAAACTCTACGCTTCCAAAATTGGCAGATTGGGTGTAGTCGTACTGCGGGATTTGAATCGCTCCCATGTTTCCACCCATACACACGTTGTACACATGGACATTTTCCAGATTATTGAGCATCACTGAACCGCATATCATATACGCTAGGATACGCTGACCTTCGACGCACAAGACCGTGCCGCCCGTCTCCTCTAAGGCTCTGCCCCACGCCAATGAGAATAGCCCAAAGTTGGCACCAATGTCTACACAGACCGCACCCTCACCACACTGCCTTCCCAGATCCGTCAGCATGACAATATCATCATGACTCCAAGCCCTACCATGTTCCAGCAAGTGACCGGTCTGGTTTCTATCGTGTTTGGCTACTATCACCCGTCCGTACGGGGTGTCTAACAGTGTGCTGATATCTTTCACTTCGTTCTCCTGGCAACAATGTAGAAACTCCACATGGAATCGGGGTAACAGGAATACTCATCTACTTGAAGACTTGTATTTTCGTTCAACCATTTGACCAGAGAGTTGGGTTCGGGGGACCAAACATGGTATTCACCAACCCAGGGGCTTCCAGGTAACCATAGCTCCATTCGGGGGTGGGGGAGGTAGATGAACACAGTTCCGCCAACTCTTACGGATTCAGCCCAGAGTTTAAGCTCTGCTTGCCATTCTGAAATATGCTCTAAACAATGTGAAGAAACTATGAAGTCAAACGGACCCTCATTAAACTTATCTCGTTGATACTCCGTTTCAATGGCTACTGCACCAGGGAAGGGCCATGCGTTTGCCCCTACATCCAAACCTCTACCACGACAGTGCGTTAGAGCTTCACCTTTGATAAAACCAATGGCATCTCCGGTATGCACCCACTCTGGGTACTTTGGCTCCTCTAGAGCGGCCTGAATCTTCCAGGCTAATTCTTCAGTATTCGTGGCGACTTGGATGCCTGGATATGCTCTAAGGCCATAGGGGAAACCTGGGGCATATAGCCCCACAATTTTTCGGACCCCCGCTGCATGAGCGATGTGTAACCCAGACGAATCGGGACCGATGAACATATCGGCTCCGGCGATCAGGTTTCTGAACTCCTTCGGATCCATTTCCCCTTCAATAAAGGTAGCGTCTTCCAGCAAGTGCATTGGCAGATCACTCTTCAACAGGTCTCTGGTGTCCTTCATACTTCGTAGTTGGACTACTATTTTGTGGTTCAGAGGGAAGTCATAATGCCCAAAACTGGGGGTTTTACGTAGGGGTTTAGCGTTAGCCATGCCAGAGAACGCCTCAATCCCATGTATTCCATTTAAGACCTCTACCGCATCCGATAGATTGATATGCGTAATTCTTTCAGGCGCAGGCAAAGTACCATTTAGGTCAGTCTGAATAATTCCTGACTCTAAAAACCCGTAAGTCCTGCACTTGAAGTCATCCAGAATGGTCTTCCATATCAAGGGGTGATCTGAAAGAACCCACTCATAATCACAGTAGGTTCTGAGAATAATCCGAGCCGGGGCAAACTTATAGTACAGAGCCTCAATTGTTGGTTCAGCCATCAAGAGGTCACCCGCACCACCGAATCTTGAAACTAAAATGTAATTAAACTCGTCCATGCATCTCCTTTGTGTCCTCAGTCTGTGTTTCAGACCCACACTTTTAAATATAGACCCACACTCCTGTTTAATACTGAGTTTACCAGAAACTCGAATACTCCAATCTTATTATGTAAGAGGTTTCGATGTTTCATTTTTCGTCTAAAATGCTCAAAACAAACGCTTGGTCAGGTCGAGATCCAAAAATCCACCTTGATGAGACAAGAGCTATGGCCCAAAGGGGCTGGAATACCCTAATCCAGCAGTTTCAGACTCTGGGTGAACAATATCAAATTAAGGGTGCCCCGTTAAGGGAATGGGTTACCCAGTATGGCGTTGGACCCCTCCTCCACTCTAAGGATGCGGCTGTCCGTAGAGCCATGAACCATGTCAGAAAAGCTCTTCAGGAATGCATAAAATCCAGAGAAGAGGGTGGTACCTTCAGGGCAAACGAGCTGGCGGCCTTCAAGGATGAGTACGGCACAAACGTGACGGACTGGCTATTCCGCTTAACAGACAAGTCAAAGACAGCCTTCTACGGTGGTCGAGAACCCGCTGACCTAGAATACGAGCCGGTAGAATTTGAGGATGTAGAGGTAGTGATTTACGATGCAGAAGGTGACCCGGTTCGTACTCATTCGGTTTCCGGCTCAGCCGTACGAGATATGAACAATCGGATTGAACTTGAACTGCTCCCTGAATCAACTGAGGGTATCACAGAAGAAGAGTGGGATGCGAGTGAGATCGAATTTCAGATTTCACGCCAAATTGAAAGTGATATCCCGACTTGGGACGAAGCCGTACGGTCTAGCAGGAGCTTATAAATGCCTTCTGTTACTCAGATTGCCCAAAAGTATATGGATCTGCTACCTACATCTGCGGATGGTGCGGCTGAGATGCCGATGCCGAAATTCCTGGTAGTCAACAATCTGGTTTCACGGTGGAATGGGATAGCAATGTGGGATCCTTCCGCATCTGAGACCCTAATTAAAATTCAAAAGGCCGTAACCAAAGACGAACAGACGCTCAATCGAATCGTCGCCCATGAGATCTGCCACGCTTGGGCTTATTGGAAGTGCTTTACCGTTCAGGAATATCCAACGGCTAAGGCCAAGGGTCACTCTAGTACAAGCGCATGGTACGAAGCGGCTCACATTATCAATCAACGAGAGGGTGATCCACTCTTCATCACTGAGAAGTCGGATGAGACGTATGTTGAGACTCAGGAGAGGTCATTTTACGTGTACCTAGAGTCTGGACCGAATGGAATTTGGTGGGCTTGGTTTGCTAGAGTAGATGAACACCTACGGAGAAATCTACTGTTCCGCATTCGCAGATGTGAGGAACGGGGTGGCCGTTGTACTGTAATCAAAACTAACGACACCCGTTTCCTACTCCCCGGAGCTAAACTACCGGATGCAAAACGACTCCATGATATGCCAGAGAACATGATTGAGAAGATCAATACGGCCATTCGGGAGAACCCGATCAGAGAGAACGATGCGGATGCAAATGCCATTATCTCCAGGGCGAAGGTTGCGACTGACATGAATCAGGTTGTTCGTGTAAACGAAGTTTTGAATCGCATTAAATCCCCAGGTTTGGAGAAATTAAGAGACAAAACACTCTCCCTCCCTAAAGTTGTATTCTTAGGCTTTGGAGCCGCCACCAATGGAACGGAACGAATCCGGAGGGGTGATGATCTCACCGCCATGGGACCTAAAGCGGCTAGACTTCTGCTCGACGGCCGTCTCGTTATAGTAGAAGTTGGAGATGAGGATAAACTCGAACTAACGAGAATGGGCTATGGGGAACCCCCACTTCCCATGTTTGCATTCAAAGGTTCCAAAAAGACAAAAATCCTTTTCGCTGGGACAAGAGCAGAGTATGACATAAAATCAAACAAACTTGCTGGGTATACTGAGGTAACCTGTGGGCTCGAACGTTTAAAGTCTCCAGGCCTACAAAAGTTAAAGGAAAAGATGGAGACCGTTCCTGAGATTATATTTATACCATTTGCCGATCAGCACGACACCCACTTCTCCCGCCACATAAGAATGCTCAATCATTCATGGTTTGCGGTAGGTCAAAAACGAGCAAAAACATATCGTCCAAGCCGTATTGTTGTTGTGGTCCAAGTCTCAGAGGGGGATATAGTTGTACCTAATGGTAAAGACTTGTCCTTTAGGGGGTCGCCACATTCAAAAATTATTTTCGAAGGGAAAGTAGGTGATTATTTTGCTCAAAAAACTGCCGGATTGTCAGATGTAACCTATGCCCTAGAGCATATAAAATCCCCAGGTTTACAGAAATTAAAGAAAAAGCTCCTGATTCCACCTAAGATTGTGGTCATCCCATTTGGTGGAACTGGGGATGGTCATCACGCAGAAAACATCAAAAGGTGTACAACAACTCCGTGGGCTGCGGTACGATTAGGTGAGGCCAGGAAGTTACGACCCACCTGTTACGCTGTTATTCTTGAAGTCACTGAAGGAGATAAACTGGCGTTGCAGGATAACGGCATAAGTTTTAGTGGATCACCAGCCTCAAAGGTAATCTTTGAGGGAGAATTGAAAGACTACTTTGGGACTAAACCATGAAGCGAAAGACCTTACTTTCTCTTGCGAGTCGCCTCAAAGACACACCTCTGGCAAAGCGGCTTGTAAATATTATGAGACAGAAAACCGTTAGGGTGGCAGAATTATCGACTCATGTCAATATTGAAGAATTGAATCTTGCGCTACCCCTAATTCTAGATAATGAAGAACTGATGGAGAAATTACGGGACGATTACGGCACCTGCACGTATTATCGCTGTGATAATGTAGGAGTGGGGTACCAAGGCCCCTCTGGAGATACCTACTGTAGTAGTGATTGTGCGTGGGAAAATAGTGATGGCTGGGACAACTGCGCCCGTTGTAACAAACAATTTGACTACGTAAATGGCTACAACGGGCGAGAGACCTATTGCTCTAAGAAATGTGCCCTGGACGATATGTTAGAGTCCGACAGCTATCCCGAAATTGGCGAATTTTATTCCCAGTACCCGGAATTTGATAAGAAAGCTCTTTATGCTCAGAAGGTTGACGTTTGGGAGCTTTCAGAGAACCCGACACACTATTTGAAAGAGCTTTACGGAGTGCTTGAATGAAATCAGAAGAACTGTTCAACCTAGCAGTACACCTACAGAGTGAAGGGTCTTTACTGGGGAAGCGATTTGTTTCTATTCTTAAGGATAAGACCATTCGGGCAGTTGAGGAAATGTCCTCGAAGGCTCAGTGTGGTATTGATGTCATAAGTGCGGCCTATCCTTTAGTGCAGAATGAGCCTGGGGTTGACAAAAAATTGTACCAAGTGTACGGCAGATGTGCCAGCAGATATTGCAACAGCTATCAGCCAGCCGTGGGGTATGTTGGTATGTCAGGAGATTATTATTGTGATGGTACGTGTGCGTGGGATGCTGATGACCATTGGTACACTTGTCAGAACGATCAGTGTAACAATAAATACGACCCCCAAGACGGCATTCATATAGATGATACGTGTTTCTGCTCCACCCATTGCTTCTGGGATGATATAGTACGAGTGGGCCTGTGGGGAGAGGTTCAAGATTTCTTCACCGATCATCCAGAGTTGGATCGTAATCGAATGTGGGAACTAGAAGGAAAGGTCGATCCCTACGATTTTATAGAGAGGCGAACCGCCGATTACTTAAATGAACTATACGGATTTGACCAGGACGAGTAACTTCTCAACCACGAAACCAAAGATAATTCCACTACGGAACCCTTCATAGATGATTAGAGCAATCCAATTACTCGCTGTTCTTCGTAAGGTAGTCATACCCTCTGCGATGGACTCTTTCCTGGCCACGGCCAAAGGAGAAGTATGTCCACTAAACCATACTCAGAAGTTCAGTGTCTTGTCAAGAATGAAATTGACTCAATACGAAGAAGAGATGGTGAACTACCCCCTACAGCATATTTGGTCGTAGAGGTAGCGGACAGGCTTAAAAAGATACAACCGTGGGACGGATTCGACCCCCACAAACCCCTTGCACAAAATATCAGAGGGGTGGTGGAGGAGGTGATTAAGGGTAAGCGGAATCCAGGTCATCCTAAGAAGGAAGATCTGGATGCAGATGTTATTTGGATCAGTCCCGACCCCTACGATAGACTAGAAGACAGCCTAGGAGATACTCGAAAGGTTGGTCGCTCAGTAGACTCCGCTCCGTTCCTGGCTAAGAAAGAGAAACTAAAAAGGCGACTCAAACAGGCTGGCTAAACTGTACGATCAGCTTGTCGATGTTGGCATACAGTTCATCGAATGTCCCATTGTTCGCCACCACCGCATCAAACGAATCAAAAGTCAACACATCCTTCTCGGAGGAATGAACTTCCAGAGCCTTTTCGTGACCCTGCTCCATCCGCTCTTCTCGCAGATGAGCATCACGCTCGATCTTAATGACCTTGAAGCCAGCGTTCTGAAGAATCACGAACTCATTGGTAAATCTCGCATCCGTCAAAACTACATTGACATCCGGACCCAGATCCTTAACCTCTTCGACCAACAGATTGATCCAGACGTTCGGGTCTTCGGAGCGGAATAACTCAGTACCGACCACCTGAAGGAACTTACGCCACTTCTCCTGGGGCTTACGGGTCCGCTTCTGAGCGTAGTACATGATATCATAGATAGGCGTGGCGAACTTCATGATCACACCGCCGTACTTGCGGGAAACATAATCTCCACACGTATCCTTACCGGCTCTCATCTGTCCCGCAAACGCTAGTTTAATTTGTGTCATTGACAAATCTCCTTCTATTAAATACTCAATAATTTCTGAACTAGTCACCTCTTATGTGAGAAACACCCTTCATAGGAGAAAACGTGGCAAGTGGAGTGTACATAATAAAAAACACCGTAACAAACAAAGTCTATGTTGGATCCACTAGTAGTTTTTCAGCGAGAGAGTCCTCCCATTTTTCTTCATTAAGAAAAAACAGGCACCCTTCTCAAAAACTACAGAATTCTTGGAACAAATACGGAAGTTCTGCGTTCAAATTTCTACCCTACTTTTACTGTCCAGTTAAAGACTTGGTGATATGGGAACAGGTTTTCATCGACCTATTGAATACTGTAAAAGTGGGGTACAACATACGACCTACCGCAGAAAATAACAGAGGCTGGCACCACTCCCCCGAATCTTGTAAAAAAATGTCAGAAAAAAGGAAGGGCAAGCCACTGACTGAAGAGCATCGGATAGCCAAAGTTAGAGCCCAGCTAGGCAGAGTAGTCACAGAGGAGTCCAGAATAAAGATGTCTCAAACACAAAAGGGGCGAAAACGAGATCCAATTTTGGTAGAAAAGACAGCAAGCAAACTTCGTGGAAGACGCAGACCCCCAATGTCTGAAGAGACTAAGAGAAAGCTCTCGGAGGCATCCAAACGCCAGCATGAAAAGTCCGGCCCCGTTCACCCCTCCGAAGAAACTAGAAAGAAAAGGTCAGAATCCAAGAAGGCCAATTTCGAAAGTAAAAAAGCACAAGGGATAGTATACAAACACTCAGAGGAGACCCGAAAGTTGATGTCCGAAAAAGTCAAAGCTGGACTAGCAAAAAGGCGACTAGCAAATCTCTAGCTCTGTTAAAAAGGGGCTTGGGGCAACAAACTGCGCCCCCTTATTATAGTACTCAACGGTAGCGGGTACCCCAAGAACGAGAACATCCTTCGCTCTGGTACACCCCACGTAAAAAAGTCTTCGCTCCTCACTGTACTCTTGCTCTGTTGTACACCACTTGTGAGGCAAACTCCCCATGTATAAGCCCATCAGGTACACAGTGTGCCATTCCAGCCCCTTAGAGGCATGAATGGTGCTGACAACGACCTTACCTTGGCCCCCAACGTCCTTCTGGTCTTGCATGGTAAGTTGGAACACCACATCATCAATGGTGAGATCCCGCTCGGCCATCAAGGATTTAATCATCTCCTTAAGCCTGATGATATTGGCCTGTTTGATTTCAATGCGCTCTGGGTACTTCCTGTACTTGGCCTTTAGGTAGGTATCATATTTGATCTGGGTGAGCAGATAGTCAATCGCCTCAGAGGGATCGTGGGTCAGTTCACGCATCTTTTCAATCAGCTTGACGTACATGGATAACTTCTGGTGTCCAATTTCATCAAGAGTTTTGATCAAGTCACCCTCGTTCGTTACGGCCAGACCCTGAATTTTTTTCAAGGCTGCTTCACCCACACCCCGCTTAGGTACACTAGTGGATCGGCAGAACGCAGAGAAGTCCTGGGGGTTGGAGGCCATCTTCATATAGGATAGGATGTCCTTAACCTCTTCGGTTTGAAGCAGTCCCATGGCTCCACGAATGATATAGGGAATACGGTTACGCACAAGCTCGGTTTCAATGTCCCTAACTTGGGAACCCGCACGAATCAGAATCGCAATGTCCTTATACTCAATCTTACCACGATTTACGATCTCCTCAGCCACAGAAGCGGCCAGTTCACGAGGCGTACCAGATCGGCGAAGGAGGATCTTGCCCTTTTCTCCCTGCTTACCACGATGCGATTCCATAGTCAATGGAATCGTATTGGTCATGTATAACTGGGTCTTGTTCGCCAGCTTAACCACCTCCGAGACGGATCGGTAGTTCTGTTCCAGCTTGTATACACTTGGCTTAACCCCACGCCATCCGTCTGCGTACGCTACAAGGATCTCTGGTGCCGCACCGTTGAAGCCATAGATAGACTGGTTCGGATCACCGACACAGAACATATTTAGGTTATCGGGTGGTAATAGCATATTGATGAAGTCCCACTGACAGTTTTTAACAATAATACCGTTAGCTACATAGGTATGATGGTCTTCCACATCCATAGAGTAGACTAAGCCCGAATACGGCACTCTAATCGCTGAGTCAATCACCACTCTCTTTCCTACTTTGGTAGACGGTAAGGACATTAACCCTGGAATTAGATTCACTGCTCGTACTTCGGCCCATCGTTTGTGAATCCTCTCATCACCTTTTGTGTATAGTGGATAGCTCTCATTTTTTCCGTGGTCCATCAGACAATGACCCCCCACACTCTTTGTGATTTTGAATATCATTTGAGTATACTTTTCCTGTCGCTCACCATTTGAGGGTTCAAACTGGG
>SESG01031578.1_pt1 | contig 12732 bp, 8 predicted proteins | sample 3171421 | NCBI WGS metagenome assembly SESG01 (sample SAMN10866946, study PRJNA518727) | freshwater metagenome | biome: subpolar coniferous forest; feature: holomictic lake; material: water; isolation source: holomictic Lake 227, 6 m and 8 m depth | place: Canada: near Kenora, Ontario | collected... | reverse complement strand
CTTTTTAGAGGTGCCCTTAATAACGGATTTAAAACAAAACGCAAGATGAACAAATCTTTCAGTTGGCGGGTATTTACAAGCTTCGGACTTTTTCTCTCTTTTCTTATGGTTCTCGTCTCAGGCGTGATCCTCTATATTTTTCCAGAAAGAAGTCCCGGAATTGTATGGGTGATGGGCGGACTTACAAAACCGGCCTGGCAGAGCCAGCATATCATTTTCGGATTTGCCTTTTCGCTGCTCTCTCTTGGCCATCTTTTTCTTGTTAACTGGCACGCATTCTTTTCCTATCTGAAAACAAAGAGCGCCCAGGGGCTGAAAAGTCCTGCGGAACTGGCGACGATAATCATGCTTTCGTTTTTTATTGGGTTTGGTACCTACTTCGGTATCCAGCCTTTTTCGGGCATTCTTGAGTTTGGCAAACAAATCTCAAAATCATGGGAATCAAACGCGAAACAGGCCCCGAAGCCTCTTGTTGAACGGTTGACGCTTGCCGAGCTTTCGCAACAACCTGGCTATGAGGAATATCCCGAAGCTGTGGATCAAAATAGGGATGACGGGCAGGATAACGCCGCAGGCTCATCGTCATCAAGGGATCTTGCCTTCCGCGACGAAGAACTTGAATCCAATCCTGATACCACAATTAATACCGTGACCGAAAATAACGGCAGACCAGTGAGCGATGTGCAGGCTCCTAATGATGCATTGCATCGCCGGACAAGGCAGAGTTGTTCATCATGCCATTAACGCTCTTCCAAAAATTGTCTTGAACAATTACACCCTCAATTTCCCTGATTTGATTGAGGGTTGAGTATGAGGTTCACCTGTCCTTTTGGATGATTAAAACTCTTTTGCGATAAATTCAGTTTTACAAATTGCCTTTCTCTGTATATTCTTGAACTTCCAGATAAAAAAAAGGAACGCAAAAACAGAGTTTTTAGTTGAATTTGTAATGTTTAGAGAAACAAGTATGTCTACACGATACCTTTCAGGAACTGCCGTTGCGCTGGTAACCCCGTTCAAGGAGGACAAAACGGTTGATACTGATGCATTAAGGAGACTGGTGCAGTTTCACGTTGAGGCAGGAACCGATATCATTATACCCTGCGGAACTACGGGGGAATCCCCAACCCTTTCCGAAGATGAACAGTTTGCCATTATCCGCATCGTCAAGGATGAGGCTGGCGGAAAACTCATTGTGGCGGCAGGTGCCGGCACGAACTCAACCATACATGCCGTAGAGCTTGCAAAAAATGCCGTCAAAGCGGGCGCTTCAGCTCTGCTTTCCGTTGCACCCTACTACAATAAGCCTTCACAGGAGGGGATCTATCAGCATTACCGCCACATTGCCGAGGCGGTCTCGGTGCCGATTATCATCTACAACGTTCCGGGAAGAACCGGCTGCAATGTTGCGGCATCGACCATTTTGCGACTTGCGAGGGATTTTGAAAATATTGCAGCTGTCAAGGAGGCTTCAGAGAATTTCAGCCAAATTTCAGAGCTTCTTGAAGAGAGGCCTGAGCATTTTTCCGTGCTGACCGGTGAAGATTCACTGATCCTGCCCTTTATTGCTATGGGTGGCGACGGGGTGATTTCCGTTGCAGCCAATCAGATACCATCCCAAATCAAGCAACTGATCAATGCCGTAAAAGCGGGCAATCTTGATGAGGCAAGAGCCATAAACCGCCGCTATCGCAAGCTGCTGAAACTGAACTTCATTGAGAGCAATCCCGTACCGGTCAAGTACATTCTTGCACGGATGGGGATGATCGAAGAGAACTACCGGTTGCCGCTTGTGCCCCTTTCGCAGGAAAGCAAGCAGCTCATCGATCAGGAACTGGAGTTACTGGGGCTTCTCTAAAACCTCTTTCTCTTCTCAACTTTTTGAGCTCCCGACCTGCTGTGGGAGCTCAAAAAGCCTGGCAGGTACCATTACCTCCTATAAATTCGCAGTTAAAGTTGCAAGCTTTTCAGCAAAGCTGTCAAGCTCCTGACGAGTCCGCTTCTCTGTAACAGCAACAAGCAGTCCTGTTTCACCATGGGCAGCCAAGTCATAGCCTGCAAAAACCTTGTGTTCAAGCATCTGCTCAATCACAGCAGTAGCAGGTATTGGCGTTTCAACAACAAACTCGCGGAAAAAAGGGCTCTTGTATTTCAGGGAAAAACCCGGGAGAGCGGCAATTTTTCCAGCCAGATAGTGCGCCCGCTGTGCTGATTGTGCGGCAACGTGCTGCAAGCCCTGTTTGCCAAGCAGTGAAAGGTAGACGGCCGCCTGAAGAGCGGTGAGCGCCTGGTTGCTGCAGATATTCGATGTGGCTTTTTCGCGTCGGATATGCTGCTCGCGGGTCTGAAGGGTAAGTATAAAACCATCCTCGCCATCCCGGTCTTTGGTCATGCCGACCAGCCGACCGGGAATTTTGCGGACAAGCTGTTGTTTCACCGTAAAAATGCCAAGGTAAGGTCCGCCGAAACTTTGCGAAGAACCAAGGGGCTGGCCTTCACCGACTGCAATATCCGCGCCATAACTTCCAGGAGCAGCAAGCAGACCAAGTGAAAGCGGATCAGCCGAAACGACAAAGAGGGCTCCGTTTGCATGGGCAATAGCTCCGATGGCTTCAACCTCTTCCAGTGAACCGTAAAAGTTGGGCTGCTGAACAACCACTGCGGCCACCGTATCGCCTACCAGTTCCTTCAGTGCGGCAATGCTGCCAATACCATCTTCAAGGATATTTTGTATGACAGCGTTATGGCCTGCAGCTTCAAGGTAGGTCTTCAGAACGGAGCTGTTGAAGGGATGCAACTTACCTGCCACAACAACCTGACTGCGACCCGTAACGTTCATGGCCATCAAGACCGCTTCCGCCAAGGCTGTAGCACCGTCATACATGGACGCGTTGGCTACATCCATCTCATAAAGACGGCAGATAAGACTCTGGTATTCGTAAATAGCCTGCAAGGTGCCTTGGGAGACCTCTGCCTGGTATGGAGTATATGCGGTATAGAACTCGCTGCGAGAGACAATGGTTTTGATGGCTACGGGTATGAAATGATCATAAGCCCCTCCGCCAAGGTAGCTGACATAATCGGCCGTACTCCGGTTAGCGGAGGCAAGCCCCTCAAGCAGTTTGCGCACTTCAGGTTCATCTGAAGCCGGAAATAGATCAAGCGCTTTTTTCAGGCGAATCTCTTCAGGAATATCCGCAATAAGATCATCAAAGGAGCTGACACCAATGGCGCGAAGCATCTCTTCCCTTTCGCCGGCAGTATTGACAATAAATGGCATTGCTTACTCCCCTGTGAGCTGACGGTAGGCTTCAGCATCAAGAAGTGCATGAATTGCTGCCGGATTCTGAACCTTCATCTTGACCAACCAGCCTTCATTGTAAGGATCCTGGTTGACAATTTCAGCGCTGTCAAGACCTGGGTTCAATTCAAGAAGTTCGCCGGCTACCGGTGCAAAAAGATCGGCAACCGTTTTTACCGCTTCGACGGTGCCAAAGACTTCGTGTTCCTTGAGCACTGTTCCGGCCGATTTCAGCTCCACAAAAACAATATCGCCAAGTTCGTGCTGGGCAAAGTCAGTAATGCCGACCAGTGCGGTACTGCCGTCTGCAAGCAGTTTGATCCATTCATGGTCTTTGGTATAACGAAGATCTTCTGGAATAGTCATGGCAGAGAGAATAGTATGTTGATTGAGTTAACAACAAAAATAACGGGTCGTCCTGGTGAGACGCAAGGTAATATATTTTCATAATCCCGTCAAATCAGCCGGCAAAAGGGTTCCGGTCATGCCAGACGTTGCCTCATGGCCTCGTAGAGCAATACACCCGCCGTCACACTGACATTCAGGGATTCAACGCAGCCTGCCATGGGAATGCGGACAACATGGTCGCAGAATTCAAGCGCTTCAGGCGCAATCCCGCTCCCCTCCATACCAAGCACAATGGCTGTGGATTTTTTCATGTCGGCATCGGTATAGTTGAGTTCCGCATCCATATCAGCAGCAAGAATCTGGACATTGTACTGGTGCAGGAATTCCAGTGCACGAACAAGGCTTTTTACCTTGCAGATTCGCATATGGGAGAGTGCCCCGGCAGAGGCTTTGTTGACAACCGCATTGACCGGTGCCCCTTTTCCTTCAACCAGCACAACGGCATCTGCAGCAACAGCTTCTGCAGTTCTGATAATGGCTCCGATGTTGTGAGGATCGTCAAGTCCCTGCAGTACCACAAAAAGCGGAAACGTATTGCGGGGAGTTGCAAGTACCTCTTCCAAAGAGTAATAGGTGACCGAACTGATAAGGGCACAAACACCCTGGTGCTTTGTTGTTCCGGCGATCAGTGAGAGTTTTTCAAGCCGGGCCTTGCCGCTCACGAGCTTGAGCCGCCTTGCGGTGATGACAATTTCCTTGAGTTTCGGGTGAGAGGTATTAAACTGAAAGTAGATCTTCTCGATGCTCTCCGGCTTTTGCTGGAGAAGCTCAAGTACGGCATTCCTGCCATAGACAATGTTTTCGGAATGTTCCGCGTCCATAAAGCCTCTTTTCCTCTGTCTGTAGGTGGTTAAAATAACAAAGATCAGGGCCCGTGTGAAACCATACTGGATATGTCTTGGTCCTCAGGCTCTACGTGGAGAAAAAACAGAATCTAATTATCTTTACCAAACATCATTTTTTTTTGCTAACTTTAAGCTCGGAAAAATTTTGGCTCTTTGCCACATTTTTGTCACTTTCGACCGTAACCTTTGCAGTTCCTTCGAGCGTTCCATTGCAGTGATCTGCACATACCTTTCTCAAATACAAATCAAGTGAATGCCTGTATGAGCCGGACTTATAAAACAATGGAGGGAAATGAAGCGTTAGCTCATATCTCTTTCCGCACTAGTGAAGTTATCTGTGTTTACCCTATTACTCCAGCATCACCAATGGGAGAGTATTCAGAGGCATGGGCTGCAGAAGGGAAAAAAAACATTTGGGGTACCGTACCTAAAATTGATGAATTACAGAGTGAAGCCGGTGCTGCAGCAGCGGTTCACGGAGCGTTGCAGACCGGTGCGCTGACGACTACCTTTACCGCATCGCAGGGTCTGTTGCTCATGATTCCGAATATGTATAAAATAGCTGGGGAACTTACCCCCTGCGTGATCCATGTATCGGCACGTGCCCTTGCGGGTCAGGCGCTTTCGATCTTCGGAGATCATGGCGATGTCATGTCGGTGCGCGGCACGGGCTTTGCCCTTCTTGCCTCCAGTTCCGTTCAGGAAGTGATGGATATGGCGCTTATTACTGCGGCAGCCACCCTTGAATCAAGAATTCCGTTTCTTCATTTCTTCGACGGTTTCAGGACCTCTCATGAAATTTCAAAAATAGAGGTCATTGCGGACGATATCATAAAAGCAATGATCAGCGATGATCTCGTCATAGCGCACCGAAACCGCCGTATGAGCCCTGATGCACCAATTATCAGAGGCACATCACAGAATCCCGATGTCTATTTTCAGGGCAGGGAGACGGTTAACAGCTATTACAATGCCTGCGCCGGGATCACCGAAAAAGCGATGGAGAAATTCGGAGAGCTCACCGGTCGTCACTATAACCTCTACGAATACTACGGCGCACCAGACGCTGAGCGTGTGATTGTTTTGATGGGTTCCGGTGTAGAAGCCGCCCGTGAAACCGCTGAGTATCTCAACAAACAGGGCGAAAAAGTCGGCGTTATCCATGCCCGTCTCTTCCGTCCATTCGATATCGAGCGCTTCGTCAAAGCATTCCCCGCTACAGTCAAATCAGTCTCCGTGCTTGACCGGGTAAAAGAACCTGGATGTGCAGGAGAGCCGCTCTATCTTGATACGGTCAATGCTCTGCTTGAGGGAGTACAAAACGGATTGATAGCCAAAGTCCCCAACATAACCGGCGGCAGATATGGTCTCTCATCCAAGGAATTCACGCCGGCAATGATCAAGTCTGTATTTGACAACATGGCTTTGGCGCACCCGAAAAACCATTTCACTGTCGGCATCAATGATGATGTGACCAATACCAGTCTTGACTACGACAGAACCTTCTGTATTGAACCGGATGAAATGTTCCGGGCACTCTTTTACGGCCTTGGATCGGACGGTACCGTTGGCGCCAATAAAAACAGCATCAAAATTATCGGTGAAAACACCGAAAATTATGCCCAGGGGTATTTTGTCTACGACTCCAAAAAATCAGGTTCAATCACAACCTCGCACCTGCGTTTCGGTCCTCATGAGATTCGTTCAACCTATCTGATCACTGAGGCCCAGTTTATAGGCTGTCACCACTGGATTTTCCTTGAAATACTTGACCTGGTCAAAAATCTCAAGCAAGGTGGCACTCTTCTCCTGAACACGCAATACGCTCCCGAACAGGTCTGGGAGAATCTGCCGAAAATCGTCCAGGAACGTCTGATCAGCAAAGAGGCAAAGCTGTTTACCATCGATGCCTATAAAGTTGCTCATGCAAGCGGTATGGGCCAGCGCATCAACACCATTATGCAGGCCTGCTTTTTTGCCATATCCGGTGTGTTGCCTCGTGAAGAAGCAATTGAAAAAATCAAATCTTCGATCCGGTCGACCTACGGCAAGAAGGGTGATGATGTTGTCAATCAGAACATACAGGCTGTCGATGACACCCTTTCAAACCTGCATCCGGTCACTATCGGCACTATAGCTGACAGTTCCAAGAAACTCCGTGAGCCAATTGTTGGTGAGGCTCCTGATTTTGTCTGCAACGTTCTGGCAAAAATCATTACCGGTGAGGGCGACGACATTCCGGTCAGCGAACTGCCTGCCGATGGCACGTACCCGATTGGTACCGCTAAATTTGAGAAGCGCAACCTTGCGGATGAAATTCCAGTATGGGAATCTGATCTTTGTATCCAATGCGGCAAATGCTCTCTTGTATGTCCCCACGCAGCAATACGCGCAAAGGTCTATGATTCGAAATATCTGAAGAACACACCGCGCACCTTTAAAGCCGCTGAAGCAAAAGGCGCCGGTTGGGAAGGGATGAAGTATACCATCCAGATCGCACCTGAAGACTGTACCGGATGCGAACTCTGCGTCCATGTCTGTCCTGCAAGAGACAAAAAAAATCCAGAAAGAAAAGCTCTGAACATGCATGAGCAAAAATCACTTCGTGAAACTGAGGTTGACAACTGGAACCATTATCTCAATATTCCGGAATACGACAGAGCTAAAATCAACATCAAGCTGATCAAGGAACAGCAACTTCAAGAGCCGCTCTTCGAGTTTTCAGGCGCATGCTCAGGTTGCGGTGAAACCCCCTATATCAAGCTCATAACCCAGTTGTTTGGCGACCGGCTTGTCATAGGAAACGCTACGGGGTGTTCATCAATCTATGGAGGAAACCTTCCGACCACACCCTATACGACCAATGCCGATGGCCGTGGTCCGACATGGTCGAACTCGCTCTTTGAAGATACCGCTGAATTTTCGCTCGGCTTCCGGATTTCAATTGACAAACAGCGGGAGTACGCACTCGAGATTTTACAGAGAATCGGTTCCGATATCGGCGAGACACTCACAAAGGAGATACTTGAGGCAACGCAACTGACTGAGCCGGACATCTTTGAACAGAGAACACGGGTGGCTATACTGAAAGAGAAGCTCCGCCAGATGGATTCCTCAGAGGCAAAGAACCTACTCTCGGTAGCCGATATGCTTGTCAAAAAGAGTGTCTGGGCTGTCGGAGGGGACGGATGGGCCTATGATATTGGCTATGGCGGCGTTGACCATGTAACAGCCGGCGACAAAAACATAAACCTCCTGGTGCTTGATACCGAAGTTTATTCAAACACCGGCGGACAGGCATCGAAGGCTACGCCGAAAGCGGCGGTGGCGAAATTTGCGACTGCCGGCAGAACAGTAACAAAAAAAGATCTTGGCATGATTTCCATGACTTATGGAAATGCCTATGTTGCTTCCGTTGCCCTTGGTGCCCGCGATGACCAAACCCTGAAAGCCATCCTCGAAGCGGAGGCTTACGACGGTCCGTCAATCATCATAGCCTATTCACACTGTATTGCCCACGGCATCAACATGACTACCGCGCTTGACAATCAGAAGGCTGCGGTTGATTCAGGACACTGGCTTCTTTACCGGTACAATCCTGACCGCTTGCTCGAAGGAAAAAATCCGCTGATGCTTGATTCAAAAAAGCCAAAAATACCGGTTGCCCAGTTCCTTGATATGGAAAACCGATTCCGGATGCTCAAGAAGAGCCATCCGGCTCATGCAAAAGAGTACTACGCAGCAATCCAAAAAGAGGTTGATGCACGGTGGGCCAAGTACGAATATCTTGCAGCGCGCACCTTTGATGAAATCAAATAACACCTTTATCCTGAAAAAAAAACGGCGGATCATCCGCCGTTTTTTTTTATCCATGCAGCAACATCCCCTACATGGAAAAGGCCTATTTCGCCTTAAGATGCCGCGATTTTTCCTTCATTTCAAGCGACTTTACCGTGTTTCCAAGTTTCTCGTACACGTGACCGAGATGACCCGCTATTTCAGCCTCAAAAGGATTAAGCTCCATTGCTTTTTCCAGGACTTCCCGTGCATGCTGGTACTCCCCCATCCTGAACTGCACCCAGCCAAGAGTATCAAGATAACCGGCATTGGCGGGTTCAGCAGCGACGGCCTTCATGGCAAGCTCTCTGGCAAGCGGCAACTCTTTTCCCTGTTGAGCGAGCACATAGGCAAGATTGTTCATCATCAAAATATTATCTGGCACAAGCAGAAGAATCGTCTCATAGAGAGAGATACTTTTCTCACCGTAACCAAGCGCATCATAACAAAAGGCAAGAGTGGTGCATGCCTGGAGATAAAGTTTTTTTTCCTTTTGTGCCTGTTTTGACCGAACCACAGGTTCAAGCAGCAATGCTGCTTTTTTGATCTTGCCTGTCTGAAAAAGCAATTCGCTCTCCAGCACCTTAAGCCTCAAGGTCATGGCTGGAAACCTCTTTTTAGCCTTCAAGAGCGCCTTACCTGCTTCCTGGAACTCTTTCTGGATAAGAGAGGCCGTTATAAACTCCTCCCATATTTCAACAGCACCGGGCTCCAGAAGAAGGGCCCTCCTGAAATCGATTGCTGCTGCCGCTACATCTTGCTTCTGCATATAAGCGATACCACGGAGCGCATAAACATGCCCAATGCCTGGATGTCGCCGTATTATTTCATCAATCATGACCAAGGTAGGTTCTGAAAAAGAGCTCTCTCTGGATGAACGCACAAGAAAAAGCCTGGCAAAATCGATCTTTTGCCGAAGGCTTACCTGATTGGTATCGAAAAAACGGTTTAGATCGTCCAGAAAAGCAGGATGGTTACCTGATTGGACGGAGACCTCGAACAACGCCAGCCAGCCTGGAATAAAGCCGGGATTCTCCTTGAGAAGCTCCCGGAACGTTCTTGATGATAAATCGTATTGTTTTGTCTGCAGATAAAGTTCACCGAGGGTGAGACGCAACTTATCTTTGCCGTCACCATGCCTGACGAGGGCAGTCAACGTCCCAATTGCATCCTGATAATGGGTCAGCTTAATTTGCAGAAGCAGCATCTGTATGAGGGTTGCTTCGTCCTTCGGATCAAGCGCCAGCATTTCCTGTAAGACCGCAAGGGCTTTTTCTGGCTGATCGGCTAAGATATATTCAACAACAAGATTGGAAAGCGGTTCCGCGCTACCCGGTTCCATCACGGAAAGCTTCCGGTAAAGATCAGCACCCCGCCCATAATCATGCATCTGATGAGCAAGAGCAGCAAGGAAACCGGCATAATACTTGTTGCCTGAATTGAGTACAACACTTTGTTCGCTGTACCTTCGGGCAGAGTCAAGAACACCAAGGCCTGCCCAAGCTTTCGAGAGGGCATAATGAATGGCTGCATTTTCGGGTTGCACCTTCAGGAGCTTCCCGTAACGCTCTACAGCTCCAGAATACTCCCCTTTTGCACATTGCAGTGAAGCAGAAACAAAATCTCTTTTGGAGACTTCAGCAAGAGAATCTGGCTCCCTGCTTCCGGAAAGTACCGGCACCGAAGAGGAACATGACGACAGAAAAAAAAGAGCGGCAAGCAGAGCCGTAAACAGAAAGGAGCCAAAACTGACCCGATAATTTCGGGATGCCGGCAATTCAGCTATTCGGCTTCGTATCGAACAAGGGACATTCATGAATTTCAGAACCAGTTGAAAAGCGTACAAGCGCCTGTCGGGTCGCAACCCGACCCCTTGTCGTTCTTGTCAAATAACCAGCCTGGATAAGGTATGGCTCGTAAACCTCTTCAATGGTGTCCTGCTCTTCCCCCACCGAGACGGCAAGAGAGGCAATCCCGACCGGGCCACCGTTAAACTTGTTGACAATAGTCTCCATGATTTTTTTATCCATATCATCAAGACCCTCCTCATCAATTTCAAGACAATCAAGGGTCTTGATAGCAATGGCACGGTTTATCAGCTCAATGCCGTCAACCTGTGCAAAATCACGGGCACGCCGGAGCAATCGGTTGGCAATTCGGGGAGTACCTCTTGAGCGTCCGGCAATTTCCGTTGCCGCTTCAGCATCGATACCAATACCCAGAATACCGGAGGCCCTGATGATAATCCCTTCAAGAAGTTCCGGTGCATAGTAGTCAAAGCGACTGTTTATGCCGAATCGTGCCCGGAGTGGAGAGGTCAAAAGACCGGAACGGGTGGTTGCCCCGACAAGGGTAAAGGGCTCAATTCGCAGTTGAACCGCCCTTGCAGAGGGACCGCTGTCGAGCATAATATCGATACGGAAATCTTCCATGGCAGAATAGAGATACTCCTCCACGGTCGGGGGCATTCGGTGAATTTCGTCAATAAAGAGCACATCACCCTTCTGCAGACCCGTCAGCAGTCCCGCAAGATTTCCTGCCTTGTCGAGCAGCGGACCTGAGGTCGATTTGATGCTGCTCCCCATTTCAGATGCAATAATGTAGGCAAGCGTCGTTTTTCCAAGCCCCGGAGGGCCAGACAGCAGAACATGGTCCAACGCTTCCCCGCGCATTTTGGCGGCCGATATAAAAACTTTCAAATTATCAGTAAGCCTTTGCTGGCCCGCAAAAGCATCCATACGGAGCGGCCGTATCTGTTCCTCGATCCTCGTTTCAGCGGCATCAGGAGGCGTATTGAGCAGTTCTATTCTCAAACAGAAAAGATTACAAGTGGAACGGCAAGAGCCGTCAAAGCTTTATTCGCGGATCAGCAACAGCGTAGAGGACATCGGCAAAAAGATTGCCAAGCACAATCAGCGAACCGGAAACAAAGGTATTGGCAATAATGAGCGGGTAATCTCTTGCAAAAATTGCCTCTACCGTTACCCTTCCCATACCTGGAAAAGCAAAAATCACCTCAATAAACAACGCTCCGCTGAAAATAAAAGGCAGTGAACTACCCATAAGCGTAATCACCGGCAGGAGAGCATTTCGAAGGGCATGCTTGAAAATAACCACCTTTTCCGGCAATCCCTTGGCCCTTGCGGTGCGGATATAGTCCTGCCGGATCACTTCGAGCATGCTGCCCCTGACATAACGGGCAATACCTGCAGCACCGTTGATGCTGAGTACCGTAACCGGCAGAACAAGATGCCATAACCGGTCAAGCACAAAACCCAGGGGGCCGAAGCCCTCCGCACCAATCTCGTTCAGACCCGAAGCCGGAAAAAGGGGATACTTCAGTGCAAAAAGAATAATCATCATCAAGGCAAACCAGAATTCTGGCATCGAATAAAAGAAGAGGGCCGTCACGGTCAAAAAGCGATCGAGAAAACTGTTCTGTCGAACTGCCGAAATAATGCCGATAAGAATGCCGAAGGTAAAATTTGCGATAAGGGTCAGCCCGGCAATCGTCACGGTTATCGGCAGCGCTTCGGCAATAACATCGAAAACCGGCTGCTGGGCACGACTGAAACTGCGACCGAAATCACCCTGCAAAACATTGGCCAGCCATTTGACATACTGTACTGGTAAGGGATCGTTCAAGCCATACTGCGCCCTGATCTGTTCGGCAACATTCGGACTTATCCCCGGCTGAATAAAAAACGCCGCTGGATCGCCCGGAGCAAGCCTGATAATGAAGAAGGTCAGGGTAAGCACCCCGAAAACAAGCGGAACGGCAATCAAAAGCCGTTTAAGAATGTAAATCAGCATTATATAATAATCTCTTGCACAGAAGAAGCTAAAAAACTCATTCTACATACGTTTTGGAGACTGAAAAGACTTCAAAGACTGCACCAGCTTCAACAAAACTTGGCGAATTTGAAAAGAATTCCGTTTTTCAAACCCTTTTGTATACTCCGGGAATGCTTGGAAAGATAAAAGATAAACAGAGAAACCGGGCTAATATTTTATTGACGGGTGAATATTTTTGTTCTCTATGCAAATACCTTCACTTTTCAAGAAGTCTTATCAACCGAAGGTATCAAGGCCCATGCCTCCAAGCATCAGGCTTTGAGTTTTGGGGCTGAAGCTATTGGCAGGGCAAAAAAACCGAAAGCCCCGGAACTGAGTATAATGAATCGCGACAAGGTTAATTTGACGGATAAAGAGTCACGGTTCATATCGGTATCGGGCAGTGGAGACAAAATCTGAAACTCGATTCTGGTTTACCAAATATGATCAAGACTTGTTTTATTATCGGTTAAGTGGGGGAAACCCTGCAAGCATTTTCGTGACGGC
>SESG01034631.1_pt1 | contig 12738 bp, 8 predicted proteins | sample 3171421 | NCBI WGS metagenome assembly SESG01 (sample SAMN10866946, study PRJNA518727) | freshwater metagenome | biome: subpolar coniferous forest; feature: holomictic lake; material: water; isolation source: holomictic Lake 227, 6 m and 8 m depth | place: Canada: near Kenora, Ontario | collected... | reverse complement strand
TTTTCTCTTTTACTTAGTGTTTCGAAGCACAGTAGGGCAACTCATATGGCTTGTTCGTCACTATTTTAAAGGTCTTCTGGTAGAGACTCAGAGGCAGGGAAAGCTCATCCTGTGAACGGATAAACACCAGAACCCGGTCATGAAAAATGGTAACTTCAACGGTTCCGGCTCTCCACTGCACGCAAAATGAGAGACTTTCCCATTTTTTCGGCAGCCAGGGCTTCAGCACCATCCGGTCAGACTTTATGGAAAACCCTCCGAAACCATAAATGACCGTCTGCCATGTACCGCCCACAGCAGCGGCATGAATCCCGAGCGCGGTATTTTCATGCAGGTTCTCCAGATCAAACAGTGCCGTTTTCATGAAATAATCATACGCCCTTACGCGCCTGCCAACAGCAAGCCCCATCATGGCATGAATACAGTGACTCAGTGAGGATGCATGAGCGGTACGTTTTTCATAAAAAGCAAAATTGGCTTTTTTATCCTCATCACTGAATGAATGAGGAAAGAGCATCATCATGATGAGGACGTCAGCCTGCTTAATAAGGCGGGTCGACTGTATATTGCTGTAATCAATCCCGTCTGGAAGCACGGAATGACCCTTGCGGTCAAACCCCTCAATAAGATAGTCTTTCAGAGAAAAGTACCCGTCAAACTGTTCGAAAAGCCTTGTCTGGGGATCGTACGAGAGCCGGAGTTTCCGGCTGACAGAAAGCCAGAAATCAACCTCCTCTTTTTCAAGCGTAATTCGGGCGGCAAGAGCATCCATAATTCCGGGATGGTATCGACCCATATACTTGAAAAGCGTCACAGCAAGCTTGAGATGCCATTTAACCAAAAAATTGGTATAGGCGTTATTGTTGACGTGCTCATGAAACTCATCGGGACCTATGACACAATGAATCTCATAATGCTCTCCCGCTTCAACAACCCTCGATGCCCAGAATCTCGCTGTAAGAAAAACCATTTCAAGGCCGTAGTTCACCAGAAAGCTCTCGTCACCGGTGACACGGAAATACTTTTCGACACCGTAGATCACATCGGAAACAATATGATCCTCCTCGGTACCGGTGTAGATCAGCCGTATGGTACGCTCAAGCTTTGAAGCAAATCTCGGCGTAACATCCTCACCGGTTGTTGCCGACTCCCAGGCATATTTGGCTCCTTTGCAGCCCATTTTCAAGGCGTTTTTCCGGGCACCCTCAAGCGTATTGTACCGGTACAGGAGCATATTCCGGGCCATATCAGGGAAATTGTAGATATAGAACGGCAGAATAAAAATCTCGGTATCCCAGAAAACATGACCCATATACCCCTCAGAACTGAGGAATTTTGCCCCGATGCCAGCAGGGCGCGAAGGGCCATTGATCAGCAATTGATAGATGTTGAAGCGCAAGGCATGCTGAGCCTTGTCATCACCTGTAAGAACAACATCCGCCTGCTTCCATTTTTTCTCCCAGACGTCAAGGTGAGCAGCTATTTCGAAAGCCGGGCCACTGCGAACAAAAGATTTCAATTTGCAGACGGTACCCTTGAACATCTTTTGAGGCTCAATTTCCCTGCTTGTGGCAACAACCGCCAGTTTTTCAAAAACATAGCTCTCGCCCTCCCGAACATCAAGAGAAATTTCACTGGTAAACTTCTCGCCGTAAATTCTCGGTTCCCACGATTGCTGCTGAAACAACGGTGAAACCAGCTTCCATGAAACCGCTTCCGCAATCCGTATACCCTGTTCCCGCGTCTTCATCTCGATGTACATAAAAACCCTACCACGCTCAATACGTTCAAGCTGCAGATGTTTGAGCATCTCGCGAGGAAAAAAGCCCTGGTTGCATACATCTCCGTTCAGGCCGCTGAGAACCCGGATCGGGCCGGAAAAATTTTCCGGGGTAACCTTAACCATCATATAGCCCAAATGCACATCGTGCATAAAAACAAGGCGAGCCGTTTCAATCGTGAGAATTTTTCCTGAAGGATTCTTAAACGTGGTAACGCGATGCAGCACCCCTTTTTTCATATCAAGGATCTGCTCATGGCTGAGCGCCTTGCAGATAGGTATACAGAATTTATACGGCCCACTCCAGACCGACACATCAGTCCACATGGGGCATTTAACGAGTTGCTCAACATCGGCTTCGGATTTATCGTAAATCCCGCTCAGGTACATGCCGCCATAATGTCCGGGAGGCAACTCCTCAAGACTTCCCCTGATATTGAGATAACCGTTTCCCAAGGTCAAGAGACTCTCATTGACCTGCATGTTGTTTTCATGAATGCGAAAATTCTTTTGCCTCAACAACTGCGCGTCAGATGAGGATGGCCCCGTCCTCCTGCGGCTTACGTCCTGACATAAACCCTTTCGCCTCAACAACCACTCTTCCCCAGAAAGCTCAAGCAATGCTTTAGTCACCGACCTGGCTTCAACACTCCCCTGAAAATCACGCTCAACCATAACACTCCTCCGCGTTGCCTACCGCTCATTATGATACACTCACCCGCATAGCAACATCTTGTCTAGCTATAAAATACGTGTATTTTGCGGCAATTCAAACAATTGATTCGGAGTACACCTATATCCGGCACCCCCATTTCACCCATAAGCCTGACTGGCGCAAGCCAAAACAGATCAAACTTTATCTGGTTTTTAAAGCTGCCCTATATGGTCGTTAACGCTTTTTTTCTTATTATTTAATAATATGCCATCCGGTAAACCTCAATGAATTAATCACGACAATTTTGGAGCAAAATACCTACAATAAATGCCCGGTCTGCGGCTATCCCCTCACCATGCAGAGTGCGGTATGCCCTCGGTGCGGAAACGACATTCTTGAAGATATATCCTCCCTTGACCAGCAAACCCAAGAACTTCACCATAAAAACATTGAGGGAAAAAAGGCCGACTGGTATACCCGCTGCCTGACTGAAAAACTCAATTTCAGCGCATACGATTCTGCAAAATCATTTGGAGAAACTGCTCACCAGCAACAACAGGCCGTCAATCGAACTGATGAGCTTGAATACCTTCGCAGCACCTCCAGAACTGAGCTCATTGAAAACAGCGCTGCAAGGAAAAAGTGGTGGAACGCCCTCAACGCGGACTGGAAAGAGATCGTTAAAACAACCCAGAAAGTTGTCAAGGAGCCCTCTGACCAAGAGCTGCTTGATTTTCTGGAAACAACTCACCTCCGCTGCGACAATCGGAGAATTCATAATCTCTTGCCTATTCGGGTCCTTGAAAATCTCCAGCAACTCCGTTGCGATGAGTCACCTGTTGAAGATATCGAGCCACTTCGCTATCTTAAAAATCTGCGACGCCTCTATGCTTTCGACTGCGACTTTTCATCCCTTGAACCGCTTCGCAACCTTAACGGGCTGAAGCTCCTCTGGATCTCAAGCACCAAAGTCAGCTCACTTGAACCGATAAGCAACCTGCTCAAGCTTGAGGAGCTCTACTGCTCTGAAACGGTCATCAATGACCTTAGCCCACTCATGAAGCTTGTCAATCTTGAAAAGCTCAGTTGCTACAAAACCGCCATTTCATCCCTTGAGCCGATTGTAAACCTCGAAAATCTTATTGAACTTGGCATCGACAATTCAGACATTATTGACTTGACACCGCTCTCCGGCCTCAGAAGTCTCGAATATCTCCGGTGCAACAAAACGGGTATCAAAAGCATCGAAGCACTGAGGAATCTTTCTGATCTGCGTGAATTGAGCCTGGCAAATACGCCACTCGTCAATATTGATCCTCTTGAAGAACTTGCCAACCTTGAAGAGCTTGATTTGTCGAACACCTCCGTCGCATCCATCAGCCCCATCATGCATCTTCAGCAGCTTGAAAAAGTAGCACTTTCGGCTGGAAGAATTCCTGATGCAGAGCTTGAACGCTTTATTGAGCTTCATCCGGATTGCGAAGTATCGCTTAAACCATAAGCAGGATCAAACCGCCCGGTCGCCCCGAGATGTGCATCGCGGGGCAGCCGTTGGGTATTTTTTTGGGGGGGGGTTATCCGATGGTCATAATGGTCTCTCCCATTCCAACCACATCACCTTTAGCTACGGTAATGGAGAGGATTGTTCCTGAACAGGGAGCCTGGACAGGGTTTTCCATTTTCATGGCTTCGATAACCGCCACCTCATCTCCCTCCTTAACCTCGTCACCAACCTTGACGGAGATTGAAAAGATATTGCCGGGCATGGCTGCAGATACAGGCGTGCCTGGATGCGGCTGGGAGTCTAAAACAGCCTCTGTAACCGGTGGAGCCGAAACAGCACTCTGGGGATTGATGGACGATCCTTCAGCAAATGAGATGGCATAAGGAGCCCCATCAACGAAAACGGTAAAGTTACCGGCCATTGAGATCACTTTTGATGTCGTCGGCCCCTGAACAGGAGTGGAGGAAGGAAGTTTTGAAAAAAGATCCTCAAGCCGGTGATTAACCTCTTTCTGGTGGATGTCGTGCTTGTGAGCTTCATGGTAGGCAGCAACCACCTCTGATCTTGGTGTTGCCTTGATTTCAACAGCAATGTCGGCCTTATAGCGGATACCGGTAGCACAATCGCCCTGGAGAAAAGCGATACCTTTTGCTCCGCAGGTTGCCGCGATAAAGATGTTTTCATCGGTCTGAGGAATGTTGGCTTTCTGGAGCAGAGCCTTGTTATAGGCTATGCCGAGTTCCGGGTTCCGGTCGTTGATGTCATGAACATCTTCGGCCGTTGGTGCCAGGCCGAGCTGCTCCGATGCGAGTTTGACAACCTCATCGTCAGGGCGGGCAGGTGTTTTGCCAAAGTAGCCCAGCACCATTTTGCCATACCCATCGGTGATTTTTGTCCAGTGGCCCTGAAGGGTATTGGCAAAGGCCTGCTGGACGTAGAACTGTGATACGGGGGTGACTGATGCGCCGAAGCCTCCTTTAACAACCACTTCACGCATATTTTTGATGACATCGGGCAACAGGTGAAGCGTGTTGTTGTCGCGCATCATCTGGGTGTTTGCGGTGAGTGCTCCGCCGGGCATGGGTGAAAAGGAGATGACCGGATTGACCGCTGTTGCCTCGGGAGGCATGTAGTATTTGTACATCTGGTCGATAAAGAGTGCCTCGACTTCAAGATATTTTTCATGATCGATATCGAGGGTGTACTCGGTACCTCTGAGCCTCTGCCACATGGTGAGAATATCGACAGCAGCCGTTCCTCCGCTGACCGGAGCCATGGAAAGATCGATAATGTCGGCTCCGCCAGTAATGGCGGCATAGTTACAGGCAACGCCCATTCCTGCCGTATCATGGGTGTGGAACTGGATAATCGTACCTTCGGGCAGCATCTTTCTTGCTCCAAGAATGGTCTCATGAACAACTGCCGGAGTTGTCGTACCTGAGGCATCCTTGAACGCTACACTGTCATAAGGAATCTCTGCATCAAGAATTTCCTTCAGCTTGTCGAGATAGAACTGCGGGGTATGGCAATAGCTCTCGTTCAGTCCCGGCGGAAGACCCATCATGGCAATAACAACCTGATGTTTCAGACCTGCATTATGGATACATTGCCCGGAAAAAGAGAGGTTACGGACATCCATCAAGGCATCGAAATTGCGGATGGAAGTGATGCCATGTTTTTTAAACAGACGGGCATGGAGATCGATAATATCGCGCGACTGTGAAACAAGCCCTACAACATTGGCCCCTCTCGAAAGGCTCTGCAGGTTGATATTGGGGCCCACAACCTTGCGGGCAGCATCCATCATAACAAAAGCGTCCTCTTCGCAATAGAAGTAAAGACTCTGAAAACGGGCGCCGCCCCCAATTTCAAAGCTGTCGGTACCGGCGTGAACCGCGGCCTCAAGGGCTGGCAGAAAGTCTTCTGTCTTTACCCTTGCGCCAAAACATGACTGAAATCCGTCCCGAAATGAGACGTCCATAAATTTAATTTTTTTCATCAGTTTCCTATTTTTCGGTTAAAACGGATATGGAAGCCCACCAAGTCAGGGTCAGTGCGTATCGGCGGCAAAAGTGCCAAGCTGGCGGAACGATTCTGCTTCAACAATACTGTGTAGGCTGTTGCCGTGTGCATCCATGGTCACGATAGCCGGAAAAGAGCTCACCTCCAGATGCCACATGGCTTCAGGTACACCCATCTCTTCAAGAAAATCAACACCGGTAACCTTGTTGATGCAGCGGGCGTAGTACTGCGCCGCGCCTCCGATAGCATTGAGATAGACTGCTCCGTGATCCTGCAAGCCCTTGAGGGTTTTCGGACCCATGCCTCCTTTACCGATAATTGCTCTCAGTCCAAGTTTCTTGATAACATCCGCCTGGAACGGCTCCTCACGAATTGAGGTGGTCGGCCCGGCGGCGGTGACCCGGTAGCTGCCGTCATCATTTTTCATGATAACCGGTCCGCAATGGAAAAGAATACCGCCCGTCGTATCAAGATGATCAGGCAGGTCGTGGTGCATGATGTAGTGGTGGAAAGCATCACGACCGGTATGCATCGTACCGTTGATGAGCACAACATCGCCAACCTTCAGGCTTCGTATTTCTGCTTCAGTAACCGGCGCCTGCAAAACAATCTCTTTTCCGGTAAGCGGCATACCCTCGCCTTTTGCCATGCGTTTGATTTCGTCCGTCTCCCTGTACTGCCAATGCTCAATAGCACCTGTCGCAGGGTCAAGCAGCACGCCAAGGCGGCGGTAGGCCCAGCAGTTGTAGGCAACAGAGACAAAAAAGCTTGCCGGAACACGGTGTGATTTGCCGATTTTACAGCCAAAAAGAGTGGTTTTTCCGCCAAATCCCATCGGACCGATATCCATGGTATTGGCTTTTTGCAGAATTTCCTGTTCGAGGCTGTCAAGTTCACTGTCGGGATTACGATCGTCAATGGTGCGGAAGAGCTGCTTTTTGGCAAGTTCAAAGCCGCTCATGCGGTCGCCGCCAATACCGACACCGATAACACCGGGGCTGCACCCCTGACCCTGCGCCTGGTATACGGCATGGAGCAGACACTTGCGTACACCGTCAAGATCACGCGACGCGCTTCCAAGTCCGGGAATTTGGTCCGGCAAAGAGTACTGAATATTTTTGTTTTCGCATCCTCCCCCTTTCAGGATCAGCTTGACCTCTATTGCATCCTTTTCCCAAGGTTCAAAATGGATCACCGGAAAATGGCATCCAAGGTTGTTGCCGGAGTTCTTGCCGCTGATGGCATCCACGGCATTGGGACGGAGTTTGCCTGTTCGGGAGGCTTCCACAATGGCCTCTTCAATCTCCAGTTTCATCAGCAGTTGATCGGCCCCCCGAGGGGTTTTGATAAAAAAGGTCGGCATGCCGGTATCCTGGCAGACCGGCGAAACATTGTCGACAGCCATATCGATATTGATCGAAATGGTTGACATGGCAAGACCTGCCTGGGAGAGCGGATCTTCGCGCTCTATGGCGGCGGCAAGGGCACAACGGATATCACTCGGCAGGTTTGCCGATGTTTCGGTAATGAGCGCAAGAATTGATTCCCTGAAATTTTCCATAACAAATAGAACGCTTTAAAATTTAAAGTAACCTGAGTATGGTGAAACGTTAATCTGCAATAATTTTTGCCGCAGCCTTTTCCTTGACCAGCAGAACGGGAATGTCGGAAGAGCGGAAAACCTCTTCAGCAACGCTGCCCATCATGAGCCGATTCAGGCCGGTACGGCCATGGGAACCCATAATGATAAGGTCAGCGCCCCAAGAATTCGCCTGTTCAGTAATAACGATTGGAGCCTCTCCCTTAAGGATGCGAAAATCAGCATTCAACCCCTTTTTTTTCTCAGCCATCAAAACGCTGGAAAAATTTTCAGGAAGCGTGTCTTCTTCTTCCGGCTGAGATGCGAGAAGTTCAGGAGCAATTGCTATTTTTTCAGGAACATTTCCGGGAGAAATGATATGCAGAAACCTGACATGGGCACCAACTTTGCGGGCAAATTCAACAGCATAACGTACGGCGTTATCCGATGTGGCGGAGTAATCAGTCGGACAAAGTATCCTTGCAAGATGTATCATAAAGATGAGTTGAGTGCGTGAATGTAATGAATGGCATATCTGTTCCAGAGAGTTTTTAATTTACATTTTTTTAAAAGGAATCCAGTCGTTGCAGACCGTTTCTTGTCTGCCTCTCTTTCCTCCCCTATATTATTTTAAAAGAATTATTTTTTCAGCAATTGCACTTATGAAGGGAAAAGAAGCACTATGGAGCCGTTAGCTGAAGCATTGAGCCATCCTCAAGCATACCCCCATGCCACAGGCACCATTGAGGTCGTTGAAACGCACATCTCCTGGATTTTTCTGACCGATTTCTGGGCCTACAAGGTCAAAAAAACGGTGGACCTTGGATTTCTGGATTTTTCAACCCTGCAAAAACGTCACCACTACTGTAACGAAGAGCTTCGCCTCAACCGGAGACTCTGCCCTGAACTCTACCACTCTGTCGTGCCGATTGTGCGCACGGCAAACACCTTTATGGTTGACGAAGAGGGCGAAATTGTCGATTATGCCGTCAAAATGGTGCGCTTTGACCGAACCATGGAGTTGGACAGGATGCTGTCAGAAAAAAGCCTTAAAGAGGAACATATCGACCTGCTTGCCCGTCTGATCGCCGGGTTCCATGCATCGCTGCCTGCAGCGCCTGCCGAGAGCGGATTCGGTCGTCCAGATAATCTCATCAAGCCTATTCTGCACAATTTCACCTTCATGGAGCCTGTTGCTGCGAGCAAGGATGAAATCAAGCAACTTGCGTTTCTCCAGGCATGGAGCAAGAGGGAGCATCAACGGCTCTACCCTCTCTTCATCGAGCGAAAGAGCGGAGGATTTATCCGCCAATGCCATGGAGACATGCATACCGGCAATATGGTGTGGTGGAAAGATCGGATTTTTATCTTTGACTGTATTGAGTTCAATGAGAACCTCAGTATTATTGATGTCATCAGCGACCTTGCATTTCTCTTCATGGATCTTGAGCATGGCGGAGAAAGAAAACTGGCCTGGCGGTTGCTGAACAAGTATCTGACTGAAACAGGCGATTACGGCGCTCTGCCGCTTTTCCGCTTTTATCTGGTCTACCGCGCCATGGTCCGCGCAAAGGTGACCGCCATCCGTTACGCGCAGACAAACGGGCAGGGCGAAACCAACAGCATTCTTGAAGAGCACCGTTCGTACATTGAGCTCGGACTGGACTACACCCGGAACAAAACAGCTCTGCTCATATTGACCTTTGGGGTTTCAGGAAGCGGAAAAACACATCTCACCCGTGATATCGCCCAAAGCATAGGGTGCGTGCATCTCCGCTCGGATATCGAACGAAAACGGCTGGCAGGCTTCAAGCCGCTTGAGCGAAGCCGCCGGGATGGAACTCTTTATACCAGAGAAATCAGCCGGCAAACCTACCGCAGGCTGCTTGACCTGACAAGCCTCTGTTTGAGTGAAGGGATAGCGGTGATTGTGGATGCGACATTTCTCCAGCGATGCCAGCGGAAGATGTTTCTGGAACTTGCCGAAGCACAACAGGTTCCCTGCAGAATTCTGCGTTTTTCAGCGTCCGAAGCTGTCCTCAGGGAAAGGGTGCACAAGCGTTATCTGAAAGGTAGTGATGCATCCGAAGCAGACTCGGACGTTCTTGCCTCGCAACTGAAGAAGCTGGAGCCGCTCGCGACCGAAGAGCAAACACTCTGCATAGATATCAACACGGAGAAACCCGTCGACCAGACGGCTATTGCCGCACTGCTGCAATCGTTAATGGCCCTCTCTCCCTTCTCAAGCTGAAAGGGAGAATGAACCGTTTAACCACCGAGGGGAGGCAGGGCTACATGACGACACCGAACGCAAAGCGTAAGGCGTAACCAGCAAGAAAACTCAGTACAGCAACCGTAAAGCTCAGTCCAACCATTTCAAGGAAACGGCTTTTGAAGGGCAGATTATGCGTAACGGAGATATAGTAGTTAAATAGCCCAAGAATAACGACAGCCACAAAAAATGAGGCGACAAGAGAGATCGAGATGTTGCTGAAAATGAGATAGGGAGCAATCAGCAGCAAGAGGGTAACCAAATAGGCAACAGCAGTAGAGAGGGCGGCAATGGAGGGGTTTTTGCCTGACGGATCTGATTTTGCTGCCAAATAGCTTGATGCTGCCATAGAGAGGGCTGCGGCAATGCCGGTAATGGATGCCGTCAAGGCGACAAATCTGGTGTTCGGCAAGATAAAGGAAAGGCCAGCCAGCACACCCATGAGCTGCACCAGCGCATCATTAAGAGCAAGCACCATTGAACCGGTATTTTGCAGGCGTACTTCATCAAGAAGCATCAGCAGCGCCTGTTCATGTTCCTCCTCATCACGGATGATACCGGTAATCTCCTTAAAAGAAGCGGGAATATGGCTGTAAAGGTAATGGGCCCGTTTTTCGGCGTTTTCCATCAGCTTGATGCCAAAGGCAAAACCGAACACCATACTGATGACGGTGAAAAACCATACCCTGATGCGGTTGGGGGCAATGTCCTGCCGGGTATAGGTTTTCCAGATGTTGTAGTGACGCATTTCGTCATCGGCAATCTGGGAGAATATGCGACGGTTTTTCACGCCGCGTATCCTGCCGGAAAGATTTTTGTAAATATGATGCTCGGTTATCTCGTTTTTCTGAAAAACGGTAACTTCCCGCACATCAAAAGCACTTCCCTTTTTCACGAATTCACTGATTAAAAAGTTTTTGAATCCTCCTATTTGGAGAGCGTTGCTGCCTCAATCAACTCATTCATTCTCGACAAAAATGCTGCGGTTGAATCAAGTCCCCCCTCAAGAAGCAGCGCACCTTCATAAAGCTGCTTCATGGCTGTTTTGATCAGTGGATTGCTTGCGTCAGCCGTAATCATGGCAGAAAGGTTCCGGATAATCGGATGGGAAGTATTGACCTCAAGGATCTTTTTTCCGGCAGGCATATCACTCTGCATCATCTTCATCATCTTTTCCATCTGGCTGTCGAGACTGTTCTTCCCACTCACCAGAGTTACCGGGGAGCTGACAAGCCGATGCGATTCAATGACATCCTCAATCCCCTCACCAAGAGTTTCGCGGAAAAGCTGCAGCACCGGCGCAAGAAGATCTTCAGCCAGCGATTCTGCCGCATCCTTCTTCTGGCTGGAGAAATCGATATCAGCCTTTTCAATGGATTTCAGCGGCTTTTTGTCGTACTCATGAATTGAAGGAATAACGAATACATCAACAGGATCACTGAGCAGCAAAACCTCAATACCCTTATCCTGGAAGTACTCAAGGTTTGGATGGGCCAAAAGCTGTCCACGGCTGGTACCGGAATGGTAGTAGATCTCTTTCTGATCGGCACCCATCCTTTCACGGTACTCTTTGAGTGTCACAAATTCACCGTCCGCCGTTTTGGTACTTTCAAACCGCAACAGCTCAATAAGCTTGTCACGATTGGTATAGTCGGTATTCAGGCCTATTTTGATAATGGGGCCAAATGCCTTGTAAAAGGTCTTAAACTTTTCAGGCTGCTCTTTGGCAAGGGATTCAAACCAGCCAAGAATCTTTCCGGTAAGAATCTGGCGGATTTTAGCCATCACCGGACTCGACTGAACGACCTCTCTTGAAACATTGAGCGAAAGATCTTCGGTATCGACGACACCCGCAATAAAGCGAAGGTACTCCGGCAGCAGGTCACGGCACTCATTCTGGATCAGTACCTTTTTCACATAGAGCTGCGGCCCGTGGTTTTCGAGCTCGCCCTGACGGTAAAGCATCTCCGGCGGAGCCTCTTTCGGCAAAAACAGAAGCGCTTTAAAAGTGACCATACCTTCGACGGAAACCGGCAGATAATCAAGCGGGTCCTGATAATCGTTTGCGATGAACTTGTAGAACTCATTGACCTCTTCATCCTTCAGTTCACTTTTTGAACGCTGCCACAGTGCGGTAATACTGTTGAGCTGCTTGTCGCCGAGATAGATCGGAAAATCAACAAAGTTTGAATATTTTTTAACAACCTGTTCAACACGGTACTCTTCGGCAAACTCCTTGTACTCCTCTTTGAGTTTGAACGAGATTCTTGTTCCCCGTTCAGCCTTGTCGATTTTTTCAATCGTGTAGGTACCCTGACCGCTTGAACGCCAGCGGAACCCCTCTGAGTCGGGATGAGCGCTTCTTGTCTCGACGGTAACCTCTTCAGTTACCATAAAAACTGAGTAGAAGCCTACACCGAACTGTCCGATAAGATTGCCGTCAAGCTGCTTCTGCTGCTCTTTCAAAGATTGCATAAAGCCGAGTGTTCCCGACTTTGCCACGGTACCGAGATTGGCAATCAGCTCCTCTTCCGTCATGCCGACGCCACTGTCTTCAATCGCGAAGGTCATCTCTTCAGCATTAATGCTTAGGCGGATAGCAAGATCGCTCTCCTTGTCGAGCATATCCTGATCGGTCAGGGCGTTGAAGCGCGCCTTGCTGAGTGCATCAGATGCATTGGAAATGAGCTCTCTGAGATAGATTTCAGGATGCGTATAAAGGGAATGGACAATAAGATCCAGAAGCTGCTTCATTTCAGCCTTGTATTCAAACTCCTGGACCTGAGGCTTGCCGTTATTGCTGTTGGTGCTCATAGTAATACGTTAGTAGGTAGATGTTCCTGATCAAATACTTGTTATTCTTAAAAATTGCAAAGCTTCAAAGGTCAAGAGCGGCGCAGTTTCTTGCGGGCAGCTGCCTCGCCTG
>SESG01037098.1_pt1 | contig 12740 bp, 6 predicted proteins | sample 3171421 | NCBI WGS metagenome assembly SESG01 (sample SAMN10866946, study PRJNA518727) | freshwater metagenome | biome: subpolar coniferous forest; feature: holomictic lake; material: water; isolation source: holomictic Lake 227, 6 m and 8 m depth | place: Canada: near Kenora, Ontario | collected... | reverse complement strand
TACTTGGAGTGGTTCAATTAGCGCGACTCCGGGAACAGATCCCACTACATCGATACAATCTAGCGTAAACAGTAATAATGCCAGATTTATTCAGACAATTTTTGCTGAACCTACAAACAACACCTCATCACGTTCCAAGTCTTCTGTAACTGACGTGAATGATAATTTCTATGGCAATGTGGTTAATAGTCCGTCGCTACTATCAGGACTGATTAACCGTAATCAGCTGTATTTTCCAACACTCGAAGTAAAGAACAGTGCAGGCCGTGTAAAGCGCATTATGGTGAGTCGCAATAAACAATTTGTGTCGCTATTATTTGAGGATGGTTCAGTTCGTGTATGGGATTTACAACGGGGTATTCAGCGGTTGGTTTTTGACCCTCATAACCGCTTGGGTGTAAGTGATTTTAGTGCGGTTAATGAAAAGGATGAGTCTTTAGCTATTGCGACACATTCGGATATTGCTCCTTATGACATCAATACTTCGGTAATGGACGATAAGGCGTTGATTAAAGAGCCAGGGATTAGTCATTTTGCACGATCCAATGATGCTGGATTGCTGCTGATGAATTTGGGCACTCATGACTTAAGTACTTGGGATAGCCTGCAAAACAAAAAATTATGGCAAACCGTTGAGCAGCGCGGCGCTATTTCTAACTTGGTTATTTCCGATAATAATGAATATGGCGCCGTCTTGAGCAATCAGTTGGAGTCTTATGCATTGCCTTCTGATTTGAAATTGACAAAGTTGACGGATGCTATTGATATTATAGATCTTAAGACTGGGAAAATCGTAAAAAGTTTACCTAACTCAGGTGAGCAAGTGGTTTATATGAAGTTTAAGGATAAAGAAACGTTGCAAGTCGGATTAGCCGATGGAGAAGTGTTTGATTGGTCTATTGCATCTGGCAATAAAAAACCAGCGATTGCTTTTGATGAGTCAATTATTGCGATGGATAATGCCAAGAGCAATTATGCTTATGTGGCAGATGACGGCGGTGTCCGTGTAATTGATGATCAGGGTGCGATTAAGTTCAATGTTAAGAATAAAGAAAACCCATTCACAGACGCAAAATGGCTAGATGAAGGGAAAAAATTGTTGACGGTAATGGAGGGGGGCGAACTGTCTTTATGGGATATACCTTCTGGCAAAAAAATGTTGCGATTATTTTCTACTCCAAAGGGCTGGACAGTCATGGATGCTTCAGGTCGCTTTGATGGTTCCGAAAATGCCTTCGAAAACTTCAGTTGGTTAGCGAATAATGAGCATATTCCAATCGATAATTTCTCAGATAATTATTATGAGCCTGGATTATTAACGACTGTCTTGCAGAATCAAAACGCGTATCTTAATAGCAGTCCAAATATGGTAAAAAGCGGTATTAATTTACCACCACAAGTATCTTTGAAACTGGCTGAGCAACAGACTAAAGAGGATAGTGTGGCTGTGCAGGTGGATGTATTTGGCCGAGGCGGAGAAATTGATAAAGTTAATGTTTATCATAATGGTCGTTTGATGGAGACTGCGGGTCATATTGTATCGCAACAACAAAGTAATGTAGATGACGGTGAGCACCGAACTATCATCCTAAATGTTAGGCCCAGTGCGGGTAAGAACACAGTAAAAGTCATTGCTAGTAATACAATGGGTATTGAAAATAGTAGTAATGAAGTCAGTTTCGATGGTAAATCTAACCCCAATGCTTCTTTTATACGTGTAGTCAGTGTCGGTATCGATAAGTATCGGGATAGTAAATTAGACCTCGATTATAGTGTTGCAGATGCGGGTGCTATTAAAAATAGCCTTGAAAAAAGCTCTTCCTCTATTATGGGTAAAAATATTTACAACGAGAGAGCAACCAAACAGCAGATTTTAGATGAACTCAAGACGTTAAGTAAAGGCGTGCAAGAGGATGTTTTAGTTATTTACTTCGCCGGTCATGGTATTGCAGTTGGTAAAGAATGGTATTTCTTGCCCTATGAAACCCAAATACAACCCGATATCAATAAAGTTATTTCTTCAGGAATCAGTTCAACGGAATTAGGTGATATTTTCAAGAACTCTGAGATTCAACACATTATGCTAATGGTTGATGCCTGTTATTCCGGTGCGGCTATGGATGCGTTTAGGAAATCAGAAAATACACAACGTTATTTTACCCGTAAATTGAGTCGAAATCTTGGGATCACGGTAGTGGCTGCCGCTGCAAAAGATCAAGAGGCATTTGAATTAAAAAGTCTCGGTCATGGCTTGTTTACCTATCTGGTGACGAAAGATTTACAAGATAAGGCGGGTAAAGAAGCAGTGAGTGCACATGACCTTGCGGATAATATCGTTAAAACATTGCCAACGCTAGCTAAGTCGATGGTCGGATCAAGTCAAGAACCGGTTGCTTATACTAGAGGTGATGATTTTATGATTACCGACTTGGGTAAAGAACCCAAATAAACAGTATAAATGACTACGAGTGATTCATGCTGATGAACAAAAGTCGTTATTTTTTTGTTTTGGCGTATATGATCTGGTTAGTGACGATAGGGTTAGAGGCGGCCCCTATGGGCACTCTGCCGGATGCGGGATTGATAATGAGAGAAAGCAGTAAAATGCCGGTCCAGACGAAACCATTGAGCGGTATTGATGTAGAGTCGTCACCACTCAAGCAGCCGATGTCAGCTTTAAAAAATGGTCAGGTAATCGTGCGTGGTTTTAGGTTTAATGGTAATACTCGTTTCACTAGCAGCACTTTGCAGTCTTTGCTGGATAGTTATATTAACCATAAGCTGGGTTTTGTGGACTTACAACAAGCCGCAGCACTCATTACTGATTATTACCAGAAAGCTGGGTTCTTAGAAGTCTATAGTTATATACCGGAACAATCCATGACGGATGGATGTGTTGAGATGGTCATTTTTGAAGGGGGATATGATGAAAAGCACAATCAATAAAATGAGTAGTTTCAGATGTCATTAATGGCCAAATATAGTTACCTAAAAATTAAATATGTTTATGAACAAAATTAATTACTTTCTAGTTACCAATCTCCTGATTTGTGTTCTGCCAGTCAGTGTAAGAGCCGAACCTGTAATACCTAATGCAGGATTAATGATGCGTGAAAGCAGTAAAATGCCGACACTGCCGCAAGAATCGACGCCTATTGAAATAGAGCAGCCAGCGCTTAAAAAGCCGATGGCGGTACAAAATAGCTTGCATATAAAAGTTCGTAATTTCGTTTTTACTGGTAATAGTCAATTTACAACGGATACTTTACAAACTTTGCTTAATAAGTATATCAATCGTGATATTGGTTTCAATGAATTACAACAGGCTGCTTATGATATTACTACCTATTATAGAAAGGCAGGCTATATGGTGGCCTATGCCTATTTGCCTGAACAAACTTTAAAAGATCAGCAGGTAGAACTGGCTATTTTTGAAGGGCGATTAGATGATCAGCATTTAAAGGCATTAAGCGTCACTTTACTGAATAAAACCCGTATTAAAGAAAGTGTATTACAAAGATTTCTTAACACACTCCCTAAGGGGATGTTGATTACTGAAAACAATATGGATCATTTAAGCTTGCTGCTGAATCAATTGCCCGGTATGGATGCCAAGGTAGTTTTACTTCCCGGTAAAGAAACCGGTACTTCCTCCTTGGCTATCAAGGTCAAAGAAGCCCCATTAGTGACAGGTTATGCCTCTACAGATAATTATGGCTTATATGCTACAGGTTATTATCGATTTGATGGTGGGGTGAGTATTAATGATCCATTTGGTTTTGGCGACCAGCTTAATTTAAGAGCGCAAACAACAGAAACAGGGGGTACTGCTGCTGGTTGGGCTGACTATAACGTAGCGATTAATGGCTACGGTACTCGTTTAGGCGTTAACTTCGCAGAATTACATTATACTTTAGGACGCAGTTTTTCAAGCTTAAACGCAACAGGTTTGGCACGAACTGTTGGCGCATCGCTTTTGCAGCCTTTATTACTTAAGCCAACTGCTAACGTGACAGGTATTGCGCATTACGAACATCGTTGGCTCCAGGATAATAATGATACCTATGCGGGGCCTCATAATGAGCGAGAGCTTAACGTTATGAGCTTTTCTTTTTCAGGTAGCATAACGGATTCTTTATTTAAAGAAACAGGCATAACTAAAGCATTAATCAATGTGTCTGCAGGTCAGGTGGATTTTACTAATGCTCTGGCTTATTCGGCGGATAAAAGCTCTATGAATACAAATGGGGGATATCACAAATTTAACTGGTTACTCAATCGTACCCAAGAGGTATGGGGGCCCTTTAGCTTGTATGCTAATTTCCAAGGCCAGGTTGCCAGTAAAAATGTTGATAGTTCTGAACGCATTTCGCTGGGAGGTCCTTATGGTATTCGTGCCTATCCCGTTGGTGAGGCCAGTGCTGATGAAGGTTGGTTCGTTAATGTAGAGACCCGTTATAAATTACCCACACCTACCTATATCCCCGGCTATATGCAATTGATAGGATTTATTGATACAGGTTATGCTCGAATTCTTACTAATCCAATACCGGGATTTGCTAATAACTCTCAGTATTTAACTGGCTACGGTTTTGGTATTAATTGGTATCAAGCGGCTGGATTTACTTTACGTACAAGTCTTGCCTGGAGAGATTCGAACAAACAACCTTATTCAGATCCAACAGTATCAGGTCCCATGGGATATTTTCAGTTAAGTCGGCAATTTTAATTATAAAAAAATGAATTATTGTTAGATGGTTGACAAATCAGGCTCAAGTTTAGATGATGATGCTACTCGCATTAAAACAAAAACAGCAAATTTAGCAAGCGACGCACGCTCAAATTCTAACGACTCATTGACTAGTCTATCACCAATACAGTCATTAGAAGAAATTCTCAATCCAACGACTTCTGGCAGCAGCACTGGTAGTGCTTTTGTCTCTTATAACACCGCCTATCAGGGGGCTAGCCAACTTGAGTTAGGTAATATAGTTAAAAACACCTATGAGTTGGTTGCAATCCTGGGTGAAGGAGGCATGGGAACAGTTTATAAAGCAATTAACAAAGTATGGGAAGAAGTCGAAGCCCGTGACCCCTATGTTGCAATTAAAGTATTAAAACCAGAACTGTCAGAAAACAAAGAATTAGTTCGGTCACTGTATAGTGACTTTGATAGAACTAAAATGCTGGCTAATTGCCCAAATATCATCAAGGTATATGGTTTTGATAGAGATGGTCCGCATGTTTACATGACTATGGAATACCTTACCGGTCAAACTTTGGGTGACTACCTTAACCGGCAGCCAATGAGTCTGGTTCAAGCCTGGCCAATTATCGAAGGTATTGGTAATGCGCTGGATTATGCACATAAAAATAATATCGTACACCGGGATATTAAACCTGGAAATATCATCATCACCCAAGAGGGTAATATTAAGGTATTAGATTTTGGTATAGCCTCCAAAATTAACGAAAACGAAGGTGACGAAACAAAATTTGGTGGTCATGAGCTCGGTGCATTTACAACTGCCTATGCTTCACCAGAAATGCAAAGAGATTTCCCACCTGACGCCCGTGATGATATTTATGCGTTTGCTTGCGTAATTTATGAAATTTTAACGGGCAAACAGTTTTATAAACAAAAAATTCATAAAGCAGGGCCGATTCAAGGCCTAAACAGGCGGCAACTGGACGCATTAAACTGGGGTCTGGCTTTTGAAAGAGATCTCCGAGCAGCCAGTATTCTTGAGTTGCTTCATAAATTAAAGCCCATTAAGACACCATGGGTTAAGTTTATAGTGATAGGAATAACGCTATTAGCTATTTCCTCTGCCGTTATCGTGGGTTTTGAAAAATCAAAAGAACCAGAACCAGAACCTGTAGCTCCTGTAACACCAGCAGCTTCAGAAACGTCAAAAGTACCTTTGCCTCCAAATCCCATTCAGACGCCTAAAGAGGATGTTTCATCAATTGTTCCTCAAAAAACTGAACCAGCAACGGTATCAAATTCCGCTCAAATTGATCCAAAGTCTGAGCCCGTTCAACAAATTGATGAAGAGCCAAATTATTTTGCTACAAGTAAAGACGGTCTGATCTATATCCAAACATCTAAAGCTGACTATAAAAATGGTGAGCCATTTAGTGTCAGTTTTACATTGCAAAAACCAATGTATGTTAGGGTTATTGATCGAGACACAAAGGGTATACTGACTACATTGCGGCCAAATCCAAGGCAATTAGATAAAATTATTTCTGCTAACATAGAACAGTCATTTCCACCGAAAGGAATCAATGTTCCTGTCAATGGTTTATCTGGCAAATGTACAGTCACCATTATTGCGAGTACTGAACCGTTTCCAAACAACATTAAATTAATAAATGATGAGGGTAGCATTGTAGATGCAGTAAAAAATGGTCCCTATTCTTGGGCTCAGGTTCAATATTTTTTAAGATAGTAGCGAATACTTGTTATTTTGGATCTCCATTTATCAGAGTTGGTAATTGGAGTTTATTGAGATTCTAATGGTATTATTTGATTTGATATGAGTTTAACGCTAAAAGTTTTGTCGTTTAAAGGCCAACCCATAATAGAGATCGCGCCCGTATCTTTTGGTAATGAAGGCGGTAGTATTGGCCGCTCTGATGATAATGCTTTGGTTCTACCTGATAAGGATAAATTTGTATCCAGACACCACGCACAAATTTCTTATAACAATGGCTTTTATTATTTATCAGATCACAGTTTGGGCGGTGTTTTTATTAATGGTCAACTAAAGCCTTTGCTTAATCAAACTATCCCGATTGATCAGGGTACCTTGTTAAAAATTGGTGAGTATGAACTAAGTGTCAGTATCACTGATGATCCGGTTATTGATGATTTTCCATTCCCAAAAGAATCACCCCCTTCTACTTCACCATTACCCATACCTGATGTCGTAATCATACCTGATGTTTTAATAAATGAATTTGATTTCTTGCCTGACTGGGAGAAAGTGGATTCAAACAGTTTAATGTCCGGGCATTTTTCAGGAGCTGAGGAGTTGGTTGAACAAAGTTCAAAGCCTGTTAATCCAGCCTTTGAAAGTGGATTAAAAGGAAATCAATCTCCACTTTCAGATAGTTATCATGCTCCAAGCATTATCTCTCCAACGCCAGTTGAAGAAATACCTGAGAATTTTAGTTTTGATGATTTCTTTACGGACAGTGTAGCCGAAAGTCCATCGAAGCCTCAAACTGCTCAACCAGTCAGTAACTCTAGACATGATGAATTTGATGCATTTCTGGGTGCTGCGATTAGTGAAATGAGTTCTTTAGAAACTTTAAAAATAAATTCTCAAGAGCCAGATCCAGTTAATCCAGTTTTCAAAGAAGAGAGCTTGGTACTTACTCCACAATCTGATGTGTTATTTGTAACAAAGCCTGAAGTGATTGATACTGGTACACTTACAAATGTTAAAAAAATTGATGAGTTGTCAATTCCTGAAAACAAACCCAGAATAATCCATGAAAAAAATTATGATACTGGATTACTGGATGATTTTATCCAAGGCCTTAATCTGACGGGTTTACAAATTGCCCCTGGGAAACAAAAAGAAACTTTAAATCGAGTTGGGCAAATATTCAGGAAATTAATTGATGGCACCATTGCAGTTTTAAGAAGTCGAGCAGAATTTAAAAGTTTATGCCGCGTTAATATGACCGTAATTAGTGCGACAAATAATAACCCTTTGAAATTTACAGTTTCAACAGATGATGTGTTACGGAAACTTTTAGAAAATAATACTGAGGGTTTCAAAGAGGCAACTTCGGCAATTGAAGAAAGTTTTAGTGACATTATGAATCACCAATTGGCAATGCAAGCGGGTATACAAGCTTCTTTAACCGATTTGTTACAGTTGTTTGATCCAAAAGTTATTGAAAAACAATTCGAACAAGGTCTTGTTTTGCAAAAAAAATCCAAGTGTTGGGATAAGTTTGAAGAAACCTACCTTAATACGGTAGAAGATGCTGTGGAAAACTTTTATGGTGATGCATTTGTAAAAGCTTATGAACAGCAAATTAAACAGCTAACGAATCAACGTAAACAACATTAGGTTGATTTGTTAGACGTATAGCACATAAGTTGAAGCTAATTTTATAAGTTAAGGATGCGGTAATAATAAATGACACAAAACAATAAGACAGTTTGGTCAGAAGGCATGTTTCTTAGGCCTCAGCACTTCCAGCAACATGATCGTTATATTGAAACCCTGGTACGTCAACGTTGTGGTGGCTTACAGCCATACGATTGGGGTATTAAAAGTTTTAAAATAGATATACGCCTTTTAGCAATTGGTAAATTTTCACTTGAGGAATGCAGTGGCATTTTCCCTGATGGTACACCTTTCAACTTACCGGTTGATGACAATCTTCCATTGCCGATTGATATCCCTACAGATGTCCATGACAATATTATATATTTGTGTTTACCGGCTCAATTACCCGGAGCAGTCGAAGTAGATACAGATGAAAACTTTAATAACCTGGCCAGATTCCGTGCTACAGAATGTGAAGTAAGAGATGCTAATGTAGCTACCAATACATCATCAGCAGTCATGATTGCCAAATTACACACGACCCTTATGCTAGGGCGGCAAGAGAGGTCAGGGCACATTTGTATTGGTATCGCTAGAGTCATTGAATCCCGTATTGATAAAAACGTTATCCTGGACGAAAACTATATTCCTACTAATATTGATTGTAATGCGATTTCTCATACAAGAGGTTTTATTAAAGAACTGCTTGGGTTACTGCATACGCGTGGTGAAGCCTTAGGGGGTAGGGCCTCAGAATCCGGAAGAGGAGGAGTGGCAGAAATCTCAGATTATATGTTGCTTCAATTAGTGAACAGGATAGAACCTTTATTTGAACATTTACAACACATTCCCAGTCTTCATCCTGAAAGCTTTTATCGCATAGCAGTACAACTGGCTGGGGAACTCTCAACTTTCTGTAAAGCCAATAAAAGACCCATCAGTTTCCCAGCGTATGATCACGAGGATTTACAGAAGACTTTTAAGAAGGTCATGGACGAGTTGAGGTTATTGTTAAGTTCGGTTTTGGAACAGAATGCAATATTTATCCCTCTCACGGAACCAAAATTTGGTATTCGAGGCGCAAGAGTTCCTGATATCAATCTTTTCAAAGATGCTGTGTTTGTTTTGGCCGTTAGTGCACAGATTTCTATTGAACAATTACGTAGTGGTTTTCCATCGCAAGTTAAAATTGGACCTGTTGAGCAAATTAATCTGTTAATTCGTAATGCTCTACCAGGCATCACCATTCAAGCCTTACCGGTTGCTCCCCGACAAATTCCTTATCATGCGGGTTTTGCTTATTTTGAATTAAGTAAACAAAGCGACTTATGGAAACAGATGCCTCAATCAGGTGGCTTCGCCATTCATTTAGCAGGTGATTTTCCTGGACTTGAATTAGAATTTTGGGCAATTAAGAACGGATAATACGATGAATAAAGATGATCCTTTTAGCAACCATAGCTACATAGATGATGACAAAACCATTCTTAGACCTATGCCCGGTGGACGGAAATCGCAAGGCCAAGCGAATACGCCTCCCCCAATTAGTTCTCCCCGTAATTTTGAAACCACAGATGTAACAAAGGGGTTAACAGAAAGTTTACGTCAAGCATGCGCTCGATCGACCTCTAATCCTATTACAGGTGCAGCAATTTCTTTGTTATCGTTGGTTACACAATTACGCAACACCTCAAGCCATCCTGATATTGTGGGACTCAGAATGAGTGTTATCGAAGAAGTCAAACAATTTGATATCAAAATTAGAAGCCAGAATGTTTCAAGTGAGCAAGCACAAGCCGCTCGTTACGTTTTATGTAGTCTGTTAGACGAGACAATTTTAAATACACCATGGGGTTGCAACAGCATTTGGAGTACTCAGGGTTTACTTATTTTGTTTCATAAAGAAACATTTGGTGGAGAGAAGTTTTTTCTGATTTTAAAAAACTGTATTCAACAACCCGGAACCCACCTAGACTTATTGGAGTTATTGTATTTCTGTTTATGTTTGGGCTTTGAAGGTAGATATCGCGTCGAAGATCACGGATTAAGTAAGCTGAATGAAATTCGGGAAAATACCTTTCAGATTATTCAGAGACAAAGGGGTGATGTCGAAAGATCTCTTTCACTGCATTGGCAGGGTATCAAAGACAAGCGAAATGTGCTTGCTAAATTTGTCCCTTTATGGGTCATTGCTGCTGTCGCCTTTCTGGTATTGATGCTTGTCTTCTTGGGTTTTTTATACTTAATCAATTCCGCATCAAATCCAATTCTGGCAGAACTCTATACACTTAAAGACAGTTTTAATGTTCAGCCAATTACCGTTCCTGTTGTTGAAACAGCTCAAACACCTGCCGCTATTTCAACGCCCTCTCAGCTTGATGAACTATCAACTTTTCTTCAACCCGAAGTTGAAAGTGGGCAAGTTGAGCTGCTTCAAAGAAACGGCAAAACAGTGATACGTATTATTAGTAAAGGGTTCTTTGCCTCTGGCAGTGATAAAATCAGCACTCAATATTATCCTCTTCTTGATAAAATCAGTCAGGCGCTTAGTAAAGTTCCACAGCGAATTACAGTAGTTGGTCATACTGACAGTTCGGCTATTTTCTCCGCAAAATTTCCTTCTAATTGGGACTTGTCAAAAGCGCGTGCTATTGCGGTTAGTGAAGTTTTAACCAATAACAATAAATTAAATACTACGATAGTGTCGGAAGGTCGTGCAGATACCCAACCAGTGGTACCCAACGACAGTCCAGAGCATAAAGCCATGAATCGCCGTGTCGAAATTATTTTATAGTCGCAAAGGATAAGCCATGAAAACACTGATTAATTTTTTTCAAAATAAATGGGTTATTCAACTGTTAGGCATTATTGCCTTAAGTTTATTAATTTGGTTTTTTGGTCCACTTATCGCTATTGCAGGACATATTCCATTAGAATCAGATTTAGTTAGATTAGTGGTTATTTTGGTCATGGTGCTTTTATGGGGTCTAAATAATCTCAGGATACAACTAAAGGCCAATCAGACTAATGCTCAATTAGCTACTGATTTAGCGTCTCCCACTAACAATGAAAATAATCAAATAGATAGAGAAGTTGATGCGGATGTCGCAAAAATTGCTAAAAACTTTGATGAAGCACTGCAAATTTTAAAGAAAGGAACAAAGAACGTTCAAGGCAAAAACTATCTCTATGATTTGCCTTGGTATATCATCATTGGTCCACCCGGTTCAGGAAAAACCACAGCGTTAGTCAACTCTGGCCTGGATTTTCCTTTGGCTGACAAGTTTGGAAAAGGGGCCATGAGAGGCGTGGGTGGTACGCGCAACTGTGATTGGTGGTTTACCGATCAGGCTGTATTGCTGGACACGGCGGGTCGCTATGTTACTCAGGATAGTCATGAAGCAGTTGATAAGGCCGCCTGGTTGGGTTTTTTAGACTTATTGAAAAAGCATAGACCCAGAAGACCCGTCAATGGTGTCCTTATAACTATGAGTTTGTCAGACTTGCTCAAACAAACTGATGAAGAAAGAAGCTTGCACGCTCAAACGATCAGAAAACGTATTGAAGAACTGCACAATCAATTTGGTATTCGTTTTCCTATTTACATGCTGTTTACCAAAGCAGATTTAATTGCTGGTTTTAATGATTTCTTTGCTCATTTAAGCAAAGAAGAAAGAGAGCAGGTTTGGGGAGTCACTTTTCCTGAAGAAGATATTAATAATCCGCTCGATGTAATGGCTCGGGTAAGTCAGGATTTTGATGATTTATTGATACGGATAAACGAACAATTACCCAGACGACTTCAGGAAGAACGCGATATACAAAGACGTAATCTGATTTTTGGATTCCCTCAAAGACTTGCTTTGTTAAGAGAAAGCCTGCTAAGTTTCTTACAAGAATGTTATGGAGCCAATCGTTATCAAAGTGCGCCCTATTTGCGAGGCGTTTATTTAACCTCTGGCACTCAAGAAGGTACTCCAATTGACCGATTAATGGGGGTACTAGCCAATACCTTCAAACTGGACAGAATTTCTGCTCCATTGTTTAGCGGCAAAGGGAAAAGCTATTTCATAACCCGTTTGATGAAAGAAGTTATTTTTGAAGAAGCATTGATTGTAGGTGTTAACCCTAAAATCGAGCGATTGCAATCATTGTTACGTAATGGTGTTTATGGGACTGCTCTCACTTTTATTGTCGTGATGTCTGTTTTATGGTTAACCAGTTATGAGAAAAATCAAACAAAAATCACCGAGACTCAAGATAGGATAAAGCAATATAAAGAGATTGTTGCTTCAACCCCAAACTGGCAAACGGATTTTTCTGCGCTTTTGGTACGTATGAATGCTGTACAAAGAATTACCCAGGTTTATTCTGAAAATGAACCTTTTTTAATGTCATTTGGGTTATATCAGGCAGATAAATTACAACCTGTTATTAATGAAACATACAACGAGCTGTTGCAAAAGGGCTTATTACCACTCATAAAAAATCGTTTGGAACAACGCATTCAGGAAAAAACAGATAATCCGGATATTTTATATTCCTTGTTAGAAGTCTATCTGATGCTAGGTGATACTAAACAATTTAAATCAGAATTAGTGAGCGCCTGGGTTGCAGTTGACTGGGAAAATACCTACTCAACAGATACACAAACACAAGCGCAGT
>SESG01025344.1_pt1 | contig 12754 bp, 8 predicted proteins | sample 3171421 | NCBI WGS metagenome assembly SESG01 (sample SAMN10866946, study PRJNA518727) | freshwater metagenome | biome: subpolar coniferous forest; feature: holomictic lake; material: water; isolation source: holomictic Lake 227, 6 m and 8 m depth | place: Canada: near Kenora, Ontario | collected... | reverse complement strand
AGGCCATCATCTACACCATCACGCCGGACGGCCTGCTGACCTACGTCTCCGCCAATTGGCCGCGACTGCTGGGCCATCCGGTGGAATCCGTCGCCGGCCAGAGTTTCAGTCGGTTTGTGCACCCGGCGGATCACCCGGCCTGTTTCGCGTTTCTAGAGCGGATCGTGCAAACCGGCCAAACCCAGACCGGCATCGAATACCCGGTCATTCACGCCAACGGAACCCTCTTCTGGCACACCTCCAGCATCCGGCCGGTCAAGGACCGGGCCGGCCGCATCCTGGCCTACGTCGGCGTCGCCCACGATATCACCCGATTGAAGACGGCGCAGGAAGAGTTGCGCATCAGCAACGAGCGGCTCGCAGCACTCATTACCAGCCGCGAGGCTGAACTGCGCGCGGCCGTCGCCCAAACCCTCACCGCCACCGAGAGCGAATCCCGCCGAATCGGCGAAGAAATCCACGACACGCTCTGCCAGGATCTGATTGCCCTGACCCGGACGGTCGCCGCCATCCAGCCCGCCACCGCTGCCCAGCAGGCCCAACTGGCCGGCCTGTCCGACCAAGTGGCGCAGATTGCGAAACAGGCCCGGGAAACCGCTCACGAAATCGCCATGCGCGACCTCGACGCCCAGAACTTCCCGGAATCGCTCGCCGCACTGGCGCACCGGCTGGAAGGACTGTTCGGCATTGCCGTGGAGTTGAATTGCGCCGATTGGCCGACCGGGATTCCTGCCCAACCGACCGAACACATTTTCAGGATCATCCGGGAAGCCTGCGGCAACGCCGTCAAACACGGGTATGAAAACTTCCACAATTAAAAAGAAATCCATCCTGGTGGTGGACGACCATCAGCTGGTCCGCAAAAGTCTGTGCGATGCCATCAATCACCGGCCGGATCTATTCGTCTGCGGCGAAGCGACCTCCCAAGCCCAGGCCCGGCAGATGATTCTTGCCGCGCCACCGGACCTGATGGTGTTGGATCTCAGTCTGACTGACGGCCATAGCTGGCTGCTGATCGACCGGCTGCAGGCGGAAAAACAATTGCCGCTCACCCTCGTCCTCTCGGTTTATGACGAATCGGTCTATGTCCCGCGCCTGCTGAAAGCCGGTGTGCGCGGTTACTTGATGAAAGACACACCGATCACCGGCATCATGGCGGCCATTGACCGGATCTTCGCCGGGCACATCGCCCTCAGCGACCGGCAAGCATCGCTCTTGATCCAGCAAGCGACCGACGGAAATCGAAAACTTGCCTCGCCCGAAGCGGAGCTGGAGTCACTCAGCGACCGGGAACTTCAGGTCTTGGAAGCGCTCGGCAAGGGCCTGAACAATCAGCAGATCGCTGACCTTCTGGGGATCAGCCCAAAAACCGTCAGCACTTACAAAACCCGCCTCATGAAAAAGACCGGGATCCACACCTCTCAAGAATTAATGCGGCACGCCCAGCGCGAGCTGGGATTGCCAAGCAGTTAAAAGTCAGCAGGTGAGCTGCCTGAACAGTTACAGGAAGCTTTGCCACTCCGGCTCGTTATCAAAAATCCACCGGTAATATTCTGTGCCCTTGAGTTTGCCGGCGGCGGCTTCGTCGACAACCACCGTGCAATGCGGATGCAATTGCAACCCGCTGGCGCTAACCATTGAGGTAATTGGGCCTTCAACGGCTTTGGCGACGATGTCGGCTTTTTCCGCACCGGTCGCCAACACGAGGATCCGGTGCGCTTCGAGAATTGTGCCGACGCCCATCGTAATCGCCCGGCGCGGAACTTTGCTCGCATCGCCACCAAACATTGAGGCGTTTTGCTCCGCCGTCATCGGCGTCAGCGCCTTTTCGCGAGTGCGCGACCGGAGCGCGGAGAGCGGTTCGTTAAATCCGATGTGGCCGCTACGACCGATGCCTAGCAGTTGTAGATCAATACCACCGCAATCGCGAATTTCAGATTCGTAGTGGGCGCACTCAGCCTTAAGGTCGGTCGCCATGCCGTCCGGCAGATGTGTATTGCGCAGGTCAATGTCCACACGCTGAAACAACTGCATATTCATATAATGCCGGTAGGAATGGGAATCGGTCGTCGGCAAGCCGATGTATTCGTCGAGGTTAAAGGTCCGGCAGAGCGAGAAATCGAGACCGTCCTCGCGATGCTCGCGGGCAAGTTCGTCATACACTTTTTCCATCGTGCGCCCGGTGGCCAACCCGAGCACCAATTGCGGCCTCGCTTGCAATTCACGCGCAATCACGCGCGCGACCAGCGTCGCTGCAGCAGTTTCAGTTGGACGAATGATTACTTCCATTTATGCAGTCGGATACTCTTTTGCGCTCTCAGGAATGGTGAACAAAACTTTTCGAGTCGGCACTTTGTCTTTCAGCAGTGCAATCTCATCCAGACCACCAGTCAACGGCAACGCAATCTGACCGCCTTCAGCCGCGGACCGGTATAACGCTGCCATGATTTCAAAACCTTGGTAGGCATTCGCAAATGCACACGGGTGAACTTGCCGGTCATTGTCCAACCAATCGGCCATTTGCTGGATGTACGGAGGCATGTCTTCCACGTAGTCCATCGCGCCGGGACCGCTCTGATAGCCGCCACTCTTCGTCACCGCGCGCCAACCGCCGTTGGTAATGACTTCGGCAAAACCTTCTGAACCTTGCGCACCCATCCGACATTTGCGCCACCAGAGTTTTTGTTCTTTGGATGCGTCAATCTCCGGCACGTCCGGTGCGCCGGCACCGCAATCATAAATCCCGCGTACGCCATTCTGGAAATGCACCATGCCGGCAACATAATCCGGTGAGGTGTGCAAATCCGCGAGCTTGCCGCGGCCAGCTGCCTGAGACATTGCCCACGCTGCCGGCGCGTAATTATTAAACCAGCAGGTGTAGTCAATCAGATGGCTCAACATATGCGCTGCCCAGCCGGTTGCCGTGCCGTACACAGTGTGAACGTGGCCCAGTGCGCCGCTGGCGACAATCTCTTTCACCTTCTTGTAATGGTCGCCGTACCGGTGCTGGTGACTGACAACCGCTTTCACGGCGGCAGCGTCGAGCGCTTTTTTAATCTCAATACCTTCCGTACTGCTCATGGCAACCGGTTTTTCGAACGCGATCAATTTCGCGCCGGTCTCGATGCCGAGCTTGATGAGTGGCAACCGGAGGTTTGGCAGCGTGCAAAAACAGAAAACATCCGCTTTCAATTCCTTCGCCAGCTTGGCGGCGTCGGTCCCGGTCTTCGGGTTGCCGAGTTTCGGCGCCGCCGCGGCGAGCCGGTCTTGGTCGATATCGCAGATACCGGCAAGCTCAAATTGCTTGTTAGTGAAAAAGGTTTGGGCGTGGTGCATTCCGCGTTTGCCCATGCCGACGACAATAACTCGATAGGTCTTACTCATACTGTTGTTTTGCCAATTCTGTATGCAAAACGCGAGTCCTAATTGTCTTGGTGCGTAAAACGTACGCTTGTGTTTTTTGGAAAAACCGCCGAAGCTCAGCCCCAACTTACGGAGGCTGAAATTCAATGAATCGCTCAATTAGTCGGATGATTGGAATGATGGTCGCGGTGACGGTCGGGATTGCCAGCGAGGCTGGTGCCGCAGTAAAGCTGCCAAGCGTTTTTAGCGACCACATGGTACTGCAGCGCGATATGGCTGTACCGATTTGGGGAACAGCCGCGCCGGGTGAGAAAATAACAGTCAAATTTCGCGATCAAGAACAAACCACTACCGCCGGCACGAATGGTCAGTGGCAGCTCAAACTCAACCCCCTGAAGGCCGGCGGGCCGGACCAGCTGGTCGTGAACACCGTAACCAATGAGGACGTGCTAGTTGGCGAAGTCTGGGTCGGCTCGGGCCAGTCGAATATGCAGATTGGCACCAGTTATTTTACAAGGAACGATACCGGGTTGGCTTTGCTGGTGACAAACGCGCCGTATCCGAAACTGCGCCTCAGTTCCGCCAATAAACCGTGGGTGGAGGCAACCGCACCGGACATCAACAAATTCTCAGCATTGTTGTTCGCTTTTGGAGTGCGTTTGCAAGCTGAACTCGGTGTACCGGTCGGACTGCTCATCGGCGCGGTCGGCGGAACACCTTCCGGTTATTGGGTCACCAAGGAAATGCTGGCGGCCGATCCCGTCTGTCAGGCACTTATCGCGAAATCAGAGGTGGCGTCACCTTTTGCTGCCCGACAGGAGAAATACGAACAGGATCTAGCCAAGTACAAAGTCGCCTTGGCCGCGTGGGAGAAAGAGGTTGCCGCTGCAACGAATCAAGCCCCGCCAGCCGCGATGTCAGCCGGTGCGCCCGTGGCGGCACCGGACAGGGCAAAGCTGCCACCGAAGCCGACTATCCCGATTGTTCCTGTCCGGGCCGGCGATGCCCCCGGTGGAGTCGGTCACTTGTACGATCTCCATATCAAACCGTTCCTGCCCTTTGCGATTCGCGGCGTGCTCTGGGATCAGGGTGAAAGCAATACCGCCCTGCAAGGAATCGACCAATACACAACCATGGGCGCATTGATCAGCGGCTGGCGCCGGGCGTGGGGGGAGGGCGAGTTCCCATTTATCTATATCCAAAAACCGAGTGGTGGCGGCTGCGCGTGGGACAAGGAAAATCCTGTAACCAAACTTGCTGAAGCATTCACGCCACTGCCAGCCCAAGTGCCCACTGACGGCCAAACTGTCGAGCTGTTCACCAAGATTATGACGTATCCCAACGCCGCCATGGCCATAAGCAGCGATCTCGGTTCCGGCCTGCATCCCGCCAACAAATCCGGCTACGGCCACCGCGCTGCCGACGTGGCACTGGGTTTGGTCTACGGCAAGAAGATTGAATACTACGGCCCGCTATATGCCGCCCACAAAATTGAAGGCGACAAAGTCCGCATCAGCTTCACGCACATCGGTCAAGGACTGGCATTCAAGCCCGGCGACAAACTTCAAGGCTTTGCCATCGCCGGTGACGACAAACAATTCCATTGGGCTGACGCGGTAATTAGTGGCGACACGGTCATCCTGTCCTGCGCCGCCGTGCCGAAGCCGGTGTTTGTCCGCTACGCATGGTCGAATAACCGACGCTGGGCGAATCTTTTTAACAAGGATGGCCTGCCGGCAATTCCGTTCCGCACTGATTTTTAAACGGTCACTGTGGGCGAGGTTTTGGTTGTCGCAGGTAATTTTTCGAGTGGAATCTTTGGGTTGATTTCACTGAAGTAATTCACTGACCATTCATTGGCGAACAGCACCACAGGATTATCATCAGCATCGAATGCCAGTCGCGCGCCGGTTGGCAAGCCACGGCCCCAGTCGGAGTCCGAGACATCCTTCGGTAACCAGCGGATCGTCTGCCACGGTGCCGGCTCTAGTTGCGACTCAGCACCGTACTCACTTTGGAGCCGGTATTGCACCACTTCAAATTGTAGCGGGCCAACGGCGGCGAGCAGCGGAACGTTGACCGTCGCGTCTTTGAGCCGGAGTAACTGAACGACGCCTTCTTGTAAAAGTTGGTCGAGGCCTTTGCGAAATTGTTTGTATTTAGCCGTGCTCGGATTGCGGAGATAGGAAAAACTCTCGGGTGGAAACCGCGGAATTTCCCGGTAAATAATTTGCGGATCCGTACTCAATGTGTCGCCGATGCCGAACTCTGAGTGACCAACCAAACCGATGATGTCGCCGGGGAATGCTTCGTTAACGGTCTCGCGCTCATTGGCGAATAGCTTGTGTGAGCTGGAGAGACGGACTTTCTTACCGGTCCGCGAATGCGTCGCAATCATATCCCGCTCGAACTTACCGGAAACCACGCGCAGGAATGCAATGCGGTCGCGATGACGCGGATCCATGTTCGCTTGAATCTTGAAGATAAACCCGGAGAAATCTGGATGTTCCGGTGTGATTACCCGGTCGCCAACTTTGCGAGCTTGCGGCGCGGCGGAGTGTTTGAGGAAGCCGTCTAGCAAAAGTTGCACGCCGAAGTTATTCATCGCGCTGCCGAAGAATACCGGTGTGGTGTAGCCGGCCAACACAGCGGCTGAGTCGAATGTCTCACCGGCGTGTTCAAGCATTGCAAGCTCTTCGGTGATGCGATGGAACGTCGCGTCGTCAATATGTTCACGAATTACCGGGTCAGATAAGTCACCAATCTCGACCGGCGCGCGGTAAACGCCGCCGTCAGTCCGTTCGAACAAATGAACCTGCCGGGTGAGCCGGTCAAAGATACCCTTGAACTCCACACCGGTACCAATCGGCCAGTTGACCGGGAACGCTCCAAGCTGGAGAACGTTCTCCAATTCATCAATCAACGCCAACGGGTCGCGCGTTGGCCGGTCGCACTTGTTCATGAAAGTGAAAATCGGCACGCCACGCTGATGGCAGACTTCGAACAGTTTGCGCGTCTGGCTTTCGATACCTTTGGCGGCGTCGATAATCATGATGACCGCGTCAACGGCGGTCAGCACCCGGTAGGTGTCTTCGGAAAAATCCTTGTGGCCCGGCGTGTCGAGCAGGTTGATCTTGAAACCGTCGTACTCAAACTGGAGCGCGGTCGAGCTAATCGAGATTCCGCGCTGGCGTTCAAGCTCCATCCAGTCCGACGTGGAGGCGCGCTGATTCTTTCGGGCGGTTACTGAGCCGGCAAGTTGAACTGCGCCGCCATAAAGCAAAAGCTTCTCCGTCATCGTCGTCTTCCCAGCGTCGGGATGCGAGATGATGGCGAAAGTTCGCCGCTTGGCAATTTCGTTGGTGTTCACCACAAGAGCTGTGACTGTAACAGGAATTCAGCAACGCGCAACGGCAGATGCTTACCGGTTCGCAAAACACCGCGAATCGTAAACATAACTACAACCACGCTCTATCGAGTGATTGGCTCTTAGTTGGCTTTATCCCACTCGAGGCACTTGGCAATCACGTAGTCAATTTCCTCCGTCTGAAGCTCAGGGAACATCGGCAAGCTGATGCAGGTCGCGGCGTTGTGTTCCGCATTCGCCAACGAGCCGGCAATCCGGGCGCCTTTGCCCCACGGATAACCCACTTGCTTGTGAATCGCGATTGAGTAATGCGTCTTTGCATCAATACCGTTCTTCACAAGGAAATCCACAAATGCATCGCGCTTGGCGGCATCCTTGACTTCGATGGCGTAGAGGTGCCACACATGCCGGTAGCCTGGTTTCTGGTATGGCAACTGGAAGCTCTTCGCCGTCTTCAAGCCAGCAGTATAACGCGCTGACCATTTAATTCGGAGGTCATTCCATTCGTGGATGTGCTTGAGTTTCGCGCTCAAGATACCGGCATGAATGTCATCCAACCGGCTGTTGAAGCCAAAACTATGGACATTCCGCGCCGGCGAACCGTGGGCGCGGAGTAACCGGGTCACCTTGTTGACTTGTTCGTTGTTAGTGACAATCGCACCGCTGTCGCCGAACGTCCCGAGGTTCTTCTGGATAATGAAGCTCGTGGTTGTCGCGTCGCTGAGTTCGCCGATCTTGAATGTGTCGCCGGCGGCGTCAATGGCTTGCGCATTATCCTCGACGATGAAGAGCTTGTGTTTATCGGCAATCTTCTTGATAGCCGGCATATCGGCACATTGGCCATTGAGGTGCACCGGGATGATGCACTTCGTTTTCGGTGAGATTGCTGCTTCGATTTTGGTTGGGTCAATGCATTTGGTTTTCGGATCACAATCGATCAACACCGCCGTCGCACCGGCAATCCAGATTGCTTCCGCTGTCGCAAAAAACGTATTCGCGTTCGTGATCACTTCGTCGCCGGGCCCGATTCCGAGCGCCATGAGTGCGAGCCAGATTGCGTCCGTGCCGTTACCGGTACCAATGGCGTATTTCATTCCATGAAATGCCGCCAGTTCCTTCTCGAACTGCTTATTCATCGGTCCGTGGACGTACTCGCCGCTTTCCAACACCTTCGCGATGTTGTCGTCGATTTCTTTCTTAATATTGTGGTACTGCCGAACGTGTCCGTAGAATCCAACTTTCATAATCTGTCTCCTTTATAGTGTTAATCGCTTCTTCAATTTGCTGCTGACATCTTCCCGAAATCTCTCAATGAACCCGGTCACATACTCAACAATGTCACGCGTCGGATCAATGACCAACGGTGTCAGGTCCATCCCGAAAATCAAACTCGTCGCCGTGTCGGTCGCGTGCGATTCCAAAAACGTCGCGTTCGCGCGACGGCGGCCATGCGTGGCTGAATCGTAGCGTTTGCCGCCGGCAATCTGCGAATCAAATACGCCATTAACCGCTGCGGCCAAATTCTCATGCGCGCTGACATCCATTAAGACTTTCTCCGTATCCGGCAACCAATCAAGGTCGCGCCAGATTTCGCAGCCGTACACTTTAGCCGGCCGGTTCGCCGCCGGTAACGCACGGAGCGCCTGCACCGTCGCTACCGCCACGCTAATATGTGTGTCATGTTTGTCGGCGAGATTGTGCGTGTACACAACTTGCGGATTGGTTGCCGCCAAAATCTGCTCCAAATCATTTTTCAATGCCGGGTCGCTAGTGCTTTTCACCGCGCTACTCGGATAATCTAGTTGAATCATCGCACCGTACCGGCCCACTTCAGCGGCCGTATTTTGTTCCCGGCGCCGAACGGCACGCATCTGGTCGTCGCTAAATTTCCCATACGGGCCAATGCGGGCACTGCCGGCGCCATTGGTGCAAGTCACGCCACCGAACCACTGGTCGTCGCAGTGATAACACGCAAGAATGCCGTGAAACGCCATGAACTCCAAATCATCTTGGTGCGCACCGATGCCGAGATGGGTGACGCGTTTCAATGCTGCCGCTACCGGTTGGTTGTCCGGAATGAAAATTTCCGCGGTTGAGTTGTGTAATTTCATTTGGAAAGCACCGGCAAACTGGCAGCAGCCACGGCCTGGCCGACGCGCCGAGTTTTTTCGTCGGGTACATGCAACTTGATCTTGCCGGCAATCTCAGGGAATTCCTTACGCAACACTTCCCGCGCTTTGGCGAGCACGATGTCGCCGCCTTTACCAGTTGTGACCCGACCGAGAATCAACATATGGCTGAAATCGTAGAAGTCGGCGTAGTGCGGAATGGCATAGCCGAGATAGACGCCGATCGTTTCGTAAATCTTCGCCGCCCGCGGATCGTCGTGCGCCATAAAATTCTGCACCGCTTTCAGCCGTTCCGGCAGGCCCAGTGCCGCCGGTAATTCGATACCGGCAGCCGGTAAGAGTTTATTCACCGCTTGCTGTGAAAAATATAATGCGCCAACGCCCCGGTCGCCGCTCCATTCCTCAATGGTGGCCTCGGGATTATAATCGACCGGCGTAAACGCGAGTTCGTTGAGCCAGCCGAGGATGCGACCGTTCTTGTCCATGAAACCGCCGGCTTCGCTTGAGCCCATTGCGACGCCAAGCATCCCGGTCTCGTTGAGTGACAATGCGCCGGCCAGCGCCGTCACGTCGCCATCGTTTATCACCACGAGCGGCACGCGCCATTCCTTGGCGATGCGCTTAAAAATGCCGGCCGCTTGCCGGTGGAGTTTCTGCGGAATCGCGCGCAACAACGACGCCAAGCGAATCTCGTTGTTAACGATGATTCCAGCCGAACTGCCGCCGATGGCGTCCACGCGGTGTAAATGCGCCGCCGCGCGATGTAGTGCTGACGAAATGTGGTGGTAATGATATTCGGGATTCGCCTGCGTCTTCGGATCCCATGGCATTTCCTCAGTGAAAATCGCCTGGCCGTCAATCACTGCCGACACTTTGTAATCGCTCGCGCCGAGATCAAAGCCAATCCGGCAACCGCTGAGATGACCACCAACTGCCGTCTGAATTTCCTTGGCCGCCGGTACCTTCGCCGGCGAGGTCACTACGACCTGAAATTTTTTGCCGTACGACTGCGTCATCATCCCGACGTCAAACTTCCGGTGCCCGTGCACCGAATACGCTTGCTGGATGAACTTCCCAATCGTCGCCGGTCCACCGACGAACAGCTTCCAGCCGCCGCGCGCCCAGAGGAGAAACTTCACCGTGCGCTCAACGTACTGCAACGTTGCCGCATCAGCCTCCGCTTGAACGGAGGTTTCAAATCGCGTCACTCGGCCGTTTTCGCCTTCCAGTGCGAGCACCAACGGCACCGGCGCACGCAGCGCTTGCATGTACTGGCGATTGGCAAGCACTGCCGGCTGGAAACCAGGATCAAGCGGCGCGGGAACTTTTAAAATGGCGTTATTCATCACTTGTCTGAATCGTTAGGAATAAGTCACCGGCCATTCCTTCGTCAATTGCCAATTATACCGCTAAACAATAGCGTCACGATTTGGTGCGGCTGTACGGTGAACTTCACGCCACGCTTACCGGCGGATTTAATTGCCGTTTGCCGGGTTTCATTTAAGTCGGTGAAAAATGCTTTCTTGAAGCCGACACCGAGCTTGAGCTGGCCGGTCTGCGGCGTCGCGAACGGATTCCACACGCGCACTACGAGGCTGTTTTCGCGCTGGGCTTTCTTGATGCACGCGATTTCGAGAGTTGTCGAAGATAATTCGAGCAAGCCGGCGCGCGGTGCTGCCGGTGGTTCGCCGATCATTTCTGATAGAATCAACGGACACGCGAACTGCCGGTATTCTTGCAGGACTTCACCATCAGCCCAACTGCCGGCGTGCGGATAGATGGCGTACCGGACGGTTTGCGACCCGAGCATTTGCGCGCCGACCGACAGCGCATCGCCAACGCCGGTTGGCCAACGCCGGAGTTGGGTCGCGCGCAGTAACGTCAAGGTCAACACATTGCGCTGCGAGCCGGTAATGAAGTATTCCGGCAGGCCCAGATTCAATATCGCGAGGCCAGCCTTGCCATCGGTCAAACCGGCAAAACCGAAATTCGGATAACCATCAATTTTCTCAGTCCAACCGCTCATGTCCGGTAAGTGAGTGGCGCGTTCGTCCACACTAAACTGGCCGCCGGCATACGTCTTGTCCGTGATGATGCCGGTTGGGAAACAAACGCGCAGCCGGTGATCCCGGCACTTGTTTTCGATGGTCGAACTGACTTCGAGATACAGGCCGGTGCGTGTCAGTGAAAATTGCGAGGTGACCTTCGTGTCCCACTGCAGTTCGACTTGGATGACGGCGCGCCACGGCGTGTTTTCGATCAGTTGAATCTTCGCCGGACCAGTCGGCGTGTTTGGCTTGCCAGTCGGACTGAACTTCCATGGGTCACCGCTGTCGCCGACATCCTCGAAGAAATGCAGGCCAGTGTAGTTCTTGCCGGTAGGTTTATGCAGTAAATCCACACGGCCGTCTTCGCGGAATGTGGCCTTGATGAATTTGTTTTCGAGCACATTCGGCGCGGTTGCCAACCCGGCTTCAGCCGCCGGCGCCGCAGTGGTAATTACTTTTAGTCTCGTCCAGGCTAGCCCTGGAATTGCCGGCACTTCGAACTGAACCCGGTAACGTTGGGACGGCATTGGCCGTGTGACGAGCGCTTGGATGTAGGCTGACCATTTGGAGTGATGTTCAATGTGCGGAATGATTTCGTGACCATCTTCCGTTACCAATCGCAAGCTTTCCGCTGGCGTTTCGCCGGGAATGTCCACTTCGAGATCACAGAACCCACCGCGCCGGTAGGGCAATGGATTGAAAATTACGAGCCACGGATTGGGCTGCCGGCTTACGCTCTTGCCGGAATGCATTAGATGTTTCGTAGCGTCCTGAATCACGCCTTCACAAATCGCTTGGCAATCGCTGAATCGACCCATGATATCGCCGACCACTTTATTGAGGCTACAACCGTCAATCGAGTCATGCGCGTGGTTGGCCAGCAGCAGTTTCCAGGCGTCGGTGAGGAAGGCGGTCGGATATTCAGCGCCACAGAGCCACGCCCACGTCGCAATCGGCTCGGCAGTGTCGATAAGTAGATGTTCGGTCTTGCGGTTCTCCGTCTTGATGTCGAGGTGCGCGGAGAGTGTGGGCCAGTACAACGCCCGGCAGAGCGCGCCGCCGCCGCGGTTGGCATCGCGCATTTCGCCGGTGTGTACCGGTAATTCCCGGTTGCCGAGTTCGCGGCGGATTGCAGCGATGACGCCGGGAATGGAATCGTCCACGACATCGAGATCGGGAAAGAGCTTGCGGGCGGCCGCGATGAGTTTTGGCGTGCTGGGATACGGCGGCGTGTGGTCCATGCCGTGAAACCCAATGAGATGCGAGGTCGCGGCGTTCACGGAAGTCTGCGCGCGCAGTTTTTGCAAATACGGCTTCAAATACTTCGGGTGCCAACCTTCAACGTTGTGCAAGGCTTCATAGACATACGGATCGTGGTGGGTCTGGCCGGCAATGCGAAACGGCAATTTATTTTCCTGCGGAGCGTACGACCAGTTGTGGTCTGGGGTATCGTGGATGACATTGGCGATTACTTCTTGGTAGAGCAGACAGTAGAAGTTAGCGCGGGCATATCGAGCTGTAAGGTGAATGGTCAACAACTCCGAACCGTTCGGGCTGCGCCAGCAAAATTCTTTCGGCAACGGTTCGTCGGCGATGCCTTTGTAAAGGATGGCTGACCGGATGCCGAAGCCGTTGTAAATTTGTGGGAGCTGGGCGATTTGGCCGTTCGAACAGGGCGTATATCCTTCCAGCATGGCGCCGCCGAGAGAGTCCGAGACTTCTATTCCGAGTAGCAAGTTGCGGGCAATCGCTTCGCTGTGGATGATTGGAATGTCCGGAAGTGTGTACCACGGCCCAACCAAAATACGCCCGGCTTTGATGAGCTGGGTCAACTGCCTAGTTTTCTC
>SESG01032632.1_pt1 | contig 12756 bp, 17 predicted proteins | sample 3171421 | NCBI WGS metagenome assembly SESG01 (sample SAMN10866946, study PRJNA518727) | freshwater metagenome | biome: subpolar coniferous forest; feature: holomictic lake; material: water; isolation source: holomictic Lake 227, 6 m and 8 m depth | place: Canada: near Kenora, Ontario | collected... | reverse complement strand
CTGGTCAGGACAAATCATGGCGCCGAGTTTGGCAGCCTCGGAGCGGATTGTTTCGCCAAATCGTAGATCTGTCTCATCTGCAACACCTTATGCAAGAAACTGCCGAAGCCGTGTCCCCAAGGGAGAGGCCAAACCCGACTCTCGCATATCGGGCGCACCCGCAGGTTCGTAGCGCGGCCGGCGTGGCTCCCTCTCCTTTGGGGAGAGGGCCGGGGTGAGGGGGAACGGGGCTCACGCCGGTTCCACGGTGCTAGGAGTTCTGCACCTACCACCCTCCAGATCAGGGTCCAATTCCTAGCGGCATTGGACTCCTTCGGGCGCGAAAGCGCCAGGGTTGCGCCTGGCTAAGTACCCGCGTCAGGCGGCGGGTTCATCGGCATCCGTCGTTTTCTGCCCGGCAGCGATGTTTTTCCACAACCGGTAAAGCGGCAGAATCCACTTGGCGGCTCCAACCACGCGTTTAAACCAGGAATCCGAACGACGGGAGCCCCGCGCCAGAAAGAAGCCCGCGAAGGGAGCCAAGGCCAGCAACGCGGGGGCAAATTCTCGCGACGAACGGGTCACCTCACCCAGCCACGATGAAGCCGATCGCATGCTCTTCAATTCGCCCTGGAGGACGAGGCGATTCAAGCTGCTTTCCAGCAGGAGCACCTGCTTCCGCCGGCTCAGTTTATCTAGCTCTTCTCGTCCAAGCACGCCTTGTCCTTCTTGAGTTCATCCAGGGTGGCCGAGAACGGCGCCCAATTCTTCAACCGGCTGCGCAGCCGCCAAAAGCAAATGATCGTAGCCGCCAAATAAAGCAGCACCAGAGCAACGAGCAAGTCGAGCCGATTCGCCTTCACGCAAAGCACGACGACCGCGAGGGTTGGTATCAGCAAGGTCATCAGCAAAAGGACGATCACCACGCCCGTCAGAAGCAAGGCATCGAAGAACCGCAAGCCCTCCTCGCGCAATTCGACCAGCAACAAGTCCAGCCGGTTCTCCGCGATAGCGAGAACGGTCTTCAGCAGCCGCCGGAGCGACGCCAAGATTCCCTCCCGGCTCGGACCTGCCCCTTCCATGAGCCTCTATCGGCGCGCGACCAGCACGCCGACCAGCAGTCCCAGGCCAAAGGCGATGCCGATGGATTGGTAAGGATACTCGCGAATCGTTTGATCCGTCGCTTTCGCCGCGGCGATGGTCTTTTCCTCCAGCCGTTGACAAGTAGCTTTGGCCGACTCTAATGCGGCGGTCAACCGACTGCGCAATTCGCTGACCTGCTCCCCGGTCTGGCCGGCGGTCGCATTCATAAGTTCCTCCGCGTCACGCACTACTGCGTCTAGATGGCTGGCCAGTCTTTTTTCGCTTAGGTCGGTAGTCATTTTCTTACTAAAGTTGCTGCGTTGGTCGCATTATTCCCCAAATCCAGGAAACCGCAATTGAAAAGAATCTGCTGCGAGTTGCACGATAATACCGGCCACGATACTGACCGCCAGCAACAGCCCAATTACCAACGCGGTGTTCTTCCGGTCCCCGTTCTCCTTGAGCAGGACCAGGATGCCGAGCCCTCCTCCCGCGCACAGACCCGCGACCAGGGCGCCGAAGCTGATCGCCCCTTTGGCATAGAGTTCCGCCAACAGGACCGAAGCAAAACAGTTGGGAACCAATCCGATCAGCGATGCCAGGACCGGCTGGAACAGGGTTCCCCGCATGAGAACGGCGCCGATCCTTGCCGGTCCCATCTGATCCACGAGGAAGTTCAGCGCCAGAGTCAGCAGCAGCAGGAACAGGAAGATTCTCGCGGTGTGCCAGAGCGGATGAAGAAAGAGCGCCTGGATCTTAGCTGGCCGGCTATCGAGCCCATGCGAACAGCATCCCGCGTGCGCTTTGACCACCACACTAAACGCATTGGCGGCGGCTGCCTTCGGCCTGGGTGCCTGGCAAACTCGCAAGACATAGTCAATGCCCACCCCGGCGACGATCGCAATCACGACTTTGATGGCGATGAGCACTCCGACCAGCTTCGCCTTGTCGGGCATGGATAACAGGACCGGGATCGCCTCGTCGGAGGTGGACAGGAAAACAGCCAGGAGGGTTCCCACCGATATAACACGCTTCACATAGAGCGCCGAAGCCACCACGGAGAATCCGCACTGCGGAATGCAGCCGAGCAATGCTCCCACTATGGGGCCAAGCGCCCCCAGGTCGCGGAGGACATGGCTGATGCGGTCCCCATATCGGTATTCCAGAAACCCGACCACAAAGTAGATTGCGGCGAGGAACGGCACCAACTTCCCCGTATCAATCAACGACTCCCTGATGATCTCCATGTCCTTGCTGGTTCCTTCCTAAGAATCAGGTCATCGGGGCAACAGGCCCTGCTCAACAACAGACTTGCCGTCCCGGTTCGGACCCCGGAACTGCGGCCAGTCGCCCGCTGGGGTGCGGAGCTCGGCTAGCGCGACTGGAACAGCCATCAGGATAGCCAGGCGCATGGCTGCTGCAAGGGCTCGACGAATTCGTGTTCGGTTCATACTTCTTACCGCGATAGCAGTGACGTGGTCGTTACGGATCAACCGGTGCGACTTCATCGGACGGACATACATTTGAACACCTGACTGGTTGTGCCGTCCTGAAACGGGATCGGGGCTTCCATGATCTCCCGAATCCGATCCTGCGTGACCACTTTGGGATCATACGTGAAGACGGCCGTCCGCTCGCCGGCGAATGTTTCAATCCCGAGGATTCCCGGGATGTCTTCATACAGCGAAGAAAGAAACACCGCGGTGCCCTTGCACCGCACCCCGTCTATAACGAAAGTGGCCTTTGACCCGGTCCCTTCGGCAAAGGTCTGAACCGATGTCGGCCGCGTGAAGCTGGTTCGGAGCCCGTACCCGGCCAGCAAAGCCAAGGTTACCAGCACCGGGATTACATAAGTTGGCAGGCGCATGTTTCCTCCTACAGTTCGGCTCGCAGTTGAAGCGCATCCTTTTCGGGGCAGGCGTCCAGGCACTCCAGGCAGTTGGTGCAGTCCCGACACCGCACCGTTCGGAGTTTCTGCACGGGGATATCGTGCGCACAAGCCCCGCTGCAACGGCCGCACCCGGTACACTTCGACGTATCGCGGGTCACGCGGAGCAAAGCGAGCCGGCTGAACGGATCAAATACGGCCCCCATCGGGCACAGATAACGGCAGAAAAACATCGGAACGACCCACATGCCGATGATCATGCCCACCAACACCACCATCGAAAGGATGCCCACGCTTCCGTGTCCGAAACCGGAGAAGATTAGAAAGAAAGGGTCGTACCCGCGCAGGACCAACTCGCCGGTGCGATACGTGAAGAACAAGACCACGGCGAGCACTACATACCGCAGCAGCTTAAGCGTTTGGTTTAGTCGGGACGGGACCCGCGGTCGCTTCTTCCAGGCCCAGCCGCCCAGCCGGGCCGACAATTCGCCAAGAAAGCCAATCGGGCAGGCCCATCCGCAGAAGGCCTTCTTGCACAGCAGGGTCAGCACGAGCAGGGCTACTAAGAACGACAAGTTCAGTGCTCCCAGGGCGCAGGAGAATTCGCCCGTGGTGAACAGCCCCCACAAGCTTTCGACTCCGCCAAATGGGCAATACGCCTCAAACGAGCGGGATCCAAAGCCCAGTGCCAGATACAGCACCAGCCCGAGCACGATCGTAAGCATCGAATATCGCAGATATCTGGTCTTCATTTTGCTCAAGTATATGTTTTCTATGCCAAATCTCCAGAGGAACTGACAAGATCAGCCGTGAGGATAATTTGCCTCCCCGTCTTTCCTAACAACCGAGTGCCGAGTTACTTCCCGGATCGCAGCACCACGTCCACTGTGAAAATGAATATCATCAGCAAGCTTACCATCACCTTGCCAATGGCCCCGGCCAGCACGCCAACGGTCGCACCCAAACCTGCGCGCCAGGCTTCCGGCCATGGGCGCGCTGCGGTACGTTCCAGCACCACGGCCCCGATCAACGGGCCGACAAAAATACCCACCAAACTGCCAAAGCCGCCAAAGAAAAACCCAATGATCACCCCTCCCACCGTTCCGCAGATGGCGCCAATGCTACCGCGTCGGCTTGCCCCGAATTGCTTGGCCCCGGCGATGGCGGCGACATAGTCCAACGCCATCGAGAACACCGTCAGCAACACGAGCAGCACCATGATCCACCAATGAACGCCCGCATGGCCGAACCAGAGCTTATGCGCGACTGCCGCCAGCAGCACCAAAGGCGTGCTGGGCAATCCCGGCAACAGGGAACCCAGGGTGCCGAAGCCCATGATCAACACGGCCAATATCAGACCCATGACTTGCTCAGTTGTCATCTTGGCATTGCCGGCGGCAAATATTGCATCCTCCACGATTCGATCATCGCGGTGCTGGGCTTGACTTCCATTCGTGCCACTGACGTTTCACCCTGGGTTAGAGCTGCTTTGCCCCGTCACGGATGTGGTGACTCATTGCGAGCTAATCGACTAGCTCCCGCAGCCAGAACTTGTCTGTGGGCCATAACAGCAAACCGGCCACCAGGACCAAACCTATGAACAACACCACCATCGCCGGCTTGGACCGGCGGAAGGCCGCGCTGATCCAAGTCCAATTTTGCACGACGTGGACAATGGCCAAGGCCACGAACGTGATGGCTACCGCAATATGCATTTCGCCCCAATCATCCCGGCCCAATCCAAAAAGCCGGGCCGCTCCGTCTTCCTCATCCATTCTGATTTCCAGCAACAGGCCGCTCCCGATCAGAGCGCAAGTGACCAGGTAAAGCGCGGCGTTCGTGAGTGACAGCACCAGTGATTTGGTGATCATAGATCTCTTTCAGCCCCACCCCCTCGCTTTGCTTCATCGGGCGTGCTGACCCACTTTCTCCTCCGGCTGGTTTGTCGCCCGCCATGGGCGTTCGGCTTTCATAAACAGCAAGCGGAGGCTGTTCAGCACCACAATCACCGTGCTCCCTTCATGCCCCAGCACGCCGACCGTGAGCGGGATTTTCCCAAACACGGCGAAGCCGACGAGCACCGCCACGGTGCCAAGCGACACGATCAGATTCTGGCGAATCACTCTGCGGGCGTTTTGGCTGAGACGAAACGCGGCCAGGAAGTTCTCCAACCGGTCGTGCATCAGCACGATCTCCGCCTGCTCCAGCGCGGCGTCCGCGCCACGCGCCCCCATCGCTACCCCCACGTGCGCGACCGCCAGGCTCGGCGCGTCGTTGACACCGTCCCCAATCATGGCCACCCGTTTGCCGTCGGCCATAAAGCCGCGAATGGCCTCCACCTTCTGTTCGGGTTTCAGTTCCGCGCGAACATCCGCCAAGCCGAGCTTGCGCTGCAAGGCCTGGGCCGATGCCGGACGGTCGCCCGTCAACACGACGCAATGCACCCCCAATTTCCGCAGCGCTTCGAGCACCGGGCCGGACTGCGGCCGGATATCGTCCCGCAGCAACAGCCGACCAAGCAAATCGCCGTCGCCGACCCATACTTCGGAAAGGCCCGGTTGAGCCGGGGTGACGCTCTCCGTCAGCGCGGCCCAGCGGGAATCTTGCGGCAGGACATCTGCCAGCCACTCACGACGCCCCAGGAAAATTGTTCTGGCGCCGAGTTCCGCTCGAATGCCCAGCCCCGTCACGGACTCGGAGTGGTCGAATTCGACCGGGACCAGGCTTTGTTGTTTACCGTGACGGGTGATAGCCCGCGCCAGTGGATGCGTGGAAAGGCGTTCGATGGAAAAGGCGAGCCGGCCGATTTCAGCTTCACGCCCCGGCGGAAAACTCTCCACGGTTTCCACCTGCAGTTCCCCGGTAGTAAGCGTTCCGGTTTTATCGAGAGCTACGACGCTGACTTCGGAAAGCTTCTCCACGGCGGCGCCGCCGCGAAACAGGATGCCGCGTTTGGCCCCCCAGGCGATGGCCGTTAGCACCGCCGAGGGAATGGAAAGAACCAGCGCACATGGCGAGGCGACCACCAGCAGCGTCATGGAGCGATAGAAGGCGCTGCGGACTGTTTCGGTGGAGGCAAACGGTGGCAAGTTCATCACCAACCACCAGAAGAAGAACATTCCCAGCGTCAGGCCCAGGATGGCGTAGGTGTAACCCGTGCCAAACTTGTCGGTGAACCGCTGCGACGGCGCCTTGAGATGTTGGGCTTCATGAATGAGGCGGATGACCTTCTGCAAGGCACTCTCATTCGCCGGACGGAGCACCACAACCTCCACGACGCCCCATAAATTGATGGTGCCCGCGAGCACCGTGTCGCCCACGGTCTTTTCCTCCGGAGTCGCTTCGCCGGTGAGATTGGACTCGTCGCTGGCCGTCTTGCCTTTGACAATCTCGGCGTCCACCGGGAACAGCGAGCCCGGCTTCACCAGCAGGCGCTGTCCCGCTCGCAACGCATCCACGGCCACCTCACGTTCCTGGCCCTCGGAATCCACCAGGGTGGCCACTTTGGGTGCCGTGCGAAACAAGGAACGTATTTCCCGCTGGGTCCGCCCCATGGCGTAATACTCCAAGGCCCCGGAGGTCGAAAACAGGAAGAGCAGCATGGCTCCCTCCGCCCAAGCGCCCACGGCCGCGCTGCCCCCCGCAACCGCGAGCATGAGAAAATGAACGTCGAGCGTCCGCACGCGGATCCTGGCATAGGCTTCCTGCGCGGCAAACCACGCTCCCGCCAAACACGCAATCACGTAAAGCGGCACCGACCACGATGGCTGCGGTGTGAAGTAGCCTGCCAGACCGAAGATCGCGCACAAGGCCGCGGCCACCGCCTGGGCCTTCCATCGGTTCAACTCGGCTTCATCTTCAGGAAGACTGACCTGGCGAGGCAGTATTCTGGGCAGCGGAAAGTCGCGCCAGCGCCAGAACTTCGGCACGGTAGGACAGCGGACGCGCGCCACGGTCACGGTTCCGTCGCCTTCAGTAACGGCAAAGCCCTGCTTTCGGATCGGCTCCAGCGGGTGCTTGCAGCGCGCGCAGCCGGGGTCGGATTGCAGGAGCCGGCAGTGTTCCGCCGCTGGATCAGCCTGAACGTTGGCCAATGATTCCTGAATTCGCTCGGCGATCCCGGAGTCACAAACACGACCAATGGTCGCGACGGACATTTTGTCTTCACGTGTTTTGATGGAGATAGCCTCCACCGAGTGATTCCTCGTTAGTTCAGTTGCCGCGGCATCAACGAAACAGGCCTTTTCCATCACGGTCCCTGGTTGAGTTTGGTATTTGGATTTCATATTCCGCAAAACCTCGGCTGCGGTGACGGCGTGGACCGGATTGGGTCCAGTATGACGGGTGCCAATGCCCCCGGTGAAAGTGGAGCACGGGTGGCTACCATAGGTGCTGCTGCGCCGGAATCCATATTAGGTGTTATTCAACTACCACTCGGTCTTTCCGCCATCCGGACGGATTCGGGCGCCTTGTCGGCATCGCTTGTGCCAAAACGAAGCGGTATGCTCCGTGGTTAACGTCCACGCAGCATTCGGAGGCAGGTTTGGAAGAAACTGCCTTGCCCCGCGCTCTCCACGATTGTCACCAACTCGCCCGCGTCCAACCAGACACCCCTGCAGCTCGGGCAGACATCAATCTCCACCGATCCGCATTTCTCCGTTGCGAGCTGCTGGCCGCATTTCGGGCAGTGCATCCAATGAGCCTCCTTCAGGCGGAGCTTCTCCGCTTCCGATTCCGCCTGCTGCTGCTTTTGCAGCCTGGCCATGCGCTGCTGCAATTCCTGCACCAGGATGTATTCGTCTTCGTTTTGGTTTGTTTTCATAGGCATTATTCCCTTTGCGAGCTGTGGTTTGCCCCCAGATCAACTCGCGCACCCATTGACTCTCAAAACGGAGTTACTTTCTCCGAATGGGTTAGTGACGGTTTCGCTTGCCCGTGGATCCGGCATCCATTCTCCGTCCACCACCAGGCGATACTCGTAAACGCCGGGAGCCAGCATCAGTTCCTTGAGCCATCGTCCATCCCCCACCGAAACCATTTCACTGGCTCCGGGCCGCCAATCGTTAAAGGTTCCCGCAACCAGGACCGATTGTGCGGCGGGATGAATGAACTCCAAGCGCACACATCGATTTGCCGATGCATTTCCATCCGCGTTGTATTTTCTTCTACTCATGATGTTGGAAGCGCTGTCATGCCATTACCTCACAGGAACGGGCGGCTCTGGCGCTGGCTTGTGGGTTGCGAATCAGGGGATTCATAAATGGCCTTGTTTGTCATTTGGGCGGTTCGGTGGCGGCACCTTTCGCAATCACCGCGCCGCGCGTGCCGGGGTGGCGTTGGTCGCTGGCCGGGGTTGCGGGCTGCTGAGGTAGCGGAACAGATCGGAGTCCGCCGGCAACACCAGGGTGCTGCGTTTGCCCAGGAACTGCTCGTAGGCCTGGAGACTGCGCACGAAGGCGTAGAATTCGGCATCCTTCCCATAGGCCTCGGCATAGACGCGCGTGGCGGTGCCATCACCTTCACCGCGGAGTTTCTCGGCGTCCTGCTTGGCTTGGGCCAGGAGTATGGTGCGTTGCTTGTCGGTTTCGGCCTTGAGTTTGGCGGCTTCCTCCTCGCCTTCGCTGCGGTACCGTTTGGCCTCACGCTCGCGCTCCGCCTGCATGCGCTGAAAGACGCTCAATTGCACTTCCTGCGGCAGGTCGGCGCGCTTGATGCGCACGTCCACCACCTCGATGCCGAACTCCTTGGCCTTGTCGCGCCCGCTCTTGGCGACGTTCTCCATGATGGTTTCACGCTTGCCCCCGATGACCAGGTCGAAGTTGTGGCTGGCCACTTCGCGGCGCAGTTCGGACAACACCAGATCGTCGAGCCGAGCGCGGGCACCCGACTCGTCGCGGACGGTCTTGTAGAACAGCAGCGGGTCGCTGATACGCCAGCGTGTGACCGGGTCAGCCACGAGGCGCTTCTTGTCCTGCGTGAGGTATTCGGCCTTGGGCGCATCGCTGGTAAGGATGCGGCGGTCGAAGCGGTTGACGGTTTGGAGAAAGGGCATCTTCCAGGCCAGACCGGGCAGTTGAATGGTCCGTTTGTATTCGCCGAACTGGGTGATGATGACCTGGTCGGTCTCATTGACCGTGAAGAAGACCTGGCGGGTTACAATGAAGGCCAGCAGGACCAGCACCAAGCCACCGAAACTCAAAAGTTTTGTTCGCATAAGAGCAAGCTTGTGGGGATGAGGTTACTTGACTGGAGTGGGGGCGGCGGCCCCGCGTGGATTGAGCAGGTTAACCGCGCCGGAGTTCAAAGGCAGCAGGGGCAGTAGGCGCTGGTTCACGTCGCCGCCCATGATGATCTTGTCGATGTCCGGCAGGATTTTCTCGACGGTTTCGAGATGCAGGCGGTCGCGCGTGACGTCCCGCGCTTTTTCGTATTCCGCCAGAACGCTGAGGAAGCGGGCGGCTTCGCCCTGGGCCAGGAGGACGCGCTGCTCCTTGTAGCCCTCGGCTTCACGGAGGATCTTCTGAGCCTCGCCGCGGGCCTTGGGCAGGATGTCGGCCTGGTAGCCCTTGGCCTGATTGATGAGCTTCTCCTTGTCCTCGCGGGCACGCACCACGTCGTGGAAGGCATCCCGAACAGCGTCGGGCGGATCGGCGGCCTGCAACTTGACCTCCGTGATGACCAGGCCCGACTCGTAAGCATCCATCAGCCGCTGGATAAACAGGCGGGCATCGCCCTGCACCTTGGCGCGCTCTTCGATCATGACCTGGTCAATAGTCATGCTGCCAACGGTGCTGCGCAGCGCCACCTCCGTCGCCGCGAGGAGCGCGGCCTCCGGCTCGCGCAGGCGGAAGAGGTATTTGGAAGGGTCCGCCACCCGATACTGCACGACAATTTGCGCCTCGACGATGTTTTCATCGCCGGTGAGCATGAGGGCCTCCTCGGGAACCCGCTGGCTGCCACGGAAGCCCACCTCGATGCGGCGGATTTGCTCAACGCTAACAATGTCCACGCGCTGGAACGGCCAAGGGTAGCGATAGTTCAACCCCGGATCGGTACGGGCCGTTTCCTTGCCGAAGGTGCGAACCACACCTTTGTGGCCGGGATTGACGGTGTACACGCCGGAGCCCAGCCACAGGAGCAGGATGGCGCCGGCAGCCAGCGGAAGGATTCCAGGCAAATGATGTTGCACCCACTGGCTGGCATTCTCGAAGGCCCGTAACAGTTGTTGGCCCGGCGGTGATTCGTCGTCTTTGTAACTCATGGTGCCTTTTCTTTATGCGTTGACGCGGTTAGAACGGCGGCCGAACCCATCGGCCCCGGCGCAACCACCGCAATAGTTGCCCCAAAGTGTCGGTGAACGCGGCGATTCATGCGCAAACTCCCATCGCCTGCTGGCGATGGGCGGGCGCGCGGGGCGCAGTGGCCGTGAGGCTGCTCAGGATCCAGTCTGCCGCCGCGACGATGTTGTCCGTCACCACGTCGTCTCCGCGCAGTTCCCCACGGTGTCTTAGCCCGTGGCCGGCAAGCACGTAAACCCCAGTCGCGCCGGCGTTGCGCGCCAGTTCGACATCGTGCGGATGGTCGCCGATCACAAACGAGCGGTCCAGGTCCAGGCCATGGCACCGAGCCGCCTGACGCAGGAAGTGAGGTTTCGGCTTGAGGCAGGTGCAGTTGTCCTCGCGGCCGTGTGGGCAGCAAAAGACGCCGGCAATTTCGACGCCGCGTTCCTGGAGCCACTGGACCACCCAATCGTTGACCTCGCTGACTTCGTCCAGGGTCAGTTCTCCTTCGGCCACGGCCGGCTGATTCGTGACAATGAATAGCCGGAAGTGCTGCTGGAGCCGCCGCAGTGCGGGGGCAGTCTCCGGGTAAAACGCCGCCTGCGTCGGCGACCGTAGCGGGCCATTGTCCTCCAGGAGCGTCCCGTCCCGGTCGAGGAAGACAGCGGGGACAAGGTTATCCGCCCGGCCGAGCGGCGTGCTGGTATTGCAGGCGTTCCGAACCAGCGGCTCCGTACGGTTCAGCCGCTTCTGACTGTTTGTCTCGCCTAGCGTCGCCGAGATAAACGGAAGAATCTGGCGTCGTTTCATTTGGTCGTTGTTCATGTGCCGCAGTTGTGTTGATGCTTCTTGATTGGTGGTGGAGGTCATGGCTTGGGGTTGTCCCTGGTGCGCTGCTGTCGCTACTCTTTGATTCCCCCTATCCGGTGCGCTGGCTTTATCGGAGCCGACCAACCGCAGGGTTTCAGCCACTGAATCATAACCCGCTGGATCGCGTTCCGTTCCGCTTGCGCGGAGCAGGGTGCGGCCAAGGTATCAGCCACCACCCCCAGCAGCCGGCTGGGATCCGTGGTCTTATCCACCAGCGACCCGGCGCGGATCGCCGTGCTCAGATCGAATTGATCGCTGCGCGCCGTCAGCAGAATCAGCGGCGGACAGCTTTGCTCCTGCAAGAGACAATCGGCTGTCTCCCAGGCGGCCTCGGCGGGCAGATCCAAGTCCAGCAGCACGACCACGAGTTGACCGGCCAGCACCTTCCGCAGCGCATCGATTACCCCGTCCACCTGCACCACCACTCGCCCGGCTCGCCCGGCCGCACACCTTAGGTGCTCGCCCAGGCTGGTATCATCGCTAATCAGTAATATCTCCGCCTTCGCCGCACTGGGTGACCGGGGCCCGGAGCAGCCTCGGGGAAATCCCCGGGCCCAACTAAGGCTCGCGACATTCAATGAGTTCGGAATACTTCGTATCTTCATAACGTAGTGATTGTTCTGGGTTTCCGTTTCTCCCGATCAGGCCCGGCCGCCGGCCAGGGTTTGTGACGCACGCCCTGGTAGCAGCCCCAGTTGGAGCTTGGTGTTGCGCTTGCCCACCTGGCGGCTCTTCCGCATTCGGATCTGCCGCTCCAGGTCCTTAACCACTTTTAACAAGGCGGCTTGGAGTGTGTAGTCATACGCTTCAGCATGAAAGTCCGGCCCGGGCACTTCCAGGTGCGCGAGCACCCGGAAAGCGGGTTTGACTTCATGCTGCCAATGCAAGGTCACCCGGGCGGAAGCAATTGCCGCGAGGTCTTGCAGGCGCTGGAGTCGGCCCTCCACCAGTTCTTGCCAGTAGGCGCCGGCGTTGAGGCCACAGTAACGCATTATGATCTTCATACTATTTCAGGACTTTATTTCAGGACTTGGTTTTTTGATTTGGTTGCGCGGGCGCCGCCAGGCAGCACACGCTGCACCCGTGCTGCCATTGGGTGCCGCTGAATCTGCATTTCTATCACGTTCGATTTCATAAGCTCGGTCAGTCAGAAGTTATTGGTGGTTGTTCGTGCCACGGGTGCCGTGGTCTTGCGTTCTCTGTCTTGGTCAAGGCTTTGGCTTGATGCGGAGATCATCCCCGCTGGGCGTACCACACCCGTGATACGCAAAGGCAAAGCGGGAGAGGAATCAGGAAACCGCGGAGGGAGCGCGCGGCGCCAAGGCCGTGCGCCAGCGAAACTGCCAGCATTTGGCTAAGCCAAGTGGACTGTCGGCAGTGGGGAAAGCAACTTCAACCGGCGACCACCAGGGACACGCCAAATCGGCAGCAGCCAGTGACGGGAGAAACCCATCCGGCCCGGAATGGAGCCAAACCCGGCGGCTCCAGCAGCGGGCCGATTGGCCGGACGAACAACTCACTTGAGTGGGAAAACGGGTGCCCGGTCGAGTGGCAGAAAGGGAAACGCCCTGACGGTCATCAGCATGTTCGCTTATGGACTCAAGCACACAATACCCGGTTGCCAACAGCAACCAGGCTGTCAGCAGCGACCCGAGC
>SESG01002334.1_pt1 | contig 12766 bp, 18 predicted proteins | sample 3171421 | NCBI WGS metagenome assembly SESG01 (sample SAMN10866946, study PRJNA518727) | freshwater metagenome | biome: subpolar coniferous forest; feature: holomictic lake; material: water; isolation source: holomictic Lake 227, 6 m and 8 m depth | place: Canada: near Kenora, Ontario | collected... | reverse complement strand
CGCTGAAACAGGAGCTTCTCTCACAGGGTTATCTCTTTTCAAGCGATACCGATTCCGAGGTGCTGGTACATCTGATCGACAGGATATGGAAGAGCGAGCCGTCGCTCGATCTTGAATCGGTTATCCGCAGTGCCCTTCGTCATGTCGAAGGTGCTTATGGTCTTTGTGTGATCTCATCGCGTGAACCCGACAAGATCGTCGTTGCACGCAAGGGCAGTCCTCTGGTGATCGGTATCGGCATCGGGGAGTTTTTCATCGCATCGGATGCAGCCCCTATTGTAGAGCATACCAACAAGGTGGTTTACCTTTCTGATGGAGAGCTTGCCGTTGTAACGAAGGATGGTTATTCAGTCAAGACCATCGAGAATATAGAGCAGGAAAAGATGGTGACCGAGCTTGACTTTTCGCTTGACAAGATCGAGAAAGGTGGATTTGAGCACTTCATGCTCAAGGAGATCTTTGAGCAGCCGAGTGTCATGCACGATGTCATGCGTGGACGTGTGCGCATTGAGGAGGGCCGGGTCTGTCTTGGCGGTATTGAGGATTATCTCGACCGGCTGAAACATGCAAAGCGTATTGTCATCTGTGCCTGTGGTACGAGCTGGCATGCTGCCCTGATTGGCGAATACCTTATCGAGGAGTTTGCCCGTATCCCTGTCGAGGTTGACTATGCATCGGAGTTCAGGTACCGTAACCCGATAGTAGATGTCGATGATGTTGTCATTGTCATTTCCCAGTCAGGTGAAACTGCCGACACCCTGGCAGCTCTGCGTACCGCGAAGGAGAAAGGTGCGCTTGTCATGGGTATCTGCAACGTTGTCGGTTCCACGATTGCCCGTGAAACTCTATGTGGCATGTACACCCATGCAGGGCCAGAGGTCGGTGTTGCTTCGACCAAAGCCTTTACAGCACAGGTTATCATGCTCTATATGCTTGCACTGGCGCTCAGTAAGGGAAGAACCATCTCCCAGGACGAGATAGCGCTTCATCTCAAGGAGTTGTCGAATATTCCCGAAAAAGTCTCCCGTACTCTCGAGCAAGACAGTCAGATCAAGAGCATTGCGGAGCGCTTCAAGGATGCACGAAACTTTCTCTATCTTGGTCGCGGCTACAACTTTCCCGTCGCACTCGAAGGTGCCCTGAAACTCAAGGAGATCTCCTATATCCATGCTGAAGGGTATCCTGCAGCAGAAATGAAGCACGGTCCGATTGCCTTGATTGACGAGGATATGCCGGTCATTTTCATTGCTACCCGTGACAGCACCTACACAAAGATTCTCAGCAATATCGAGGAGGTTCGCAGTCGTAAAGGTCGTGTGATAGCCATTGCCAGCGAAGGGGATCAGGAGATTGCCCGTCTTGCCGAACATGTCATTTATGTTCCGCAGTCTTCCGGACCAATTACCCCTCTTTTGACGGTTATTCCCCTGCAGCTTCTTGCCTATCATATCGCAACACTCCGGGGATGCAATGTTGACCGTCCACGAAACCTTGCAAAATCGGTTACGGTCGAGTAGCCGGGAGTGTCAGTACTCCTCATTTTTTCATTGACAAGTAAAGCACGGGAAAAAGCAGGAGCTTTCCCGTGCGTTCTTTGGCGTACTTCGGAGTGCCTCAGGGGAATTATTATTTATAATCACTCGTTCAAAGAGGTTAAGCAGTGTTGAGCGTTGACACGGTCTTTTTTCACTTCAACTCACAAAGGTTATGCAAGGCCATATAGTTATTACTGGTGCGACTGGCGTTATAGGTGTGGAGCTTGCCCTGAAACTGATCGGACGGGGAGAGCAGGTGGTTGTTTTTGCCCGTTCTCCGGAATCTGCAGCCCGGAAGATTCCGGGGTGCGCCGGTTATGTCCAGTGGGATTCCGACCTGGAAACCGGCGAATGGCGCGGTTTTATCAGCGGGGCAAAGGCTGTGATTCATCTTGCCGGAAAGCCACTGCTTGAGAGTCGCTGGACTGAAGAACACAAGGAGGAGTGTTATGATTCGAGAATTCTTGGCACACGCCATATCGTTGCCGCCATTGAAGCTTCCTCTCCGAAACCGCAGGTGTTTCTTTCTGCCTCGGCCATTGGCTACTATGGATCCTTTGAGCGATGCAGCGATACCACTGACATTACGGAGACTGGTTCCCAGGGGAAAGATTTTCTTGCGAAAATCTGCATTGACTGGGAAAAGGAGGCGCTTCCTGCTGAAAAGAGCGGAGTGCGTCTTGTTTTGCTCAGAACCGGCATTGTGCTCTCGACCAGAGGAGGAATGTTGCAGAAAATGATCACACCGTTCAACTTTTTTCTCGGCGGACCCATTGGCACTGGTCTCCAGTGTATATCCTGGATTCATGTTGATGATGAGATTGCCTGCATTCTCGAGGCGCTCGATAATCCCGCCTACCGGGGAGCAATCAATCTGGTCAGTCCAGAACCGGTTTCCATGAAAGGTTTTGCTACTGAACTTGGCAAAGTGCTTGGTCGTCCCTCCCTTTTTCCTGTACCGAAGTTTGTCGTTCAGATGCTTATGGGTGAGGGGGGCGAATACGCTGTGAAAGGTCAGAAAGTGAAACCTGCTTTTCTGCGCTCTCAAGGATTTTCCTTCAGCTATCCGAAGCTTTCCGAGGCACTTACGGATCTGGTCAGAAATGCGAAGTAAACAAGTTTGATGAACAACTCATAAAAAAGGAGTATGCCATGGGAACAAGAGGACGGGAAATTGTCGGGGAGCATCTGCCCCGAGTACTTGAACTGCTCAACAAGGCATTTGCGGATGAGTGGCTTGCCTATTATCAATACTGGCTTGGAGCAAAGGTTGTTCAGGGGCCGATGAAAGATGCGGTGATTACCGAACTTCTGCAGCATGCAGCCGATGAACTCCGCCATGCTGGTCTGTTGACAACCCGTATCATTCAACTGGGCGGCACGCCCATTACCTCTCCACTTGAATGGTTTACCTGGTCGAACTGCGGTTATGCTGCCCCAGATGACCCCTTTGTAAAAAAAATTCTTGAGCAGAACATTGCCGGAGAGCAGTGTGCGATAAATGTTTACAACAGCATTATAGGGGAGATAGGGCTCAAGGATCCCGTGACCTATAATCTTGCCGTACAGATTCTTCAGGATGAAGTTGAGCATGAAGAGGATCTGCAGGCTCTTCTTGAGGATCTTGGAATTTTTCTCGTTAAGCCATAACGGTTTTTGAGTTACCAGCAATTTTGCTCATTAAAAAAGCCAGGCAGAATTTTTCATTCTGTCTGGCTCAGGGTAAAAACGGCAAAAAAGCTTAGTAGCGGTCTCTTCTTTCCGGTCTTTCTTCGCGAGGCCTCGCTTCGTTTACTTTTATAGTGCGGCCTTTCAAATCTTTGTCATTCATTGATTCGATGGCTTCCCGAGCCTCACTGTCATTAGGCATGTCAACAAATCCGAATCCCTTGGAACGGCCTGAAAACTTGTCAGTTATGATGTTAGCGCTGTCGACCTGACCGAATTTTGAAAAGGCATCACGAAGATCATCTTCAGAAACAGTGTAAGGCAAATTGCCAATGTAAATATTCATTGTTAGTCTCAGTGAACATGTGCATTGATAAAAAGACACGCAGACAAACAACCAAGGCACAAATTACTGGCCTGCGATCAGCCAACCATTGGCTGATTTCTACTGCAAGTAATTTATCGTAATTAACAATGGTTTTCAAAAATAAAATGCACGGCATCCAATAATTTTTGCCGGCAAAGTATGCCATAAAGAGAGCTTTTTATGCTGTAGCGGGCTCTTTTTTTCTCTCACTTCCCGCTCTTACCTGCTTTTTTGTAGTATTGTTGCCACTTTTTTCCGTCTACATGAAAAGATCCCGTATCCACCTTGCTTAAGTCACTTTCCCTACATTCATGTAAAAAAAGCATGCTTGTTTTTTTGTTTTAGTTAAAAATATAACTACATTTGTGTTGTTATCATTAATTATTAAGGATTAAGTAATTTCATCTGATCTGATTATGAGGAAAAGACATTTAACGGCCCTGCTGTTGCTGTCGGTGGCATTGTTGTTTCATGGCACCGCTCATGCAGCCGAAGAGGTGGTCACCGATACTGGTACTACCTCGTGGATGCTGACATCTACTGCGCTTGTTCTGCTTATGGTTCCGGGGCTTGCCATGTTCTATGGCGGACTTGTCAGGACAAAGAACGTCATCGGCACCATGATGCACAGTTTTGCAGCTATGGTGATTATTGGTGTGCTCTGGCCGATGGTAGGTTATGCGCTGAGTTTTGGACCTGGTGTTCTCGGTGGTTTTGTGGGATGGGACAGCAAGTATTTTATGCTGCAGGGTATTGATGAGACCATCATGCCCACCAAAATTCCTGAGTACGTTTTTGCCATGTTCCAGGGTAAATTTGCCATCATTACACCGGCACTGATTGCGGGAGCTTTTGCTGAACGGGTTAATTTCAAAGGGTATGCTCTCTTTATTGCCCTCTGGAGCATTTTTGTCTACAGCCCAATCTGTCACTGGGTATGGGCTTCCGATGGATTCCTCTTTAACCTTGGGGCTGCAGGCGCTATCGACTTTGCTGGTGGTACCGTTGTTCATATCTCTTCCGGTATTACAGCACTTGTTGCAGCGCTTTACCTTGGAAAAAGACGTGGTTATCCGAAAAATGTCATGCATCCGAACAACCTTGTCATGACTCTTATCGGTGCAGGTCTGCTATGGGTTGGATGGTTCGGATTCAATGCCGGCAGTGCTATTGCCAGCAACGTTGCAACAGCAAGGGCGCTGACGGTTACTCAGGTTGCAGCAGCTTCTGGCGCTTTTGCCTGGATGGTCATTGAAATGTTCCATCATGGTAAAGCAACAAGTCTTGGTGTTGCATCTGGTATTCTTGCAGGTCTTGTTGCCATTACTCCTGCTGCTGGTGTTGTTCAGCCTTCAGGTGCATTGGCTCTCGGAATACTTGCCGCAATTTTCTGTTACTCAGCGATTCTGATCAAGAGCAAACTTGGCTATGACGACAGTCTCGATGCGTTTGGTGTGCACGGTATTGGTGGAATTGTCGGTGCTATTTGCCTTGTTTTTTTCATCCGTCCTGCATGGATGGCCGAAGCGGCAGCGAAAGTTACCGGTGGATGGACGATCTGGCAGCAGCTTGGTGTTCAGGCTACAGCGGTAGGCGTTACCATTGTCTATGCTGCGGTTGTTTCATTTATTCTGCTTTTCCTGGTTGAAAAAACAATCGGCCTGCGTATCAACGAAGATGAAGAAATGTCCGGTCTCGATCACAGCATGCACGGTGAGCATGGATATGGTCTTATCAACCTTAACTAATACGTAGCAATGAAACTGATAACAGCAATCATTCAGCCAGATCGGCTCGATCATGTTCGCGAGGCGCTGATCCAGGCTGATATAACAAGAATTACCGTCAGCCGCGTTACCGGTCATGGCAGGCAAGAGGATATCGATATCTACAGGGGCCAGAAAATAGCGCCGAACCTGATTCCAAAAATCAGGCTCGATATCGCAGTCAACAACGAATTTGTAGATATCACGGTCGATACGATCATTCAGGCAGCAAGTCATGGAGTCGGCGAAATCGGCGATGGAAAGATCTTTATCACACCGCTTGAGGAGTGTATCCGCATAAGAACCCGTGAGCGCGGCGGTAAGGCGATCTGACAAAAACGTTCATCAATCAGCTAAAGGGCAGCCCCGGTATCGTCGGGGCTGCCTTTTTGGTTATGTCGGACCGGGAGGTAAAGGTGGCGGCTGCCTCCATTCGGGAAAATAGGTGTTCAGCCACTTTTCGGCGTTGATATCGCCCAGAAGAGCTGCCTGACGGAAGTCTTCAAGTCTGCCAGTCAAATCGCCAGTCTTGCTTTTGGCGATACCCCGGTGAAAAAAAGCCACTGCCATTTTTTTGTCAAGTTCAATGGCTTGTGAAAAATCAGGAATTGCCTCGCTGAACTCTCCAATCATGTTTTTCACGACACCCCGGTTATAGTACCCCACCGCCTTGAAATAGGGCTCGCCGCACGATATGACCATCGAGTAGTCGCTGATGGCCTCTGGATATTTTTTCAGTTGCTGCTCTGCGGCACCCCGCATCTGGTAGGCCATCGCAAAGGCCGGGTTTTGGTCGATAGCTTTTGTATAGAGTGTCACTGCGCCTGCAATGTCACCCTTCAGGTGTTTTTCAAATCCCTGGTTGAAAGAGCTGTTGGCAGATTCAGCCAGGGCTATGCTTACCGTCAGCAGCATCAATGCTGCTACAGCAAAAGTGAAAGACAAAATCCTTTTCATTGATAACCGTTCAGTGGTCTATAGGGTATTAAAACAGGCATACAGGGCAATTTTGTAAATACGACTAATTTTCTGGAATGTGAAGTTCCTTTTTTTAGCGCGGCACCATTGAGGCTTTCATGCTCTTTATGTGTACATTTTATTCTGCTTTTTCTATCTTGTTTCTGTAAACATTGTCAACGTACTTACCCGCTTAATGTTCAGGATAAGCCTCGAAGAATTTGAAGGACCGCTTGATTTACTCCTTTTTTTCATCAGGCGCGATGAACTGGATATCTATAATATTCCGATATCAAAAATTACCGCTGATTTTATTGGCTATATCCACGATATCAGAAACCTGAACCTTGAAGTTGCTGCGGACTTTATCTATATGGCCTCCATGCTTATGAGCATCAAGGCCAAAATGCTTCTTCCCCGTCCTTCTGACGAAATTGCTGACACCGACGAGTTTGATCCGAGAACCGAACTTGTGCAGCGGTTGCTTGAGTACAAGCGGATCAAGGAGGGTGCTTCAGCCCTGAACCTGCTTGCAGAAGTTCGGGAAAACCTTTTTGCCAGAGGTTTTTTTGAAGAGTTCGAACCAGAACTGATTGATGAGCTGGATGAACCAGTCAATCGCCCCACGCTCTACCATCTCATGCTTGCCTACAAATCCGTACTGGAGAGCTTGCCAGAGCCGATGGCGCGCAATGTTATGGATGCACCCGTAACGGTCGAAGAACAGACGGCACTCATTATGTTGAAACTCCAGGATCGTGTACAGGTATCATTCCTTTCGGTGCTGGAAGGAGTCACAGAACGAATCATTCTTGTCGTTACCTTTCTGGCGGTGCTTGAGCTATGTAAAAACAGGAGAATTATCGTGCTGGTCAAGGATGGCCATGACGATTTCTGGATTGCCCAGAGAGCCGGGTTGTCTACCCGGCAATAACCTTTTAATTCTTTTCGTATGCCCGAAATTGTACCTTTCAAAGGAATGCTCTATAGCCCCGAGTTGCTTGCCAACTCCTCTGGGCTCATCTGCCCTCCTTACGATGTCATTTCACCAGAGCTGCAGCAGAAGCTCTATGATAGTTCACCCTTCAACTCCATTCGGCTTGAGCTGCCACTGGAGAGTGATCCTTATGCTGCTGCCGCAGAGCGTCTCGCCGAATGGTTGCACTCTGGCGACATGCAGAGTGATCCTGTGCCAGCCATCTACCCCTACTTTCAGACCTTTGAGGATTCTGAAGGGCGTTCGCATACCCGGTGCGGTTTTTTTGCAGCCATGCGGCTTCATGAATTTGCCGAGAAAAAGGTACTCCCTCATGAAAAAACCCTGTCAGGCCCAAAAGCTGACCGCCTGAACCTCTTCAGAAAAACCAGAACCAATATCAGCAGCATTTTTGGTCTCTATGCAGATAAAGAGCAAACTGCCGACACCCTGATGAAAGCGTTTGCCGACACCAACGAGCCGGTAGTCGATGCTCTGTTCCAGGGAGTGAGAAATCGGATGTGGCGCATTACCGACCCGGAGCTTGTCTCTACTCTCCAGGACTCCCTTCTGGAGCGCACGGTTTATATCGCAGATGGTCACCACCGTTACGAGACCGGTGTCAACTACCGCAACGAACGCGCCGCAGCCAACCCGGCTCACACCGGTCAGGAGCCTTACAACTTTATTCTGGCTTACCTTGCCAATATTTATGACGAAGGGCTGCTAATATTCCCAATCCACCGTCTTGTGCATAGTCTGGAAGGTTTCGATGCTTCTCTCCTGAAGGAACGACTCGGAGAGTTTTTTACCATCACCGAACTGCCCGACAGGGCTGCCCTCAAGGCATTTCTCGATTATGAGTCCTCAAACTATGTCTATGGCGTAGTTACATCCGGTGCTCTCTTCGGAATCTGCCTGAAAACTGACCCGGCTCCACTGCTTGATCCGTCAAGGCCCGAAGCGCTGGGCAAACTTGGACTGGTTCTGCTTCATGACCTTGTGCTTGCGAGGCTGCTCGGTATCTCCCAGGAAGCGATGGCCAAACAAACCAATCTGGTCTATGTCAAGGACGACAGGGAGGTGTTTGAAGCCGTAGCAACAGGCAAGGTACAGGTTGGATTTGTAGTCAAACCCACAACGGTTGAGCAGGTGCTTGCCGTATCGGAGACAGGAGAGGTCATGCCGCAGAAATCGACCTTCTTCTACCCGAAAATCATGACCGGTCTTCTCTTCAATCCGCTTGACTGAGAAGCTGATGACCGAAGAGTTTCTCTCCTCATCTCCTGAAGAGACCCGCCAGCAGGCCAGAGAGTTTGCGGCGGGTCTGCATTCAGGAGATATTGTCGCCCTCTCTGGCCAGCTTGGTGCAGGAAAAACCGAGTTCATGAGAGGGATAACGGAGTTTTTTAACTGCGACGACCAGCTCTCCAGCCCCACTTTCCCCCTTTTCAACATCTATGAGGGAACCATTGAAGGCAAAGAGGTCACGCTGCACCATTTCGATCTCTACCGAATCCAGTCGCTGCATGAGCTTGAAGCCATAGGGTTTGAGGAATATCTCTCCAGCGCCTTCCTTTCCGTAGTGGAGTGGGCAGAGAAGTTTCCGGAGTACGCTTCCCTCTACACAGCAACGGTTGAGCTTGAGCATACAGGAGAGGAGAGCCGCAGAATTGTCATTAACCGTAACGCCCGATGAATATTCTCGCCATAGAGTGCACCCACGCAGCACTGAGTGTAGCGGTCAAGAAATCCGGCACCATTGTCGAGGTCGCGACTCCTGACTGGCAAAAGGCGGCTGAAAAGCTTGTGCCGCTGATCGGGCAGGTGATGGAAGAGAGCGATCTCGACCGCCATGAGCTTGACTGCATGGCCATCTCATCCGGCCCCGGTTCATTTACCTCGCTCCGTATCGGCATGTCTGTAGCCAAAGGGATAGCTTATGCCCTCGGTATACCGCTGCTTGCAGTGCCAACCATGCCAGCAATGGCCGCCTCTTTATCCGGTTCGGCGATGGTCATGGCGGTAATCCCCGCCCGGAAAGGGGAATACTATTATGCACTCTACCGCCCGGAAGATCTCGCTTCCGGCGTCTGGCATGATGAGGCAGGGAGAGGCTCTGCCGATGATGTTGCAGCGGCGGCTACCGTTGCTGCCCAGAGTGGAGAGACGGTTGTTGTCGGGCGCAAACTCCATGAGCTGATTCCTGCACTGGCCAGTTCCGGTGCGCTATATGCTGATGCCAATTCTTTTACCGCCCGCTCCCTTTTCCCTGCTGCCGAAAGGCTCTTCGCAGGGTCAGATGCTGCCGATCTTGACCAGGTTACACCCGATTACCGGTACATGTTTGTGCCCAATGGCGGTAAAGTGTAAGTCAGCTCGCCTTTTCGCGTTCACGCAAAGCCTTGATTTCCTCAGCGCTTAACTTTTGAACCGCAGTCAAACAGGATTCGTCGAAGTGACGCATGGCCTGCTTGTCGATCACGCCAGCCTCGAACATGTCGGAAGCTGTTTCATGCACTGCCGCTAACGCATCGCTTTTGCATGTTTCGGCTGCGGTTGTTTCAGATAAGGAAGTTATTGAAAAAATCATGTAATCAACTAAATTGACAGTAAGTTACTGTTAACAGTGCTTTTTTCAAGTACTCTCTATAATGATTTGATCTGACGATGGAACGCATCCATTCGATAAACCCGGAACGAATAAAGTGGTGCTGCGCTGATTATCTCATGACGCCAGGAGAACTTGCGTCCAGGCTGGATATTGCTGCGAGCAGTATCGAACGGGTGATGGCTGGCGAAGATGCATGACCTTCAACCAGTTGCGTAAGGTTGCAGACTATTTTGGCCGGGGTGTACTGTTTTTTCTGGAAAAGGGTTCGGTAGATGAGGCTCAGGTACACACAACGCAATTTCGGACACTGACCAATCAGAAGCCAGAGGTAACTCCAACACTTAAAAAATTGATCGAGCGAGTGGAGAAGCAGCGGGAAGTCTATCTGGGTTTGCTTGAAGAGCGGGATGAATCTGAGCGGGTGCGGTTTACTCCACCTGATTGTGCTGGAAGAACGATTCCTGAAACGGCACTCATTGTTCGCAAGTGGTTGGGTCAGCAAGATGTCAATGATTTTGACTCTTATCGTGCAGCATTGGAAACCATGGGGATTCTGGTTTTTCGAAGTAATGGCTATAGCGGGAAGTGGCAGATTCCCAAGGAGAACCCAATCCCGGGTTTTCCCCTCTACGATCCCGATTGTCCGGTGATTGGCATAAAAAAACAAGTTTCAGAGCGTCGCCAAACGTTTACGCTCATGCATGAATTGGGCCATTTGATTCTGCACAAGAGCAGTTCTATTGATGATGAGCACGACTTGCACTCTCACAAGGGCCGGGAGAAAGAAGCTAATGCGTTTGCAGGTCATCTTCTGGTGCCGGATTTTTTTCTTGGAAGCATCAATGATGCAGAACGCCCTGTTGAGGTCTCTCAATTCGATCTATGGCTGGAAAGGCTATGCAAGGATTGGGGGGTGAGTTGCGAAGTTATTTTACGTCGATTGCTGGACGCTGGTCGTTTGCCTCAAGGCGAATATTCAGCTTTCCGCCAATGGCAAGCGACGTTGGTTCTTCCTCAAAAAGATGGGGGAAGCCGTCAGTACCGCCATAGAGAGCCTGTGCACGTTTTTGGCGATGCATTTGTACGCACGGTACTCGATGCCCTGAATGCCCGTCAAATAACCATATCCAGGGCAAGTAGTTATCTTGACAGCATCAAGATCAAGGATTTGCACAGTTTGGAGCGTTACTATGCTGGTCGTTGATGCATCATCCATTATCCATTATCTATGCCTGGGACAATTATCCTGTCCGGTAGTTTCCATATCCTGATATTCCAGGCAAGCGAAGGATTCCGGCAGTCTGCGCTATGGATGAAGTTGCAGTTACCTGTATGAACTTCATCGAGTTTATCAAGCAATCCGAAGTGGTGTTTGGGTAGAAGGGTGTTGTTGGGAGGCGGAATTACTTGAGGTGTTGGAACCTGCCCCTCTCTGCGTTTATTAGGCGCGATCATGGGCCTACTGGAATCTGAAATGCGAACGTCAAACAGCCCCACCCTTACCGACCAGTGTAAGATATTTCGGTTCTCGCTGGAACTTTCGACAAAGAGGAACTTGTTGACGAACAAATTCGATCTGCTATATTTAAATAATGCAAGGCCAATGCATAACCCATCGCTTGAAGGGGTTAACTACTTATATCTTACGGGAGAAAAAATGACACAGCTTATTATTCATAAAGATAAGATGCAGGATATTCTGATGAGTTTTTTAAGCACTCTTCAAACGGATGAGATTCGTCTTGAGTTTGATGACAAACATTTTTTGGCTGAACCTGTTCAGGAAAGATCGGTTCTGGATATATTGGCAGAGCAGGCGGAAGATTTGGGGCCTCCTGATTTGTCAATGAATGTAGATCATTATCTTTACGGACGGCCCAAAAAGACAGGAAAATGAATTATTTTCTGGACACCTCCTATTTGGTTGCTCTTACTCATAAAAGAGATCAATACCATAAAGAAGCCGTAAATATCAGTAAAACACTGAAAGATCCTATCCGATTTGTAACAACTTCTGCGGTTCTCATGGAATTTGGCAACATCCTCTCTTCTGTTCATCTTCGAGGCCACGTATTCAATTACCTTCAATCACTGAAGAATGACAAACATACTGAAATAGTTTTTGTCTCTGAGGAGCTGTTCTCATCAGGCTTAAGTATGTTTGGAAAATATCATGACAAAGAATGGTGACTGGTGGACTGTCTTTCATTTCTCGTCATGAAAGAAAAAGGAATCACTCATGCGATGACTCCAGATGAGCATTTTGAACAGGCAGGATTTACGATTTTACTGAAATCCTGACGATTTTAACCTTGGCATCGTGCACAAAGGTTTTTTAGTGGCCAATTTAACCCTTGTCATTATTTATTCATGCTCAAAAGTTTGATTTGATGGAGACAATCTGGGATGATCTCTCAAGGGACGAGGAGAGACTTGAATCTCCGGCATGGCATGAAAACGTTCTTAAGGAGCGGAAAAAGGCTTTGTCTGCCGGAACGGTTGAACTTTTCGACTGGAAGGAAGCCAAAGAGCGAATAAAACGGAATGTGTCATGCAGTTGAGGATTCTGTACTCTGCTGAGAAGGCTCTGGAAGAGGCCTATCACTTTTATGAAAAACAATTTAATTGTTGCTCACCTTTTTCCACGCCATAACGAAGTCATGTGATTTCCCGAATCGCTTATCCAAACCACCAGCAAGAGATTCATTTCACCAGACCAAGCAGGTTTTGAATTCCCAATACGGCCTACAGAAAGCCATTGAAGAGCGGACTGCTGCCATTAAAAACGAAATGCCGAAAATGTTATGGGATTAGAGAGATACGTCCATCAGGCATACGCATCTTGCTGGTCACTCTCCTGAAGCCGGGGTACCTCCCGGCTTT
>SESG01001891.1_pt1 | contig 12785 bp, 16 predicted proteins | sample 3171421 | NCBI WGS metagenome assembly SESG01 (sample SAMN10866946, study PRJNA518727) | freshwater metagenome | biome: subpolar coniferous forest; feature: holomictic lake; material: water; isolation source: holomictic Lake 227, 6 m and 8 m depth | place: Canada: near Kenora, Ontario | collected... | reverse complement strand
GGCTCATCATCCTCCCGATGTTAGTCTGAATTTTCGGGGTGCCGGTGCATGAAGCAATGGCGACCTCCTCGGCCTGTATCATGTTCTCCTCGACAGGGAGCATGATCGCATATATTGTCAACGGGATCGGTGTACCGGGCCTCCCGCCGTTCTCTATCGGGTATGTGAACGTAATTTTCTGGGGGATTATTGTCAGTATGACAATCCCGTTTACTATCCTTGGGGTGCATGTTGCAAACCACCTCCCCGCTAGAAAACTGTCGGTAATTTTTGCATGCCTGCTCATCCTCATTGCCCTCTACATGCTTGGCATAATCCCTGCCCCCGCGTGAACCCGTGCCAGCCGGTAATGATCAGGGCACACGAAAATTTACCCCTGCCCGGAGGGTGGTGCATGGAAGCGGGAGTAATTGCCGGGGAATAACCCCCCGGGCAGGAATTCGGCATTTAAAGGTTTTAAAAGGGTTCGGAAATGGGAAACCCGGGATTTATCCGCGCCGTTCACGTAACTGTAGCAACATACAAGATGAAGATGAACCCTCTGAACGGGTGGGGTACACCCCTTTTTTGTCCTGTCCCCAGTAGAATATCCACCTGGCCGAACTTCCCTGGAAGGTATTGGACGATTCCGGAATATCAGGGGGCCGTTCTGTCCCGGCCGGGATCACCTGAGTGGCGGGGCCGGATCCCCGGGATCGGCAGGATGATCCCAGGTACTGTTAGCAGGGCCAATTTATCATGGATTTTTCTGCTTAACGCCCCTTCATTCATTCCTGCCGTTCAATTGAGGAAATATAGGATACCCCGATCTTTGCCTTGCGGAGGCGTGTCTCATCCATCAGGTGCCGCATATCGACGAATTCGCCGTCCTCCGCGATGGTCTTCACCTGGCGCGAGAGTTCGAATTTCGGGTCGTAGGGGGTGTTCCGGAAGACGACGCCGTGGTTGTGGAGGTACATTGTTGCAGATCCCTTGTTCCCCGGGTGGACGTAATGGAGTGCGTCAAGGTCTCCCGTTGAGAATATCGTGAGGTCTCCTGACAAATCAATGCCAAACCCGAAACTAACGAGGGTATCGCCACGGTACCGGGGTTCCCGGTTGGTATCATTCCACTCATCGTAATTTTCCGGGTCCATGATCGATTTATGGTTTGCCGGCGCCCGCTCCTGCAGGGGGGAATGGGTGATCTCAGAACTGATCACGCCTTCTATCACGCCCCAGATAACAAGGCTGATTATCCCCTGGAAATTTGCCTTCCTCGTCCGTGCCAGGGTGACTATTGCGGAATAGATCTCTGCCAGGGAAACCCCGTTTTCCCGGGTGGCCTCGAAGGTAAATAACTCGTGGAACGGCCCTGAAAGCCGCACATTGAACCCCGTGAAGATTTTTACTTCCCCCGTCTCCTTTACCGGGGTGAAAAAGTCAGGGGTAAAATGCCCGTCAGTCGGGACGTAGACCATCGAACCATGCAGTGTAATCATCTCCCCCATCAGGGGCATTGCGTCCGCTTCATCCTTTCCAAGCGCCCCGAGACCGAGCGAATAATCCGCCTCTTTAAACCCGAGTGTCCGGATATCCTGCGCGGTGATGGCAGACTGAAGGACTTTTATGAGGTCTCCTGTGACGATAAGCGAGGCCGCCTTCGGTGACCCCGGTTCTATTGCATAGGTGATCCCGTCAACCACAAAAGATGGGTGCCTGATCCCGAACAGGAGCCCTTCCTCGCGGGGTTTTACCCGGCAGGCAACCTGCGCATCCTGAAGCGTGGGGTAGATATCAAGTACTTTTAGGAACCCTGCCATTTCAAGCACACTTTTCGGGAACTCCTGGACATTAATAAGGCCAAGCGTCCCGTCTCTCAGTTTCAGTCTCTTCTTTAGCCCAAGGAGTACGCGGATACCGGCACTAGAAAGGTAGTCCACTCCTGCAAGGTTGAAGATCACCGATCGGGTATCGTCCCTCACAATTTCCTTCAGTCCGGTCTCCAGTTGCTGTGCTCCAAACCCGTCTAGTCTTCCTGTAAGGGTTACTATTGGTACCTCGTCCTCATTTGCCAGCCGAATTTCAATACTCATACCAACCTTCGCTCCCTGAAAATGTATATGGACCCCCTGCCTCATTAAAGCGGTGTATCTGTCCGGGTGCCGGTGTGGATATGTGAAAAGGTAACCAGCCCCCCGTTTTCAAGATAGCGCTTGACTTTTTTCTGGCTTTCTGACAGGGCACCTGTCTTTCCGCTTTTTACCTCGACGAAGATAATGCTGTCCAACTCCTTCTCTTCTGATAAGCCTGAAAATATGATCAGGTCGATTGGTGTGCCTATAAACCGGGTATCTCTTGGGTTCCATGGGAAATCAGGGAAATATGGGACCAGGTGCTGCGTTACATTGCCCCTGATTGTTGCACCGCTCTGCTTTACCGCGTCAGCCCGTGATGCTTTCTCCCGGCCGATGACCCATTCCCGGTTGAGGATATCTGCACGGTCGCCGGCCTCACGTTCAAGAGCACTGCGCTGCCATTCTTCGAGCATCTGCCTCGCCCGGGACTCTGTCCCACCGGTGAGCGATACGTACCGAAAGGCAAGGATGATAACGCCGGTGCCCAGGACCAGGGTAGCAATAAGGAGTAAGGTGGTAATATAGTCCATTACGAATTCATTGGTGCTACCGATTTATCTGGTTTACCGGTTATTTCATGGACAAACTCACTGCAAGCTGCCGGGCGAGGTCTATATCCGGACCCGGAACATCGGGGAGATGGCTGACTGAATCTGAACATGAATCGAGCCCGGGAGTGTCAAAGGGTAAAAACCAGCAAGATCATTGGAAGATTACCAGGGGGTCTGTTCGCACCAGCACCCTTACGTGGGATACAGGTGTATAAGGATAGATGGAAAAGAGATGGGGAATGAATACGTAATGAGTAAAATGGAACGGCTGGAACTGATTGTACTGCTGATATCGGTCGTCATCGCGGTCATTTTGGGTGATTACCTCTACTCGGTTACACATAATGTGCTGGTAAACGTATTCACTATACTTATCATGACCCCGGCACTGTATTACGGTGTGAAATGGATTGCCCGGGCTGCCGGGTACCCGCTCAGGGAGTACTAAATATTTTTTCGTGCTGGAAACTTGTTTTTTTCACGAAAGAGTGCATGAACGGGCAAACAATCCTTCAGTTGCGGTCAGGCCCTTCCATTACACCACTTCTGGTACCTTGCAGGCATTGGCTTTTTTATGGACGCCCTGGGCAGATTGCTTATCCCGACAATGGCAACCAACTGGTCAATCATTCCCGAATTTTCTGGTATACATGATTACCGGGCGGGTTACGACTGTTTGTTTTTGAAGGTTCCTGGTGGGATCCGGTCAATAACCTGATCGGTAAACTCCTGGGTCAGGTGACCACGTTTCCCTATAACTCCACGGGGATGGATTGTACTGACATGGGAACAAAGAATATAACTCTCGTTGAACATGTCTAAGCCCCCTTCCCTGAAATCACCAAGGGACAGGGGAAGTGACGGCGAGTCCGTCGAAGGCTGGCTGCTTATGGGGACGATGATGATGTCTTTATTCGACACAGTCCCGACTACCACGGCAGGACGGAGTTTTGCACTACCCCTCCCGAAACATGGGACCTGTGCGATAATTACGTCCCCTTTATCAAAATGCCCCATACCACAGCTGTCCTCCACTATGGATATAAGATATTCGATTTCGTCATTTTATACCCCTGGCTGCCTGCATCAGCGTTTTGCAATGCCTGAACATAATGTATATCTTTCATTGGGGTAATATAGGGTCTTGTTAACCATGCAACAGATCTGTCGAAACCCTTTCATTCTCTGTGGTGCGGTGATACTGGTAATTTTCGCCATGATAATGCCGGTATCTGCGACATTCCAGATCCAGCAGTCTGCGATCAACCCCTCCCAAACCCCCCTGCAACAGGGAGCAAAGCAGTCTGTGAATGCAGTTATTGCAATTATTCCACAGGGGGCGACCACTTTCATTCCTGATTACCAGCTGCAGCTTACCACCGACCTGGTAGTATCCCAGTGGGACGTGCAGGTAATGGTAAACGGCAGACCTGCAGCAGTTATTCCTGTAACGGGAAGCACGGCATTTATCAATGGTTTCCTGCTCTCCTATCCCAATAATAATGACGTAGCGGTCAACGTAGCGGTCACCGGAATTGTACCATCAGGGGTATCCAGTGTCAACCTTCTCCAGGTCCTTGAGCAGAATAACGCAGGGCAAACCGTTTCCGGATCGGTGCAGACAATTTCAGAACCCGTTGCTGTCCCTGCAACAGCGGTGATAACTGCCCCCCCGGTCCCTTCAGCCCCTGTCATGACCACGGCAACACCGCCACCGACCAAGGCCCCGGGGTTGAGCCCGGTCATTCTCATCGGCGGACTGGTAGTTGGCGCACTAGCGGTCTGCATTGGTAAAAAAGAATAAACTATTGGTATAAACCAACCTTCGTATTCATTTCCTGCTGCCGGGTTTATTCATCAGAGTCAAACGATTCGCCGTGATAATCTGCCTCTGATTCATCAGGGTCTGTATACATGTAGGCTTCAGGGTCACGATCAAACTCCTCGCGGCAGACTGACGAACAAAAATAATACTTAATCCCTTTGTAGACGCTTTCGTTTTCGGGCCTCGTTTCATTTACATTCATCCCACAAACCGGATCGATTGGCAATTTTTTCAACTCCTCAGTTTTCTTAAACTCCTGTTCGGAGTTATTACGCACAGGGAAATAATTATTTGCATCGCTGCAGATGACGAGTGCCCGTTGGATCCCCGGGTTCCAAAGGAACTACCCGACAGTTATACGGTATTGAAAGCGCATGTTTTTACTTGTATGAACCAATTAACCCTGAATATCGAGTTCGCCGAGCCTTCGGCAAGCCTCTTCAAGGGTCTCGTCCTTTTTCGAAAACGTAAACCTGAGCCTGTCTGCGCCACCGTCACGGTAGAACGAGCTCCCCGGAACTGCGGCAATACCCCCTTTTTCTACAAGGTACCGTGCGAATTCAATATCGGACATTCCAAAATCACCGATTTCAGTAAAGATATAGTATGCACCCTCCGGGAGGCGGCACTTGAAACCTGCTTCGGAGAGTCCTTGAAAGAGTTTCTGGCGTTTGGATTCGTATAACCTGCTTAAACCACGATAATATGAATCCGGTAGCGAGAGTGCTACGGCACATGCCGCCTGCAGGGGTGCCGGGGCCCCGACCGTGAGGAAATCATGGATCTTCCGTATCCTGTCAGACAGTGCCTGACAGGCAAGTGTATACCCTACCCTCCACCCGGTGACACTGTAGGTCTTTGAAAAACTTCCGATGGTGATCGTCCGGTCCTCCATGCCGGGAAGCGACCCAATTGAGATGTGTTTCCGGCCGTCGTAGAGGATATGTTCATAAATTTCGTCAGTGACTGCTATCACGTCATGGTCGATACAAAGATCCGCAATAAAACGAAGTTCTTCAAGTGAAAATACCTTCCCCGTCGGATTATTTGGTGTATTGATTATAATAGCCCGGGTTTGTTCCGAAAAGGCCTCTTTCCACCTCTCCTCCTCCAACGGGGCATTATCGGCAATCGGTACAAATTTCGGGATTGCGCCGGATATGATGGCGTCCGGTCCATAATTCTCGTAAAATGGCTCCGGGACAACCACCACATCTCCCGGGGTGACCAGGGCGAGCATCGAAGCCATCACCGCCTCTGTTGACCCGCAGGTAACGGTGATCTCGGTCGCCGGATCAAATTCCATATGATTATACCTGCTGACCTTCGCGGCCAGTGCTTCCCTGAGTTCCTGTGCACCCCAGGTAATTGCATACTGGTTGATATCAGCATTGACCGCATCGCAGGCAGCCTTTTTCAGTTCATCAGGGCATGGAAAATCAGGAAATCCCTGTGCGAGGTTAATGGCCTTGTGTTTGATGGCGAGTCTGGTCATTTCCCTTATAACCGATTCGCTGAATGCATCTGCACGCGAAGCTTCCAGCCTGGGTGCAGTTCTCCCTGTAGTAGGCATCTTGGTCACGGGTCTGGTCTCCCTGGAGCAGCCATATGGCTAACCAAATTGTTCCGGATAAATAGGTTCTTTCAAAGGGAGAAGAAAAATGTGCCGATTCAAAAAAAATGGCATTACCGTACAGGGTACTTGTAAACCCCTGCAGTTTTTTCCCCTTCTAATGGCAAATGCCCTTATGTTCACTATTTTTCTCTGTCTCTTCTTTTCATCCCGTATCTCATCCGGGATAATTTTTATACTAATCGCTCTCAGTCAGAACTATAGGAGATAATTCTGATGCAAAAAAAATGGATTTCGTTATTGGTTATCCTGCTAGCCTTGCTTGCAGGTACCCAGGCAGTTTCCGCAGTAAGGCCAACGTCAGTTGGAGGAAACCAGGGGTGGTATGAGGTCATGTGTAACGTGGACGGCGCGACGGTTCTCTTTGACGGTCAGAACGTGGGGCAGATCCAGAGCGGTGTACTCTATGTGCCGGTCTATTCAACCGGGACTCCGTACACCACCTACACAGTCCAGATGGCAGGCTATACTCCCTATACGGGACCGATCAATTCCGTACCCGGGAAGGGGGAATTCGTCACGCTCTATGCTACCCTGAATCCGGTTACCCCGACAACACCCGCTGAACCCATCGGAGGGAATGTCGGGTGGTACGTCGTGAACTGTAACGTGAACGGTGCGACAGTCTTCTTCGACACGACCAACGAGGGGCAGATCGCACAAGGTACCCTAACGGTGCAGGTCTATGTAACCGGGACCCCGTACAAGACCTATAGTGTCCAGATGCCCGGATATTCGACATTCAACGCGCCAATCACACAGTATCCCGGGAAGGGTGAGAAAGTAAATCTCTATGCAACCCTGAACCCTTCGCCCACGGCCCCACCGGCCCCGACTACGAAAGCCCCGTTACCAGCGGGAATTATTGTAGTAGCCGTGATGGTTGCAGGACTTGTGGCAGCCATCTGCGCAGCGAAGAAATTCTGAGTGTGGACCGGCATAACCGTCCCGGCCACATTTCTTTTTTCCCCTGCCTTATCCAGTGTGGCAGGTTACGCTGAGGGAGATTATCTGCGCTATGTCAGGTCCGGTCTTTAGGCGATAGCATTACCATATCCGGGTGATGAATACCTTTTACACAGGTGGATCAATCGTGATAAACAAGGTACGCTACCAGGCAAACGTTTTTATGTATCCCATGCCCGTTACCCTGCTCGGGGTGAGCATCAATTCTATCCCGAATTTTATGACGCTCGGCTGGGTGTCACGGGTCAACGCAAACCCGCCAATGATTGGGTGCGGTGTGGGAAAACATCACTACACGAACAAGGGGATGTTGGAAAACAAGACCTTCAGTATCAACATACCCTCTGCAGAAATGATGGAAAAAACAGATTACTGCGGACTGGTTTCGGGAAAGACTACAGATAAATCAGCCGTTTTTGACATTTTTTACGGGGACCTGAAGTCCGCACCCATGATAAACGAGTGCCCGCTCTGTCTTGAATGCTGCTTAGTGAATACGGTAGAAAACCCGACAAATAACTTCTATATCGGGGAGATCGTATCATCGTATACTGAAGAAAAATACCAATCGGACGGTCATCCCGATATTAAAAAGATTAATCCGCTCCTCCTTACCATGCCTGACAACCGGTACTGGGGTGTCGGGGAGGTCATGGGTGATGCCTGGAACGCAGGGAAGAACCTTAAAAAGTGATACCATGGTTGTTACGTTGTATTGTTTCACAGCATGAGAAGTTCACTTGCGATGAATTATGTCCGGCCGCAAAGAGGAAACCTGCCCTGGGGACACTGGCAGAAAGGTAATCGAAGTGGAAATGGACTCAGCGGGGTCCCCTGCCAGGCATCACCAGGGGTTACAGGAGTTGTGACAAGACTATGTTATATCGCACAATGAAGAAGGTCGGGGAGAAACTCTCAATACTTGGGTTTGGGTGCATGAGACTGCCCCAGACTCCTGACTGCCACATCGATGAGGGAAAAGCGACTGAAATGGTGCGATATGCCATATCGCGGGGTGTGAACTATTTTGATACGGCGTACGTGTACCATAACGGGGAAAGTGAACCATTTCTCGGGCGTGCCCTCTCGGACGGGTACCGGGAGAAGGTCCATATCGCGACAAAAATGCCCGTCTGGGCCGTGGAGAAACCTGATGACATGGACCGGCTCCTCGATGAGCAACTGGAGCGGCTCCAGACTGACTATATTGACTTTTATCTCCTTCACGGGCTCATGAGCAAGACCTGGAACCAGGTGATTGACCTGGACGTGACCGGGTTCCTTGACCGGGCAATATCAGATGGTCGTATCAGGTATGCGGGATTCTCGTTCCATGATAACCTCCGGCTTTTTGAGGAAATCGTTAATTCCTATAACTGGACGTTCTGCCAGGTCCAGTACAATTACATGGATGAAGAGTACCAGGCTGGAACAGAAGGGCTCCGCTACGCACATGAATGTGGCCTTGGGATTATCGTCATGGAGCCACTCCGCGGCGGGATACTGACAAAGCAGACAGGGGCACAGAAAAAAATCTGGGCTGAAACCGGGGTAACCCGGGCTCCGGCGGATTGGGGGTTACGATGGGTATGGGACCATCCGGAGGTGACGGTGGTCCTGTCTGGGATGAGTACGCTCGGGCAGGTTAAAGACAATTCAGGGTATGCAAATCATGGAACGGCATCAACACTCACACCGGAGGAACTTTGCGTCTATGGAAAAATAAAAAGCGTGTACCAGGAAAAGATGAAAATCCCGTGCACGAAATGCGGGTATTGTATCCCCTGCCCGGGAGGGATCGCGATACCCGACTGTTTTTCAATGTATAATGATGCGTTCATCTATGATGATGTGGCCAATGCAAAACTGGTTTATGAGGCCTTTACGGGGTTTGGTGGTAAGGCGTCCTGTTGCCAGGACTGCGGGGTCTGCGAGAATTTTTGCCCGCAGCATATCTCTATCCGTAAATGTCTCAAAGAGGTAGTACGGCTATTTGGAACATGATGGGATGAATCCGCAGAATCAAGGGTCCTTGGAGAGAAAATCAATAATATTCGTTCAAAGTCCCGTGAGTTTTGGTATTAAGGAGTATCGCAATAAATCACCAGCTGATGTTTTTGCCCCTCCCTCTGTCGGCATTTTCGCTTTATAAACCCCCGACCATGTTCTCACTTCAGCAGGTACTAAACTTATACCAGAATAACCTCCATATATGGAAATGTGATGGAATGAGTGAAAACCCGATGGAAATTTTTGAGAACGAAGCACCGGAAGTTGCAAAGGCGTTCAACGGCCTGATCAAGTCACTCGTCGCCTCTAAAGGACTAGATACGAAGACAAAACAACTTATCTATATTGCAATGAAGGCCTCGATGGGGGACGATATGGCGGTGAAGGCGCATGTCCCTATGGCAAAACAGGCGGGTGCAACAAAAGAAGAAGTGGTTGATGCAATCCTGATGACCCTGACTGTGTCGGGGATCCGTGGGGTAGTGACATGCCTGCCTGGAGCCATGAAGCAGTTTCAGGATTCATAAACATTGTAGTCAGCTAAGGACCCGGACTCTGGATAAAACCTGGCAAAAATGGTTCCCACATCGGTACCGTGGAGGGAAAGGACCTACGGAAAAATGATTTCATACATGTTACAATAGGTTGCCATAATGCAGGAAGGTACTAATTTTTTTTATATTCCGCCGATCCGGGGATAAGAAACATTTCGGATGTTCGTACTAAAAAGGAGCACGATATCAGGATTACAAAAAAAGACCCCCATTCAGTATCCGGTAGTGTCCAATGTTCCAGGCAGACTAATTTTTGCAATTTTCGTGCGGATTTTGTCGAATGGAAAACTGGTGTTTTACTATTACAATAAAAAACCGGCCACAGGTGGTATTTCATCCACCTGCTCTTCCCGATCTTTAATATCCAGCGTATTCAAGCAACAACAGGAATCCTATCATTGCGGCTTCCACGATGATGATGGTAAGCCAGGTATTGAGCCTGAGCAATTCCTGCACTGTAACAGCAGGGAGTGGGCCTTTGGTAAGGAGACGGTCCTTTATTGTCGGGTATAGTTCTGCAAAGATGGCAGTGCCAACCAGGATTCCCACCACACCACCAATAAGGGCATCAAGAGCTCCCGTTCCTACTGCACCTGCCACCGTTCCCGGGCAGTAACCGAGCAGGGCGAACCCTAAACCAAATATAAGCCCCCCGATTACGTTAGAGCCGATGGTCCCGGATGCCGGGTGAGGCTGGACATAACCAAAATGTTTCAGGAGCGCAAGGCCAATCATACCCACGATGACGGCGGAGAGCATCACTTTCATCACGGTGAAATCGGTGAGAAGTAGTTGAGCAATAATGACATTGTAACTGGTCACCCCGCCTTTCTGGAGCAGGAACCCGAACACGATCCCAAACAGGAGGCCCAGAACGATCTGAAGGCCTTTGTCCTTGTGAAGGCTGGAAAATAATGCACCCATTTTAAGGACTCCCGATCACGTAAAACAGGAACATGGCCGTTGCGATTCCACCGGCAAAGAAACATGCTGCCGTGATCATGCTGGCAAGCGAGAGCTGGATGGACCCGCTTATACCGTGACCACTCGTGCACCCACCGGCCCAGCGGGCACCGAAGCCCAGGAAAGCCCCACCGAGTATTGCAATGATAACCCTGAGTACCGGGGTGTTGCCAAACGTCGCACTCCATGTCGAGGGAACGAGAATGAACTGGAACTGTCCGGAAAGCATTGACGAGATGAATGCCCCGATAACAATACCCGGGATTATCATGAACGCCCAGTCCACTTCAGGTACAATTTCGCGGTAATACTCCTTTCTTTCGATATGTGATGGACGGATAGTTTTTTCGATCAGTCCACTGGCCTTGACAAAACCTGATGAACAGCCTATCGGCCTGTTCGAGAGAAGGAATGCAAGGCAGACAAGAACGCCAATACCGGCTCCTGCCACGTATGGCGACCATGTCGCCTGGGTTAACAATTCAAGTATGATGACCACCACGTTCCGCAGAATGACTGCATAATAACGTATACGCACCTGCCGCTAAAAGAAAAAAAAATTGTTTCCGGTCAACCGGGGCTGCCCATTCCCACTTCAGGCATATTTTTCAGGGTCTGTGTCAAACTTCTTCTTGCAGCCCGGGGCACAGAAATAATAGTTCTTACCCTTGTACTCGCTGACGAGTTTCGCGGTTTTTTCATCTACTACCATCTTGCAGATTGGATCAATAGCCATTTCCTTTCGTACCTCAGGTATCACACTCTGTCACCCCTGGTATATCATGTGTTCGGCAGGAACAATTGAGACGTAAGGGGCAGGGTTGATCTCCCCTTTGGGGTGATTAATGCAAAAACCTAAGTCTACCTGGTGGCTATTAGCCAGGATACATGACAGTGCAGGCATCTCTCACCGTGCTGGCAGACTAATGTTACACCCTTTACCGACCAGTATTTTTCAGGCGAGCCCGGTCTTTCATTCTTCATTCAGACTGCCGGACAGAATATCCTTTTTCGATCCCTGGTAAATCGGATCTGATCCTTCGTAAATGCCAGTGCTATAGAGACCCGTCTCCCTGCCCTGTGCCATGATCTTTTTTTCATACGTGCGCCTCGACCATCCAGGTGACCACCCTTGCGTTCATCCATTACCATACCGGGACTACTCTGCACTTGCGTTGAAAATTCGGGTGGGACTGGTATCATTACCGGCTACTCCGATATCCGGGACCTGCAACGTTGTGTAGACAGCGCGAGCAATATGCCACGAATAACGGTTGGTTGACATTATAGGGGGGATACACAACCGTACTCCCAATTAACCTGTATTGGAAAAAAACACGTGAGTATTTGTAGTTTCTCCGGTTATACGTCCTGTACGCCCTGCCATTTTACCTCGCGGGCATTGAAAAATTCCTTGCTGAATATTGCCCTGTTATGAAAACCGGTGTTGATATGGTACTGGTTTAGCTGTACTATCAGGTTCATTTTGAAACCATCATTATTAAGTGCCAACGAGTGCGATCCTCTTTTGTGTGACGAAGATGAGTGATAAAAGTCCTCATAAAGGAGTACCTGGAATACTCCGCCCTTTCAGGCAATACCTTGAAACGAATAAATTTGGAAAAGGAGACCAGGTAGTGTATTACGGTGTACCCGGTACCTGTACCCCGTTTATAGAACTGCTGGCGTTCGCCGTCCGTGGACTCGGGCTTGAACAGGTTTTCGTTCCTTACTTTAAGGAAGAACAGGCAAAAAAAATTATATTCGTGGAAGGCGTTGGGATGCAGATCTCATCGGACCACATGGTGCTGATGCCCGGGGCGCAAGTCATTATGGGTGGGCTCGCAATGCCAAACGTTCCGGTGACCGTAGGTGATGCAAAACGTATGATTGCCCGCCACAAGGATTCTGCATTGATTGGAATCTGTTTCAATAGTATGTTTGAGAAGGCCGACTGGATGAACGAGATCAGTTTTGACATCCTGATCGACGCAATAATAGACCCGGTACATGTCTCTGAACAGACGAGAAACTTATCGGAACGCTCAAAATATTTAATCTCCTCATATGACCGTTTAAGTAAAAAGGACGGTGAATAGGCGGATTATCGTGGGGTGATTTACATATTTCCCGCGTGGCTTCACTCCCTTCACCGGACCGCTCACC
>SESG01010555.1_pt1 | contig 12792 bp, 5 predicted proteins | sample 3171421 | NCBI WGS metagenome assembly SESG01 (sample SAMN10866946, study PRJNA518727) | freshwater metagenome | biome: subpolar coniferous forest; feature: holomictic lake; material: water; isolation source: holomictic Lake 227, 6 m and 8 m depth | place: Canada: near Kenora, Ontario | collected... | reverse complement strand
GTCTGTCAATCCATCCGGAACACCTTTGTACGGAGCAATGCCGAATGGCAATCCGGTTTTCATCCAGGCTTCTCATATTATCACCATGGATGTCAACAGTGCTTTTGCCTTTTCTGTCGATATCGCAGGAACCCTGGATCTGGGAACAACTGCATTGCACAACCTGGGTTACATTAGCGACACCCTGCATGTTGGCACCGGAAGAATTAAGGTTCAGTCCTCTTCTGCTGGAATGTTCGTATTCCCCGGTGGTAATTATGAACGGTTTATGGCTGTCCCACATACTACCATTGAGCTTTATGGTTCAGTCAATGCGATCATGCCGCTCAAACCGGGTAATCCCTACAAGCCTTACCAGAACCTCGTCCTCACAGGAACCGGGATCAAGTACATGAGTGCAGAACATTTGAAAGTGCTGGGAAACCTGACCATCAACAGCGGTACCCAATTGAACAATACGCTTTTCAATAAAAATTTGTACATTCTTGGAAACTGGACAGATTTGAATACCACTCCTGCAACAGGAGGATTTGTTCCGGGAACCGGACTTGCCAGTTTTGAAGGGAGTGCTGCTCAAACTTTGACCGTATCTAGTGCAATCACTGAAAATTTCTATGATTTCAAAATCAACAATGTGAACGGACTTACCCTGGCAGGTGCCGGAAATGTTCAGATTTCGGACAACCTTTACCTTGTTAACGGTCCGATTACCACCAATACCACCAACTCCCTGACGCTGACCAATGCGGGTACATCCGTTGTGACCGGCGGATCTTTGAACTCGTTTATCAATGGTCCTTTGCGCAAACAGATCAATTCAGGCTCCTATTTTACCTTCCCGGTAGGAAAAACCGGATCACCCTCGAGGTATGGGAACGTCTATGTGTCGGAGGTTGCCGGTGCAGGAATATGGGAAGCAGAATACAACAACGGAATGCCTGCTTACGATATCACCAGGAAAAAATCGCCAATCAGCCACGTCAGCAACAACGAATCCTGGCGAATCATTGGTGCTGCCGCAGGATCAGCCAATGTACAACTTCGGTGGGATGCCCTTAGTGGCTATGCAAGCTCCTCTGCTGCCACAAGAAGCAAAATAAGGGTGGTAGAATGGAATCCGGCCGGAACGCAATGGGAATACAGGGGGAAAATATTAAATGACATCAGTGATATTTCAGGGAAGGTAAGTACCGATAACACTATCAGCTTAGCCCCAGGAACGAACCTTCATTATCTCACCATTGGCGATGAGGGACTGCCTACCGCAACGATTACGAGTTCACTGACAGCTGCCATCTGTAATGACGGTACTGCAACCTCAACGGTTACAGTCGCATTAACGGGTACACCACCGTGGTCGCTGACCTATTTGCTGGGATCAGTTTCCACAACCATCAATAACATTGCATCCTCGCCGGCCTCTGTCCTGCTTACCTCATTGTCGCCGGGGATCACTGGTTCAGGAACTTTCAATTTCAGAATTACCAATGTCAACGATTTGACAGGTACACCGGGTATTACAGATTATGTAACCGCAGTGGCATTAACAGTTAAACCGGTACCTACCAACACCATTACCGGTAAAACTGCGGTTGGAACCGGAGAAGTTGTTACTTATTCAACACCAGCAGATGCGAGCACCTATCAATGGACACTGAGTTCAAACGGAACACCTCTCACTTCGACATCTCAAAACTTTACAGTGACTTGGGCTAATTCTGCTCCCGGTCCTTATACCATCACCCTGACCAAAACAGGAGTCAACGGATGTGCCGTAACCAATAGCATACAGGTAACCACCAGTACCACACCTACCCCGGTGATTACAGGAAATCAGTACGCATGCGCCGGATCAACACAGACCTATTCGACCCCCAATGTGGCTACCCACGGTTATACCTGGACATTGTTACCCAACACATCTGGAACAATTTCGGGATCAGGAAGCAGTATTACAGTTACATGGAATGGAGCTGCCGCAGGCAATTCTGTCAAATTACGAGAATATGTCATAATCAATACATCCAATTTTACCGACGCTTCCCTGCCTGTCGATATTGGGATACAGCCATCTGCCACTCCTACCTATGTTGCTCCTGCAACTGTTTGCTTCGGGAATGCGGCATCCGTCACAGTGAATAACTCTGAATCAGGAGTACGCTACCAGATCAGAAACAATTCCGACAATTCGATTGCCGGAACGGCCGTTGTGGGAACCGGAGGATCTATTGTACTAACAACCAATGCCATATCTTCAACTGCTACGTACAATGTGAATGCTTACACATTGGCGCCCTTCAGTTGCGTAATACAATTGACCAGTCCTGCATCCACCTTCACTATCAATTGCCTGACTGTTTTGAATTATGGTACTTTGAGTGCCGGTGACCAGGCTATTTGCAGTGGAATCGTACCCAATAACATCGCCTTTTCGACGAGTCCATCAGGCGGAACAGGTACATTTACCTATCAATGGTACTCCTATACCGGTCTGGCCGGAACATGCCCATCCGGCACTTCCATCCCGGTAGGCTGGACTTCCATCGGAAGTGCTACCTCCAACAATTACACTCCACCTGCCTTGAGTACTTCCATGTCGTATGCGGTGATGGTGACCCCTACCGGATCGCCTTCGTGCGGCGCAGCAACCTGGGCAAGCGGTTGCAGGCAGGTAACGGTTACACCGGCAGTCACCATTAATGCATTTTCTCCGGCTACATCTACCCGTTGTCAGGGAGCCGGAACAACAATTTATACCACAACAGGAAACAATACCACAGGAATTACCTATTCGCTCGATGCTTTGAGTATCTCAGGGGGAAACAGCATTGTTGCTGCTACCGGTGCCGTTACTTTTGTGGCAGGCTGGAGCGGTAGTTCAACAATTACCGCCAGTGCTGCGGGGTGTGGTACCCCTGCAACGACTTCCCTTGTGGTAACCACTACACCAACAGTTGGATTGCCTGTATTTTCTTTGGGTGCTACCTCCTCCCGTTGCCAGGGAGCAGCAACTGTAACTTATGCCGCTACAGCCACCGACAATACCTCTTTAACTTACACGCTGGATGCAACAAACATTTCCTCAGGCAATACAATTGTTGCCGGAACCGGTGCTGTTAGCTTCACTGCAGGATGGATCGGCACATCCATCATCACCATCAGCGCAGTTGGATGCAACGGACCAAAAACGGCCACTCATACGGTAACAACGAGTCCACTGCCTTCAGCTACAATAGCCTATGGATCACCTGATTGCCTAATGCCTGTAACGCTTACCGGTACGATAGGAGGCTCCTTTTCGGCGGTCCCTACAGGATTAACGATCAACACAGCTACCGGAGAAATCAATTCGATTACCAGTATTTCAGGCACATATACGGTTACCTACTCGATTCCTTCAGCCGGAGGATGCGGTCTGTTCACCACCTCTGCCTCCGTTTCGGTTGTCGGCGACAGAGTCTGGACCGGGTTAATAAGTACGGACTGGAATACGGCCGGAAACTGGTCATGCAATGTCCTTCCTGATCTGACGATGAATGTACTGATACCGAATGTGTCCAACAAACCAATACTCAGTAGCGGGGCCATGGGTGCTGCCAAAAATATCCAGATCAACACCGGATCATCACTGACAGTTCTCGGAATGACACTTCAGATAGCCGGAACGATAAACAACAATGGCACCTTTACCGCGGACAACGGCACCATCGAAATGAAAGGCGTTTTAGCCCAGATTATTCCTTCAGGCGCATTCGCCTCCAATAATCTGCTGAATCTGATTATTTCCAATGCATCCGGGGTTACTTTGTCAGGAGCGCTCAATATCACGGGATACCTCAAGGCCGCCACGGGAGATCTGGCTTCCAACGGAAACCTTAAACTCATTTCATCTGCCGCCCAAACTGCTTTGATCGATGGTTCAGGAAACGGACAGGTAACCGGGAATGTGACCATGCAACGCTATCTGGCGATTGGTTACGGTTACAAATATTTCAGTTCTCCGTTTACCTCCCTGACGGTCGGCGCTTTTGCACCGTATGTCAATCTCGCTGCTACCTTTCCTACTTTTTATCGATATGATGAAAACAACAGCATCGGTGGATTGGGGATCGACTTTATCTCAGGATGGGTCAAATGGATCACTTCCTCCTACGCACTTAATCCGATGGCCGGTTATGCTGCCAACTTCGGCAATCTGGTCAACCCCAAAACCGTGGAAGTGACAGGTGTTGTCAGCAATGGAAATATATCCAACCCATACCTCAATCATAACAGAATCTATACCACCGGATTTAATCTGGTAGGTAATCCTTACCCCTCTCCGATCGACTGGAATGCATCAGGATGGACGAAAACGAACATCGACAATGCCATCTACTTCTTTGATGCCAGCATCGGTTCAACAGATGAGTGGTCAGGCACCTATTGCAGCTTTGTCAACGGCATCTCATCGGGGGGATCAACCAACATCATCCCATCCATGCAAGGCTTCTTTGTGCATGTTACAGACGGAAGTTTTCCTGTCACAGGAACATTGGGAATGACCAACAGTGTCAGGAAAAATGATTTTACCACCCCTTTCAAATCCGCCGCATTTGATTCAAGGACCATCCTTCGCTTTACGGCAGGTTTTGATGTGAAAGGCAGTATTTCAGATCAATTTGTAATCTATTTTGATCCATTGTCCACACCTCTTTTCGACAAGGAAAAAGATGCGCTCAAAATGATGAATACGGATCCTTTGGTTCCAAACATCTATGCCCTGACAAAAGATACCAGGAAGGTTTCCATCAGTGGAATACCGGTCCCCAACGATAGCATCACCCGGATACCGGTTGGCATCAAGACGCTCAAAGACGGATGGGTCAGTCTGAATGCCGTGGATATTTCACTATTGCCTTCTACACTCAACATCTACCTGGTTGATTCCGATACAAAGATCCTTCAGGACCTGAGGAAAATCTCATCCTACAGGGCTTATTTATCCACAGGAGATAACGACAAACGCTTCTATTTGATTTTCTCTACCAAAGATCTGACGCAATCCATCCTGCCTACCGGAAAATTGTTCACTTTGTCACGCATAGCAAATCAGCTACTGGTTAATGTCAATCTTCCATTTAATTCGGATGGAGAATTAATCATGACCAACATGCAGGGGCAGATCATGCTTCGCAAATCGGTATTTGGACTCGAAACAGTAGAAATCAACTCCAATGTCAGCACCGGTGTATATGTCATCACCGTTATTTCAGGTAAGAACAGAGAATCAGAAAAAATAATAATACGGAAAGACTATGAATAGTCCAATACAATTTCAGATATTTAAGAGGCTTCCGGTAACACTTGGTTGCTTGGTCCTGATGCTGGTCCTGGTGATTACAGCGAAGGCCCAGGAAAAACCGCCAAGACCGATTGCCATTCATGTCAGCCTTGCACAAGGGCTCATGTTTGGCGCATTTATGCACGGGCCATCAGGCGGAACAGTAACAGTTTCGCCACAGGGTTTGCGAAGTGCCACTTCGAGTGTCGTATTGCTCAGTCTGGGCTATCCATTTTCTCCTGCAGTGTTTCAGGTTGAAGGGAACAAAGGGACGCTGATCACCATTGCCCCTATTCCTCAAGCAACATTGACGGGAAGCAGCGGAGGAACACTCACGCTGAATTTTGATCCGCCGCAGACGGCCTCTTCTTCAGGTTCGCCATTTATTCTGAATACCACAGGCCCCCTCCGGATGAATGTCATGATCGGAGGAACCCTTGTCGTTGGGAATGCCGGAGCCAACCCTCCCGGTTCCTACAACGGGACATTTAATGTCACCTTTATTCAACAATAAAAAATTTACTTTTCCTGCATATCATGTAAACAAATAAATATAATTTTAAGATTCTCATTTTTATTCAATGTTGTCTGGTTGAATAATGAATACCCTTGAGAATCGTTTTCACCCATGCAGGGTGAAAATTATCAAAAACAGACCCGAAAAAAGTTACAAAATTAATATCATTCATATTTCAAGGATTTATTTTGAATATTCCGCAACGCGGATAAAGTGCTGATTATAATGGATAAACAGGATATTCATAGCAGAAATCGAGGTAGAACTCATGTTTTCCCCTTCTTTTCTGGTTAATGGAGTACCCGCAAAATTCCTTCTGTTATCTTCTACTTTCAATCCGTTAAAATTGCAATCAGCATCACTTCCCTGTTGTTTTCCGGGATTGTTGATGGTTTCATATCAGGGATGAACTGAAACTTTATCCGGAATTTGATTTTTTGAGTATTTACTGCCCTAAAAATAAATAGGACAAGCAGTTATCAGCCAAAAAAAACTGAAAACTATCTCAACGGATCTTCAGACGAAAACCGGAATAAATTTTCCAAATAATTTCACACAAAGAGTTATCGCTGTCACAGAAATGATCCAAGGATCAATGAAAAAATATCGGGACATGAATAATTTCTTTTGTTGAAATGATGTAAAAAATTATGAATAATGATCTTATCGTGTAACAAAAATATTCTATGGTAAGAAATCTTAGCCCGGTTCTCGGGAAAAAGTGATAAATTGGGAAAATTGACAGACTGTTATCATAAAACTTGCAGTACCATCGACCGTGTTGGACAATGGTTTGGTATGCCCTTAAAAATGAGGGCCATAGCAGTTCTATGCCTAATTTCAACACTTTATTCCATCCAAACCTATGCACAGGACGAACCCCTCTATGACGAGATGTCCGTCTTTTTTCAGGTACAAAACATAGGTGGCAAGGAGATTGCTGCCGTCATCCGTGATCAGGAAGTATTACTGCCAATTGCAGATATTTTTGAATTTCTCCAGATCAAAACCAGTTTATCTCAAAAGATGGACTCCGTTTCAGGATTCTTTCTGACCAAACAATCACCCTATGTAATCGATCGTATTAACTACCGGATTGCATTCCAGGGCAAAACATACCAGTTAAAAAGCGGTGATTTAATCCGGACTGAAACCAACTTATACCTGCTGTCAAAGTATTTCGGTGAAATTTTCGGGCTTGATTGCAAGTTCTCGTTCCGGTCATTGTCTGTAAACATGACATCCAAACTCGAACTTCCAGCCATGAGGGAAATGAGGTTAGAGATGATGCGACAGAATATTAGCAAACTCAAGGGAGATATCAAAGTCGACAGCGTGATTAAACGCAGCTATCCCCTCTTTCACTACGGTATGGCCGACTGGTCCGTGATTTCGACGCAGCAGATCGGTGGAAAGACAGATACCAGGATCAACCTTGCCTTAGGAACTGTAATAGCCGGAGGTGAAGCAAATCTTTATCTAAACCTGAACAACAACGAAAAATTCGAAGAAAGGGATCAATTCTATTACCTGAAATTCGTTGACAACAGCAGAAATTTTCTGAGACAAACCATTTTTGGTAAAGTGGCTGTTGATGCCATTTCCTCCATCTATAACCCGGTAGTTGGAATCCAGCTCACCAACAGCCCTACGACCTACAGAAGATCTTTCGGTACTTATCCGCTGAGTGATTACACCAATCCCAACTGGGTGGTTGAATTATACGTCAACAATGTAATGGTTGATTACAAAAAAGCTGATGCATCCGGATTCTTCAACTTTCAGGTTCCCTTGGTCTATGGTAATTCAAATATCAAATTGAAATTTTATGGTCCCTGGGGTGAAGAAAGAGCCAAGGAACAACAAATTTTTGTGCCCTTTACTTTCATGCCTCCGCAAATGCTTGAATATAAGATTTCTGCAGGCATGGTGGAGGATGGAAACCAATCCATCTTTTCGAAGGCCTCCTTAAACTATGGTCTGACGAGAGGAATTACAGTGGGCACGGGTGTTGAATACCTCTCTTCTGTTAATTCAGGACCGGTCATGCCATTTGCAACGGTCGCTACCCGCCCTTTTTCCAATGTGATCCTTTCAGGCGAATTGACCTATGGTGTGAGGGGGAAGGCAATTCTGAACTACCAAATGCCCAAGGATATGTTGTTGGAGGTCAATTACACCAAATACAGATCCGGACAAACGGCGGTAAACTACAACTTTCTGGAGGAGCGCAAAGCGATATTTACCCTTCCTTTGAAAAGTAAAAATTTCTCATTGTACAACAGGATGACCTACAACAACATTGTTCTTCCGGGAACAGGTTATTCTACTGCAGAGTGGCTGGTGTCAGGATCTTTGTTGGGGGTCAATACCAACCTGACCAACTATGCCATGTTCATGCAGAATGCCAAACCATACGTATACAGCAATCTCTCTTTTTCCCTGAGGTTGCCACATGGTTATTTGTTCATGCCACAGGCTCAGTACGAATACAGCCGGCGTGAGCTGATCTCAGTAAAATTAGGACTTGAAAAGTACCTCTTTAACAATGGATTTCTCTCGTTATCCTACGAAAATAATCTGATCAGTAAAATACAGAGTGCTCAGTTCAGTTTCAGATATGACCTGCCATTTGCGCAAACAGGATTTACTGCCCGTCAAACCAACGATGTGACCACCCTAATGGAGATGGCCCGGGGAAGTTTGATCGCCGATCATAAAACCAAGTATGTTGGAATTAACAACCGGATCAATGTAGGAAAAGGAGGAATCGTGTTTGAACCGTTCCTGGATCTGAACTGCAACAACAAAAGAGAGGCGGGCGAACCCAGAATCAGGGGACTCAATATCCGGATCAATGGAGGACGTGCGGAAGAAAGTCATCGCGATACCATTGTACGGGTCTCTGAACTGGAACCTTACATCAATTACCTCGTGGAACTTGACGCGAATAGTTTTGACAACATTTCGTGGAAAATCCGCAACAAGACACTCAGTATCGCTGTTGATCCCAACATGTATAAACTGGTGGAAATACCAATAGCCGTCGTTGGAGAGGTATCGGGTACAATCAGTCAGGCAAAAGGCGGTAAACTGGAAGGGAAGGCCCGTATTTTAATCAATATTTATGACAAAAACGCCCGACTTGCCGGCAAAACTCTGAGTGAGCAAGACGGTTATTTCAGTTACCTTGGACTTGCCCCCGGAGACTATGAGGTAAGAATGGATTCAGCACAAATGAAAAAACTCCATTTGATTTCAACACCTGTATCCAAACCGCTCACGATCAAGTTAAGTCGCGACGGAGATATTGCTGAGGGCTTTGATTTCGTGCTGAAGAGTACTGAAAAGGAAATTATTGACACGACGAAAACCGTTATTCCTGTGCCGGAAACGAGGATCAATTATTCGGACAATGCAAATAAAAAAGCCGAAAAAGAAAAGGTGGTTGAAGAGCCAAAAATCAAGGTTCAGCCCAAGGCCACTAGTGGCACCTACTTGCAGGTGGGCGCCTTTAAACATGAAAAGAATGCTCAAAATCTGGTTAAACTGCTAACCGACTTGATTCCGTATCCCGTTTCCATATTCCAGGAAAATGGCTGGTACAAAGTCAGCGTTGGACCATTCTCTTCAAAAAATGAGATTGAAAATTGCAAAAAACTTATTGCAAGCAATCATATTCTTCCGGCAAATAAAATTTTTGAAGTGACCAGGAACAAAGCCACAGAAGCAATACCGACTGAAAAATTGCCTGTTGCTCTGCAAAAACAGCCTGAGAAATCAGCCAATGTAAAAGAAAAACAACCGTTGGCCCCTGCATCCAATGTTGCGGCAGGTCAAATTAGCGAAAAACAGAAAGCTGCTAACCAGTCCAATCTGCCTGAATCAGAGGTTTCTAAAATATCTGAAACACATTACCTGCAGGTTGCAGCATTTACCAAAGAGAGTAATGCCCGGAAATTTGTCAAAATGTTATCTTCAAGGATCAGCAGTCCGGTTGAGATAAGATTTGAAGATGGAATTTACAAGGTATTGGTAGGTGGAAATATCTCAAGTGAAGAATTGGAAAAAGTCAAAGAATACCTGATTGTCAATAAAATTGTTCAGGAAGACCAGGTTCATGAAGTAACGAAGAATAAATCGGACAGCCGCGCTGCATCTAACCGTTCATCCAGGAACGAGCCGGGAATCGGAAAAGAGACCGCGGTATGGCAGAAATATTATTTTGTCGAGATTGGTTCATTCAAAACAACAGCCAAAGCCACCAAACTGGTTAAGAAAATAGAAAATATGCTTCCTTATCCACTCGAAATTACATTCAGGGCTAACCTGTACAAAGTAAGATACGGAAGCTTTGAGACTGAAGCTGAAGCCAACGAATGCATCCGGCAGATTTTGGCGAAAAAAGTCACTTCCAAATCAAATATCAGGACAGATCATGAGGAAATTGGGGCGAACACTACTTCGGAACTTGAAAAGATAGACAGTAATTTTTTCATTCAGGTTGGGGCATTTAATGTAAAGGATAACGCCGTGAATTTCTATCAATTCATGTCAAAAAAATATCATTATCCAATCGTCCTGATGGAGGAAGATGGTTTCTATAAAGTAAGATTTGGTCCTTTTAAGTCGATGGAAGAGACACAGAAATACCGAAAAATGCTTCAGGACGAGGGAGTTGATTGTTTTGGCAGGAGCAGTACGGTGGATTACTTCTAAGAAGTTTGCTGTTGGTTAAAGTTAGTCTCTTCTCCGTTTCCGCATGATCCTGATTTTGCATTTCAAACCTTTCCATCCATTTCTGCAGAAACCTTTCAATCCGTGATCCGTTTAATTGAATACTAATTACTCCGGATATGAAAATATTAAAAATCGCCCTTTATACACTTTTAGGCCTGGTAGGTCTGTTGCTGGTCACCGCAATTTTTGTAAAAAAAGACTACAGGATCGAGAGAGAAGTTACTATTTCCAAACCACGGCAGGTAGTATTCGATTATGTCAAATTATTGAAAAATCAGAATAATTACAGCAAGTGGGCATTGGTCGATCCTGTCATGAAAAAAGAGTTCAGGGGAATGGATGGTACTGTTGGCTTCGTCTCTGCCTGGGATAGTCAAGTGAAGGATGTAGGAAAAGGAGAGCAGGAGATCATCGGGATTACAGAAGGATCACGCATTGATTATGAATTGCGTTTTATCCTTCCCATGCAATCCAAAGACCATGCCTTCATGACTACAGAGGCAGTCAATGAGGGGACAACCAAGGTAATATGGGTCTTCTATGGCAAAATGGATTATCCTGTCAACCTGATGCTCCTGATGATGAACATGGATGAAATGTTGGGGCCTGATTTGGAACAAGGGCTATCGAAACTGAAATCCATTCTGGAACAATAGTCATAGGAAATAAGACAGATCAAAGATCCTTTATCTCATCACTCACTTAATAATCTGATGGTATCTGGCCATCCAGTACGGTAACAAATAGAAGGCGCCATCATCCTCGCTCAACCCGTCACCGCCGCCATCCATTTGATAGGTATTGCTATTCCATTTGGTGATAGCCCTTTCGGGGGTAGGAATCGGTTTCGTAGCCTGAGGTTTGAGAAAACGGTCATTGATGGCACTTCTCCGGATATCCCAACGCTGAGAATTCTGCATCCTCCAGCTTCTGATATCAAGCGGAATCTGCTGCATTTCCTGTTCAGCAACCTTTAATCCACAATCATTGTCAAGTCCGATACTGGCAATATAATTCCAGATCGGAATCTGGTCTCCTTCTTCCGCCTTCCAGCTTCTGTTTAAGCTTTTCATGTAGATGCTCAGATCCGGGCTATCTTTTCCATATCTCAACAGGGTATAATAAGGAAGAAAAGACAACTCATCGTCGGAATGATTGACCTCATAGGGACCGTACATTTTCTGCACCAGCATGTTTTCCAGATAATGATGTTCCTTAGCCAGATAAGTGTAGGCGGTCTCATATTTGGGATTCCCTGTGACGTGGGAAGCGCTCTTCAGAAATGCAAGGATCTGCAAAGAATTAATCCCTTTCTCGTACATCCAGCGTTGAGAATGATTCAATGAATCAGGATTCCAGACCGCCCATCGCGTAGCCAGACCATCCAGGTCGACCAATTCAAAATGATGATCTACGATATGGGTCATTATTCTGTCAACCAATCCTCTAACCCGATCTTTCATCTCTCCTTTAGCCACCAAATCAAAAAATATCGGATAGGCAAACATGTGTCCAACGATTTCATCCGAACTGGTATCTCCTTTCCATTTCCATTGACCATCGGCGGAAACATGCCATTCGCCCCCTTCGCCGGTACTTTCATTGATAGAAACGTATGACCTTGCGACAAATCCCGGTATCGGGTTCACTGTATTTAGTTTCTCCATGGCAAGAAAGGTGCGTATTGCGTTGTCATACGCGTCCTTCTCACCGGTCACTGCATATCGAAAACTCTCGGCTGCCAGATAAATTGAAGTCCAGAGACCATCGTTGTCATTCGTTGAGTGCGAAAATGTAGTGGTATCAGTTGCGTTATTAAATCGACACTCTGAGGCAAAACCATAGTGTAAATGCCTTTCATTCAGCCGCTTTTCAAAATAGGCCGCTTTTTGTTCGAGCGTCATGGGTACTTTTCTCAATTCATTGATTCCTGAAGCAGTGGCTACCCATACCCAGTTTGCTTCCATAGGCAGTATGTCATTGACTACATTGTTGTCAAGCCATCGTTTTCCGGCATAATATCTCCACGAATCGCCACTTTTGCAAATTGCACCAGATGGAGTACCCAGCCACAAATCAGCTCCGGATGCAGCAATCGTGGTAACCGGACCTAATGGCAGTCCATTGTCGCCCGAATAGAGTTGGTGGTCACCCCGATCTGATATCAAACCCACTGCAGGCTGACAACCAAACCAGATCTCTTCGGCATTCA
>SESG01001624.1_pt1 | contig 12799 bp, 6 predicted proteins | sample 3171421 | NCBI WGS metagenome assembly SESG01 (sample SAMN10866946, study PRJNA518727) | freshwater metagenome | biome: subpolar coniferous forest; feature: holomictic lake; material: water; isolation source: holomictic Lake 227, 6 m and 8 m depth | place: Canada: near Kenora, Ontario | collected... | reverse complement strand
TGGGGAAATCCGAGATCGACAAACCGGACAGCTCCAAGTCCTGACTTATGCGGCTTTGTTGTGGCAATGGTTCCGTGCATTAATTGAAGGGGCCTGGGAAGCTCTGCTTTGCGAGCTAGGCCGCAAGACAATCCAAAAGATCCTTGCGGGCCTTGATCAGACCGTAGAGGGATTTCTTAATGACGCCCTCCAGATCACCCCAGAACAGATATCCGCTCAATCAAAGGCGGAAAAGTTGGGCTATTTGTGAACCTTTTGCACCCCCTTTTATCGTCAAAATGTCAGCTATAGGTCACGGCCACACCTGAACTCGGTAGAACCGATTGGTCCTGGTCATGGAGTCCGTTTTTGAGGCCGTGCGGCCGCTGGCAACAACCTCGCCAATGAGGTCGATCCAATTGGTCGTAGTCAGGAGCGGATTATACTGGACGCGATAGTTGACGTTGCTGACTGAGGTCCATGTGATCACGACTTCGGTCGAGGTTACGACGAGCGCAAGGAGGATTGGGGCCGGTGCGGTAATGGTGTTACTGGCGGTAATGGTAAGTATGCCGGGTGCGAAGGTGATCGCGTAGTTGGAACTGGCTAGACCGCTGGCGGTGATGAGGTAGTCACCCACGTCCTCGCCCGGGGTGCGGTGCAGGATTAACGCGCCACCGAGCACCGCCACGGTTTCGCCATTAACGAAGCCCGCGTAGTTCGCCGTGAAAGCCGGATCAGCGGCACCCACACCCTTGGACAGGTCGTCGGCGGAGATAGCGAGGGGCGCCAGGGTGATCGCCAAGCTGTTGCCGGTGAAACCGAGGGTGTAATTCGCATCGGCCGCCAGCGTCCCCCGTGTGATCGCATAGGGACTGCCCGTCACTGTCTCACCCGCCACCCGAGTCAACGCCCCCGTCAGCACGCTGGCTGCCGTGTCGCTAGACTGGAAGCCGCTCGCCGTGAAAGTCAGCGCCGGATCAGCCGCCCCGTAAACCTTGCTCTTGGGCAGGGCCGCAATCGTCAGGGATGCCGGCGTCACCGTTAGCGTGCCGTTATTGGTCGTGACGCTGTACTTGGTCAACTTGTGGTCTGGATCCAACAGGCTGGCGATGATCGCGTAAGTGCCAACCGGATTGCCGGCGCTGGCCACCGTCGCAAAGGTGGCGGTGATGTTGTCGCCGGGTTGCACGCCAATGAGGGTGCCGCTCAGCACCGGGTTAGCCGCACCGTAGGTCCGGCTCTGGTGGTCGGCCGTCACCGTCATCGAGAAGGGTGTGACGCTGACATTGCCACCTGTAAACGTGGCGGGTAGCGCGATCGCGTTCGCCGTCCGGACATCCTGGACGGTTGGGCTATTAGCGAAGGTGACCGCTACGTTCGTGTTCCCCACAATGGCCGGGGAGACGCGGAAGGTGAAGATCGCGAGTTGCCCGTTTCCGGCCGGGAACGTCCCGCTCGGCGACAGCGCCGCCTGCACGCCCAGCGCCCCCGTGGGCGCCGAGTTGGTGTCTACCGTCAGCGTGGAACCGGACGCCATGTCGCTGCCCAGCGTGTTGCTTTGGTAGGTCAGCAGCGCCGGATCAAAAGCCAGGCTGAAGGCCACGCCGTTCTCGTCCCCTCGGGCCGCCAGAACTACCGGCACGTTGACCAGCACGCCGGGGGAACTATTGGCATCAACCACGAGCACCGTACGTTGCGTGGTGGCATTGGTCACGGTCAAGGTACCGTTCACCAGCGTTACCGTGTAATTGTTCACCCGATTGTCCAGGTCCACCACGGCGGGTACGATTGGATAGGTTCCCACCGGGCTGGCGGACGTAGCAACGCTACTGTAAGTGGCCGTGATGTTGTCGGCGTTCTTCAACCCGCTGAGGGTGCCAATAAACACGGGATTGGCCGAGCCGAAGCTCCGCGTCTTGTTATCGGCCAGCACGGTCAAAGCGGCCGCGGTGACCGTCAGCGTGCCATTGTTGCTGGTCAGAGCATAATTACCCAATCGGCTACCCGGATCGGCGAGAGTGGCCGTAATCGCATAGGCACCCACCGGACTGCTGGCGGTCGCAACCGTAGCGAAGCTGGCCGTGATGCTGTCCCCGTTCTGGAGCCCGCTTACCGTACCCGTCCGCCCCGGGTTGGCCGCGCCGTAGAGCCGGGAACTGTTGTTGGCGGTGACTACCAGAGCCGCCGGGGTGATCGTCAGCGCGCTGGCCGTGAAGCTAATCGTGTAATTGCCGCTGGCGGCCAGTGTCCCTTGCGTGATCGCATACGGACTGCCCGCCACAGTCTCACCCGCCGCCCGGGTCAACGCGCCTGTCAGCACACTGGCCTGCGTGTCCGCGAACTGGAATCCGCTCGCCGTAAAGGTCAGCGCCGGATCGGTTGTCCCGTAAACCTTGGTCTTGGCCTGCGCCGCAATCATCAGGGGCGCCGGCGTGATCGTCAGCGCGTTAGCCGTGAAGCTAATCGTGTAATTACCGTTGGCGGCGAGTGTTCCCTGCGTGATCGCGTACGGACTGCCCGCCACACTCTCGCCCACCGATCGAGTCAACGCCCCCGTCAGCACACTGGCCAGCGTGTCCGTGAATTGGAACCCGCTCGCTGTAAAGGTAAGCGCCGGATCGGCTGCCCCGTACACCTTGCTCTTGGCCTGAGCCGCAATCGTCAGGGGCGCCGGCGTGATCGCCAGCGCGCTAGCCGAGAAGCTAATCGTGTAATTGCCATTGGCTGCCAGTGTCCCCTGCGTAATCGCATACGGACCGCCCACCACACTTTCGCCCGCCGCCCGGGTCAACGCGCCGGCCAGCACGCTGGCTTGCGTGTCCGTGTATTGGAACCTGCTCGCCGTAAAGGTCAGCGTCGGATCGGCCGCGCCGTACACCTTGGTCTGATTGTCGGCCGCGATCGTCAACGCCGCCTGATTAATGGTGATCGTTCCGTTCAAATACGTGACCGAGTAGTTGGTCGAAGTGAGTCCCGAGGGTGTAACCGCATAAGGACTGCCCGCTACATTCTCACCCGCCGCTCGGCTGAAGGCCAGGGTGCCGCCCAGCACCGTATTGGACTCCCCGTTGACAAAACCCGCGTAGCTCACCGTGAAAACAGGATCGGCCGCGCCATAAATCTTGGTCTTGGGCTGGACCGTGACCGTCAAAGCGTGCGGCAGCACCGTCAGCGTGCCGTCTGAAAACGTGAGCGAATAGTTGGCCGCGGTCAGACCGCCAAGGTTAATAGGGTACTGGCCCGCCGAGCTGTTGGTGTCCGCTATACTGCTCAACACCAGCGTTCCCCCTAACACGGTGTTGGTCTCCCCGTTGACAAAGCCGAGGTAAATCGCCGTGAATACCGGGTTCGTCTGCCCATAAACCCGGCTGGCATCCAAAGCCGCCACCGTCAGGCTGGCTGCAGTGATTGCCGCCGTCGTCGTTCCCACCGTACTCAGGCTGTAATTTCCCACCGCCGTGCCCGTAATTGTCGCCCCGTTCAAAGTCACCGTCCTGCCCGCGCCGACAGTCGCATTGGCGAAGCTGGCCGTGCCGCCTGTCAGATTCAAGTTGGCCGCGTCCGCGGCCAGCACCCCATTGAGCGTGCGCGTGAGCACGGTCGCGCTAGCGTTGCCGTCGTAAATCTTGTCCGCCGCGGTGAAGTTGCCCGTGATGCCCAACGCCGTAACAGCCGCCGTCGTCGTGCCCACCGAACTCAGGCTATAGTTGTCCGCCGCAGTGCCGGTCAAGGTCGCTCCGGTTAGGGTCACAAGTTTGCCTGCACCGACCGTCGCATTAGCAAAACCGGCCGTCCCGCCTGTCAGCGTCACGTTAACGGTGTCGCCTGCCAGCACGCCGCTCAGACTGCGCGTCAGCACCGTCGCATTAGTATTGCCGTCGTAAACCTTGTCCGCCGCAGTGAAGCTGCCCGTGATGCCCAACGCCGTAATGGCCGCCGTCGTCGTGCTCACCGAACTCAGATTATAATTCCCTGCCGCTGTGCCGGTTAAAGTGGCTCCCGTCAGGGTCACGGTCTTCCCGGTGCCCACGGTCGCAGTGGCAAAGCCGGCCGTGCCACCCGTCAGGGTCACGTTGCCCAAATCCGCCGCCACCACGCCGGTGAGCGTAAGTGTCAGCACGCTCGCGTTGCTATTGCCGTCGTAAGTTTTGTCACCCGCGGTGAAGCTGCCCGTGACGTTCGCCGGGCTGACGGCAAGGGTGAATGTGTTCGTGACAGACAGACTCGGTATATCGTTGTCCGTGGCGGTTACGGCCACAAGGAATACGCCCCCTTGAGTCGGCGTGCCAGAGAACGTCCTTGAGGCACTGGTGAACGTGATGCCCGCTGGCATGCCCGACGCCGTGTAAGTCAGCGTGTTATTGTCCGGATCGCTAAAGGTGTTTGCGGCAAACTGCAAGCTGAACGGAGACCCGTAAGTGATGGGTGCCGGGTTACTGATCGGGATCGCTACCGTGGGCTTCAAATTGGAAACCGTCACCTTGGCGAAGGTCGCGCCATAGCTCAGCGTCATGCCGATGTCGTTTGAAGGATACAGGAAGGTCGCGAACGTACCGACGCGGCTACTCGTGGTCAGAAAGGTGAACGTCGCGCCGTTCGTCGGCGAAAAACCATTGGTGAGCGTAACGTTGAGGGTGCCGGCCAGTGTAGCGATAACCCCGCCCGCCCCGCCGCCTGTGACCGTGACCAGATCGAAACCGGTCCCGGGCAAATAGCCTCCCAACTCGATGTTTAACACCCCGGAGGCCGTCTGTTGGTAATTCCCCGCAATGTCCAACTCGCCTAAATAAAAGCCCGGGCTAATCTCGGCGGAGTTGATGACGTTCTGAAGGTTGGCAACCGTAACGAGGCCGGAGCCGACCAGACTGCCGCCCAAAAGTTGGAGCGGTTGGGCCTGGGCAGTTAAGCTACCACCGTCGAGCAATGTTAATCCGGCAGTTTGGGTGTTGACGGCATAGCGCAAGGTGTTGGTTTGCACCTCCACAGTCCCGGTGTTGAGAAACTGAAAGTCGATGGAAGTGGCTCCCAGGGCCACCGTGCCGTTCGTCTTTTGAAATATTCCGTTATTGACCCAGAGCGGCGTCGCACCTGCGCCCGAGGGAGCGTTGCCGTCGAAACTGTTGAGGAAGGTGGCGCCGAGGGCATTAGTGAACACTGCTCCGTTGGCCCCCGTGAAATTGCCCGCGCTCCACACGGCGGTCCCGCGATTGATCAACTTCCCGCCGTTGAGGATGAAGCCGCCGCCGTTGATATTCAGCCCGCCATTGGCATTGACCAGGGCACTGGTGACGGTGCCGCCGGCCAAGGTCAACGGACCCGTGACGTTGATGGTGCTGGTCCCGCCCAGCGTGCCTCCGCCCAGATTGATTGCCGCCACGGACCCAGCGCTATTGTAATTGAGGATGCCGCTAATAATAGCAAGCGTGGCCCCCGTGACATTGCAGCCGGCAGCAAGCGTAACGGTGCCGGCGGTAACAGCCAACGTCGTGCCGGTGTCGAAGAGACCACTCGTCGTGAGTATGGTAGCGCCGCCGCTGAGGGCCACGGTCCCTGAACCCGTCACAAAAGAACTGGCGGTCAGCGCGTGGCTGCCGCCGGTCAGAGCGAGCGTCGCGCCCGGAGCGTTGCTGAAGATGCCCGAGTGCGTGCCGCCATTACCGAGACTTAACGCCAGAGTTTGCACTTGCACGGTACCGCTGTTGTTAAACGAAGCGCCGATCGTGGTACCCGCGGTCCCAGCGGTCTGGCGAACAAGCCCCGAGTTGTTAATCGACGCAGTCGTTGTGCCCAGGCGACCGTCAGCGGTGATGTCCAACATGCCACCGGCCAGATTGTTGAATACGCTGCCCGCAGCCATGGTCAGCCCCCCCCCGCTCCACGTTGCCGCGCCGCCGTTGTTCACCGTCCTGGCGAGCGTCACATTGTTAGGGCCAATGGCCAGCACCCCGCCGCTGCCGATGGTGATCGCACCGCCAGTGTTCAGCGCCCCGTTTGCGAAATTCAGCGTGCCGTTCACCGTAAGATTCCCTGGGCCGGCAATCGCACAGTTAAGTAACATGTCAATGTGACCGTTGCCGCTGACCACACTGGTGTTGGGGCCGTTGATCGTCAGGTTGAATCGACCCAAATCCAGCGTCTGCGTCCCGCTGGCGCTCCCGACCGTGACGCTGCCCACGGCACTATTTGCACTCAAAGTGACGGTGTAAGTCCCATTGTTGGTGATAAACACGTCGTCCGCGGCGGTGGGCACTTGCGCGGGACTCCAGTTTCCTGCCACGTTCCAATTGTTGGCGCCGCCGATCCAGATCAGATTAGTTCCGTGTGCGGCAACCGCGGCGAGCGCGAATACACTGAAGGCAAACATTCTTTTGGTTAATAATTGCATAGTTTTCACAGGAACATTGTTTTTTCTACCTCGCCACATCCTGCGCCGCACCAAGTATGCGTTGAACCCCCGGGCCAGGTTGGAGGTCCCCGACGGTCTTGTCGGCGGGCGACCCGCAGTCGATCCACCACAGCAGCGCCGCGATTTCCGCCAGGGCAGGCTGCGGCTTGCCTTCGGGTGGCATGTGATCCTCGTCCTTGAGCGGCAGAAGCAGGCGCTGGATCATTGAGCTCTCAAGCGCTTTGCCGGCAATCAACACCGGGCCGTCTTTACCGCCTTTGAGCAAGGCTGCGTAGCTCTCCATGGACAGGTCGGCTTTGTGTTTCTCCGGTCCGTGACAGGCAGAGCAATGTCTTTCGAGGATTGGTTGAACGATCTCATCAAACACACGCCGTTGGGTCAGATCCGACGTCATCCTTGGGGCAACCGCAGGGCGGTTGCTGGCTCCCAGCAGAGCTCGAAAGGGCGCGGGTGCGAAGTGTGTCAGGAAATCGCGCCCATGGGTAATCGAAGCGCCCAGATGACTAGCGACGACCAGCACAGCGAGCGTCGCCAGCAGCGAAACCTGGTACGCTCGAGGCCGATCCTGCCAGTTGAGCAGCCAGGTCAGCGTGCAGGTCGTGGCGACGGCAATCCCTGTCCATTTGTGCCAGGGTAGCAACTGTGGGTCGTAGCCACCCGATTGCGACAGCATCAGACCCAGTGATGCGGCGGCAATTGAGCCGGCGGCGACAAGGCCCAGGATCAGCCGGTTGCATTGAGCGGCGGCTTTGAACCGCGAGAAGTTAGCCAGCCACTCCAGGACGCCCAGCAAAACCAGGCCCCCGATCGGCAAATGGATCAAAACCGGATGAAAGCGCCCAAGGAACAGGAGAAGATCATTCAAACCGCTGCTCATACGTCGCCGCCCTTTTCTACAGGCTGCCGTGCTCGTTCGTGAAACATACTTTTCATATCATGGTCCGAACATAGGAGGTGGCAGGGCATGGAATGTTCCCAGAAAACCGCTGTCCCCGGGCCGAACCCCCTCTTTTCTGGCGGATGAACCTCTCTGGTCGGAACGAGTTTACCTGGGGCCAAATCAGGCCACGAGCGCGGTGCCGAGAGCAGATTGGCATCGGGAACAGACGGCTCGGCGCGGGAAAGCGAAAGCAAACCGCCGCCGGGGAACGTACGACCAAGGTCCGATAGCGGCGGCGTCCCTCCCCGGTGAACAGTGGGGAACAAAATCGGCGCTCATGCATCGTAATTACACGAGGGGCGTTTGCTCCCCGGAACTGTGTGAGTCAACTAATTAATAAGAATAGACAATAGTATGAAGATTAACAAATACCTGAGGCGTTTACCAATGTGGGTTCTCTCCGGGTTGGCCTGTGGGGGCTTCGGGTTCCCGCTTTCCGCCCTGGCTGCTGCCACCAGCGTGAGCTTGGTGGGATTAACCTTCTCGCCGGCGGTGGTCACAATCAATGTCGGCGATGAGGTGCTGTGGACATGGAACTCACCAAGTCACTCAACGACGAGTGATACGGTTGGGTTATGGGATTCAGGAACCCACTCGGCCCCGTTTTCTTTTGCCCACACGTTTACCACTGCGGGCGCTTTCCCGTACCATTGTTCAAATCCCTTTCATGCAGCGATGAAAGGCTCCGTCACTGTGGCCGCGGTGGCCAACGTGCCTCCGACGGCGACGTTAACCAATCCGGCTGACGGCATGGTCTTGAGCGCTCCCGGCGCACTTACCCTCGCAGCGACAGCCTCAGATTCGGATGGGAGCATCGCAAGCGTGCGCTTCTTGCAAGGGACCGCCTCGCTGGCGAATTTGACGAGCAGTCCCTACTCGCTTACGGTAAGCAACCTTGGGGCTGGGAGCTACACGTTTTCGACCGTGGCCACTGACAATGGCGGATTGAGCGCGACGAACGTGATCACGGTTCACGTTGTGGCAGCGGCGCCGATCGTCTTGAGTTCACCCCAGCGGTTATCGGTCTCTTCTTTCCAGTTCAGCTACAGCGCGAACCCTGGCCTGAGTTACGTGGTGTTTCGCGGTTCAGCTTTGTCGGATCTCTTCCCGATCAGCACCAACAAGGCGACGGGCAGCACATTGGATTTCCAGGACACTAATGCGACCGGGGGCGTCAACTTCTACGGCGTTCACCTGGTGCCGAACCCATGAATCTTTGGCCCGAACGAGGTAGCAGTCGAGGGGAAGAGGTTCCCACGCCAGCCGATATGGTGTTCGCGCGGTGGAATCTAAGCCTCTTTGCCGACACGGTTACCGACCCGGGCACGCCGTAAATCTGGAAGGATGCAACATGGATATAAAAACACTGACCTTGATTGTGGTGTGTGCCCTGCTGGTTCCCGGTCGCGTTAACGCCGCCGGTTCAGACACACCGCCGAATGAGCCGAACACCAACGTCCGGACGTTCCAGGTGCAAGGCGTGGTTAAAAAACTCGCCACGGACAACCGAACGGTGGTGGTCACCCACGAGGCGGTTCCCAACTACATGGCCGCCATGACGATGCCTTTCAAAGCGAAACAGCCGGCAGAACTGGCCGGACTGCAAAGCGGCGACACGATTCAGTTCCGCTTGAAAGTCACGGAGACGGAAAGCTGGATTGAAGGGGTCTTAAAGGTGGCAAATGGTCAGGCAGTGGGGCAGGCTTCCCCCCTGCCAGCCGCGACTCCCGCCCCGGGTCCCGCCAACCCGGGCGAGAAGTCTGTTCCAAAGCGGCGTAATCCACTGCTGGATTACCCATTCACCAACGAACTGGGGCAGGCGATGAGGCTGAGCGACTTTCGGGGGCAGGCACTGGCCATCACCTTCTTTTTCACCCGGTGCCCGATACCGGACTACTGTCCCCGGCTATCCAGGAATTTCGAGGAAGCTTCGCAAAAACTCAGTGCCATGGCCGGCGGCCCCACCAACTGGCATTTCCTCTCGGTAACCTTCGACCCGGAATTCGACACCCCGTCCGTGCTGAGGGCCTATGGAGAAACGTATCGCTACAACCCCAGGAATTGGACCTTCCTGACCGGCCCAAAGGAACGGATCGGCGAACTGGCCAGCGCGTCGGACGTGAAGTATGAGCCTGCGACCGGTTTTATCGAACACAATTTCCGCACCCTAATTATCGATGCCGCCGGCCATCTGCAGATGGTTTTTCCTACCGCCGGGAATCTGTCCGACGCCATCGTTGCCGAGGTCCTCAAGGCCGCGGCAGTGCCCAGCCAACCGCCACCGTCAAACGTCGCCGCAACTCCGTCATCGGGCAAAGTCGCCGCCCGATGAACCCACGCGGACAGTGTAAGGATGTTCACCAAGCATGCGACTGAGGCAGATCATCACCGGAACGATTTTCCTCAGCGTGGCCGGGAGTGTTGGGCTGCTGGTGAATTCATGTTCCACCACCCCGACTGAGGGCGTTTCCTCACCCGCTATTCCGGGGGCCAGCTTTGTCGGCAACAAGACTTGCGTCGAGTGCCATAAGGGCATCACCCGCGTCTTTCCTACCAGCGCTCATGTCCGCATCCACCTGGAAGACACCCGCGCCGTCGGGCAGACGGGCTGTGAGTCGTGCCACGGACCCGCGAGTCTGCACGTGGCGGGTGGTGGCGGGAGAGGCAAATTCATCGTCAATCCAGGGAAAGACCCCGCCGCCTGTTTCGAGTGCCATCGCCAGGAAGAGGCCAAATTTCACCTCCCCCAGCACCACCCGGTCCTGGAGAAGAAGATGAACTGCACGCAATGCCACGATCCCCACGGGAGCGACATCTTTAAATCGGCCAGTGGCCTGGCGATGGCACGCCGGAATCAAACGTGCGCCCAGTGCCATCGGGAGCAGACCCGCCCCTTTGTCTTTGAGCATCCGGCGATGCGCGAGGGCTGCACGACCTGCCACAACCCGCACGGGAGTATCAACACCAAGCTGCTGGTCCAGCGCGACCTGAATCTCTGCCTCAAGTGCCATGCGCAGGTCCAGGGTCCAAGCGTGGCTCGGGGACAGGTTTATATCGGCAACGTTGATCACACGAGTTTGATCCGCATGGGCGCCTGCTGGTCGTCGGGCTGCCACACGGCGGTGCATGGCTCGAATGTTGATGTGCGTTTGCGGTACTAAGGTAGCGCAAACAGGAGACGGATGCGTGAAACGTGAAACGTGATGAATGCGATTGAACTAGTGTGGTCAGGCATGCTGGGGCGTACGGTTCGACGCTGGTTACGCGGCGCTCGGTGGGTTGCAGTGGGGGGGCTGACCGCCAGCGGGTTTCTCGTTGTTTGCGTTGCTCGGGCTGCGCCGCCCAGCAAGATCGACGAGAGCAAATTGCCGCCGGCGGCACAGACGCAGATTAATTTCAGCCGCGACATCAAGCCAATCCTGGCCAATAACTGCTATAAGTGCCACTCGGGAGAAAAGCCCAAGGGCCATTTTCTACTGACGACCCGGGGGGCCGCGCTTAAGGGCGGCAGCGAAGGTGTGGACATCCTGCCGGGGCAGAGCGTGAAGAGTCCATTGATCCACTACGTTTCGCGGCAGGTTCCGGAGCTGGAGATGCCGCCGGAAGGCAAAGGGACGCCGCTGACTCTCGAGCAAGTCGGCTTGCTGCGAGCCTGGATCGATCAGGGGCCGACCTGGGAGCAGACCGAACCGGAGAAGAAGAGCCAGGCAACCGTTTCGCCGACCGTGGGCTGGACGTCTGTGAGTGGGAACCAAAAGAAGTTTCGCGAACTGAATTGGCAACGGGAAGGTTGGAACGGCGGGGGGGAGTTCGAGTTAACCGACAAACCGACGCCGGATTCGAAGGTCACCACCGCTGGACATGTGCTGCTGAATGACGACACGCTGACCTTGTCAGCCGAGAAGAATGATGTTGGCTTCACGCAATTCGGCTGGTCGCAGTACCGCAAATACTACGATGACAGCGGCGGCTACTCCCCATCGTTCTCGCCGCCGATCTTCAGCTTGAACCGGGACCTTTACGTGGACACCGGGCGCGCCTGGGCGGACTTCGGCCTGACCTTGCCGGAGTGGCCACGGATGGTGCTGGGCTACGAGTATCAATACAAAGACGGCACCAAATCCACGACCCAGTGGGGGCCGGTCAGCAATGGGAGTGAGACACGCCATATTTATCCTGCCTACAAGGACGTCTCGGAGCACGTCCACATCCTTAAGTTCGACCTGGATTACGAGGTGGATGACGCCCGCCTGACAGACAGTTTCCGCGGTGAGTGGTACAACCTGGCCACCGGCCAGCACGAGGTCAGTTTTGACGCGCTGGGGACTACGGAGATGGCGACGACCGCGGCCAATGAGAAGCAGACCTCCTTCCAAGGCATGAACACGGTCCACCTGGAGAAGCAGTTCACGGACTGGCTGTTTGCCTCGGGCGGCTACCTCTACAGCAGCTTTAACGGTGACGCTTCAGCCAATGTCACGACGATGAACCCAGCCGCCCTGGATTCGACCTTGACCGTGCCTCCCCCCCTGGGATTGAACGCAAAAGACATCGAGTTGGAGCGCGACTCGCACGTGTTCAGCCTTGGCGCCCTGCTGGGGCCGTGGCAGGACTTGAGCCTCTCCCTGGGCAGCCAGAATGAGTGGACGCACCAAACTGGCTTTGGGAATGCGAGCGTTGATGTCGCGCTGCCGTTCCCGCCCTTCATCTACCCGCTGTCACCAGAGCGCTTTCAGTCAAGCATCGAACGTTCGACCTACCGCCAGGAGGCAGGCGTGCGCTTCACGAAGATTCCCTTTACCACCCTGTTCGCGGAAGGCCGCTTTGAGGAGGAAACCACTGGCCAATCGGAACAGGAGACCGGCGACCTCACGCCGTTCCTGCTCCAGACAGACAGCAAGAGCACGTTAGAGGACTTCCGCACTGGCTTTAACGCTTCCCCCTGGCGGCGCGTCTCGCTGAGCGGCACATATCGGTACTGCGACAATCGGACGGATTACAATAATTTCCACAAGCAACCTCTCGGCCAGTTCTACGACCCCTACCCGGGCTTCATCCGCTGGCGCGACCTGCTCTCCCGGCAAACGGAGGGAAAACTCTCCCTGCAAACGACCCCGTGGCTCAAGAACACCCTCAGCTACCAATGGCTCGAGAACAAATACCACACCGCCACCGACCCGCTGACCGACTTTGCGTCCGGCCTGACCGGGGGATCTCGCCCGGCGGCAGTTTGCTAGCGGGCACCTATGACTCTCAGACCGTCGCCTTGAACTCCACGCTGACGCCCTGGCGCCGGCTTTTTCTCTCGACCACGCTTTCCTATCAAAACGCCCGAACCATCACCGCCGCCAACAACAGCCTGTCCGTGGTCCCTTACGAAGGGGACATCTACAGCGTGATGGCCAGCGGCAATTACATCCTCAACGACAAAACCGAGCTGTCTGCCAGCTATTAGGACGCACCTTTTCATT
>SESG01038393.1_pt1 | contig 12801 bp, 8 predicted proteins | sample 3171421 | NCBI WGS metagenome assembly SESG01 (sample SAMN10866946, study PRJNA518727) | freshwater metagenome | biome: subpolar coniferous forest; feature: holomictic lake; material: water; isolation source: holomictic Lake 227, 6 m and 8 m depth | place: Canada: near Kenora, Ontario | collected... | reverse complement strand
TATCATCGCCTTTTTCGATACGCCGTGGACACCGGTCTATATTGCCGTGATTTTTTTGCTTAACCCCTTTCTGGGGTGGCTCTCCATCCTGTTTGCCGTTATCCAGCTTGGCCTTACCTGGCAGACCAACCGGATGAGCATCAGGGAGATCGAGAGTGCGGCTGAATCCGGGAACGACAGCTATCGATATGTACAGAGCAAGCTTCGCAATATTGAGCCTGTTCATGCAATGGGTATGACGGGGAACCTTCGTCAGCGCTGGTTTGCGCTGCATGATGCATCGCTTGCCAAGGCTGAGCACTCACTGGAGCGGCAGCATCGCCAGCAGGCTTTTGCCAAGTTTGTCCGTTACAGCATGCAGTCGCTGACGCTTGGTGCTGGTGCCCTTATGGTTATTGAAGGGAAGATGTCAGCCGGTTCGATGATTGCTGCCAACGTCCTGATGTCGAAAGCGCTTGCCCCGCTTGACCTTGTGGTGGCTACATGGCAACCTTTTGTTCAGGCACGTACGGCGTTTTTCCGTCTGGAGAGGCTGCTTGAAGAGTTTCCCGAGCGAGAGCAGGGTGCCAGCCATCAGGATCCTTTTGGTGAAATAAGGCTTGAAGGGGTTACGGCGATGGCTGAAGGGCGTGAGACTCCAATTCTTGATAATCTTTCGGTCATGTTTCCTGCTGGCAAGGTTACCGTGGTGCTTGGCCCTTCAGGATCGGGCAAATCAACGCTGGCGCGATGCATTCTCGGTATCTGGCCGAAACGCAGCGGGCGTGTTTTGATTGATGGCGACCCTGTTGAGAGTTGGCAGAGGGCTGAGCTTGGGCCGCATATTGGTTATCTTCCGCAGGATGTTGAGCTTTTTGCTGGCTCCATTGCCGAAAATATTGCCCGGTTTGCTGAAGTGGACTCTCATCATGTTATTGAGGCTGCAAGGTGTACCGGTATCCATGAGATGATTTTGCGCTTTCCACGTGGTTATGATACGGAGATTGGCGAGGCGGGCGGACTGCTTTCCGGAGGTCAGCGTCAGCGGCTTGGCCTTGCCCGTGCAATCTATGGCAATCCGGCTCTTCTTGTGCTTGACGAGCCAAATGCTAACCTTGATGATGCCGGAGAGCGCTCTCTGCTTCAGGCAATCAAGGATTTGAGAGGGGCTGGTAAAACAGTGATTCTTGTTACGCACAGGCCAAACGTCCTCTCGGTGGCTGATCTGGTGGTGGTGCTGGAGAGGGGAAAGATTCTCCATTGCGGAGCGCGTGATGAGGTTCTCGAAGCCTTGCGTTCCTCAGAAAGTAAGGTTGTGTGATTTTGGTTTTTGACCAATGTTTAACGTAGAGCAATGAGTAGTCGTGATGAGATGGGAAAGATAGAGCCTGCGGTTGAAAAGGCGAACAATAGCAACGCCGATGCCTATCGTGATACCCGCAGCCCTGTTCGGCTCGGTATCTGGATACTTCTTGTAGGGTTTGGCTGCTTTTTGCTTTGGGCCGCTTTTGCCCCTCTTGATGAAGGAGTTCCCTGTCAGGGGATGGTGAGTATAGCCACAAAGCGGAAGGTGGTTGAGAACCTTCGCGGTGGTACCGTCGAACAGGTTCATGTGAGGGAGGGGCAGATGGTAGTTGCGGGGGATGTGCTCATAACGCTCGACAACCAGACCGCAAGGGCCAGGTATGATGAGATTCATCAACACTTCATCGGCATGCGTGCTACTGCTGACCGGCTTCTTGCGGAGATGCGCGGTGCCGGTTCAATCACCTTTCACAAGGATCTGCTTAATGATTCTGACAGGAGACTTGTTGAGGCCAATATGCAGAACCAGCGGGAGCTTTTTTTATCGCGCCAGACACAGTTACGGATTATGGTGGAGCAGTTGGCGGGCATCACATCACTGGTGCGTGAGGGTTATGCACCACTTAGCCAGCAGCGCGAGCTGGAGTTGAAAATTGCTGAGTTCAAGAGCGCAACGGCCTCCCAGTTGGCCCAGGTTCAGCTTGAAGTGGAGGCCGATGGCCAAAAGGTGAAGGCGCTTGCAGCGGAACTTGCCGATACCGAGGTTCGTTCACCGGCATCCGGCCAGGTTGTCGGCCTTCAGGTGCAGACGGTGGGCGCGGTAATTCAGCCGGGGCAGAAGATCATGGATATTGTGCCGCTTCATGAGGGTCTGCTGATTGACGCAAAGGTTGCTCCGCACCTGATCGACAGTATTCACAAGGGGTTGGCGGTTGATGTGAGCTTCTCTTCATTTGTTCACTCACCGCAGCTTGTGGTGCAGGGGGTGGTTGAGTCGCTCTCCAAAGATATTGTGACTGATCCCCAGGTTAATCCGATGCAGCCGGGCGCCTCCTATTATCTTGCGCGGATCTCGGTTACCCCCAAGGGGATGGCCTCTCTTGGCAAGCGTCAGATGCAGCCGGGTATGCCCGTGCTGGTTGTGGTCAAGACCGGTGAACGTTCGCTTCTGACCTACCTTGTTGACCCGCTGGTGAAGCGGATTACCGTTTCGATGAAGGAGGAGTAGTGCCGTTTTCCAGGTTTGTTCAGTCTTCTGCATCTCTCTAAAGTGGTGAAGAGTTGGATATGAAATTATTGGTTCGTTTGCTGGTTATTACCGGTTTTCTCTTTGCCCTGCCGCTTTACGGCGGAACGGAGGATCTCTCGTCAGCCTATAAGAGGGCCCTGGAGTATGATGCCCGGCTTGGAATGGCACAGGCTGATAATCAGGCTTACAGGGAGGAGATGGGCAAGGCGAGGTCACAGTTCCGGCCAAGTGTGCGCTGGAGCGCTGCACGGGGGCGCAATGCAACTCAATTTATAGGAAAACCAATATTTGGTCGACCAAATATGAGTAGTGATTTTTATAATACAGCAAATTACGGTGTTTCTGTGCGCCAGTCGCTCTTCAACGCATCAAATATTGCCGAATACAAGCAGTCCAAAGCCATTGTGGCCAAAAGTGATGCTGAGTTGAAGAGAGAGGAGGAGGGGTTGATTGTCAGGCTTACCGAAGCCTATTGTAATGCGCTCTATGCTGAGGATAACCTTGAGTTCAGCCGAGCCCAGCTTGTGGCAACAGAGGAGCAGCTTAAGCAGGCCAAACGACGTTTTGAAAAGGGGTTTGGCACCATTACCGCCATTAATGAGGCGCAGGCCAGCTATGATATGGCGCTTGCCGAGGGGTTGGAGATTGTCAACAGCGTCGAGTTCAGTCGCCGTGAGCTGGAAGATATTACAGGGCTCTATCCTGATCAGTTGTGTCGGCTTGTTCCTGAAAAGCTCTGCCCGTCAAGGCCGGATCCCGAGAGCGTCGAAGCATGGATTGAGCTTGGCCGTTCGGTCAATCCGGCGGTTATTGCTGCCCGCCAGGAGCTTCAGGTTGCTCGCAGGGAGATTGAAAAGCAGCGTGGAGCGCGTTATCCCACAATTGATCTGGTTGGAGGACGAAATTATTCGGAGAGTGAAAACAACTATTCGATCGGCTCAACCTATGACACCTATTCGGTCAGCTTGCAGATGAGTGTGCCGATGTATACCGGCGGATATGTCAGCGCAGCGGTTCGTCAGGCCCATGCTCGCTGGGTGAAAGCAGGGGAGCAGCTCAGTTGGCAGGAACGTGGAGTTGAGTCCGATGTGCGCAAGTACTATAACAGTGTGGTGAGCTCTATTGCGCAGATTCATGCCTATGAACAGGCTGTGAAGTCTTATGAAATTGCTTTGATTGGCACGAAAAAGGGATTTGAAGCGGGCTTTCGCAGCAATGTGGAGGTGCTTGATGCTCAACAGAAGCTGCTTGCAAGCCAGCGGAATCTTGCAAAGGCACGTTATCAGTATATTCTTAACCGTCTGATGCTGAAGCAAAGCGCTGGCGTGTTGGCCGCAAATGATGTTGATGAGGTTAACAGTCTGCTTGGTGAAGTTAAACGGTGATTAATTTGAGGAAAGCATAGATGGATTGCGTAGTAAAGTGTGCTGATCAGTTTTTTTAAATTAAAATCACCGTATATTGTTCTCTTTCAGTTGATTATGTGCGCTCCCCGGTCGCGATGGTTCTGCATCTGAAAAAAGAGACGTTACCCTGCCTTGCAATGACCTTTGAAGGCGATTCACTCGACAACAACCTGTTTCAAAATAGTTAGTTACCAAATAGCTGTATCTGCTGTTTTTGGCGTTGACTGCGGCTGCTCTGAATACACTGAACCAAAATCTTGATCCTTGAAAATGACAATATTGGGTTTCACTAAAAAGTCAACTGTTTTTGGTGCGCTTCTTGTTGCAGCGGCCATGACATTGCCTTCGGTGCAGTTTGCCTCTGCCGATACTCCTCCTGAACGGGGCTCGGTCAGTTTTAAGTATCTTAATTATCAGGACAACCAGTCCGGCGATACACCGCTTACTTCCGGAATGACAAGAGATCGGATAGGGGTTAATGCGCTCTCGGTTATGGGCGTGATGCCTTTTGCCGGTAAATGGTCTGTCGGGGTATCGTTCCTTGAAGATTCGGTTACCGGGGCATCACCGGCTTATCACTCCACCGGGTTTCCCGCCAAAAATAATTCGACATCCGGCGCATCGGGTGAGCTGCGCCATGCGGTCGATCTTGAGCTTACACGCTATTATCCCCAAGGGAGCTTGACTGTCGGGAGCAGTTATTCAAAGGAGTCCGATTATATCTCCCGCAGTGCCTCTCTTCAGGGGAGCCTTTTGAGCGAAGATAAAAATACGACATTCACTCTTGGAGGTAGTTTTAATGACGACGTCATTGATCTTAACAGATCGAATGTTGTTACGGTTAAACAGCAGGTTGCCGCCGAGAAAAAGCAGGTTGCCGCCGGTATTGTCGGCGTCACGAGGGTGTTAACGAAGCAGGATATTGTTCAGCTCACGTTTGGTTACTCACATGGCAATGGTTATTATACAGATCCTTACAAAGATCCTGACAACAGGCCACGGAACCGCAATAATACGACGGTTTTTACCCGTTGGAACCACCATTTTGATGGTATTGACGGGACTGGAAGGATTTCTTATCGCTATTATTCAGATACCTTTGGTATTCGGGCCCATACGCTTGGAGCTGAATATGTTCAGCCGCTGAGGAGAGGATGGACGGTTACGCCGCTACTCCGGCTTTATACGCAAAGCGAAGCTGATTTTTATGTTGCGGCTGGTTCAGCCGAAACCTCTACCATTCCGACTCCGGTTGGTGGTGCTGAGTATTACACCGAAGACCAGCGTCTTTCAGCCTTTGGAGCCGTGACTCTTGGATTGAAGGTGAGCAAGCAGTTGAGCCCGGACTGGCTGGTTGATCTCGACATAGAGCGATATGAACAGCGTGACGAGTGGAGCCAGAGAGGAAAAGGCGATCCCGGTGTAGCGACGTTTCATGCCAGAACCATCAAGGTCGGCCTCTCCAGGCAGATCTAACGAATCAACGAAAGCTATGGGTATTTTTCGTTTTGGATTTAAGGCGATGGCTTGTGGATGTGAGGTGGTGATTGTATCCCCTGATAAAAAAGAGGCGCAGGCCTTTGCTGCACAGGCTGTTGAGGAGGTGTCGAGAATAGAACGCAAGTATTCCCGTTACTTGCCCGAGAGCATTGTTTCCCGAATTAATGCCGCTGCGGGAGATGGGAGCGTTGCGTGTGATGATGAGACGCTTGCTCTTGTCAAGTATGGCGATACTCTCTACGAAAGCAGCAACGGGCTGTTTGATTGTACCGCAGGTGTGTTGCGTCGTGCCTGGGATTTTAACAGTGCTGTTGAGCCTGACCCGACAAAATTGTCGGACTTGCTCGGGTTGATTGGCTGGAATCGTGTTGAGCGAGATGGTAAGTATGTTCGTTTGCCTGTTGCCGGCATGGAGATTGACTTTGGAGGATTTGGCAAGGAGTATGCGGCTGATCGGGCAGCATCAATTGTTCACAGTAAAGGGGCGCGGCACGGGTATGTCAATCTTGGCGGAGATATACGGGTTATTGGTCCCAAACCAGATGGGAGTCCGTGGATAATCGGCATCCAGGATCCCCGGCATAAAGATAGAACGATTGCCTCTATTCCGCTCTATACCGGAGCGCTGGCAACAAGCGGGGATTATGAGCGCTATTTTGTAGCAGACGGCAAGCGCTACTGCCACATTATCAATCCCCGCACTGGTTATCCGGTAACGCATTGGCGTTCAGTAACAGTTGTGGCCCCATTGGTTGCGACGGCTGGCAGTCATACCACCATAGCAATGCTTAAGGAGGGTGACGGGTTGGCTTTTCTGCAGAATTCCAGGCTGGGATACCTTGCTGTTGATCAGCTTGGGCAGATTTTTCACAAGAATACGTAATTCCGGTTTTGTCGATTCTTCAATAACTTTCAGAAACTCCTTTTGGGAAGGAACCAAATATGAACAAACTATCGCTGAAGCGAACTCTCCTTTTGGGAGCTGTTTTCATGATGCTTTTTTTCAGGGTTAGCAGTTGTTTTGCCTCTGCATTTCTTGATTCTGATGCGGCATTCAACCTCAAAGCCGAGTTGAACAGCTCACGGGCGATTGTGTTGCATTGGACTATTGCCAAGGGGTACAAGTTGTATCGTGACAAGGTTACGGTTGGGGTTGAGAGCGGCAAGGCACCCTTTCAGACTCCTGTTTTGCCGAAGGGGATCGTTTTTATTGATCCCACAACTGGCCAGAAGCTCAATATCTATCATGACCAGTTTGATCTTGAACTCCCTCTGGTCAAAACAGCCGAGCCGTTTACCTTGATTGTGGAGTATCAGGGGTGTGCCGAGGATGGCCTTTGCTATCCCCCGATAACCAAGAGTTTCAAGGTTGATCCTGCCCGTTCCGGCATGCTGTAGACGGGTGGGTGACAAGCCGGGAGCCTCCGCAGGAACTGCGTCATCTCCTGCGACTGATGAAAAGTAATTGGCAGCTCACTCTTCTGCTGCCTGCGCTATCCGAAAAAAGCGCTCCTGATGATCCTCGATACCTTGCTGTTGATCAGCTTGGTCAGATTTTTCACAAGAATAGGTAATGCTGGTTTTGTCGATTTTTCAATAACTTTCAATAACATCCTCTGGGAAGGAACAACATATGAACAGACTATCTCTAAAGCGAGCTCTCCTTTTTGCGAGCGTTTTCATGATGCTTTTTTTCAAAGTGAGCGGTTGTTTTGCGGCTGCTTTTCTTGACCCGGATGCGGCTTTCAAGCTCAAAGCCGAGCTGAACAGCTCAAGGAAGATTGTGTTGGATTGGAAAATTGCCAAAGGGTACAAGTTGTATCGTGATCAGGTTACGGTTGGAGTTGAGAGCGGCAAGGCACCGTTTCAGGCTCCTGTTTTGCCGAAGGGGATTGTTTTTGACGATCCTACGACTGGCGGGACGCGTGATATCTATCACGATAAGTTACATGTTGAACTGCCTCTGCTCAAGGCTGACAGACCGTTTACTCTGAATGTGGTGTATCAGGGGTGTGCCGAGGATGGCCTCTGCTATCCCCCGATAACCAAGAGTTTCAAGGTGGATCCTGCCACTCCCGGTGTACTCTCCAAGGGTGGTAACAAGGCTGGAGCTTCTCCTGTAACGACGGCAACTCCAGCCAGTGCTGAAAAGCAATTGGCAGCGGCAGCTCCAACCCCTGTGGCCGCCCCAGCAGGTGATGCTGCACCAGTCAAAAAGAGTGCTCCCGACGATCTTAATCTCGCACAGACAACCCTTGCGGGTGGCAGCCTTTGGCAGATCGCCCTTACTTTTCTTGGTCTTGGTCTTTTGCTCGCCTTTACCCCCTGTGTTCTGCCGATGATACCCATTCTCTCCTCAATCATAGTCGGGGAGGGGAGTGTCACCAAACGCCGCAGCTTTTTAATGGCAGTTGCCTACTGTCTGGGGATGGCTCTGGTCTATACATCTTTGGGTGTTGCGGCCGGTCTTGCCGGTGAAGGGTTGGCGGGTGCTTTGCAAAAGCCTTGGGTACTTGTGCTCTTTGCGCTGCTGCTTTTCGCTTTGTCGCTCTCCATGTTTGATCTCTATCAGTTGCAGTTGCCGCTTTCGTTGCAGAACAAACTTACCCAGACTTCAGGCAAGTTAAAGGGAGGAAGTTTTGTCGGGGTATTTGTCATGGGCTCCTTGTCAGCGCTTATTGTCGGTCCCTGTGTTGCAGCTCCGCTTGCCGGAACGCTTGTCTTTATCAGCAAAACCCATAATGTGGTTCTCGGTGGCCTGGCCCTTTTTTCAATGGCCATGGGGATGAGCGTCCCTTTGCTGCTTGTCGGTCTCTCGGCAGGAAGTCTGCTCCCGAAGGCTGGAGCCTGGATGATTGGTGTGAAGTATGTTTTTGGCCTTATGTTGATCGCTGTAGCCGTATGGATGGTCTCGCCGGTTCTTCCCGCTGTGGCGGTATTGGTGGCCTGGGGTTCATTTGCCATTCTCTGTGCCGTTTTTCTTGGAGTCTTTGGCTCTTCGCCCGGCAAGCTCTCGATTGGCCAGCGTTTTGGCAAAACCTTTGGAATTGTCATGCTTGTTATTGGTGTGCTGGAGCTGGTCGGGGCGGCTTCGGGCGGCACCAGTGCGCTTGAACCGCTTGCCGGGTTGCATTCAGCATCGACTGCCGGCTCAACTGCCGAGAAGGGGGTGTCGTTTACCCGTATCAAGTCGGCAGCGGAGCTTGATCAGGCTTTGCTCTCCGCAAAAACCCCGGTGATGCTTGATTTCTATGCAGACTGGTGTGTTGCCTGCAAGGAGATGGATAGCTTTACCTTTCATGATCCGAAAGTCATGGCGCAGCTTAAGAAGATGACACTGTTGCAGGTTGATGTTACCGCCAATAGTGATGCTGACAAGGTTCTGATGAAGCGCTTTGGACTTTTTGGCCCTCCAGGAATGATCTTTTTTGATGCTTCAGGCAAAGAGATTCCTGGTGGCAAAATTGTCGGTGTTCTTGATGCGGAGGCATTTTATAACCATGTTGTCCAATATGTGAAAGGCCTTTGAGCCTGGCTTGCTGAACAATCAGGAGACCCATGTCTTTTTATACCGAGTTTGCCCCCTGCTATGAACAGATTTTTCCTTTCAGGGAGGGGGTTTACTCTTTTCTCAGGGAGTATGTGCCACATCACGGTAGCTCAGTGCTTGATGCCGGATGCGGAACCGGTCACTACTGTGGCAGGTTTTTTTGTGATGGTTATCAGGTGACCGGGATTGACCTTGACCTGAAGATGATTGAGATGGCTTCCGCAAAATGGCCGGAGGTCAGCTTCCGCTGCATGGATATCTCCTCTCTCGGCTCCCTTCAGCCCCGTTTTCACCTCATCTACTCCATAGGAAATGTTTTGGCCCATCTTCCATCAAAGGGGTTGGCCTCCTTACTTTCAACCGTTTATAATACCCTTGCATCGGGGGGCTACTGGATTCTGCAGGTGGTTAACTGGGACTATCTTTTGACGCAGGGGGAGTATACCTTTCCGGTAAAGAAGATTGATAATGGGGCGGTGGAGTTCCATCGCCGCTACTCTTTTGTTTCGCCTGAAGAGGCTGTTTTTGAGGTAGAGCTCACTCGGCAAGGCAAAACGCTGTTTCGAGAATCCACGAAGCTCTACCCTGTTGCCTCGGAGCGCTATCTTCGGCTGCATGAGGAGGCAGGATTTGTTGCAGAGGGGCTCTACCCCGGTTTTGAGCGAGCGCTGTTCAGGAGTGATCGGGATTCCGGCCTCGTCATGGTTTTCAGAAAGCCATAACCCCAGCATTCCGTGCTGAGGTTATGGCTGAACCGGGTATAGAGGTTTTTTCTGTACCGATAAAATCAGCCGGAGATGGAGGCTGAAGGGCCTGCGCCCAGGGCTTCAAGTTTTACCTGAACCGTGCCGGATTTAAGGAGGCCGATCTCTTTTGCCGCGCTGGCAGAGAGATCAATGATTCTTCCTTTTACAAATGGCCCACGGTCATTGATGCGCACAATAACATCCTTGCCGTTTCCCAGATTGGTTACTTTTACCCATGTGCCGAAGGGCAGTGAAGGGTGAGCTGCGGTCAGGTTGTGCGTGTTGAATGTTTCACCGTTTGCTGTCTTGCGCCCGTGAAACTGATTCGAGTAATAGGATGCCCTTCCTTCCGCTATGGCAAAAAGAGCACTCTCTTTTATCCGTGATGCTGCGCTTGAGAAGATATTGATGCGTTCGGCAGCCTCGGCGGAGCTGTACAGAGGGTTGTATTGCGCTTTTATGCCTGAACGATGTGCGTCGATCTGGTTTGCTGACAGAACAATTGAGATCAGTATCGCAAAAAGAGAGAGAGTAAAATATTGTTTTTCATGCTTCATAACTCTTGGTTTAAGCCCTCTGTCCCATATGATGTTCATCCAAAAGGACAGGTAAAAATGAATAATAATCAAAAGTCTATTCAATAGTGCTGCTTGGCTCAATATAAGGAAAATATCTCAAAACAACCAAATCGTCCGTTATTGCTCTGTTTTTATGAGGTTAAGCTCTTTTATGCGTGTTATTTCAGGTGTATCGGCTTCATTTATCCACAGAGAGCCAAGGCCCTCGGATGGCAGTTGTGCCGTGATACTGAATATTGATTCTTTATTTTGAATAATATTCACGATCGTTTTTGTCGTCACCTCTTTATGTAATTTTTATGCGCGTGTTTTGAAATAGGTAGTCTGGACGGGCTGCTTTTTGTCTGTTTTGAATGGTTATTTGGTTTATCAACTATTGTCTATATTGACGAACACAATTTTTTGTAAGGATAGTTCAATGTTTCTGAATGCAAAATAGTCACTGGTGTCCGTTTTTTTGCTTTGCCAGCTACCTGCAGGGCTTCCTTCCCTATGCAATGTTATTTCCATTTTTCTAATCGATCATGTCAACTCTATCAGAAAGTTCTGAGGTTAGCACTCATTCAGGACAATCCGGCATGAAGAGGCTTGCCGGTCTCTCTCTTGCGGCTCTCGGTGTTGTTTTCGGAGATATTGGTACCAGCCCTATCTATGCTGTTCGGGAGTGTTTTCATGGTGATTATGGCATCCCTGTTACAGAGGGAAATATTCTTGGCGTTCTCTCTCTTCTTGTCTGGTCACTGATCATAATTGTCACCCTCAAATACCTGACCTTTATCATGAAGGCCGATAACGATGGTGAGGGGGGGATTCTTGCCCTTACGGCATTGATTATATCGCAGAGTCGCAAACATGGGTATGAGCGCTGGTTTCTTGTTGCTATCGGGCTGTTTGGTGCTGCACTGCTTTATGGTGATGGCATGATTACGCCAGCTATTTCAGTTCTCAGTGCGGTTGAGGGAATCCAGATTATTGCTCCTGATTTCAAGGAGATGGTTATACCGGTAACTGTTGTGGTGCTTGCAGCTCTTTTTCTTTTTCAGCATCATGGTACCGCAAGGGTTGGTGCTCTGTTTGGTCCTATTATTCTGGTGTGGTTTGCTGTTATCGGTCTGCTTGGTCTGGTTGAGATAATCCGATATCCTCAGATTCTCCAGGCAATCATGCCATGGTACGGCATCTCCTTCCTGCTTGGTAATCACCTTCAGGGCTTTATGGTTCTTGGAGCAGTTTTTCTCTCTGTCACCGGGGCTGAAGCTCTCTATGCCGATATGGGCCATTTCGGCAAGAGCCCTATCCGCCTGACCTGGCTGGTACTGGTGCTTCCGGCATTGCTGTTGAACTATTTTGGCCAGGGGGCGCTGCTTCTGAACTTTCCTCTTGAGTCCCATCACCCCTTTTATGGTCTGGTCCCTTCATGGGCTATGATCCCGATGGTGCTGCTCTCAACTTCAGCGACCATCATAGCCTCTCAGGCTCTGATTACCGGAGTCTTTTCACTGACCCAGCAGGCAATCCAGCTTGGCTATCTGCCTCGTCTGACGGTGACGCATACCTCAGCCAACCATATTGGACAGATCTATGTTCCTGCGGCAAACTGGTCGTTGATGATTGCCACTATCGGCCTGGTGGTCGGGTTCGGTTCTTCAAGCAAGCTTGCCGCAGCTTACGGTGTTGCGGTTACTGCAACGATGCTGATCTCCACCATCCTCTTCTACTATGTTGCCCGTGATCTCTGGAAATGGAACAAGGTTGCCCTTCATGTCATGATCACGCTGTTTGCGATTGTTGATCTCTCCTTTTTTGCTGCAAGTATGAGCAAGTTGCTGCATGGTGCATGGTTTCCTCTTGTGATCGGGCTTGTGGTCTTTACCCTTATGCTGACCTGGAAGCAGGGTCGTACTCTGCTGTTGAAGCAGCTTCAGGATCGTACTCTCACAGTCGAAGAGTTCATCAAGAGTCTTGCATTGCAGCAGCCTCAGCGTGTCAGTGGCCAGGCGGTCTATCTGACGGCCAATCCTGAAGTGGTGCCTGTTGCCATGCTCCATAATTTGCGTCATAACAAGATCATGCATTCGGAAGTGGCCTTCTTTCATTTCAGTACTGAGCGTGTACCGAGGGTTCCCAACAGTGAAAAGGTTGTGGTGAGCAAACTGGGCAATGGACTGTTCCGGGTTGTGGCTCGCTATGGATTTCTGGAATATCCCAATATTCGCCAGGTTATTGCCCTGGCAAATAATCAGGGGTTGAATTTCAGGCCGGAGGCTATCAGCTTCTTCCTGAGTCGGGAGAAAATTATGGCTGGTCTTAAGACTAAAATGCAGTTGTGGCGTAAAAAGCTCTTTGCAATCATGTCACGCAATGCCCTTAGTGCAACGGCATACTATGATCTTCCCTCTGGCCAGGTTATTGAGGTAGGCGTTCTGGTTAAGATATATACAATTCACAGCAGCAAAGCTCATTTGGCTTGCCTCTCTCTTGCTTTACT
>SESG01028623.1_pt1 | contig 12805 bp, 2 predicted proteins | sample 3171421 | NCBI WGS metagenome assembly SESG01 (sample SAMN10866946, study PRJNA518727) | freshwater metagenome | biome: subpolar coniferous forest; feature: holomictic lake; material: water; isolation source: holomictic Lake 227, 6 m and 8 m depth | place: Canada: near Kenora, Ontario | collected... | reverse complement strand
TGCCGTATCCATATTCCATAAGGTCCGCGATCCCGTCTCCATCCGCGTCGCTGGTGGATGTCACTGCCGAGAGACTGCCAAAATTCGCCCGCACCCAGACATCGGGCAGACCAAACCCCACAGAGTCGTTCGTTGTGCCTGTGTAGGTTTCGATGGTGCCGTGCGGTGTCAAATCTTTGCCTGCAAGTCCGACGTAGTTCGTGGGATAGCGGTACACACGGAACACGGCATTCATGAGCTGATCCGGTCGGGCTGGATCGCTCGGCACCGTACTGCCCTGTGACAGAATTTCAGAGGTGACCGGACAAATGTAACGCCAGACAATCTGTCCCGCAGTCGTGACCTCGAAGAGGTTACCCTTGATGCCTTCGCAGATCAACGTGTTGCCGTTGGGCAGACGCTGGCAACCTGAGATTTCGGACGAGTAGAAGTTCGTCGTCGGACTGGCCATATACGTCCACGTCGGCCAAGCAGGTCCAAAGGCTGCACCAGCCGAAATGCTATAGTTCCCTGCGCTGTCCACAGGCGGAACGATCTCATTAACGGTCGAGTAACCACGACCGATGCCGTTGTTGAAAATCAGAATATTGCCCGCACCCGGAAGGCCAGGGGCGATCCAATGCGTGTGGTGCTGCTGATAAAGCTGGCGGTTCGCGACCGTCCCTCGGTTGTACTGCTGAGGATCGCCCCAGCGGTAGAGAATGTCCCCGCCTTTGTTGTAGCGTCCGCCCGCACGACTTGCAGCCTGAACTGTGGTGACCCCGTGATCTACCACAAACACCTCGTTATTGCCACGGATGCTGAGCATCACCTGGTCCAGCGCAACGTTGTAATCGATTCCGTTCACGTGATTCCAGAACTGCGGGATCTTGATGCCGGGGCCGTTGACGTCGATCCGCTCGGGGTGATCTGCAACCACACCGTAGTTGTTCTTTGAGGAATCAACATCTTGAATCATGTGATCCCAGAGATGCCACTCCCAAACCACTGTGCCGCCATAAGGACGCGTGGGGGTAACCTCGACGAGGCAGTCAGGCAACATGTATCCCTGCGTGAATATACTCGAGTCCAGCAAGTTCGTTTGAAAACCGGCCGCAATAACTTCGGCCAAGGTCTTCTTCTCTGCCACAAGCATCAGTACGTTGCCGTTGGGAAGAACTTTGAAATCGTGATGATGAATATAGGTCGAGCTGTAGTAATCAATCGCCCAGACAAGATTGCCCGCCCAGTCAAACTCTTCAATGCGTCCGCCTTCACCACCCCCCGTCGAGGGTCCGCCCTGCATAACCATGCCCGCACGGAACATGTGTCCGTTCTCCATCAAATACGACGCACGGCCAGGTTCATATTCGCTGACCCACTTATGCACGTACTGCCCTTGATTGTTGAGCAGATAGGTGGTCTTGTCGTGCATCGGTGCCATCAATGTGTAACCAGGATAGGCACTAGCAGTATTCATAACAAGTCCTACCGTCTGCGTGAGCTTCTCGGGCCGCATGACACGGAAACCGACATGGAACCACGGGCCATTGGGATCATTGAACCCGGTATAGGGATCAGGGCCGCGGAAATACGAAGGATCACGGTTTGCGACGCGTCCATGTCCATAGTAGGTCTGTCCCCCGCCATTCCACCAGTTGCCGCCACGCAAGCCACGGCACGGTTGGCCGTCTGGCATGGGTGAGCCGACAGCCGGCCCCGGCGGATTAGTCACGATGTTGCCGGTGATGCAATTTGTGTAATAGCTCGTTCCGTACCAATCATTGACCCACTGCCAGGCATTACCCGACATATCGGTGAGACCGTAGGCGTTTGAACCGTCACGTGTCTGGTACGTGACGTTTGTGGCGGGCCAGCCATAATCCGCCTTTGTACGGAGCGCGCCGTTAAAGAAACCCACCGGTGTCGTACGCGGATAATCAGCGGCTTCCCACGGATCATCCGATCCCTCCCAGTTCGCGAGACGTCCGTCAATATTAGTGTCGTCCCCCCACGGGAAGATGCAATAAGGACTGGTCTGTCCGCCGCGTCCGGCGTATTCCCATTCCGCCTCTGTCGGCAATCGATAACCATTCTTGGTCATGTCGCACACGCCTGTGGCAAGATCATAACACACTTCTAATCCATCGCGAGCACTCAACCAATTGCAGTAGGCGATCGCACCAAACCAGCGGATGCCCGTGATGGGGTGAAGGTCGCGTCCACTGCGGACCGCGTACGCGCTGTTCGTCCACACAATCGTGCTGTAGGGATAAGCAGCTGTCGTGTCGCAGTACACATTGGTGCCACCCACGGCGTAGATCAAGCCTGAACGCACTTCGACCAGCCCTTGTGTCTTGGCACTGTTGAGATAGTCGCAGTACTCGCGGCATGTCAACAGGGTCGTGGACATATAGAACGTCGAGATCGTAACCGTATGTAACGGAATTTCATCGCTGGGATGTCCGGGGTCGATGTAGTTGAAGTGATCGCCCATCACATAGCTTCCGCCCGAAATGCGCACATACTTAGGCGTGAAGGAGACGCTCCCAGACGATCCAGCGACTGTATAGCTGTAACGCGTAGAAGGCGCGCCTGCTGGATCACTTGTCTGACGCCCCACCGCATCACTAATTGACACATAGTAGCGCACAGTCGTACCGCTGGGGAATGCAGTTATGAGTGCGCCATAGATGCCGTCACCGGCCGCGCCGTCGTTATGCAACCCATCGTCCACCATCATAACCGTGACTGCGCCAGCCCCTGCGTCATAGACAAGTGCGACCTGCGCAAGATTGGTGATGGAGCCGATCGCGCTCGTGATCCAGACAGAATCTGAGACACCTGGAACAGCGATACTATTCGTCGTCCCCGTAACACTCAGGCCTTGGCGCACACAACGCACCCAGTAATTGGTCTGTTTGTTGTCATAACTCGCGATGCCATACTGATAATCCACATACCACGCCTGATTCGTGCCATTGCACCGCGTGGTAGAGGACCAATAGCGCGCCCCATTTACAGTCCCTGGGAAGAAATTCGTACTCACAGACGGACTGACGATCGTCTCGTCGTTAATCGACTGAAGCTCTTTAATGTTTGGCAAGCGCCAGTCACTACGCCCAGCTAACGTGAGATTCTCGGCATACTGCAACGCGCTTTCCCAATTCGTCGTCGAATTCAGTTGCGCCTGCTGCCAGATCAGACCCGTGTCTTGGTCCGTAGTCGTGCCATCACCGTTCTTGATGAAGTGATGAGCGGTAACCGCCACACCCCGCACACAGCGGGTGTGGAAGTGCTTAATGCCGCCCGCGCTGATGGTCTCGCTCTTCGGATGTGGACCGATCCCGCCGCCAGCATTGGAAGACCAGATGTTGCTGGAGACATTTGCTTGCCGGTCGGAAGACCACCAGTACTCAGCCGCCGTCGCAGTGAACACATTCGTATTGAGTGCCGGATTCGTCACCCCGAGATTCATGATGCCGTAGAGCTCATGTGTGGTCGGCAGACGCCAATCACTAAAGCCGCCGAGCACGAGTGTCGCAGGATAATTCGTCGCACTTTCGTATGTCATCTCGCCTGCATCAGTCTTTTGCCACATCAGTCCAGTGACTGAATCCGTAATCGTTCCGTCTCCGTTCTCAATGTAGGAGGGTGAATTGATGGTATAGTCGGAGTCTTCGCCAAAAGTCGGGGTGTAGCTACCCGTCTGTCCCGTATCCGGCAAGCTCCAGGCCAGGCGTTCCGGATCAGCGCCTGCGATGGTATAAGAGTATGTGACCATACGATTCGTCTTTCCGACGCCTTCATTCTCGGGCAGATAGGCTCGGACATACTCGATAGTCGCTTTTGCGGTTGTCACGTGAACACGCAGATGTCCGGAGTTGCCTTGAACAATACCGTTAGTGTAACCATAGTCTGGAGCCGTAGATACGGTATTGTAGTTCGTGGCGCTAGGCTGTGGGCACTCCTGATAAATAAGTTCGGGACGGCCATCCCCATTCGTGTCGAGATCCTGTTTCACAAAGAGATGATCGTGCCCATGGAAGACCGCACTGACGCTATTTGAAAGCAACAGATCCTGAATCGGCATTGACCAGCCGGGACGGTTAGTCGTAAAACCCCACGTGCCGTTGGTATTGTAACCGCCCCATTCGAAATAGGAACTGTACTCAAGACCGCCACGTGCTGCACCGTCAAAACTGCCGCCGACCAAGTTATGGACGAAGACAAACTTATAGGTCGCCGTACTCTGGGACAGCGTTTGTTGCAACCATTGGTACTGATTTGTTCCCAAGGTCCAGTTCCAGCAGGTGGAAGGCCCAGGTTTCGGAGAGGTGTTCCAGTAAGGATCCAGAACCACGAACAACGCATTACCCCAGTTGAACGAATAATGGGCGTCCCTTGGTTGCTGCACATAGCTGTCCACGTTGGTGCTGCCCGAATAGAAGGACCCCGGCACTGGACACGGATAGTATTGCTGACGCGCCCGTGTTGCCCAAACCGCTGGATTGTTCTGCGGTTGCGAAGAATTACGAAGCCATCCCAACTCCGCTTCATGATTCCCATTGACGAGGAAAAGCGGCAATGAGTCCCCTACCGTACTGAATAAATTGGTGCGCACTTCACGGCTGAGCTGGACACACTCTGCCTCATTCGTCCAGCCAATCTTCTCGTTCATGAAGGTGTCTCCTAAATCGAACAGGAAGTCTGGCGTATCCAAGCGCATGTTGGCGAGTGCCACACGCCAGAGATCCGGACTGATCGTTGCGTTTGGATCTCTCCAATGGGGGTCCGCTTCGATTACAAAGGAGAAGTCATGACCTGTTGCACGCTGCGTATGGAATGTCGCCTCGGTGCCCACACTGAAGCTGGGCTCACCGCTCTGGCGATAACGCAAGCGATAGAACATCAGCGTGTCCGCAGCGAGTCCATCCAGCGTCAGAACGCTCGGAACACCTGCAGTGATATTGGTAGACGCTGTCTGCATTGTGTAGCTTCCTGATTGTGTACCATATTGACAATAGACCTCCAAATTCGTGCTTGGCAGAATACTGACAACAATCGAACGATCAGTCGGTCGGCCGAGAAGAACATCATACATGGATGCAGTCACCTCGCTGCCCACCACGTAGGTCAGAGCCCCGCCTGTGCCCGCAGGCGGATTGGTGACGCTCAAACCGCTACCATCTGTGGCTGTTACATAATAGCTCACACTCGTGCCCAAGCCTTGAGCTGGAATCTGTGCACCATAAACACCATCACCCGCAGCACCGTCGCCATGCAGACCATCATCAAACATCGCGGCGCTTATCCAGCCAGCACTGGTGGTCAAGGTCTTTAACGTAATCTGGTCGAGGTCAATACGGTTGCTGGTGGACCCACCACAGAACTGGAAACGCATCATCAGGTTGCTGACCAGATCACCCGTCAATAGATTGTAATTATACACCTGCCAGGCGTGGCTCATGCCGGTGACTTCGCTCACGCGTGTGGAGAATCCTGTACCTGGATTGAGCTGTAGGGCCCAGCCTGCACTGCCGCTCATGCCGTCTGCCCAAATCGCAAAGCTTAACGCTGCACTGCTACCGCGCGCATCAATTGTTCGGTTGGCTGTAATCATACTGTCTGCCAAATTGATTGTACCGCTCTTGAACTCAAGTCCGTTCGTATTGCCCGTGCCATAGTTCGAGCCGACTCGCTGCTCAAACGGATTGCCGCCCGAAAAACTGACTGTCCACGGATTGTCGCAACCAGCACCCACCCACGGCTTGACCGCATTAGTGGCCATGGTCTCTGAAAAAACGGTGTTCGTGACGGACACGCCTGAACCCGTATTGTAATTGAGCGTGACCGAAGCCGCGCCTGTGCTATTGGTAATGAGTGCAGTGACCCACGTCGGTTGCCCAGCAATCGGTGAAGCGGGCGTGGTACCAACCGAGATGATCGCAAGCGACTGATTGGCGAGGGACTCAAGCGGTACGCCTTGCGTGTTCATGCGAAGCGAGTACAGCGCTCCGGGTACTGTCGTGATAAAGAGTGTCTTGCGGTCGCTTCCGCCAAATTCGAGGTTCGTCGGTCGGGCATTCGTCACGCTGATCTGCTCGATCTCTTGTCCCGAAGAGGTAAACACGCGGATGACATTCTCAGCCAAGTAGAGATGTCCGTCTGTGTCAATCGTCATACCGTCGCAGGTCACGGATGCAAAGGTCGTCTTGTTCGACAGTGTGCCGTCCGTGCTGACACCATAGCGGTAGACTGTACCTGCGCCCCAGTCTGCGATGTAAAGGGTTTTGCCATCTGGCGTGCCCACGAGACCGTTCGGACGTACCATGTCGCTGACAACGCGGATCACACTGCTGCGATCCGGTTTGAGATAGTAGACATGTTCACCGCTTTGCTCATTCGTATGGCCGAAATAGATCGGGTCTGTGAAATAGACGCCACCTGACGGATCAATCCACAGGTCGTTGGGCTCGTTGTAGCGCAGGCTATTATAGGTGCTGGTCAGCACCGTCACATTGGTCTGCGGCGTGATAGCGACCAATTGGCCATTATCGCCTTCGCAGGCAAGGAGATTACCGCAGCGGTCAAACGCAAGGCCATTCGCACCGCCGGTGCCTGTACGGAATATGGAGAGCTGATTTGACACAGACCACTGATAGGTTGTGTCCGAGGGAATATCCGAGAAGAAGATGTTGCCCGATGCGTCAGCAGCTGGGCCTTCGGTGAAGGTGAGCCCCGAAACGACCTGGGTCAGCACCGCATCGGAAGCAACTGTCGAACCCGTATCGGCTGTCACCGCCACAGTGAAACTTTGCATTCCGATCAGGCTAGGCAAGCCGTTATCAATGACCACGACCATGAAGGTATTGGTCGTGCCTGCATCCGTGTCAGAGGTCGTCCAGGTGATTACGCCAGACACGGAGTCAATCATGGCCCCTGCTGGCGCAACCACAAACTCATAGCTCAATGTCTGCGGCGGCGATTCTGCATCGATCGCGCGATTGGTGACCGTCAGTGTCTCACCCGCCATAATCGTGCGATTGGACATCGGGACAAACACTGGGGCCGTATTGGCGATGACGTATACACTAAACGCATTCGTCGCGCTCATCGCCGGGGTGCCACTGTCCGTCACCACAACTGTCATGCGGTTCGACGAACCGTACTGCACGTAGGACGGTGTAAACGTGAGTACACCGCTGGTCGAGTTGATCGCGGCATTCGTAGGCGGATTTAACAGACTGAAGGTCAGGGTTTGCGCTGGCGTATCCGCATCATGTGCCACGCAGGCCACGCTCAGTGTATAACCAGGATTTACAGTACGATCGATCTGTGAATCCAGCGTGGGGGCGGTATTGGAAGCATCTGCTTGGACGGTGTAACTGTAAAAGCTGGTAGGCGCTGTGGCGGGATCAAGTGAGGTCAGATCAAAATCATCTTGCGCCGTAAGGTAGTAACGCACAAACGTGCTTGCTGGATAGGCAGGGATTTGAACGCCGTAGCGACCATCCCCTGCCGCACCATCTTGATGTGCTCCGTCATCCAGCATAGAGACCATGTTAGTCGTACTGCCGACGATATGGGTTAGCTTCACCGAGGCGACTGTGCGGCGGTTTGTGACGGTCGCCGTTACCCACACCGTGTTTGTGGCGAGAGGTGCGAAGGGGCTATGCGCTGTATCACCGATACCGGGGGAAGAGAGGTAGGCTGGTGCCACGTTTGCAATCGTTGTCAACGGAGTCAGCGTGCGCCCCGTCAGCGCGGGATGCGTTGAAGAGATGCGCAAGGCACGATAGACCGGATTGGAGAGCGGCCATGTGTCGGGCTTGTAAGTGACGATACCATTCGTAGTGATCGGATTGATGTACTCCCACACCGCTTCACCCGACGAAGTGACCTCAAAGAGATGTCCTTCCGAGGCAGAACAGACTAATAGATTACTATTCGCCAGTCGCTGGACACTGCCACCGATAGGACTAAAGAAGGCTTGGTTCGCCATCGAGTAAAACATCGAGACAACTTGCTTCGAAATATTCTTCTTCTCCTTGTCGGTGTCGTGACCGGGCGCAGACATGCTGCTGTAGCCTGCGGATGGCGGGGCCACATAAACTCCTGTGTCGATGGAACTCGAATTGAGATAGCCGTTGACTTCGAAAATGTAGGATTGAGGAGTTGTTTCGAAAAGGTCCTGACCGTTATTAAACACAAGGAAACGTCCAGCGCCGGGCACGCCTGTAGGAATCCACGTGACTTGACTCACGCCACCGATCTGCTTGTACCCCGTGGAGGACTTAGTCCAGTTAAGCTGAATCGATGGCGCGACGTTTACGATGCTCGCACTATAGCGGGCAGGGTCACCAAAGCGGTAGAGAAAATCACCGCCCGCGCCAGCCGCAAGTGCAATGCTACCCGTTGGATTGCCCGCTAGAAACGTGTTGCCATGATCGATGACATAGAACTCGCCACCTTCCGCCGCAATAACAATCTGATCCAGCGTGGCATTATAATCCAGCGAAGTGCAATGTAACCAGTCGTTGGTCAGCGGTCGTCCCGGCAAATTCAGATTGAGCCGACCCGGATAGTTTGCGATCGTCTTACCCGAACCCACATAATTTGTCTTGGCCGCGCTGTAGTCCTGGATGCCGTGATCAAAGAAACACCACTCCCAAATGACTGTTCCAGTGGAATCTACTTCAACAATCGTGTCAACGGTCACATTGAAATAGGTGCTGTTTGTCACGTTGCATCCAGCGGCAATACACTGGCTAGAGGAGATAGCTTTGTTCGCGATGTAGAGCGTCGTGTTGGTACCGAGCTTGCTGTTGTAGATCCGGAGGAAATCGTGATGCGGCGAGTAGTCCGTACGCGCCTCCGCGTAGGACCACACCGTATTGCCATTCCAGTCCACTTCGCGCAACCCAGAGAATCCATTGATTGTGCCGTTCGTCGCATCAAGCACATTGCCGTTGTCCAACAATCGTGGATTGATACCCACTGGCCACGTGTGCGCAACTTGCCCCTCCATGTCCAGCAGATACGTAGATCCCTGCGCGCCAAAGAAGGTGTATCCGTTATAAGTTTTCGTCTTGTCCCAGAAGATTACTTGGGTCGGACCTTGCAACCTTTCGTAGGCATACAGCGGGACGATACTGCCCAAGAGGACAAAAACAATGAGACTTGAGTAGCTAAATTGTTTCATAGTTGACCTCCTGGTATTAGCGCGCCATATATGACGGGGTGCGACCCGTGATGGTGTTTCCCGGTATCAGCGTGCGACCGACTAAAGGCGCATCGCTCGCGCGATAGCGGAAGGCACGGAAAATCGAATTGTCCATAGGCCAATTGTCGCGCTTGAACTTCAGAATGCCAGACGATGTCACAGGAACAATGTATTCCCATACCGCCTCCCCGGCCGAGGTCACTTCAATAATGTGACCTTCCGTATCTGCGCAAACAAGCGTATTGCCATTGGCCAAGCGCTGCGCACCACTGCCGATGTGGCTAAACATGCCATGACTTGCTTTGGAGTAGTAGCGCCAAACGATTTGGTTGGATAACAGACGGCCCGTTTTATCGGTGTTGTTCCCCGGCTGCCATAAGGTGTAACTCGCGTCAGGCGGATTCACGTAGGCGCCGGTATCGACCAAACTTGCATTGAGACGAGGGTTAACTTCAATGGCGTAGGATTGCTGGGTATGCTCAAACAAATTCTGGGAGTTACTAAACATCAGGAAATTGCCCGCGCCTTGTAGGCCCGACGGAATCCAACTCACGTGATGAGTACCCCCGATTTGTTTGTTGCCACTCCATGACTCAGTCCAGTTGGCCAGGAGCGATGGGGCAGCACCCTGGTTGTAGCGTGCGACATCACCGAAGCGATACAAGAAATCGCCGGCAGATCCGGTTGCAAGCGCGACACTGCCTGTTGGATCACCCGCAATAAAGGTGTTGCCGTGGTCGATCACATAAAATTCGCCACCCACCGAATTAATAACAATCTGATCGAGCGTCTGGTTGTAATCGATGGAATTGCAGTGCAACCAGTCACGTTGTACTGGTCGTCCTGCAAGGTTGATATTCAATCGGCCAGGATAATTCGCAATCGTCTTACCCGAACCCACATAATTTGACTTCGCGGGATCATAATCCTGGACCCTGTGATCAAAGAAAGCCCATTCCCAGATGATCGTGCCTGCCTGATTGACTTCCACAATCACATCCATTTGCGCATTAGTGTAAGGTCCCGCAGACGGGTCACAGCCTGCCGCAATACATTGGCTATACGTGTAATTTTTGTTGGCGATGTAAAGCGTCGTGTTTGTGCCGAGCTTGGGATTAAAGATTCGGACAAAGTCGTGATGCGGAAAGTACCCTGTGCGCGATTCCGTGTACGACCACATATTACTGCCGCTCCACGACACTTGAGAGAAACCGCCAAACCCGCTAGGATCATCCTTCGACGCATCCAGTATGCTACCGTCATCGAGTAGATGCGGATTGGTACCAATCGGCCATGTGTGCACCATACGGCCCTCCATATCGAGCAAATAGGTTATCCCACGCACGCCAAATAACGTATATCCGTTTTGCGTCTGGTTGGTGCTCCAATAGAGCAACTCCGTCGGCCCCTGAAACGCCTCGTAGGCGAAGGTTGAGGTGGCAAACACCATAGCAATAGTCAGTGCGTGTCGTATTTTATTCATGATGCTTACCCCCTCTCGTTACTCATTGCTTATTTTACTGGGAAGAAGAAATGGTCTGTGTTGGGTAATTTCACTTCCTCTCGTACCGGATCGGAATAGATGTAGTATGGAGCGCTTGTGTAGCCAGATAGGTTACGGAGTTTGATAAACATGGCACGCTGCTGAGCCGTCAGGGTCCGGTTGACCTTTGCGAAGCCAGTCGCATAAGCATACGACATTTCACCGTCCAGTTCACCGTAACGTCGACCCAGTGTGACCACTTTCTTGAGATCCGCCTGCTGGCCTTTAAGGAACATGCGCAGCTCCGTGGAGATCGCACGACGCACCTCAATAATCTCCTGAAGTGCCGGACGTTGCAGGTCGGGAATAGCCGTAATAGCGGGACGTTGTGCAGCGGTCAGCGTATTGAGAAATTCTTTGCCGCTGTCGCCTGTGACAGACGTGCTGATGTCAAAGTCACGCTTGTTCATTGCAGGCATGTCCTTCATGTAGAATCCACCGAAGTAAGTGCCATGGCGTTCCGGACAGAAATAGACATCGGCATCAACAGAGCCCGCGTACCAACTGAAGAATTCGCTCGCATAAGTCATGTAGGCTACATTCACCATCTTCTCCGTCTGGCGAGGAAGTTTGTATTGTTCCATATCGACTGCTGGCCACGTGTTGAAGTCACCGAACTTCATCTTGGCCAAATAAGCCTTCTGCTCCGGCGTGAAGGAGACCACGAGTTGCCCAAATATTTGGGCGCGCTTGTAACTGATCTCAGCGTCAAAGGCAAAGATATCCCCCACGTACTTCGTCACGGCGGCCTTGTTCAGTCCTTGACTGCCAGCGGGAATACTTCCGTCGAGTTGACGGCAAAACGCCTTGATGAGGGGCAGACGCTTTACCGCAAGCGCGCGAAGCTGCACAGCTTCCTGCCGCGCGGCCGTTGCGAAAAGGGCGCGCTGGCTGTCGTTCAAGATGTGCAACACGTTTCCTGCGACGCGATCAAGGAATATGGGGTTGTGTCCTTTTTGCGCGACATCAATATCCCTCATATACTGGAACCCGAAGAAGTCGCACGCTTTGCCCGGCGGCAGAAAGGTGTCTGCTCCATAGTCGCCTGTCACAAACGCAAGCCCGCTGAAGGCAATGGTGTGAAGCTGTGCCTGATCGGAGATCGCTTGCGAGATCGAGTACTGCTGCGGCCCGCCCCGCTTCTTGTCAGATGACTCCTGCTTGTCATCTCCTGTTGGCGCTTGTTGAAGCGCCTCGCCCTCACGAGCAGGTTCCTGGCGTTCGCCTCCAGCTTGAGCCTGTGGACGGTCATTACCATTGCCCTCGCGGTTGGCAGACGGAGGCGGCGCAAGGTCACGCAGCTTGTCTGGATTGATTCCTGCTGCCTTCACTGCACTGTTCATCGCAGGTCCACCGGGCAAACCAGCCTGCCGAAACGATTCATGAATCGCTTTAGCCTGATCGGCTGTCAGCGTATTTGCATCATACGCAGAGAGAATCTTTTTGACCTGCTCAATTTGCGCGGCTGTCAAAGATTCTGTTTCATGGCGCACGCCTTCATTACGAGGCGGCCGATCACGTGGTGGTTCGCGCTGCTCTTGCGCAAAAAGCCCCTGACTCGCTACACCCAATAACAGAACCGCGATCATTTCGTGCTGTACTACGTTGGTTGTCTTCATGTGATACCTCCTTCTTTCGTTGTTAGTTTTTCCCTTATCACGGAGAGAAGCATAGAAAATGATTATGACAAAGTGGACACTGAAAAATGACAAAAACGTTATCTTTCGCGAGTATTAATCCTTAGCATTTCAGAAGACCGCTATACGAATGCAAGACTGGAATAATGGAATATTAGAATACGGAAAATTGTATCCTCAAGGATGGGCACGTGGTTGTGGCGTTACGGTATCGCCCGAGCGTGTATAAACGACCCTGAGCTCCGCTTGACCCAAGATGCGCCCTTTCATTGCCGTAAGCAGTACGTCGCGCGTAACCAACTCGGGCTTCACAGTCATTTGCACGGGCGAGGAGAGGGCATAGACGGTATATATGTATGTCTTGGCGCCAGGCCCCTTCGAATGAGGGGGGGCATATCCGATTCGCCCATTGACGCTATT
>SESG01035323.1_pt1 | contig 12813 bp, 13 predicted proteins | sample 3171421 | NCBI WGS metagenome assembly SESG01 (sample SAMN10866946, study PRJNA518727) | freshwater metagenome | biome: subpolar coniferous forest; feature: holomictic lake; material: water; isolation source: holomictic Lake 227, 6 m and 8 m depth | place: Canada: near Kenora, Ontario | collected... | reverse complement strand
GACATGGTTCAAATTATGCCTCACGAAGCTAATCAGTAACGCGGCTTTTTGCGCCGGCTGAATTAGCCTTGTTAGATAAGGTTTTAGGTTCAGCTCCGTCAAGAATAATCAACCCTTGTGATTCTCAGCTGCTTTCGAAGCACGTCGTTTCTTAAACTCTTCGAACTTGCGAGTAAGAGAAAAAGCATACATCAATATCGCCTCCACAAATTCTAGGGCATTCAGGGGTCGCTTCAGGAAAGGGATTTTAAAGTACGTTTAGCCTTTTTTGCAGATGTTGATTCATTTATAGAAAAAAGTCTCTGATGCTTCAAGATACAGCAAAATAATCAGTTATAGCGAAATAAATAGCCTTAATCTAAGGTGGCAACACATTAACTTCTGAGAAGAGTGACTGATGTTTTAGCAAAATCTATTTAAAATAAAAAGCATTATACTAAAGCATCTTACGATCGTTTTGAATCTCTTATCGTACGATTTTTTCCCTTTCCTGAAGCGACCCCTCATTAGGCAAAATCGAACATTAGTAACTGAAAAGCTGTAGATAAAAAATAGCGCCTAATCGTTTATAATATAATACTTTATGATGAAATTTCAAAACATTATGGCGTATTTAAAGTCCGACAGGCTGCTAGGAGCCACTGTCATTAGGGTTACTCTTGAATGTGTCATCCAAATCCTTTTGCCATTCTAGTGGCATTTTTGTATTCGACGCAAGTCCGACGAACCAGCCTAGGGCTAATGAGGCTAGGGTTACAGGCCAACCAGTGACTTTTGCATACACTGCCAAAACAAATACTGGTAGCGTGATGGCCGGATTCCCCAGATTTTTCATTTCTGGGAATGTCTCTGAAGCCATCCCAAAGCCGAGTTGCCCCAAAATCAAGACGGCAATGCATACGCCAATAATGACTCCGATGGCGTAGTTGGCAAACCAACCTCGCAAAGAGCAGATGGTGAGAAATGCCACACCGAGAACAAGGGGGCCGGTCAGCATGAACACCTGGATCATTGCTGTCGCTGCTTCCTTGTTCAGCTTTCCAGGATTGTACAATATATCTGGCGCGATGGTTGATGCTCCAGTCGGCAGGACCATAGCACAAATTAAGGCGATGACCCATGTAATGATCCTTAATTGTTTATTGGATAAGCTCTGGCTCTGGTCGGCTTCTTGCGGATCTTGCACGGTAGGCTGTGTTGTGACGGTGAACCCTCCCTGGCAAGCGGTGCATGTGAAAGTCTGATTAGGGTTATGTTTTGCCAAGGTTACCTGCTCCTCGGTCAACCCAATCAGCCGTTGACAGTGTGGACAATTCATAATGGGGGCTCCTCAGAATTTGGGTTTTAAAGTACGTTTGTGCGCCGGGAGACCGGCAAGGAGTAAAAGGGGGCGCCTCAGGAAAGGGAATTTAAAGTACGTTTAGCCTTTTTTGCAAAGCTTGATTCATTTATACAATAGCACATCTAATCTCTCAAAACACAGCAAAATAATCAGTTAAAGCGAAAGCACACAGTCATGATCTAAGGTAGAGAAAAAATTAAAACTTGATAAAAGAGACTGATGTTTCGGAAGAAACCCTGCAACATCTAAAGCATTATCTTAATATCTCTTGTAAGAGATTTTCAATCTCTTAACGTACTTTAACATCCAAATTCTGAGGAGACCCATTAACGCCCTATTTTTTCCGTTTCGTGAGCAGACCCCATACTGAAAGCGCTCGAAGAGATTCGACATAAGTGCCGCTACCTCGCACTGCCTTAGACGGTGACGCTGCATAATAGGTTTGTAGTGAACTTGCAATATTGATCTTGTCAATTGAAAGCAAGTTTGCGCGTTGAAGGCTTTTCAGTCTTTGCGCCAAGCGATCACATCGGTTACCGTACCATTCACGTACATCTTTCCTTTCCAGATTATTGAAAAACCATTCAGGGTTGCGACCGTGCTGAGCGTCAGCTTGAATTCATTCGGCTGCTCCAAATCTAAATCATCAAATGTTATACTGTTCAGTTTCGTTTTAGGGCTGCCTACCAGTTCGTTCTTCTGAAATTTTGCAAAACCAGCTTCAAAAGTACTAATGGCAGTCTCAGTCTGAGGTAATGACCAGCTTCCTTCGCTTTTTCTCACAGTAGTAGACATGGCTAACTCCTTTTAACTTTTGTTTGCTATTGACTAATTGGTATTCCCGCTGCATCAATGGCTATTTTCCATAGCGGAAGCTTCAGTAAAGAAGATTTTTCAAAATCTTTGGATAGGGTCCTTCTGGCTTCGTAAAAATCTTTTATATCAACGGGGGTTCCTTGTTCGACAGTAAGCACGTAATTGATCTTCTTCAGATTCTGCGAGGAATAGGTGTACAGAGTCATCAGAGCCCTTGCAAGTTTATTCTTCTCAATTGCTTGCTCTTCGGTAGGTAATTCCAGACTCCGAATGTTTTCATCAGCAGCCTTTTCCTTGTTGGCAGCATCGGACTGCAATATGCCTATTGCCCCAATCAGAGTACCCGCCTGTTCGTAACTGTTAAGATCATCAAGCGCCCTCATCAGAGGATAATCAGCAATAGTTTTCGCCCTACCCTTCAATATCTCGACCAGTATTTGTTTACGTTGTGCATTCATTGTCGACACAAGTGCCGGGATGGTTTTGTCAAAGTAAAAATGCTTATCAATGGTGATCTTTACTCCTGTGACACCAGCGGCTATTAATGCGAGATTAGTTTTCGCTTGGATAGCAGAAGTGGCGGCACTCGACAAATTTATGGCCAGCAGCAAAACGTCAGTTGCTGCGTCAAGATGCTGTTTATCAACGCCCAGATTCCGTACAAAGCGAACATACCGAATGTTGTAAAGAGCTAATCTGCCATCGATAAAACTATTCCTATCATTTTCGTTTGGATTAGCTCCGATCTTGGCGATACTTGCAGCAGGTGCAAATAAAGCTTCAAGATCCTGTAAATCTTTGTCATAACTGAAAGAAGGCTCTGGAGCGCCGCCATTCCGGAGAGTCGTGCACCCAGCCAAAGTGAAAGCAACAACGAACCCTAATAACAACCTTATGATGTAATCGTTCCCCCGAATTTTCAAGCGTGCCATAATAAAAGCTCCTCCAAGCGTAAAACCATTAGAAAAGAAATGCGGGCTATTTAAAGATGCCCGGAGGAGCGTGGTAGCGCTCCACCCAACCGACGAACGGCACATCGGTAGCTCCCAAAGCATAAACCACTACACGCCACCGAGCGCCATTTCTTTCTTTGCGCAGCAGAGCACAAATCCAGTCATCGAACATTCCGGCATTGATCAATTTTTGATAAGAAGTTCCCCGATAATCCATCCGCTTCCCCGATTTTTCCAACGGAATACCCCGCAGAAACGCCCATCCATTCCGAACTTTTAGAACGTCGATCTTAAATATCACAGGTTTCTTGAGTTCCTTTTCTACGGCACCCCGGAGAGTATTGTCGATCTCCTTGCGTTCGAGAGTTCCACGCTCGGGCGTATACGTTCGCTCCGCCGCGAGCAGAGAATTCTGAACTCCTAAGCCCAAGAATAACACCATCACCATCATAGCTAGGTATTGCATTGGATATCTCCTTCCCTGTAATTCGCCACGGTTAATCAATCCATCAAATCAATATAAAGTCCGTTTTACCGTAAGCACGGGTACGGGCACAAACTTCATAGCCTTCGCGGCTTCCGTCGTCGTTGGTATTACCCTCGATAGTACGGAACGTTTCCCCTGCAGTGCTGACGATAATTCCGGTATGAGTCCAGTTGGTCGAGCTTTTGCGGACGAGGAAGAAACTGCCCGGCCCGGCTTTGTCGTGGTCAACGAATCGTCCATGCTGCTTTGCGGAAGCTGCGAGTTCATCACAGGAAAAGGACGCTTTGATCGGCATCTGTGAACCCAGGGTATCGCACGCTTTTTTCAGGCAAAAGCAAGTGAAGCCTGCACACCATGCCCATGGCGTACCCTCCTGCCCGGCCATGTAAAGCCGTACCCATGGCCCCCTGTTCTGACCGCCAACTTCTCGGGGATGTTGAGTCAGGTGTTGTTGAGCGTAAGCCACCACCAAGGCTCCCAAAGATTGTCCATTGGGTGGGATCGGTTGCAAGGCTGCCTGCATCGGAGCCACCAGCAGCTCGAAAGTATTCACATCGACAATCCCGGTAGAAGCCAAACCCGCCTTGTTCTGGAAATCCTTGACTGCCGATTGCGTCGCCGGGCCAAAATCGCCGTCGATGCCTACGTGTTCGCCGTGCAGCGATAACCATTCTTGTATAAGTTTTACCTGGCCGTCTTTGCTTCCCCGTTGCAGGGATTTATCCAATTTCAGGTCACTCATAATAATATCTCCGTTTGATGTTATTTCTGGATTATCTCCAGAGCCTGTTGCAACTCCAAATCACCACACTTATCCGAAAAAACCAGAGTTCGTTATGAAAAACCCCAAAATTATTCTTTGTCTATCCATTTGGGCTACGAGTCCGATACCGGCAGCACTACTCGTAATTTACGCAAATATTCAGAGGGGTCACCTCAGAATTCGGGTTTTAAAACACGGTAAGCATTTTTTATCGTGATAAATTCTTTTATATAAAGCTTATCTAAGCTGGCAACGCACATTTAAATAATTACTTAACGAAATATTGCTCAACCTTGATATAAGGCAGCAGCACCTTAAAATCTGATAAGAGAGTTTGGTGTTTTATGAAAAATCTTGTAAACAATAAACGATTATATTAAAATAATTTGCGTGTCAACAAATTCTCTTAAAGGGTTTTAAAATCCGTTTCCTGAAGCGACCCCTGGTAGACCGAAAATTATAAAGGATGACCCAAAAGTGCAGATGGCCAAGAAAATGAGCAAAAATATGAACATCAGCATCGGCGAGATCTGTGACACGCTGAAGATTTCTCGGGCGAGTTATTACCGGTATTTGGGATTGTAGAGTAGAATGACGATATTTGGTTATGATAAAATACATTATCATAACTAAAGTTGAAAAAAACAGGATTGCTAAAAACGCATCCGGATGAATGTGAGTGATCTGTATCGTGTTCGTTTTTTGTGAGCAGAAATGCTGAAAAATTAATGGAATAAATTACTTTATAATGTGAGTTGTGGGATGCTCTCCTGAAAGAAATCGGATTAGATGGCGGTATCGTAGGCAGGGGCTCGTCCGCTCGGATGGATGAACGGATTACCGGAAGTCATTACGGAAGAAAACGGGCCTGAATTCATCGGAAAAGTCTTGGATAGCTGGGTCTATAGAAATGGCGTCAAACTTGAATTCAGCAGATCCGGTACCTGTAGTCAATGCTTTTATCGAAAGTTTTAACCGGACGAGACGAGTGCCTGAATGACAACTGGTTTTTAAGCCTAGAACATGCTCGAAAACTCATAGAAGAATGGAGGGTTGATTACAATACGAATCGACCTCACAGTGCTTTGGGCGGGTTAACACCGGAAGAATTTACTGCTAAGTTTGAGGAGGATTTCCAAGAACAATTGTTACAGTAAACAGGGTAAGCTCCCCTGCGCAAAAAGCCGCGCGGGTCGCTCACTTTCACGTTAGGTGGTATATTTACCGATAGAGATCATTTATCGAGGTTACTATGTATGAAATGATCGCGATGGAATTGGTAGGAGTGGAATCCAAAAAGCGCTTTTTAGGCACAAGGACTTACTGCAGATTTTGTGAAACTAGCGATCAATCTATGTTCGGTCGGCGAACAAATGCGCATACCTTTCCCGAAGGGCTTGGAAACAAAGCTCTTTTTTCTTTAGATGAGTGCCGTTCATGCAATGAAAAATTCTCCATTTACGAAGATGCACTATGCAAAGCTGTTGGGCCGTTTATTACGCTAGGAGGCGTTAAAGGAAAGTCTGGGGTTAGGCAAACTGGGCGCAGCGAAAGTGATTCCGTGATCAAACACTCTATCCTAAGAGAACGTCGTAATATCAATATTCGGGCGAAAGTCCCTGATGTGAATATGCTTGTTTCTCAGCTACGATCAGATGTTTTGAAATTTCGTTTCCCAGTAACAGGTGATATGTTTGTCCCATTATATGCATACAAGGCCCTGCTTAAAATAGCATTATCCTTGCTCCCTGAGAATGAACTCCATAGGTACAAAAAAGCTAAAGAGAGTCTACAAACTGAAAATATCCAGCTTTCTAGTGAATTAAGAGTAGGCTTTTCTTATAGCTATATCGGTAATGCACCACCAACACTTGGGGGAGTTCTAATTAGGCGCCGCGAAGATAATACAACCCTCCCTTACATAATAGCTATCTTTCATTCGGGTTCGGTCTGCTTTCAAATCGCACTCCACTCTGACGACAAAGATGGACTAGTCCCATATACCGGAGAACTTGGATATATTTGGAATTCCCATCTTTATAAGCCTGATGGGGGCTATCTTCCAATAAAATATAGTGTGCCATTTCAGCTTGATTGGTCTAGTTTAAAACCTCAGTTTCAGCCTTTTGAGGCTTTTGATTTAGAATTCAACACAAAAACGACTGAGGGTTTACTTACTCCGATTATAAGAGAATGAGAAGAATGCCTTTGCTCTAGGCAGTTTTCTTGTTACGATGTAATAAAAGAATGCGATTAGGTACATGAGTATCGTATAGGTGGAATTTGTAGTGTACTAAGGATTTTACGGGATAGTTGTTGCTGCTTTGTGGGGATTGGATGTTAATTATATAAATCGTTAAATCACCAGTTTCATCCCTATAGTTAAATTCCTTAAAGCTTTGTAATAGGAATTAATGCCACATAGCTCTGTTGCGATCCTTTATTTTTTATAAAAAATTTTATTATGAGTGAAGAGCAATCCGATCAACTTTTTCTTACAGAGGATAATATCAATGAAATATTAAAAGCAAATTGCCATGGCATAGGGCTAGACGTTCCCATATATAGGATATTTCAGCTTGAATTGATCCAAAAAGACATTATGGATGGTTGCGTTACTCAGGTATTGCTTCATCCTGAGACATGGGGCGACCCTTCTGAGAATCCACTTATAAATCAGACTTTTACCGATGATGTGACTGGTGAACCTCTATCTTTAGCAGGAATAGTTAATGATTTCTATGCACTTTCTTGGACAAAGAAAGAAAATGAATCTGCTGATGATTGGTTATCATTTTCTCATGGAAAGCCAGTAGTAAGAATCGGAACAACTCCAAGGCTTTTGCTTAAACCCCTAATTAAGTCTGATGATCGTAACGCCAGCCTAAGGAATCACATTGGACTGGTTCAATATTTAACTGAAGATGAATTGAATTCCATAAATTCCAGTTCTGACTGGCAAAGTCATATTGAGCCATATTTTGAAGGTCAGGGTTATCCTCGCTCACTTATGCGCTTGCGATCTGGTCCAATAGAAAAAGAAGAAGAAGTTCGTCTTTTATTTTCATTAATGGAGAGTAGTTCACAAGCCTGGCTTTCCGAAAAAGTTCAGCTTGACAAAAAAGATAATGTTTCTCTTTGTAAAATTCCGTTCGAGTGGAGGGGTGTAATTCAAAGTGTTTTGTTTAGGTCTTCAGTATCTCCTGAAGATGAAATATCCTTTTTGAATATACTAGACTCTAAGGGTTTGAATTGCCAAACCTCACGAAGCTCACTGTATTTTATCGAAAACAATTAAATGTTGTAGTTTTGGGTGAGAGACGTATGCCTGCCTTTAGTGGCGGACAATTAGAGGCAATATGCCGGGTGCTTGCAGATACCAATTCCGGGCTTACTGGTAGTGAGATTGGTCATATGCTCTATGTCAAAGGATTTTCTGACCCTTCACCTGAAATGACAAAGTGGAAGAGACTCTATAACGCTTTAGTTGAGCGGCAGAATCTCGACAAGCATGGTCACTGTGTTTTTGCATTCATTGCAAGGGCACTGGAACCTGCCCGCTATCGTGGGCGGGGAGAGCTTTATCATGGAATTTTAGGAGACTTAAATGTCACATTATCCTATGTTGGCTATAAATTTTGTGAAGATGGTAAATTCCACACATGCAAGCAAACGAACACATTTACAGAGGCTGAGTTAAGAGCAAAAAGGATGTACGAGTTGCTTGTTCAGCGAGGAACCCATCCAGATGTACTTACATATTGTCGAGCAGAGTTGTTGCAAGACGACTGTTTTCATGCGGTTCTTGAAGCCTGCAAAAGTGTTGCCGTTAAGATTCGAGAGCGGACTGGATTAGATAGTGATGGGGCGTCATTGATTCGTGACGTATTCGGAGGCACTTCGCCAATACTACGAATAAATGGGTTACAGTCTGAGACAGAGAAGGGAGAGCAACGAGGATTCGTCAATTTAGCTACGGGACTTTTCGGAACTTTTCGTAACCCTACTGCGCACGAAGCTAAGATTATTTGGCCTTTGAGTGAGGTGGATGCGCTAGATTTTTTTGCTCTCGCATCATATGTTCATCGCAGAATAGATGGCGCATTTATGGTTTCAAACTGTTTTTGAATGAAAAAATAAATATATAATCTATATGAAAGCAGATGCATTAAGCCTTGCGGCTACATTAAATAGTTCAGAGGTTGATGTTTATACCATTCCTCAGTATCAGCGTCCGTATACTTGGGATACGGCAAACTATGAAGTGCTTTGGGAAGATCTAAGTGATGCGTATTCTGAATACCTATCAGCAGTTGAAAAGAAACGTCAACCGGATTATTACTTTTTAGGACCAGTAGTGTTTGTTAAAAATACCGATAAAAGAAGTTTTGATATTATTGATGGTCAACAACGTACTACTACCTTCCACATCTTGCTTTGGTATTTATACAAGCGGTTGACAGATGAGACAGAAAAAGCTCGTATTTTCCAAATTTTAACTTTTTTAGGTAAGGGTCCTAAACTTAAAGTTTCAGGCAAAGATGCTCATACCTTTCTGAAAATAATGGAAAGCAATAAAGCCATTGAAGGTAACTCCAAAATGGTGAAAAGCGCCAATTACTTTCGCATAAAAGTGAGTGAACTGTCCGATCCTGATTCTTTTTCAGCATTCCTAAGAGAATTTACCCAATTCATCGTTATTGTTGCTGATGATTACGGCAAAGCCTGGGACTTATTCATTGGTCTAAACGGCAAAGGAGAGCCGTTAAATCCAACCGACTTGGTAAAGGCATATGTATGTGGTCGGTCAGACATTGGTGAACAAGCCGGTCAAATTTGGGAAGAAAAAATACTTCCCTTAAAGTCTGATTCAACTGCATTCTTGCTGTTTTTAGCACGTTACAAGGCCAAACATTTTGTTACAGAGAATGCTCTTTTCAGGGAAATTATCAAGCTCTATCCCACTACAATTACAACTCTCGATATTTCCGATAATAGTGAAATATTCCACTGGTTCTGGCAGGTTGATATTGATAGTATCCCCAAGCATTTTTCTGATAACCTGAACATTACATCGGATGCAAGGAAAGCTTTGCGCGTCTTGCGTGATTTAGCCCGTAGAGATTTCACCTCTTTACTTTATCAATATGCAGCTGCATTTGGTAAAAAGTCCATTTTTGAGGAAGAGTTTTTACGAAAGCTTGCTGCTTATCAAATGAGGATGGCTATTTCAAGAAAGCGATCAAGGGAGAGACAGTTTGTAACTTGGTTTAGCGATATGGATTTCAAGGAATCAGAAGTCGGTGATCCTACAGATGAAAATGAAGCAATCAAGGTTCGTAAGCAAAGAGCCATGTTATCTATAACAAAAACCTTGAGAGCAGATGCTCCAGATGATGATACCTTTGAAACATTGGTGAAGATTGCTGGTTACCATGGGAATTCTCCCGCGCGGATAATATTGAGGCATCATGAAGAAGGTGAACGTGGAAATAAGTCAATACTAGATTGCCAGTTAGAACATTTAATGCCGCAAACAGGAACCGATTTCTGGTATGCTGAAGCTGGTGTTGTGGATGATAATGGTGAAATAAATGAAGAGGCTTATTATGGAATAGTTAATAACATAGGGAACCTTTTTGTAATCGACCCAACTACCAACTATGTAGCCAGCAATGATAGATATAGTATGAAAAAAGGATTGTATCAGGAACATTTAAAAGACTGGTCTATAGCTAGGATTACTTCTTTGAAAGAGGATTGGAAGAAAGTTGATATTGATGCAAGGGCTCAAGAAATAGCTCTTTGGGCAAAACAATACTGGAAATTATAAAAAAGTAGATGTGGCTTCAGAAAATGGATCACATCGCACGCTAAGAGATTCAATGGTCGGTCTGGGGATCAGTACTGATTTCCCAGAAGGAGTTTCTAATTAACTCAAAAATAACCCGATTCTTGGGTTAAAAATACAACTTTGTAATAGGGATAACATCACGATTACTATGCTGCTGTGAAATTCTGTCGGTGAGCTTGGTCGTTCGGAGGGATGGGATGTGCTTCTGCCTATGAGGCCAAAAGATTTTGGGAGGAATTCTTTTCCTCAACCGAAAATTCTTTTCGGTTAATGAGTGTAAATTGGGTTTGTTTTATAACAAACAGTATGTAAAACGCCTCTCCTTGTAAATTTGTTGTATAATATTGATTATGGTGCGACGTGAAGTCGCTTCGTTGAATTGTCCTGTAAGAGGGACTCGTTGTTCAGTCAGCGGAACCCGCCGACACATGCAGGAGGGGTAACCGTCTTGTGTGAAGCTGTCGGGAGAAGTACCCGCAGGTAACTGTAGGCTGATCTGTGAGGAGAGGCTGAATCTGCCAGCAACAGGCGGAGAGGGGCGAGGGTTAGGGTGATATGGCCAACTCAGGTGAACTGTTGATAACCATCGTAAAAATTGAAAAGCCAAAGTTGCTGACAGGCTTTAACCAAAAGGTAGGTGGGTAGGTGAACTCTTTCATAACTGGATTCACACTGACAATTATTCCCACCGGTGGAAAGACAGGGCCTAAATCATTCGCATATTCACGTTGCGGAACACGGTAAGCCCGTATTCTGGCCCTGAAGATTGGGCAGTCGAACTGTAAGGAACGATGGAATGCGGGTAGAGGATTGAGGAGAAAGCGAATGCCGTCCTGTAATGGGGCGGATAGGGGTTGCAACATCACCTCACGTGAAAACGGGCCCACTTCCTCGTGGTCTCTCGTCACAAGAGAGCAGGCAGAACTTTAGTAACGGAAGGAGAAGCAAATGAATGCAGGAAGAGTTGCATGTGCACCATCCGGCCTCGGCTGGCAAACCATCAATTGGGTGAATGCCTGGCGTCGGGTAAGAAAGCTGCAAGCGCGTATTGTGAAGGCAACACAGGAGGGCAGGTATGGCAAGGTGAAGGCTTTGCAATGGCTGCTGACCCATTCGTTCAGCGGCAAAGCAGTTGCCGTTAGACGAGTGACTGAGAACAATGGAAGGAAAACCTCCGGTGTAGACCGAATGATCTGGAACACATCGGAAGCAAAAACCAATGCGACAGTATCGTTGCAGAAGAGAGGATACTCACCTCTCCCGCTTCGGAGAGTTCTCATTCCGAAGAAGAATGGCAAGACAAGGCCTCTCGGTATTCCGACAATGAAAGACCGGGCCATGCAGGCTCTCTATCTGCTGGCTCTGGAACCCGTTGCCGAAACGACTGCCGACCGGAACTCTTACGGGTTCAGACCGAAACGCTCAACGGCGGATGCAGGAGCACAATGTTTTACGTGCCTTGCAGTAAAGAATCGGGCTGAATGGGTCTTGGAGGCTGACATTGCAGGATGCTTCGACCATATCAGTCATGACTGGATAATCGCCAATATCCCAACAGATAAAACGGTTCTTCAAAAGTGGCTCAAGGCAGGATTTGTGTATCAGAACGAGCTCTTTCCCACAGTAGCCGGTACGCCTCAGGGCGGTATTATCAGTCCGGTTCTGGCAAACATGACGCTTGACGGCCTCGAACATGCGCTTGCGGAAGCCTTTCCGCGTGCTGCGGATAAAGGGCTGAAAATGAACATGGTGCGTTATGCGGATGACTTCATCGTTACGGGATACTCGAAAGAGTGGCTGGAACAGATGGTCATGCCGGTAGTGGTGAACTTTCTGGCAGAACGGGGGCTCTCCCTGTCACCAGAAAAAACAAGGATAACGCACATCACGGATGGATTTGATTTCCTCGGTTGGAACATTCGCAAGTACGATGGGAAGTTGCTGATAAAACCATCGAAAGCGAGTATCAAGGCACACCTTCAAGATACGGGAAATCATCAAGGCAAACAAAACGGCCCGGCAGGTAGATCTTATCAAGATGCTGAACCCTGTTCTGCGGGGTTGGGCAAACTATCATTGCCATATGGTCGCGAAGGAAACCTTTGCTCGAATTGATCATGCGGTCTGGTTCATGCTTTGGCAATGGGCAAGACGAAGACATCCGCACAAGGGGGCTTTTTGGGTTATGAAGAACTATTTTAAAACCCAGGGCAACCGGAAATGGGTGTTTGCCGCTGATAATGAGGAAAAAGGAAAAGTGATAAGGCTCCTATCCGAAGCCGATACACCAATCCGGCGGCACATCAAAATCAAGGCTGATGCTAACCCGCATGACCCGAAATGGCATAAGTATTTTCAAACCCGATGGGCAAGAGAGTACAGCGCTAAAGGGAATGGCGGCAGGCAAAGGGTTTGATGCTTCGAAGCCATTGCTGTGGTGAGTAAGTCACATTGAAACTCAGAGGTGAAACCGGGTGCCGAAAGGTGCCTTTGCAGAGGCTTGAGCCGTATGAGGGGAAACTCTCACGTACGGTTCTCAGGGGGGGATGGCGCAGCAATGCGTTGTCTCTACCCGACTAAAGCAAACCATTTCCCCAT
>SESG01032077.1_pt1 | contig 12814 bp, 11 predicted proteins | sample 3171421 | NCBI WGS metagenome assembly SESG01 (sample SAMN10866946, study PRJNA518727) | freshwater metagenome | biome: subpolar coniferous forest; feature: holomictic lake; material: water; isolation source: holomictic Lake 227, 6 m and 8 m depth | place: Canada: near Kenora, Ontario | collected... | reverse complement strand
TCAATTGCACCAAGTCTCGGAGTTCCCAAGTACTCTAGGCACTTTAGTTCACTTCTCCTCCTCAATCATTTGAATCCTATACTTCAACCTCAAAGAGTTCCCTTTTTTAAGGACCATCGGGCTGTCGAAGATTACTGCCGGACTAAAATAATAGAAAGGAATGAGCGGATCATTGATGATGTACCAACTGTTTGTGGCAGATCTGTATTGAGGATCCTGTTCGATTTTGATACCGACCTTCTTGCCTGTCAGGCTGGTGAATCCATAATATTGCCAGTCGCATTTTTTGCATTGGGCCGAATCGCTGGATGATTTGAATTCAGGTGCGGTAAAGTCCTGGTTAAACCGGATGGAGATACCTGCGTAACCGCCCTGAATTCTGCCACCCCTGATGGCAGGAGGAGTGCGGTCCAGGACGACACTGTCGGCAAGGACTTTGAAAAGATGATCCTCATCGATGTAGTAATTTCCGTCTTTATCCGGAACTGATACATGATAACTTCTCTCTTCCGACATGACCGTCTCCCCTTTGAGCGGATGGTAGTTGACTTTTAGACGAATATCGCAGCTGAAATCCGTATTGCGCTGGATTTTGGAATCCACAATTTCTGTCGCCCCTTCCGATCTATAACCTGTTTTTGCCGACCTTTTTTCATTAAGATACTCCCAATAGTTCAAATGATTGATGTATTTCCAACAGAACCACAATCCCAGGTGCCATGGATGATCGGGAGGCGAAACGCAGGTAATCAGGGTATTGTTAACGGATAGCGGGTGAAAGTAGGGTCTTTGGAACCGGTCGTTGTAGTTGAATTGCCAGACTGTCTCATTGTGGTTGAGAAGCATAAAAGTCGTATCCGATTGCATCCAACTGTAAACAGGCTTGCCCTTATTTTCGTTGATGCGCATCTCAACCGGTGGTTTGAAAGTGACTTCTTTGCGGGCGCACCACTGGGCTGCACGAACCAAAAGAGTGCGCAGACCGGAGTTGAGAAGTGCCCGCTCGTCGTGCCCAAGAATTGTAAAAAAACTTCTGCCTTTTCCGGTCTGATTGACAAAAATCGCAGGTTCATCGATTGGGTGACTATCTTTAGAATTAACAGCAGTAAGTGACCCAATGGCTTTTGCACCGCCAAAGAGCTCTGTTTTTTCCCATATCTCATCCATGATCAAAAATCCTTTCAACCCTTTGGTGATTGGATGTTTTTGATCCAATCCGTACAATTTGGCGACCACCGGCGCATTGTGAAACGTCTCTTTTCCCCATCTGCCGATTCCGATATGGAAAAACTCTTGCCAACCATAATAGGATGAGGCTGCCGCATGAAAAATGAGGACACCTCCTCCTTCGGTTGCATACCTGACAAAATCGGATTCCCATTGACTTTTAAACCTTGTGATGGTGTCGGGCCAATTATTGGCATTGCATACGACCAGATCGAATTTTTTCAGGCTGTTGTAAGTCAGTGTATCCGGTTTTTCGGTGACATTGGTGGCAAAGAGATTGGCTTCGTCAAAAATTCGATCCAGCAATGGAGTGGTTTTTTTCCATTCATGGTTTCCTGATCCGCTGATAATCAATAATTTGATTTGTTTTTCTTTGGACTGACTGTTAGAGGCGTAACTATTTGCTATACCATAAACCAAGGAAAAAAGGAGCGTGAATACAACGATGGATCGTATCATTTTGAAGTAAGTTTGGAAGTTATTTTCAAATCTGGAATAAATAAAGAGGTGAAGCGTAAATTTAGAAAATAATGCTGTAAACAAGGCAGATAACCTGTAATTTTTTATTTATCCAAAAGCGTTGAATGGTGCTGAATTGCTATATTTGGAATAAAATAGAAAAGCATTATGACAAATTTGCAGTGGGAAGCCTTGCTGGCAGTTGTTGAGGGGCGAAGCATGGATAAAAAGGCATTGGGATTTATTATCGATAGTCCGTGGTTGCCGGGATGGGCTGGAATTTCGACGATAGATTATTATTCATCGGATGATATCTGGTTGAAAACCAATCTGAAAGCCATTGAGCTTTTTCCTGATATTACCTTTCTGCCCGGATTCTGGTCGGAGTACGGCATGTGCACTGAGCCATCCGCCTTTGGCGCAAGATCCGTCTGGTACGAAGCCAATCTTCCACATGCCGAGCGTGTTATTCTTTCTGATGATGATATTGACAGGTTGCCACAACCCAATGTGACCAGCGACGGTTTGTTGCCTTTTATGATCAACAGGTTGAGGCTGAAGGAACCTGCTATCAACGAAAAGGGCCATCAAATCAAATTTGCCGTGACACGCGGTCCGCTGAATATTGCCACTTTCTTAATGGGTACCTCTGAATTCATGCTGCTCCTGGCCATGGATCCCGACAAGGCCCACCAATTGATGGAGAAAATCACGAAATTTATTGAAGATTGGGTCAGGCACCAGAAAGCTTGTTTCCCAACCATTGAAGGGGTCCTATTGCTTGATGATATTGTTGGTTTTGTCGGCGAAGATGAGTGCAGGGAATTTGTTGTTCCTTATATCAAGAGGTGCTTCGGTGCCATTGATTCTAAAATAGGATTCTTCCACAACGACGCCTTTGGTTTGACTTGCGCTCCTTTTCTAAAAGAGATGGGAGTGAACCTTTTTAATTTTGCCTTTGACCATCCGATCAACCAGATCAGGGAGCTCGCCGGACCAGATGTTGCTTTGATTGGCAATCTGCCTCCAAGGGATGTTCTCTCGGCTGCATCTCCTGAGGAGGTTTATGCCGCCACCCAGAAAATGATGCGCGAAGCAACAGATCACACCCGGATCATCTGGTCTTGCGGAGGTGGAATTCCACAAAATGTTTCAACAGAGAATTTGCAGGCGTTCGTGAAGGCGGTAAAGGATTTTTCGTAAATTTATTCCACCCAAATGTCAATTGATTAATCACATAAGAAATTCATCAAATACCAATTCATTCATCACATGACCAACACTTTCGAACTCAAAAAATTCTGGGTATCTTCAATGCTGAAAGACTCGAGGACTATATCAAAACAATTTCACTGCCAAAATAATTCAGGATGAATAGCACTTTTGCGCTGAAAAAGGGGACGCTTGTATTCAACGATGGGAAGATAATTATTACTGATAATGCCAAAAGGCAAAAATGGTACCGTCTGGTCACTTCTGGAATGTGGACTTTCTATGGAGCTTTGTCGGTATTAAGGTATTTTAAAACAGGGGATCAGTATTTATTATGGACTGGCTTGTTCATTGGGATTGCTCATTTTGGGATTTTTGTAGCATTTCTCTTTAGGTCAGTTCAAAGTGAGGTTGCCTTGAAGGATGTTAAATCCATGAAATTGAAATCGCCTTTCGGAGACGTATTTCTTGATATTAAATTGAATAACAATAGAATAAGAAGGGTTTCACAAGTCGAAAATGAGGATGAACTTCAGGGATTTATTGATAAAATTTCCGTTAGATAAAATTTACTATCAAGTTATCAAAATATTTCTCACTTTAAAAACAAACTACAAACTAAACAAATGGAAAGAAGAAATTTTCTCAAGAGCTCCTCTGCAGCTATCGCAGGAGGATTGATTGTTCCAACAATTGTGCCTTCTTCAGTCTTTGGAGTCAATGCACCAAGCAACAAAATAAATGTAGCCCAAATCGGATTTGGCCGGATTGCTATGGGGCATGATCTGGCTGAGACTTTGCCCATCGATGCCGCGAGAGTCATCGCGGTAGCAGATCTGGACTCAAACCGAGTTGCCAAGGGAAAGCAGTTTATTGAGGACTTTTATGCCAAAAAGAGTGGCAGCGCTTCCGCCGTGAATGTCAAGACCTATGGCGATTATCGGGAGATGCTTCTTAACAAGGATATCGATGCCGTGATGATCTCAACACCCGACCACTGGCATGCTCAACCAGCCATTGAGGCAACACTTGCAGGGAAGCATGTCTACCTTCAAAAACCAACCGCCCTGACTATCTCTGAAGGTCGGATGCTGGCAGATATTGTGAAGAAAAAGGGAAATATCTTTCAGCAGGGAACGCAGCAACGTGCCATGCCGCAGTTCAGAATTGCTGCCGAGCTGGTGAGAAACGGCAGGATTGGAAGACTTCATACCGTCAAAATTGGCTTGCCGGGCGATCCATCCGGTCCGGATGCCCCATTGATGCCGATCCCGAAGAACCTCAATTACGACATGTGGCTTGGATCAACGCCTGAAGTTTATTATACCGAGATCAGGGTTCATCCCCAGAATAGCATGAGCGACCGTCCGGGATGGCTTCGTTGCGAGCAGTTTGGTGCAGGTATGATCACCGGTTGGGGACAGCACCATTTTGATTCGGCTGCCTGGGGAATGGATACAGAATATACAGGTCCGATTTCCATCAACGCCATGGCACAGTTTCCAAAATCAGGTTTATGGGATGTTCATGGAGAATTTGTCTCGGTAGCTGAGTATAAAAATGGCATCACTCAAATAACCAGCGGAGCCTATCCAAATGGTATCAGGTATGAAGGTACTGAAGGGTGGATCTTTGTTTCAAGAGGTAATTATGTTGCTTCCGCCAGCGATCCGGTTACGCAGAGGAGAAGCAGCAATGCGCTGAATGCAAGTGATCCAAAGATTCTAACCTCTGTTATCAAGGAGAATGAGATTCATTTGTACAAAATTGACAACCAGCACCAGAACTGGATCGACTGCATCCAATCGGGCAAAGAGCCGATTTCACCGGTTGAAAAAGGACACCGCGCCTGCACCGTTTGCCTGCTGACCCATATCTCTATGAAGCTGGGCAGGAAAGTGGAGTGGGATCCCGAAATTGAGAAATTCGTCAAGGATGATGAGGCGAACAAGCTGTTGTCAAGATCGCAGAGGTTTCCGTATGGGACGACGAATATTAAGATATGAGATATAGGACATGAGACATGAGACCGGTCCCTGAGCGGAATAGCACAAAGAGGGGGCGACTTGGCGAGGGGGAGAGGGGGCGAGTGCGATTCCAATGAATGAAACTTCCCCGAAGATTCCCGTTTGTCTTTTCCCTAAACTTTAGTCACTTTAGCTCACTTTAGCTCACTCTAGTTCACTTTAGTCACTTTTTATGTCTATGATAATGAATAAGATAAAATTTTTTTTCGCTTTATTGTTGATGATTGGTTTCGTCCAGCTTCAAGCGGCAAAAATTACCGCAGTGAAAGTCGGATCCAAAATCAATGTAACGATTGACGGCAAATATTTCACCAGTTACATTTGCTCCTCCGACGAGAAATACCCTTTTTTCTACCCGGTAAATGGTCCCTTGTCAGGTGGTTCTGTTACCTCCATGCGCAACGGAGAATATCCGCACCATAGTTCACTTTTCTTTGGTTGTGACCAGGTTAATGGCGGAAACTACTGGCAGGAGGGTCTGGAGCGTGGACGGATTATTTCAGTCAATGCAGAGATTTTGAAAGAAGGCGGAGATACGGTACTGATCACGGATGAATGCATCTGGAGCAGGCCGGGTGCCGCTTCCCCGGTCAAGGATAGCCGGAAATTTACCATCACTTCGCCATCTGCCACTGTCAAGCAAATTGATGCAGAAATTACCATGGAAATGCTGTTGGATGTGACCATCAAAAAGACCAATCACTCTCTTTTCAGTGCACGTATGGCTGCCGACCTCTCCGTTAAAAATGGAGGGACTTTGGTAAATGCAGAGGGGGATAGCGGTGAAAAGGCCACCTTTGGAAAGAGTTCTGCCTGGATGGACTTTTCCGGCAAGAGAGGTGATTATATCGAAGGGTTAGCGATTCTTCAACACCCGTCCAATCCGTGGTATCCTTCACCCTGGTTCACCCGTGACTATGGTTTTATATCTCCAACACCCATGTACTGGCCGGCTGATGACAAGGAGACAATCCTGAAGAAAGGGGAAAAGTTGTTGCTGCGCTACAGGGTGCTTGTCCACGGAGGCAATTCGGTGGATGCCAAGGTGGCAGAAATCTTTGAACAGTACAAAAAATAGTGGTTATTTCAAACCTGACAGGTTTCCAAAAACCTGTCAGGTTTAATATCCTGATTTTAAATCCATATTAAATGATTAAAATATTTACCGCAGTGGTTATGCTGCTGTTCAGCTGCCCTCTGCTTTTTGGTCAGAAAAAAGATGCGCCTGCAGGAAAGCAAGGCCAACAGTATATTATGGTGGATGCCCAAAAACGGATTTCCAAAAATGGAAAATCCTTGTATACGGCTTATGAGCCTTTTCAGACCCGCACTGTCGATTTGCTGACTGGTTTTCATCCGGTAAAAAAAGGGCCGGCAATAAACAAATATGGTGGTTTAAAAAAACAAAGAGCAACCACCACCGGATTCTTTCATGTGGAAAAGATCGGAGATCGTTGGTGGGGAGTTGACCCCGAAGGTTGCCTCTATTTTAACATGGCCATCAACAGTATCTCGATGGGAAAATCTCCCCGCAATGAGAAAGCAGTAATTGACAAATTTGGAACGCCGCAGAACTGGATGAAACAGACCATCGGAATGTTGCAGCAAAACGGCTTCAATTGCGCCGGATCATGGTCTGACTACCAGTCAATAGTCGAAGCCAATCGCACGATCGAAAAACCATTGGCTTATACCATCAACTGGAATTTTATGAGTGGTTATGGCAGGGTGAGGGGAGGAACTTTCCAGCAACCCGGGCATACGGGGTATCCAAATGATGCGATCTTTGTCTTTGATCCGGGCTTCGAAACCTTCTGCGACAGCCATGCCCGACAGGTTATTGCCTTCAAGGATGATCCGAATCTTTTTGGCTATTTTTCAGACAATGAGATGCCATTTAAATTGAAATCACTCGATAATTTTCTCGCTTTGCCTGATTCCGAATCCGGCCGGAAGGCTGCTGAACAATGGCTAAAAGACAAGGGGATTTCCAAAGAACAGATTACTGACGAACACCGTGAAGAGTTCATGGCACTGGTAGGGGAGAAGTACTTCTCAATTATCTCAAAGGCTATAAAAAAATATGATCCCAACCACATGTATATTGGTGCAAGGTTTTACAGTGAGGAGAAGAACCATGAGAAATTCATGACCGCTGTCGGTAAATACCTGGATGTTGTGTCGAACAATTATTACAATTACTGGACACCCGACTCAGCTCAGTTGGCCAACTGGACAAAATGGACAGGAAGACCATTTATAATCACTGAATATTATACCAAGGGAGAAGATTCGGGCATGCCCAATCAAAGTGGAGCCGGCTGGATTGTCAGGACACAAAAGGACAGGGGATTGTTTTATCAAAACTACAATCTGGCTTTGATCGAATCAAAAAATTGCGTTGGATGGCACTATTTCAAATACCAGGACAACGATCCGGATGCCAAAGGTGTTGATCCCTCCAATACTGATGCCAACAAAGGAATTGTGAATAATTATTACGAAGTGTGGCAACCTATGATGGATAAAATGAGGGAGCTGAATAGCCAGGTGTACAATCTGATCGACTATTTTGACGGTAAATAGGGCGACAAAATATAAAAAGAAAATCCCTCAAGGTTTTTAAAATCTTGAGGGATTTTTAGTGAAAAATTTAAACCTGACAGGTTTAAATTAATTTTGTTTATTTCACAATCTTCATTTCATTGAGCAAATATCCGGCTCCGCCAAATTTATCCATGATAAACAGGGTATAGCGAATATCCACATTGATACACCTTTGCAAAGAGGGTTCAAAGATGATGTCGCTGCTCATGGACTCCCAGTTGCCATCGAAGGCGGTGCCAATTAGTTCGCCTTTTTTGTTCATCACCGGACTTCCAGAATTACCACCTGTAATATCGTTGTTGGTAAGGAAAGCCACTGGCATACGACCGTCTTTCAGCGCATATTGTCCGAAATCTTTGGCTTTGTAAAGTTCCTTTAGCTTGGCCGGAACGGTGAACTCATAATTTTTCGGATCTTCTTTCTGCATAACACCATCCATGGTAGTGACAAAATCATAAATCACACCGTCTTTTGGCGAATAATTCAGAACTTTTCCAAATGTCAGACGCATGGTGGAGTTGGCATCGGGGTAGATGGCCTGTCCTGCCTTCATTTCCAGCATGCCGGCAATGTATAGTTTTTGACCTTTGGCATATTGGGCGCGGTATTTTTCAAGCTCCATGCTGTATTTCATTGAAGCAGCCGAAATATCCTTTCCTGCCACAAAAGCAAGATCGGTCTCCATTGCTTTTTTATCTCCGGCCTGTGCCGCTTTGAGTTTTTCTTCTGAAACGTACACCGATTGAGCGAACATAGCATCCACATATGAATCTACATTGCCTTGGTAATCAGCATCAATAGTTTTGTAAAATGCGGGAAGTTCACTTGCCGGCACCTTATCCCTGAAAAGCTTAATCAGGGCTTTGGCCACTTTTATATCCGTGGTAACATTGTAATCTTTGTAAAAATCTGACGGATTCATCTGGAAGCCAGGTCTGCCTCCACCGCCGCCTCTGCCTTCTCTTCCGGGTCTTTCGACCTGTGGACCAAGACGGGAAGCAGAAGAAGTTAGTTCAATTGGGCTGAGGGCCTCCTGATAATATTTTGATATATAAAGAAGTTTGGCTCTTCCTTCGATGGCCTCCTTCACTTCAGACAAGGCCTTGCCATATTTTTCTACTCTGGCCGGGTCAGCAGCTACCCACTCGCTGAAAATTTTCTCCTCGGCGGCTCTTCTTTCGTACACATTCAATTTGGCAAAAGTCTCGTTCATACCCAGGGATTTCTTCCAGGAATTGGCCGAGCCTGCATATTTGCTGGCATACTGCAATCTAACTTTTGGATTGGCTTCCATATCAGCCCAAATAATACCCTGACGTACATTCCTTACCAGGATGGTCACGGCATTGGTCACTTCGCTGGTCTCCTTCACTTCGTAGGAAGTCATGAAACGGTTGGTCCTGCCGGGATAGCCGATGATCATCGCCGGATCGTTCTGGTTCATTCCCTTCAGTGAAATAGTCAGGAATTTCTTTGGTTGATAAGGAACGTTGTCCTTCGAAAATTCTGCCGGATTGTTGTCTTTGTCAGCATAAATCCTGAACATGCTGAAATCACCGGTATGGCGGGGCCACATCCAGTTGTCAGTCTCGCCACCAAATTTGCCGATGGAGGAGGGGGGAGCGCCTACAAAACGGATGTCGCTGTAAGTTTTGGACACCACCATGTAATATTGGTTGTCGCCAAAGAAAGAAACCACGCGGGCTCTTAGGAATTTGCTGTCGCCCACAGCCTTTGCAGTTAGCTGGTCCGATACGGTTCTGAAGGCTTCGTCCTTTGCCTTGGGATCTTTGGCGGCATCCATGGCATCAATCACAGCCTTGGTCACATCTTCGAAACGATCGAGGAAGATGACAGTCAATCCTTTGGCTGGGAGTTCTTCGTCGTGGTTCATGGCCCAGTATCCGTTTTGAAGATAGTCATGGTCGACGGTGCTGAGTTTTTGAATGGTTCCGTAACCACAATGGTGGTTGGTCAGAACGAGACCGTCTTTAGAGATCACCTCTGCTGTGCAGCCTCCTCCGAAATGGAGCACGGCATCTTTCAGGCTTGAGTTGTTGATGTCGTAAATGTCTTTGGCAGAGAGTTTAAAACCAATCTCCGACATTTTTTTGCTGTTCAGCTTCTGAATCAGCGGTAGCATCCACATGCCTTCGTCTGCGCGCAGCGAGCCCATAGACAAAATTAGGATAGACAAGAATAGTAATCCGATTTTCCTTAAGTTCTTCATGTTTAGAATTGAATTTGGCTTGTTAACTAGAGTATTGCACCAAACAATGATAATAAAATTGCTCGTAGTAAAAAATGAGAATTCTTAGCAATGTGTGGTGCCTTAATCATTTACGATACATTGACTGAATTGGCTGAATATGGTTTAACTAAAAGTGAAAAGATAATACAACTTTCGTCTGAGTATTCGACCGTATTTTCCAACACACGACAGTTAAGCCATGGCAAAAATGTCAAAAACACAAACGACACATAAAAGTTCCCAAATTGAGAATTTTTTTATTATCTTTGCATTCAGGTAATGTTTAAATGGAAAGAATCTATGCAAAAAGTACTTTGAGAGAATTTTGGGAAAGTCATCCTGATTCTGAGCAGTATTTAAAAACCTGGTATGATACTGCAATGAATACGGAATGGAAATCACCGAATGAAGTAAAACAGACTTATGGAAATGCAAGTATTCTAAAGGACAGTCGGATTGTCTTTAACATCAAAGGCAATTCCTACAGGTTAGTAGCAAAGTTTAATTTTGAGAAACAATGGATTTTTATCCGGTTTATTGGAACTCATGAGGAATATAATAGGATTGACGTAAGCACAATTTAAAGATCTGAACCGATGAATTTAAAACCAATAAAGACTGAAGAAGATTACAAGATGTCCTTAAAAAGACTTGAAGAAATATTTGATGCACCTGCAGGAACTAACGAAAGTGATGAGGCTGATATTCTTGGTTTAATAATTGACGAATATGAGAAAAAACATTATCCCATCGAGTCTCCGGACCCTATTGAAGCCATTAAGATAAGGATGGAAGAAATGCAGCTTAAGCAGATTGATCTAATTGATGCCATTGGAGGCAAAAGTAGGGTCTCTGAGATTCTTAACCGTAAACGTAAATTGACAGTTGAAATGATTCGAAAATTAACTCCAAGATTGAATCTCTCCCCAGGATTGCTCATAAACGATTATCAACTAACCAGATAATGTAAAGACAGCTTAACGAAATTAAGTTTATTTCCGCGACTGCTCCCTGATTGTTCTGAACTCCGAATCTTTGTTCCAAACCGGCCAAGCCCTTGAATTTGCCAGATCTGAGCCAACATGATAGAGCAGTTTGGCATCCTCTAAAACTCCGTTAAGATCATCTCTTTCTGGACGATATTCATCGGATGGTGTATGATAAGTTTCCTTCCAGTAACGATTTACAATCTCCAGGGTTTTCTCCTTACCATATTTTTCAGCATCGACATAACCCTTGGCGTAAATCGCCGGAACACCCTGCTTGACAAATGGAAACTGATCGGAGCGAAAAAACATGCCATTCTCAGGATTTGGATCCGGGGCCAGATACCTGCCCTGTTTGACAGCCTCTTTTTCCACCCAGCTGTCTAGCTCTGACTGCCCTGATCCGGTAAGCATTACATCTTTAAATTTTCCCAAAAACAGCAGAACATCGGTGTTGATAACAGCCACTGTCTTGTTCATCGGGAAGAAGGGATGTTCCGCATAATATCCTGATCCCAGCAGTCCTGATTCTTCGCAGGTCACAGATAAAAACAGCAGGGAGCGCTCAAGCGGTTTCGCTGATTTAAACGCACGTGCCATCTCCAGCATCCAGGCAACGGCACTGGCATTGTCGGTGGCACCATTGTAAATACTGTCGCCGTTCACTTTTGTGCCAATACCCAGATGGTCCCAATGGGCGGTGTACACGACCACCTCGTCTGGGTACTTGCTTCCACGAATCAATCCGCAAACATTGACCGAAGTTTTGGTCTCAAATTGGTTATAGATTTTGCCAGATACTTTTACCGGCAACAGTTGTGGTTTAAAATCTTTTGCCAGTGCCATCTTCTTTGCCTGTTCGAAGCTCATTCCGCAGGCCGAAAAAAGCTGTTCTGCCGCCGTTTTAGAAATCCAGCCTTCGAAGGCGCAACGATCTTTGTAACCATTTTCCGGTTTCAAATAGAGTTTCGTCGTTTCGCCATTGTTGCGGACGACATTCCAGGGGTATCCTGCCTGACCGGTTTCATGAATGATGATACAACCTTTGGCTCCGCGGCGTGCTGCCTCTTCGAATTTATAGGTCCACCGGCCGTAATAGGTCATGGTATTGCCTTTGAAATAGCTTTCACTGGTTCCGTAACCCGGATCGTTCACAAATACCAGGATGGTCTTCCCGGTCAGGTCCATCCCCTGAAAATCATCCCGGTTGTATTCGGGTGCCGTAATGCCAAATCCGGCAAAAACAAGCTCAGACTGATCGAGCGAAAGTTCATTTTCCACTCGTCTGGAAAAGGATACATAATCAACAATTTTCTGAAGTTTGATGGGACCTTTGGGCGTTTCAAAATCAAGGGTATTGGAGATGCGGGAATTGACCGCCAGAATCGGGACTTCCTGAAAATAACTACCGTTGGATGCCGGTTCCAGTCCAATCTCTTTCATTTGACCGGCAATGTAATCAACCGTTAATTTTTCACTTTCGGTGGTAGGCATTCGTCCGGCAAAACGATCGGATGAGAGCGTTGCAATGTGCTTCTCAATGTTTTTATACAGGATGGCATCTTCGCCGGAGGGTTTCAAACCTGTCGAACAGGAAAGGATAAAAATGACTAAAACTACTAAGATTGCATACCTCATAAAGAAATTATAAAAATAGTTATTGACCAAAATTATATTAGTGCTATGGAATACCAGGCCCAGTCCTCGCGTTATGAGCAAATGCAATACCGTCGCAGCGGGAAGAGCGGAATTAAACTGCCCGAGATATCCCTTGGGTTATGGCATAATTTCGGATTTGTCGACCGTTTTGATACAAGCCGGCAAATTGTTCTAAAAGCTTTTGACCGCGGTATTACGCATTTCGACCTGGCTAATAACTATGGTCCTCCTCCGGGTTCGGCCGAAGAAAATTTCGGAAGGATCATGAGAAATGATCTGAGGCCCTACCGCGATGAACTTATTATTTCGACAAAAGCCGGTTACCTGATGTGGCCGGGGCCCTATGGCGAATGGGGATCAAAGAAATACCTGTTATCCAGCCTCGA
>SESG01011843.1_pt1 | contig 12814 bp, 11 predicted proteins | sample 3171421 | NCBI WGS metagenome assembly SESG01 (sample SAMN10866946, study PRJNA518727) | freshwater metagenome | biome: subpolar coniferous forest; feature: holomictic lake; material: water; isolation source: holomictic Lake 227, 6 m and 8 m depth | place: Canada: near Kenora, Ontario | collected... | reverse complement strand
TATGTGGTAGACGGTGCGGCGCGGGTTACGGAACTCACTATCGGAACCACCGGTGCCGTGGTAGCCAGATTTTATTTTCTACAACCGCTAGTGCTGAAATCGCCAATCGGAATTGGCCAATCAGTGATCGACAAAGTTCAGGAACGCGCTCAGGACGCCGCCGGTCGCCTCGAAGGTGCTGGAGTTGAGCCGTTTTGGAAAAAGGTTGTGAAAAACTATCCCAGCACCACCCACGCACACACCGTTGAATATCGGCTGGACAACCTTGATGATATCGAGAAACTACGTAAGAGTCTCGAATCCGCTTGGCGCAATAACAGCGAAACATCGATCAAAATCGGTCCGTAGCGCCACTACTCAAGGCGCGAGCGGCTTCAACATATCTAACAAGTTTGCCGCGCCCTTTTCGATAGCACCCTTAATGCCTTCATAAACTTCTGTACCGGCTGCTGCGATTAATCGCTGACTGAGGTCTTCCTTTAGATCATCCACCGGTCCACTCACATGTACCGGCGTCCAGACATAACCGTCCCGCTCCACTGTGAAGACTCGCGTCTGTGCCCCCGGCAACCAACGCAGACTGGTCGGCGTCACTCCCACGTGAAATAGACCTTCCAGTTTCCCCTGCTCAACCACGCACCCGCCCTCAACTCGGATCAGACCTTCGGATTCCAAAAACAGCCGGCTGATTGTCAGTTTCGGTTTTGTCCAAACGAAATCCGCCGCCGCTTTCTGGAGTGCGAACTGCCGAAACTGCTCGGTTCGCGTAAACAACGCAATCTGATCGAGCACCGGCAAGGCTTCGAGTTGGGCCGAAGCTAAACTAAGCTTGCCGGTTGCAGTAATCATCTCAGCCGCGACCAGCCGACCTCCGATGCGGACGTCACCGGTGGCGACCCCTTTTAGCTTGGCTCGCCAGTCCACCGGTAAAAACGGCGTGATAACCACACCGTTGATCTTGACTTGCAAATCAAGGGATGGATTCGGCTCAAATCTAATCTGGCCACTGACGTTTAAATTCTCAGACTCGCTAAGCTTTAGCTGTCCATCAGTGATAAACAATTCTGGTGATTGATAACGTAGACGCAGGTGGTCAATATTCAACACTGGCCAACCGGTCTGGCGGAGTTGGCCACCGTAACCGGTCGCCACCCACGCGCGGCCTTCAGGTTCGATGGTTGCCCGTACCTGCCGGACGCTACCAGTCTGACTAGGTAACGACCAAGACAGGTTGATTTCGTGAATCTGCGTCCGCCGCAATTCTAGCCGGTCGGGAATCCACGACGACCGTGATGATTCACTCGCAGTTGTGTGCAAACTGGCAACCACATCTAGCTGATCCGTATTACCGGCACCAACAGGCTGAACTCCCATTCCCTCTTGGTATCCGAAGCTGGCTTGGAGACGTTGGATCGTCAATTCATCGATCTGCCAAGCGTGGCGAAACACGCCTTGTGGCTGGAACTCAGCACGGATTTGGTCGGCTTTAAATTCGCGAAATAGCGCGCCCGGCACGCCACGCGCCTGATAACCATCGGAGTAAACCGAGAAACCGGTCCAGCGGAATGGCAGATACTGGCCGTCGGCCTGCAAAAGTGTCGACGTCTTTTGACTGAGCAGCGTGCGAAATGCGTTACTGTGCAAATAAGAATTCAGCCAGAACGAGAACACCAAGCAACTGAACATACCCAACCCTGCGGCACCGATTACAGTCCAAACCAAAACTCGTCCCCACCGACGGTGCGGTTGATCCGTGGCTGGTAGAAATTTGGCGCCCATTGTTTTTAGATGATAGTCTGGTCTCATGAGCAGTGCAATCGTTGAGATTGTAAACCACCCGCTCACTGGCTAATCTAGGCTTCCGTGTTGGCTCTACAAAACATTGTGTTGCGGGTTGGGAAAGAACCGCAAGCGAAAAACCTGCTTCAGGACGTGTCGTTGCGGATCCCACTTGGTCATCATCTAGCCATCATCGGGCCTGCCGGTAGCGGCAAGAGCACACTCGTCAAGGTCATCGCCGGCGTTCATGCGCACACCGACGGAACTATTCATTGGAAAGGCCAAGACTTGGAAGAGGAGGACATTGCGCCATACGATATCGGCTATGTGCCGCAGTTCAGCATCGCATATGATCACTTGACGGTTTTGGAGAGCATGCACGATGCAATACGACTCCGCGTCAAGGGATTAACCAGTGAACTCCGAAACCAACGCGCCGACGCAATCATCCGCGAAGTCGGCCTGCGGCCGATTGCCGACCGGCGAGTGCGGGTGTTATCCGGCGGCGAGAAGCGCCGGCTCGGTCTCGCACTGGAACTGGTCAGTTCACCGTCGCTGTTGATTGTCGATGAAGTGACCAGCGGACTCGACCCGAAATCCGAAGCGGAAATCATGCAGTTAATGCACCGGCTCTCGCGCAACTGCGACCGGATCGTGCTGAACATCATTCATAACCTGCGCCACATCGCGCTCTGCGACTCAGTCGCAGTGATGTGCCAAGGCGGCCTCGTATATCACGGACCGATCCCACAATTGCTCGAATATTTTCAGGTGGGCAGTCCCGAAGAGGTTTTCCCAAAACTAGCCACCCGCCCCGCCACTGACTGGCAAACCACTTGGCTGCAGCAACAAGCTGTGTATGACATCATCAACCATCCTCCAGTCAATGTCGCGCAAATTTCGGCTACTGTTGAAGCGACACCGGCAGCCGAGTGGTGTGACACTGTACCGGTCGACAGACCATCTCAGACCAACTACCAACAAATGGCACGTGCGGTGGAGACACCAAATTCGGTCACACAGTTTTTTGTGCTACTGGAACGGCGCTGGCGGATTTTCTTTCGTGACCGCAGCCAGGTCTGGCTGCATCTCGCTCTATTATTTGGCTTCCCGTGCCTAGTTGTAATCTTCGCGCTCGAGGGCCTACCGGCAATCCAAAATCTAAGCATGACATCCGATGTCAATGTCATTGACCAGCTCCGCGAGGCCAACGCATTCATCGTCCAATCCACCAAAGTTGGCCGGCTTGTCTCCGGTCTGGTCATGATCCAAGTTGTTCTGTTGACATTAATGGGCGCGAACAACTCCGCCCGCGAAGTGGCAGCCGAACGTCTAATCTTTGAGAAGGAAAAACTCGGCGGCTTGCACGCGATCAGCTATCTAACCAGTAAAACCTGTTTTCTGTTCGTACTCGTCGCGGCTCAATCAATTTGGATGGCAGTTTTCGTCAACCGCATCTGCCGGTTCCCCGGCGATCTTCTATCTCAAATTATCCTACTGCTGTTGGCCAATGGCGCAATGACTGCAATCTGTCTGGCTATTTCCAGTCTGATGAAATCGCCTGAGCAAGCTTCGCTAATCTCGATTTACCTAGTCGGATTTCAATTGCCGCTGTCCGGTGCCGTACTCGGTCTACCCGAAGTCTTTCGCTGGCTGACGAGACCGTTTATCGCCGCCTACTGGAGCTGGTCCGGCGTATTACAGACGATGAAAGACACCCGGTTTTACGACGTGGTCCAATTAGTTACCCCGACTGAATTATCGCCGCTGGTTCTCTGTTTCTGGGCATTAACCTGTCACATCATCATCGGCTTGTTTGTCTCCTACCTCGGTTGTAAACAGAGCCGGTGGGAGTAGTGCAACACACAGTTGTTTACCCGGTGGAGAAAACAGCGTTGCAATCTCGCTTGGCTATACGTAAATTGAACTTGATTTATGGCTCGCCGAGCTAATTTTTCGATTAACCCCGCTTGGGTCATTGGTGTAATTATCGTTGTCATCGGTGCTATTGAGGTTGGCTATATCCTGCTCAGCAAGATCAACAATCCCTATCGCACACTCACGCCACTGAATGTACCGGCTTACTTGGAAAACTCCAATAGCCTGCGCGGAAACACGTATAAAGTCACCGGCACGGTCTGGAATTCGCTAGCTTGGTCACCCACGATTGGCCGCCTGTTTTCCATCGAAGTCGAGACTGTTTCCGGCGTCACTGTGCTGCCGATTTTGATTCCATCCCAGTTCAACTACGTCACCATTGAGAAAGGCCAGCGATTTGTCTTCCAGATTGAAATTGACGAAAAGGGCATCCTCAAGACTAAAGATCTGAGCAAAGTGTGAAACGGATTGTACTAATTTTAACTATTTGCCTTGGACTATCACTCCGAGTACCGGCTCAGGTAGCGGATCCGGCACCGACTCCTGGTTCCGCACCGGCACGCACGCCAGCCAACCCTGCTGGCAATCAGTCCCCTACTCCTGGCGGTTCATTTCTCGGTAAAGACATGCCGGCGTTCAATCCGGGCACTGAGATTCTCGAGTGGGACGGCAAACACTGGAACGTCAACAATCAGCGGTTTTTCCAGGCGCGATTCGAAAAATATTTGAACGCACCTGAAGAAACGACGGAAGATGATCTGAAGTACCAGCAACTGCTACACGACATCCTGAAAAAACTGGCACCGGAGAACTACACACCCAAAAACTTAATTGATGCCTGGCGAGTGCTGCCACAAGCGTCCAACTACATCATCGATTCCCATCTTTGCGACGCGCTGGCCGATGCTGTGTACAGTGTCTGGACGGCCAAACGGGCGCAGGATCGCCTCGTCCAAGCCAACGAAGAACTAGAACGCCAACGGTCGGTGCATGAGTGGAACGCACGGATGTCAGTCGAACAACAACCGTTAATCTCGGCAGCAAATAAACAGGGCAAAAACCAGCAATCGTCCCAACAAGACAGCCAGGCGCGCGACCTCCGGCTGGCACCACACATTCAGCGATTGGCCGAAGTCAACGTCCTAATCAAGGGCAATACCCTTAAACGCGAAGTCTCCGAAGTCCAAGCCCGGATTGAATTTCAAGCTTTGATTGTGCAGTTTTTTATCCAACGCCGATTCCAGCACGTCGTCATGGCCACACGATTTTATCGCCACCTATTTAGTGATGGCGATACCAGTCTGAAGGTCGGCAAAGATACGCAGGAACTTTTTACCAAAGGCACCGGCATGCCACCGACAGTTGGCGTACTCGATTCACTTGCCAATGAAGCCATGCGCGATGTCCACGAAGGCGTGGACGCATTCCGATTTCTACTCGGAAAAAATGAACTTGAAAGCGCCACCAAAAGGCTAGCCGAAGCGTTCATCGTCGGCGAATACATGCCGGACATTCGCACGTTGCCACGCGATCTGAAACGGCAGTCGCTCGATTTCACCCAAAAATCCAACCGCCTGATTTCAGCACTCGATGTCCGTGATTTCACCCTTGCCGAAAGTCTGGTCAAGGAAATGGAAGCGCTGGCCAAGGATTTCGACAGCTCTCAACCACGCGCCGCCATTGAGACCACCCGGACAGTTAGTATGATGCACTTAGCCAAGGCCAAGAATGCTGCCGTCAGCGGTGACCGCGTGACGCTGGAGAATGAACTTCGCGAGGCGACTGCAATGTGGCCGCGCAACCCTGCCTTGTCCGAGGTTTCTAAGTTAATCTTCTCCCAAGCCGATGTCCAGCAACAGGCCGTGGCCGACCTCGAACGATTGCTGAGTCAGCACAACTACCGTCAGGTTTTCGATGACAAACTCCGATTCATCGCCGCCACCGCAATTTATCCCGAGCGCCGGGAACAGCTCAAAAAAGTATTGGAAGACATGCAGGTAGTCGAAGGCGCCATCGCCCGCGGCACCGAGATCGCCAAGCGCGGTGATTATGCCGGCGCTTGGGAAGGCATCGAACGGATGTCCAAACAATTTCCCGATGACACCAAGCTCAACGAGTTACGAGCCAACTTGACCACCGAAGCGGCTGAATTTGTCCGTAGCATCCGCACGGCCCAGCAACTCGAACAGAAAGATCAGATCGGCTCCAGCCTCGCTTGGTATTTGAAAGCACAAAAACTCTATCCGCCAAGTGAGTTCGCTCAAGAAGGCATCCAGCGCCTCGTCCAAAAGATTGTCCCCAGCACCTAACGGACACTGCCACGCCTAGACCGGCTAATCAGCGGAACATTTACCTTTTTTGACAGCGTATCTTCGCGCACGCTTTACTGCTGCGCCGTGAAGTGACTTGGCGGGTAGCCTGTAATGCTGTGGATTTACTGGCACAGTAGCCTCGTCGAAAACGACCAACCAACATCCACACCTTTGCTGTTCACTTTTGTATTTTTAGCACAGCGATCTCGCCTTCCCGAGCGTAGTCGATGGCTTCGGCCAGAATGCGGGCGGCTTCTTGCGGGGCGTGGAAGCCCATCGAATTCTCGGCGTTGACGAAGTCCACACGCCATTGCGCTTTGCGCTGGAGGGCGCGCGCCGACTCCAATTGCGCGTCGGTCGCACCACTTTTCATTGCGCTGCCGATGGCCTGAATCAGCGCGACGAGTGCGTCTTCGGCGCGGCCGAGGAGGGCATGGTTGCGGTCCTGAATCAGGGCCACGCGGTCGCGGATTTCGTCTTCCGGGAAATGATGACAGACCTGGCAGGCATTGGCGACGTTGAGCAATGGGCTGCGCACCCAGTGGTCGCTGATCTTGATTGCACCTTCGCGCCGGTACGGCATGTGGCAATCGGCACAGGCGACACCGCTGCGGGCATGGATGCCCTGACTCCACATTTCAAATTCAGGATGCTGCGCTTTTAAGACTTCCGTGCCGGTCGTGGCGTGTTTCCAATCGTAAAACCGGTGGCCGTCGGGGAATTTGTAACTGTCATAGTACGCCTCGATTTGCTCAACCTTCAAGCCGTTGTTCCACGGATAGAACAGGGTCGTCTTCGGCCCACAATAATACTCGACGTGGCACTGGCCGCAGACAAACGACCGCATCTCTTGCCGGGTAGCGAGTTGGTTGGGGTCGTACGGGGCTTGCCGGTTGCCAAGTCGCCATTTTTCGATTGATGGCAAGTGTGGGACCGGGTCAGTGGACGTGGCCAGCGCGCGGATGCCATTGAGAAACCCGGGTCGCGTGATACGCAGCTGCATTGAGTCTGGGTCATGGCAATCCACACAAGCGACCGGATGCTCGACAAGCTGGGTGGCATTGCTGTAGCTGAGCGCGCTGATCTTCTCGAAACCGGTTTGGAGCTGGGCATAGCCGGTGGCGCTAATGAGCGGGTCGTCCAATGTGCCCGGCGCACCGTTTTCCAAGCCAGCTTTCCGGTACGCCAATGTGTTGGCCGCGTGACAATGCAGACAGGAACCTGGCTGCGGTTTCTGGGTGACGCGCTTGGTGGTGCGCTGATCATCGAGCATGTAGGCATGGCCGCGCCGCGCCCGGTAATCAATCGCAAAGGCGTAACCATCAAAAATCGTGACCAGACGCGGATCGGCCTTGAGCTTGTCGGTGGCGAGTGTGTCGGAACCTCCACCGCCGTACTCTGTGCCGGTGCGTTCGCTCGTGCGCCGGTAGCCATCGTACTGGCGCGGAAAGTTTTTACCCCACTCGGCGGGGTCAGTAATCCGCTCGGTGAGGTTAACGAGCTTGAACACGACCTGTTTCGCCTCTTCCTTGCGGGTGGCTATGTTGTCCTTCAAGAGCAACCCGCCGACCGTGGCGGCGGCGGCTAGTACAACCAGCAGAATATATCCGATTTTTTTCATGGCATGTTCCCCTTACCGGCTTGGTCCGTGACCGACATTGTCGTGGCAGCGAACGCAATACAATTCCTCATCGTTTTTGGTGCGGTGCGCGGTAATCTCGCGCACATAATCCCGGTGGCAATACAAACAATTGGCATTGAGCACGGCGGCGTTGCCGGGCCGAATCTGGATCGGTTCGTGAAAATTCTGGAGCGTAAATGCCTCCGAATGATGATGGCCGTTGCTGGCTTTGGTCAGCCATTTGCCGATGAAATCGTGCGGCACATGGCAGTCGTTGCACGTGGCCACAGCGTGATGACTGGCTTTCTGCCAGCCGTCGAACTCTGCACGCATGATGTGACAGTTGGCGCAGGCGCGCGGGTCATTCGACAGGTAGGATAAACCATTAGCGTAGAAAAAAGTGTAGCCGCCGACACCAGTCAGTATCCCTGTCAGTATGACCAAGAGGATTTTCACGGTGGATTGATTTTACCTGACCAACCGCGTCACGGCAATCAAACTCACCCCGAACACTATCGATACCGCCACTTCGGTCCAGGCGAGCCGTTTGATCCGCAAGACCGGCGTCAAGCGCGCCACGCCGACAAATGCGTGGATCACGCCCGGCACAAATACCAGACCGACCGGCCACCAACATGCCGCCACACCGGCAAGCGCGCCATTGTACGCCAGTGTCGGCGCAACGAGCCGGAGCCGGTTGTCACTCCGCTGCATTGCCGCTGCCATGTGCATTTTGACGTACAACACGCGACCGGCAAAATACAAAACGGTCAACAACCAGAGTCGCCAAGCCGGCCAACCCAGTGAGCCGGTCGCCACATACCACGCGACCGGTGCGGTCAACGTCAACCCGGCCACCGCTGCCAGTTGCATTGCAACGCCGCGCTCGGTCCGGCGCAGTGCCACCGGTGCCACACCGGCCCCGAACGCTACGAGCCACCACCGGTCCCAGACCAACACCACCGGCACTGCGGCGACCAAGCCGAAAGCCAGCAACCCGGCCATCCACCGGTAATCGCCTTTCAGAAAGCTGGTCCGCGCCAGATAAAAACAAAGCACGCTCGCTAGCAGCAACGCGACCGGCGCATTGAAACTGCCGGCGATCCCGACGGCGATCGCGAAAGGGATCAGCAAAATTCCCCATGCGCCATGCTCGCGTGGCAAATTCATTTTGCAAACCGCCGGTGTATAAATCTGAAAAGCTGAATGCCTAGCTCTTTTTCTTTTTAGCTATGGCCTCACGCTGTTTTTGTTCCTCTGTCGTCAGCGCTACTTTGGCTGTTGAAGTGCCACCACAACTACAGCAACTTTGGTGGTGATCGGTAAGTTTTTGTTTAATGGCTTTAATGAATTTCATTGTTGTCATACGGCAAGACTAACACAGCCCATTTAGCCACCCGTTGACCCAAGTCAACAAAATGTAACGCCGGTGCGGTGGTACTTACCTTCGCGATGTGCCCCAGCGCCGGTGGAGGAACTTTTCCCACGGTGAAAATAGCAACTTGTCTGCGAGCAAGCCGATGGCGATGATGACCAGCATTACGCCGATGACTTGGTCCATCGCGTTGAGTTCCCGGCCGTAGTGCAGCAGATGGCCGAGGCCAAAGCCGGTCAGGATCGTCACGTAAATTTCTGCCGCCATCAACGACCGCCACGCGAAACCCCAGCCTTGTTTCATGCCGCTGACGATAAACGGCAGCGAGGCCGGCAAGATGACTTTGCCCCACGTGTGTAACTGGCTCGAGCCCATCGTGCGGGCAGCGCGCGCGTAAATTGGCGGCACGGTGCGGACGCCGTTGTCGGTGGCGATCAGGATAGACCAGAGCGAGCCCATGATGACGACGAACAGCATCGCGCCTTCGGTCTGGCCGTACCAGAGCAGCGCGAGCGGAATCCAGCAGACACTCGGCAAGGTTTGCAGACCGAGCGCCAGCACGCCGAGCGTGTCTTCGGCAAACTTGAAGCGCGCCGTCAGTAGGCCAAGCGGTACACCGGCAATGATGCTTAGAAAATACCCCAACAACAGCCGCTTCGTCGTTACAAGTGTGGCCTGCCAGAGTGTACCGTCGCGGATGACTTGTATCAGATACTCGCCGACCGCCAGCGGATCCGGTAAGAGGACCGGTGACCAGATTTTTAGCCGGCAGACTAGCGCCCAGCCGGCAATCATCAGTACCGCAAAACTGCAAACAACTAACCCGCGCTTCATTCCGCTACCTCGGTCAGTTCGGGCCGCAGGTGGCGTTTGAGAGCCCGGGTAATTTCCGTCGAATACTTCGCCAGTTCGACACTGTTGATGTCACGCGGCCGCGGCAAGTCAACGGTGAATTGCTCCTGAATCTTGCCGTTGGGGGAAAATAATACCACCCGGTCGCCGAGACAGACAGCTTCGCGGACGTTGTGCGTTACAAAGACAATGGTTTTGCGCCGCTTCGCCCAGATTTGCTGGAGATCGCCGTAAAGTTGTTCGCGGGTCATCGCGTCGAGCGCCGCGAACGGTTCATCCATCAGCAACATGCGCGGATTCGGTGCCAGTGCCCGGGCGAGCGCAACGCGTTGCTTCATGCCACCGGACAGCTCGTGAATGTTGGCGTGCAAAGATTTTTCGAGGCCGACAAGCTTTAAGTAAAACTCCGCAACTTCCCGGCGCTCCTGATTCGTCAGCTTGGGTTTGAGCTTCAAGCCGAACATTACATTGTCGAGCACGTCGAGCCACGGAAACAGCGCCGATTCCTGAAACATCACCATCCGCTCGCGGCCCGGTCCAGTCACCGGCTGACCATCCGCCAGTACACGACCGGCGTCAGGTGAATCCAAGCCGGCAATGATGTTGAGTAAGGTGGACTTGCCGCACCCGCTCGGACCAACCAAGCAGACAAACTCGCCTTCGTGCACTTGCAGCGAAACATCATTGAGCGCCTGCACGGTGGCGCACCGGGTGCGAAAGAACTTCGACACACACTCCACCACCAGCTTCTCCGGTGGGACATTTTTCAGTTCTTCTTGCAGCGCCATCATTTGACTTCTGGCAACCCCCGGTCGCGCAAGACCTCGTTCAACAACTTGAGATCGTAGATGCGCGACAGATCCGGTTGTTCTTTGAGAAAGCCAATCCGCTGCGCGTCGGCAGCGGATTTCAGCAGCGAGGAGCCCACCGGGTCGGGTGTCAGTTCGAGCCGTTGCCAAGCCCGGTCCAGCGTCGCCTGCGGCAACGCCTTCGTGGTTTCCATTTTGATTTCAGCGTTGAGAATCTGCTTGGCCTCAGCGGGATGCTGGTTGATCCACTGGGTTAACTCCACGTGGGCGGCAATCCATTTTTTCAGCAGGGCCGGTTGGTCCTTGAGAAATTTGACACTGCTGACCAAGTGCGTAGTGACATACCGGCCCTCGGGCCACAAGGTTTTTTCTTCCAGATAAATTTTACCATTGGCTTCCAACTCCAGCCGGCTGACCCACGGCTCAACCGTCCACACTGCGTCCATGTTGCCCTGCTGAAACAACGACAGTTGATCGGGATTGGCCGTTGGGATCACAGCCGCATCGCCGCCGGTCATCGTGATCTTGAGTCCTTTGGACACCAACCAGGCCCGGGCGGCCACATCCTGCGTGTTACCCAATTGTGGTGTGGCAATTTTTTTACCCTTGAAATCCGCGTCCGTTTTGATCCGGCCGTCCGCTGGCACGACCAACGCCGCTCCACCACTGCAGGCGCCGGCGACAATACGAATTTCTTCGCCGCGGGATTTCAAATGCGCGTTGATCGCCGGATTCGGGCCGACATAAGTAAAGTCAATGGAGTTGGCAAAGATCGCTTCCATCGCTGACGGGCCGGCATTGTAGACAAACCACTGGATCTGCACGTCCGACCCCAGCCGTTCCTCAAACCAGCCCTTCCCTTGCCGGCTCAGCCCGTGGGCAATTACGCCTTGGGCATGCGTGACATTCGGAAAGTGGCCGACGCGCAGCACGACCGGCTCGGCGCGACCGGTAATACCAATCAAAATGAATAAACCAAGTAGCAACGCTTTCATTAGTCTTTCTCCAAAAATGGCAGTGGTGCTTTGTCGCGCCGGATTTTCCGCAACGTCACCGCGACGATGTCGGCGAGAGAATACCGGTCGAGGATGTTGGCGATGGCGTTGCGTACATCCACCATCAATAAGCGCAGCCCGCAATGCGCCTCGTCGGGGCACGAGCATTTCTTGTACGCCGTTACGCTTGCACAACGGATAGGCGCTAACGGCCCATCAATCAACCGCACCACATCGCCGATGATAATTTTGTTCGCCGGCTTCTTTAAGGAATAGCCGCCGCCTTTACCGCGTTTGCTGCTCAGATAACCGGCCTTGTTCAAATCGAGCAGGATGGCTTCGAGAAACTTAATCGGGATATTTTCCTTCTGTGCCAGTTCGCGGATTTGCACCACTGGCCGGCTCAATTCCCTGGCAATCCCGAGATTGATCAACGACCGCAACGCATACTCGCCACGCTTTGAGATCCGCATAGCGATAACACTACCAGAATGGTAGACAATTGCAAGTGGTATTCTAAATCCGGTCGGCTTGGTTCCGGTTGGCCATGTAGTAAATCACCGGCACGGCCATTCGGCTCAGGAATAGCGACGCAATCTCACCGGCCATCAGCGCGATGGCTAGGCCTTGGAAGATGGGATCAAACAGGATGACGCTCGCGCCGACAACAACCGCGGCGGCCGTCAGCATCATCGGCCGGAAGCGTACCGCCCCGGCGTCAATGACGGCTTCGGCTAGCGGCATTCCTTCCGCCACGCGGAGTTCGATGAAGTCCACGAGAATGATCGAGTTGCGGACGACAATCCCGGCACCAGCAATGAAACCGATCATGCTCGTTGCGGTGAAGAATGCACCCATCGCCCAGTGCGCCGGCAAGATGCCGACCAGCGAGAACGGGATCGCTGCCATGATGATGAACGGCGTCTTGAAACTCCGGAACCAGCCGACGACCAGCACATAGATCAGGATCAATACCACTGCAAACGCCGCGCCCATATCGCGGAAGACTTCAAACGTAATGTGCCATTCGCCGTCCCATTTCATAATCGGTTTCTCGGTCGAGACCGGCTGATGGGTCGTGAGGATTTCGAGGCCGAGCTTCTCGATTTTCTTGTTCAGCTTGAAGATGGCGTAGACTGGGCTTTCTTCCACCCCGCCCACATCGCCAGTGACGTAGACGACCGGCTGGAGGT